>Ga0335080_10009212_pt1 | contig 10320 bp, 10 predicted proteins | sample Lox_Sample_34_FD_206720 | JGI IMG/M metagenome (GOLD analysis project Ga0335080, IMG submission 206720) | Soil microbial communities from Loxahatchee National Wildlife Refuge, Florida, United States - Lox_Sample_3.4 | ecosystem: Environmental > Terrestrial > Soil > Wetlands | place: USA... | reverse complement strand
GCCGGCCCCACGCGGGAAAAGATTGACCCGGTTCGCTACCTCACCAACCGTTCCAGCGGCCGCATGGGCTATGCGCTCGCCGAAGCTGCGCTGCGCCGCGGCGCTCGCGTGCTGCTGGTCAGCGGGCCGACGGCGCTCAAACCCCCGGGCGGGGCCGAGGTCATGTGGGTTGACTCGGCGGAAGAGATGCGCCAGGCGGCGTTGAACCTGCTGCCCCGGGCTACGGCGGTCATCAAGACGGCCGCGGTTGCGGACTATCGCCCCAAGTCCGCGGCTCTGCAAAAAATCAAGCGCGGCGGGCCAACTTCTCTCGAGCTTGAAGCAACGCCCGATATTTTGGCTGAGCTGGTCCGCAACAGGCGCGGGCAAGTGATGGTCGGCTTCGCCGCCGAAACGGAAAATGCCCTGGAGAATGCCCGCAAGAAGCTGGCTGCAAAATCGCTCGACGCCATTGTGGTCAATGACGTTTCCCGCGAGGGCGTGGGCTTCGATTCCGATCGCAACGCGGTGACCATCATCACTCAGCACGAGGTCATCGAAGTTCCCGAGACCACCAAGTGGGAAGTTGCCCAGCGCGTGCTGGATGTGGTGGCGCGCCTGCGCAAGCCAATGCCAGCGGCCAAGTAGCCAGAATTCTTGTGTGGCGGCGGGGCTGTGCCCCGCCGGGTCGAGCCAAGCTCGACGGTGATTTGTTGCGGCCCTACGGACCGCTTGAACGGGGCAAAGCCCCGTTCTCCCACGATCCAAGAAGAACCTCACACCAAATCCTCCAGCTTCAGCGTCGCATTTCCGCGCCATGCGCTATGAAATGCGCTATCCACAAAGCCGGCGTCGTAATTGCGGCCCTGGGCTTTGAGTGCCTCTTCCAGCCCGAACAGCGAGCGCGGGTTGCGCGGATTGCGGTCAAGATCCTCGCGAAACACTTTTTCCGCCGCGGCTGCGTCACCCTTCATCAGCAGCATCGCCCCCAGCGCCTCGCGCGCAGGGAACGGCCAGTCAGGCGGCTCGTTGTACTTCAACGTGTCCTGAACGCTGACCGCGCTGGTGAGCAAGGCAATGGCCTGGGCAGAATTGCTCTGCGCCAAAGCAATCTTGGCGGCGAGCATATCTTCCGCAATCTTGAAGATGTCTTTCGTCTTGTTGGCGACAGGCGGGGCAAATAGAAGATCGGCCGGGGTCTTGCTCTCGGTTTCAGAAACGATCTTATATTCCGCCTCCGCCTCCACAATCTTCCCGGTGCCGGCAAAAGCCATGCCCCGCCCGAAATGCCAGAAGAAGGTAGAAACCGGCATGGCCGCATCGGGCTGTGGCATGCCCAGCAGATCATTCCAGCGATGAAAGCGGATATCCACTTCGATGGGAATGGTCATGAAGGCTTCGAGCATGGGCACTTCTTTCAGATGCGGAGTCACATTGGCCGCCAGCCGCCGGGCGGCATCTTTCGCGCGGGCGTAGTCGCCATCCATGCCGCCGCAGACGGCGATGAAGTGCAGGTTGTGCGAGTAGTACATCATGGGATACATGCCCTGCGCCCCGCTCGACTTGATGTAGGCTTCATCCGCCGCCGCGGCTTTCTCGTTGGTGTTGACCGCGCCCAGATAATCACCCGTTCGGATGTAAATGTGTGCGGGCATGTGCACGATGTGCCCGGCCGCCGGGGCGAGCGATGGCAGCCGGTCGGCCGCTGAGAGGGCTCTCCACGGCGCAGGCGAGGCCTCGACTGCATGAATGTAGTAATGCACCGCGCCCAGGTGATTGGGGTAGCGGCCAATCACCGACTCCAGCGTGGAAACGATCTCCGGCGTCCACGGCTGCGGAGTTCCATCCTGGTTCCACAAGTCCCAGGGATGCAGGTCCATGCCGGATTCAGCGAACAATGTCGCTGCGTCGGGGTCGTCGGGAAACTGCCGCATCACTTCCCGCATGGCATCGTGATACTCCTCGGCGGCCTTGCGGAAATCGGCATTCGGGTCGGCGGGAAAGCGCCTGGCCATCGCCGCGATGTAGGCCTTCTCGCTGGGTGACGCGCCACTGGAAAGATCTACTGCCTTCTGAATCGCCTCATGCGCCAGCTTGAACCGGCCGGCGCTTGCGGGATCGTTGTAATTCGGCCCGATGGCCTCGGCCACGCCCCAATAGGCCATGGCCAGCCGGGGATCAAGTTCCGCCGCGCGCTGAAAAGAGCGGGCCGCCTCCTCGTGGTTGAAGGCATAAATCAACCGCAATCCCTGGTCGAAGAACTGCTGCGCCTCCGCGTTGGCCGTTGAGACCGGGTGGTGCAGATCGCCCAGGCCCGGCATCAAGGTCGCGGGCGCGGGGTGCTCGTGCGCCATGGGCGCCTGTGCAATCGCGGGCAGGCAAACCAGAAGAATCCACAGAAAAGAAGTCAGGCGGCCCATAAAGTCCTCCCCGAAGAGACTGCGGTCCTAAGGCCGGCCCTAGCTTAGAGGAAGAGGCCAAAACGGCGCAATGCAGGCCGTTGCTTCTGCTCCACACACCGCGTATACTTGGCGGCCCTCGCTGGGAGGTTGTCCCTCCCGGCTCTGAGATCGGCCCCGGTCGCCATCTGCCAGTGCTCACGCCCATGCGCAAGGTCACCCTCTTGTACAACCCGCTTTCCGGCCAGCGGCGTGAAGAACGCCTGGCAGATATGCGGGCGGTGGTAGCGGTGCTGCGCGAAGCTGGCCTTCACGTTACCGCTGCCCCGACGCAGGCCGCCGCCGATGCCTCTGAGCAGGCACGTCATGCCGTTGCGGGGGGATCCGATACGGTCTTCGCCTGCGGGGGCGATGGCACGGTGCATGACGTCATTCAAGGCCTGGTGGGAACGGAAGCGGCGCTGGGCATCATCCCCATGGGCACGGCCAACGCTTTGGCGCATGATCTCGGCCTGCCGTTGTCGCCGGTGGCCGCGGCCCGGGCGGCCCTCACGGCGCAGCCGCGGCGGATTGCGGTGGGAAAGATCACCTTTCAGGATTTTCAGGATGGCCAGGCTTCGCGCTACTTCGGCGTGACCGCCGGCGTGGGTGTGGACGCATATCTTTTCCACGAGCTGGATTCCGCGGCCAAGCTTCGCCTGGGAATCATGGCTTATTACCTGCACGCTGCATGGCTGTGGCTTACTCATCGCATGCGGCGCTTCACGGTGCAGTTTCAAGGCGAGCGGGGCGAGGTCTGCTGCATGCAAGTCACCGAACTGTTGGCCGTGCGCATCCGGAACTTCGGAGGCGTGCTGCGGGTACTGGCTCCGGGCGCGTCGCTTGACCGCCCAGATTTGCGGCTTGTGCTCTTCAGGACGCGCAGCCGCTTTCGCTATCTGCTCTACGTTCTGCGGGGACTGCTGGGCCTTCCCTGGCGCACGGGCGGCGTAAAGCTGGCTTATTCGCGGGGCGCAGAGTGCCGCGTGCTGGCGCCGCGCCCGGGGAAGCGCGCCGTACCGATTTACGTGGAAGCCGATGGCGAGTTTCTGGGCAAGTTGCCCGCCGAAATCAGCGTTGTGCCCGATGCGCTGACCATTCTCTCCCCAAGCCAGCGCTGACACTTACTGCTCATTTCTCATACACTCTGGTCATCATGAAAAACTTCGACCAGCTTACCGAACGCGAAATTCTCGCCTTAGCGATTTCCCTCGAAGAAGAAGACGAGCGCGTGTACGCCGACTACGCCGAAGGCTTGCGCCAGAACTTCCCCGCTTCGGCCGGCGTTTTTGATGGCATGCGGCAGGAGGAATCCAGCCACCGCCGCCGCCTTATCGAGCTCTACCGGCAGAAGTTCGGCGAGCACATTCCTCTCATCCGCCGCCAGGACGTCAAAGGCTTCGTGCAGCGCAATCCGGTCTGGCTGGCGCAACCTTTGCGCCTGGAAGCTCTGCGAAAGCAGTCGAGCGCCATGGAGGTGGAAACCCGCCGGTTCTACGAGAAGGCGGCGGCGCGCGCCCACGATGCCGGGGTCCGGCAATTGCTTGATGATCTGGCCCAGGTGGAGCGCAGCCACGAAAGTCGGGCGCAAGAATTGAAACAGGAAGAGCTGGGCCCGGGGGCGCAGCAGGATGAAGAGCGCGCCCAGCGCCGGCTGTTCGTCCTGCAGATCGTGCAGCCGGGCCTGGCCGGGCTGATGGATGGCTCAGTCTCAACCCTGGCCCCGGTTTTCGCCGCCGCCTTCGCCACCCGCGACAGCTGGGATGCTTTCCTGGTCGGCCTGGCCGCTTCCATCGGGGCCGGCATCAGCATGGGCTTCGCCGAGGCCCTCTCCGATGATGGCAGCCTCACCGGCCGCGGCCATCCCTGGGTGCGGGGCGTGATCTGTGGCGCCATGACCGCTCTGGGCGGAATCGGCCACACCCTGCCGTTTCTGATTCCCGGCTTCCGCCTGGCCATGACGATCGCATTCTTCGTGGTCCTGATGGAGCTTGCCATCATCACCTGGATTCGCCACACCTACATGGATACTCCGACGTTTTCGGCTGCATTGCAGGTGGGGCTGGGCGGTGTGCTGGTGTTTGCCGCCGGCGTGCTGATCGGAAGCTCGTGAGCTGCAAGCAACCTCTTCAGTAAGGCCTGCGATAAACTAAGAACGCGACCACACTCCGCACGCCTTGGAACCCGTCACCCACTTTCTGACCGGCGCCTGCCTGGGACGATCCGGCTTCAACCGCAAAACCGCGCTGGCTACGGCCACGATGACCCTGGCTGCCGAGGCCCCCGACCTCGACATTCTCGGCCGGCTGCGCGGGCCGGTCTTCGGCTTTGCCCATCACCGCGGCTTCACCCATTCCTTCCTCGGGCTGGTGCTGGTGGCCGGCTTTGTGGTCGGGTTCATGTACCTGGTCTGGGTGCTGCGCGGGCGCAAGGTCAAAGACCCGAACCCGCCGCCGCGATGGGGACTGCTGTTTCTTTTCGCTTATATCGCCGGATTGAGCCATATCCTGCTCGATTTCACCAACAATTACGGTGTTCGGCCGTTCTGGCCGTTTTCCGAACGCTGGTACTCGTGGGACATTGTTTTCATCATTGAGCCGGTCATGCTGATCCTCCTTGTGGCAGGCCTGGTGTTGCCTTCGCTTTTCGCTCTTGTCAATGAAGAGATCGGAGCGCGGAAAAAAGGACCGCGCGGGAGGTTGGCCGCGATTCTTGCGCTGGCCGGAGTCGTGGCCCTTTGGGGCGTTCGCGACTTTGAGCACCGCCGCGCGGTGAGCGCCATGGAGGCGCGGCTGTATCGCGGGGCCGACCCTATTCGCGTTTCGGCTTATCCCTATTGGTGGAATGTCTTTCGCTGGTACGGCGTGGCGGAGACCAAAGACTTTTTCGCCACCATGATGGTGGATTCTTCGGTACCCGACGTGGATCCCGATGGCGGGATGAGAATTTACTACAAGCCGGAGGAAACGGCGGTCACGCTGGCGGCCAAGAAATCCTATCTCGGCCGCGTGTACCTGGATTGGGCGAAATATCCTCTGGTGCAGAGCGAGCAACTCGAGCCGCCAGACTCGGGATACGTGGTTTACTTCCAGGACTTGCGTTATGCGTATCCAGGGCGTGCCGGCCGCGCGCCCTTGGGAGCCGCGGTTGAGCTGGATAAGAATTTGAAGGTTACGGGAGAAACATTCGGCCCCGGCGGAAGGCATACCCCCGAGGAGGCCGACCCTTAATCGCCCGGCCATGAATCACGCTGCCTTGACGTAGCTTGCTCGGCCGCGCCACAATCTTTATTCGCAGCTTTGAGGTGACCATGCTGGCATACTTCTTCGTGCTCTTCGCGGTGGCGATTCGCTTCCTGCCGCATCCCTGGCAGTTCACGCCGGTAGCGGCGTCGCTGCTGTTTTTCGGCGCTCGCGGCTCGCGCCGGCAGATGTGGCTCCCCTTCGTCTTGCTGGCCGCTTCGGACCTGGCCCTCAATAGGTTTGTCTACAACTATCCTTTCACCGCCGATCAGTTAGTCGTTTGGGTGTGGTATGCCGCGATCCTGTGGCTGGGCACGCGGCTGCGAGGTCATGAGAAGCCGCTGCCGATCATCGGGGCCGCGTTGGCCAGCTCAGTTTCGTTTTTCCTGGTCAGCAACTTCACGGTCTGGCTGGCGGGCACTATGTATCCCATGAACTGGACGGGCCTGGTGACCTGCTATGAAGCGGCGGTACCCTTCTTCCGCCACACGCTCGAAGGCGACCTGCTGTTCGCCATCGCAATGTTCGCTACGCCGGTAGCATTGCACTCGCTGGCGGGAATGCTGAACCGGGAAGCCGGCCCGACGGCCGCCGCCTGAAAGGCGCCAGGTAACGCCCGCTGTCAATCTTTGTCCTTGCTGGCTTCCATTGAGACCGCGGGCGGCTTCCGCTTTCTTCGAATCACCAGGCACCCTACCGCCGCGGCGCCCACAAGCGCAGCAACCGCCAAGAAGTGCCGGCTAAAGAGATCGCCCGAGATCTGCACGAACTGCGGCCCGAACTTGAGGGTTAGCAGCGCGAGCGCAAGAAACCGCACGAACCTTCCGCTGAAAATTGCCAGCAGATAATGGGCGAACCGCATCTCGGAGACCGCTGCCGTCAGCGCAAACAGCTTGAAGGGCGTTGGCGGCGGCAACATGGCGGGAAACATCAGGCCCAGGAAAGGATGCTTCTCGAAGGTCCGGTGCAGCTTCTCGAACTTTTCCGGCGTCATGCGCTTGCGCAGCAGTGCCTCGCCCCCGGTGTAGCCGATCAAATACAGCACGATGCTTCCAAGAGTCGAGCCGGCCGAGGCCATCAGCACATATAACAGAAAGCGCGCGCGATTCTGATAGACATAGCCGGCTACGACCGCGTCCATGGGCAGGCCGACGGCCGCGGCGTCGGCGCCGGCGATCACGAACACGCCCCACGCCCCCAGCGGCTTGAGCAGCGCCCACAGAAAAGCGGTATAGCGCGAGAGGATGTGCTTGAGCGTCTTCAAGAGGCCAGTTTAGCAGTGCGGGGGAAGCTGGCCGCCGGGGCCGAAAAGAACTCCAGGGAAAAGCCCGAAAGCGTAGGTCTGCCGGAGAGGGTCATGCGTGCTTCGTGTCCCCGCCCAGCAGCTTCAACGCATGCGGCAGCAACTCGATGACCGATTGCAGGGATTCCACCGCTCCCCTGGGGCTGCCGGGCAAGTTCAGAATCAGCGACTTTCCCCGACTACCGCACACGGCGCGGCTGAGTGCGGCAAAAGGCGTCTTCTTCGCGCCCTCAGCGCGCATGCGCTCGGCGATGCCTTCGATCATGCGCTCGCACACCTGGCGCGTCGCCTCTGGGGTTACGTCTCGCGCCGCAATGCCGGTTCCGCCCGTGCTTACCACCAAGCGCGCCCTGCCGCAGAGAGCGATCAGAGCCTGGCGGACCGCCGGTTCCTCGTCAGCGACAAGCTGCGTGGCCACCACAAGAAACTTGTGCTGCCTCAGAACCTCCGCCACGGCTGGACCGGAGAGGTCCTCTCGTTCGCCGCGGGCGGAAGAGTCACTGACGGTAACAACGGCGGCTGAAAATTCCTCAGGTGTCGAGGAGGACATCGTCTTCCTCTTCGGTGTCGGGGCTCGGGCCGGCCTGACCCTGGTCGCGGTTGGCTTCATCCAGCAGCCGCAGCCCTTCCATCAGCAGGCCCTGGGTGTTCAGGCTGGTGCTCTGCTGCGTGGTCTTGCCTTCGAAATCGAGCTGAAAGTTCCCGCCGGTCCAGCCCAAAACTTTAAAAACAGCCTGGTCTCCGGTCAGAGAGCCATAGGCGGCGTGGATAACCTGGCCTTCGCTGAAATAGACCTCGCACTTCTCGTTTTCGCGGGTAAGGGTGAGCAGGCAGCTCTTGCGGCCCATTTCGAGCGACTGCATCAGGTCAATCACGTTCATCTGCGCCAGGCTGCCGCGCAACACGCCGTCGCGGGGCGCGTTCTTGGCCATTTTTTCCAGGGCAATCTTGTCAATCACGCGCTTGATGCGCTGGGTGGCTTCTTTCAGAAAGAAGGGCTTCTCCACGTAATCGTCGGCGGAATCGTGATGGGAAAGCTTCTCGGTGATGTCGGCCTTGGTGGCCAGAAGGATGACGGAAAGCTTGGCCGTCGCCGGGCGCCCTTTCAGCTTCTGCGCCAACTGCTGGCCGTCCATGCCGGGCATGCGGTAATCACTTACCAGCAGGTCGGGAGGATCGTCCACCGCTTTGAGCAGCGCGTCTGCCCCGTCTGAGGCCGTGCTGACAATGCCCAGCGGATGCAGCGCTCCCTTCAGCATCCCCAACACCATGGGGTTGTCATCCACCAGAAGGACTTTGACATCGTTGGGCATGTCAAACGTTAAGGCTTTTTTCCGGCGCGGAGGTAGTCGCCGCTCTTTCCGCCTGATTTGCGATCGAGCGCGATCTCCCGAATGGCAATGCCTTTATCCAGCGCCTTGCACATATCGTACACGGTGAGCGCGGCCACACTGACGGCCACCAGGGCCTCCATCTCAACTCCGGTCACCGCCGTCGTAGTAACTTGCGAGTTAATAGCGACGCCATTTTCGCATAGCCGCAGGCTCACATCAACGTGAGCGAGCGGCAGCGGATGGCACATGGGAATCAGTTCCGCGGTCCGCTTGGCCGCCATGATGCCCGCCAGGCGCGCGACTTCCAGCGGGTCGCCCTTGGGATTCTGCGGCAGCGCCTTCACAACCGCCGGCTTGATCGCCACAAAGGCGCTGGCCTCGGCCGTCCGCCGGGTGGTTCGCTTGCTGGAGACATCCACCATCCGGGCCCGGCCGGCAGAGTCGTAATGAGAGAGCTTCCCCGGCATGAATTTCTATCTTACATGCCGAAGCCGCAACCAGCTTCGCTGGACGGGCGCATGAGAACCGGCACCCATTCGCCGGTGCCGATCTGGCTCCGGTCTGGGGGGACCACGAGGTAACAGTTCGCCCGCGCGACCCCGGCAATGTCGCCCGACCCTTCCCAGCGAACCAGCTCCACCTCAGCCTGCTCGAATTCCCCGCTGAGAATCGCCGGCAGGAAGCGCTTAAGGCCAGTCTTCGTCCTGATCTCCGACTTCAGCCGCGCATGGAGGAACACCAAGTTGCGCGGCGCCGCGCCGGCGAGCGCCTCTATCGCCGGCCGGGCGAAAAGCTCGAACGTGACCATGGTGGAAACCGGATTCCCCGGAAGGCCGAAGAAGTATTTGTGCGTTTCGGGCGCAGGGCCTTCGGAGTGCAGGTTCGGAAGCCGGCCAAACACCACCGGCCTGCCCGGCTGAATCAGCGCTCCGGTGAAGAAGAATTCGGCCTGCAGCTCGGCCAACACCTGTTCCACCAGATCATATTTCCCCATGGAGACGCCGCCGGCCAGCAGCAGCAAGTCAGCTTCAAGGCCGTCGGCGATCAGCTCGCGCAAGCGGCTGGGCTCATCGGGAGCAATCGGCAACAGCAGCGGCTCCGCGCCGGCCATCTGAATCTGCGCCGCCAAAGAATAGCTATTGGAATTTCGAATCTGGTTAGGACCGGGCTGCGCCTCTAGGTCCACGATCTCGTCGCCGGTGGCGAGCACCGCCACCCGCGGCCTGGCGTAGACCAGCAGATGGCTTCTTCCCACCGATGCGGCAATCGCAATGCCCGCCTGGCGGAGCCGCATGCCTGGCGAAAGCAGCCTCTCTCCGCGTTTTGCCTCCGAACCGCAGGGCACAATGTTTGCGCCGGACGGCACTGCCTGCTGAATCTCGACCCGGGCGCCTTCTGGTTTCGTGTATTCGATCATCACGATCGCGTCGGCACCCGGCGGCGCGGAAGCCCCCGTCATGATCGCCGCCGCTTGGCCAGCCTGCACCGTTGGCAATTGATCGGGCGGGGCGCCCGCCTTGATCTCGCCGATCACCGACAGGACCGCGGGCAATGGCGCAAGGTCAGCCGCCCGTACCGCGTAGCCATCTCGCGCGGCGCGGGGGAAGGGAGGAAAATTGCGGTCGGCGCGCACTGGCTCGGCCAGCACCCGGCCAGGGCAATCCAGCAGGCCAAGCAGTTCCTTGCTGCGAGGCTTCAGCCGGCTGGCGTGCTCCTCCACCAGGTGGCGAGCGTCTTCAAAGCTCAGAATCAGAGAAGGCTGCGGTGCCGCAGACATGTAGGCGATGATACGAGGGGTGGGCGGGAAAATCTAATGCGCGCCTGGGGCCTGCTGGCGCTATAGCGATGCCTCGCGCAGCGTCTGCCGCAGCGCTTGCGGGTCGGTGGCGCAAGAAACAGCCGCTTCCAAGCTCACTGTTCCCGAGCGAACCAGCTTGGTGATTTCTCCATCGAAGTCCTGCATTCCGTCGGAAGTGCTGTCCTTCATCATCTTGAGCAGGGTCTTGGCGGGGTATTCGCCAAAC
>Ga0335080_10009211_pt1 | contig 10321 bp, 8 predicted proteins | sample Lox_Sample_34_FD_206720 | JGI IMG/M metagenome (GOLD analysis project Ga0335080, IMG submission 206720) | Soil microbial communities from Loxahatchee National Wildlife Refuge, Florida, United States - Lox_Sample_3.4 | ecosystem: Environmental > Terrestrial > Soil > Wetlands | place: USA: Florida... | reverse complement strand
GTCGAGGCGAAGCTCGAACCGGCGCTGATCGGCGAGATCGAACGCCGGCTGGCTGGCCTCGAGGGCGAGGGCCGCGCCGAGATGCATCGGCAGGGAATCGCCGAGGCGCAGATGCAGGTCGTCCGTCGCGTGCATCTGCGCTACGAGGGCACCGATGCGCCGCTCGTCGTGAATTTCGGCGGCCACGCCGAGATCGTCGCCGCCTTCGAGGCCGCGCACCGGCAACGCTACGGCTTCATCGTGCCAGAGAAGGCGCAGATCGTCGAAGCCGTGTCGGCCGAGGTGATCGGCAGGACCGAGACGGTGCAGGATGCGTTCTTCGCCGGCGGGCCGCGCCCGGCGCCGCTGGCGCCGCGGACGCGCGTACGCATGTGGGCGGACGGCGGATGGCGCGACACGCCGCTCTACGATCGCGCCGAACTGGCGCCCGGCGACCGCATTGACGGTCCCGCCATCATCATCGAGAAGAATTCCACCAACGTCATCGAGCCCGGCTGGCGCGCCGACTTCACCGAGCGCGGCCACATCGTGCTGACTCGCGCGGTGGCGGCGCAGCGGGGCCAGGCGGTCGGGACGGCGGTCGATCCTGTCATGCTGGAGATCTTCAACAATCTCTTCATGTCGATCGCCGAGCAAATGGGCTCCACGCTCGAGAAGACCAGCCACTCCGTCAACATCAAGGAGCGGCTTGACTTCTCCTGCGCGCTCTTCGATCGCGACGGCCAGCTCATCGCCAACGCGCCGCACATGCCCGTGCATCTGGGCTCCATGGGCCAGAGCGTGCAGACCGTCATCCGCGAGCGCGGCGCCACAATGGCACCGGGCGATGTCTACGTGCTCAACGCGCCCTATAACGGCGGCACGCACATCCCCGACGTCACCGTGATCACGCCGGTGTTCGCGGAAACCGGTCGAGACATCCTCTTCTACGTCGCCTCGCGCGGCCACCATGCCGACATCGGCGGCGTCACGCCGGGCTCCATGCCGCCGGACTCCACGACCATCGAGGAGGAGGGGGTGCTGATCGACGACTTCCAGCTCGTCGAACGCGGCCGCTTCCGCGAGGCGGAACTGCGCGCGCTGCTCGGCTCGGGAAAATATCCGGCGCGGAACCCCGACCAGAACATCGCCGACCTGCAGGCGCAGATCGCCGCCAACGAGAAGGGCGTGCAGGAGCTGCGCCGCATGGTCGCCCATTTCGGTCTCGACGTCGTCAACGCCTACATGCGGCATGTGCAGGACAATGCGGAGGAGCAGGTGCGGCGCGTGCTCGGCGTGCTCAAGCCGGGGCGCTTCGCCTACGAGCTCGACGACGGCGCGGTCATCCGCGTGCGCATTGACATCGACCACCAGGCGCGCAGCGCCGTCATCGACTTCACCGGCACCTCGCCGCAGCAGAACACGAACTTCAACGCGCCCTCGGCCGTCTGCAAGGCGGCCGTGCTCTACGTGTTCCGCACGCTGGTCGACGACGACATCCCCATGAACGCCGGCTGCCTGAAGCCGCTGCAGATCATCATTCCCGAAGGCTGCATGCTGAATCCGCGTTATCCCGCGGCCGTCGTTGCCGGCAACGTCGAGACCTCGCAGGTGATCACCGACACGCTCTACGGCGCGCTCGGCCTCATGGGCGCGGCGCAGGGCACGATGAACAACTTCACCTTCGGCAATGCGCGCTACCAGTACTACGAGACGGTCTGCGGCGGCTCCGGCGCCGGGCCGGACTTCGACGGCACCGATGCCGTGCACACGCACATGACGAATTCGCGCCTGACCGATCCCGAGGTGCTGGAGTGGCGCTTTCCCGTGCTGGTCGAGAGCTTCGCCATCCGGCGCGGCAGCGGCGGCCCCGGCCGGCATCGCGGCGGCGACGGCGTCGTGCGCCGGATCCGATTCCGCGAGGCGATGACCGCCGCGATCCTCTCCGGCCACCGCCGGGTGCCTCCCTACGGGCTGGCGGGCGGCGAGCCCGGCGCCGTCGGCCGCAACTATGTGCTGCGCACCGACGGCTCGACGGTGCCGCTGGCCGGCACCGGGAAGATCGAGATGAAGCCTGGCGACGTCTTCGTCATCGAGACCCCCGGGGGCGGCGGCTTCGGCGCCGTCCGGACAGAAAAGGCGGCCGCGGAGTAGGCGCGATCCGGCGTCCGTTCAGCCGCCGCGGCGTTGCCATTCCGGGCTCTCTGGGCTAAGCACTTCGGCAGCGCTCGCGCGACATTGCCCGAATGAAAGGTCCTCGATGACAATCCTCGCACCACGCGGCGACGACGAGAAACCGGCCGAAACGCCGGCGGCCCCGCCGCCCTCCAAGATCACGGACAACCTGTTCAAAGCCCGCACCATCATCCTCTTCGGCGAGATCACGCAGAAGGTGGCGCAGAGCACCGTGGCCCAGTTGCTGGCGCTGGCCGAGGAGAACAGCGAGCCGATCCGGGTGATCATCAATTCGCAGGGCGGGCACGTGGAGTCCGGCGACAGCATCCACGACATGGTCAAGTTCATCCGCCCGAAGGTGCAGATGATCGGCACCGGCTGGGTGGCGAGCGCCGGGGTCCATATCTTCCTCGCGGCCGCGAAGGAGAACCGCTACTGCCTGCCCAACACGCGCTTCATGATCCACCAGCCGCTCGGCGGCGCCGGCGGCCCGGCGAGCGACATCGCCATCGAGGCGAAGGAGATCATCAAGATGCGCAAGCGCATCAACCAGTCGATCGCGGACGCCACCGGGCAGGCGTTCGAGAAGGTCGAGCGCGACACCGACCGCAATTTCTGGATGGGCCCGGACGAGGCGCGCAGCTACGGCATCGTGACCCACGTCATCAAGTCGATCGACGAGCTGAAGTGAGTCCGGCATCGGATTGACGGCTGCGCGCCTGCGGCCGATGATCCTCCCTCGCACTCTGCGGGGGAGGTTTCCATGAAGCGCCTAGCAGCCATCGCGTTCGCATTCACCGTCGGCATCGCGGCGTCCGTATCCGCGCGCGCCGACGAGATCTGGCAGACCCTGCCGCCGTTCCCGCCGATGCCGAAGGCGGATGCGAGCGGCTATGCGCCGGTCAACGACATCCAGATGTACTACGCGGTGTACGGCTCAGGCGAACCGCTGATCATGCTGCATGGCGGGCTCGGCCACAGCGACGTCTGGGGCAACCAGATCCCGGTCTTTGCCCAGCACTTCAAGGTCATCACCGCCGACAGCCGCGGCCACGGCCGCAGCACACGCTCGTCGCAGCCCTATTCCTACGGCCTGATGGCGTCGGACGTACTGGCGCTGATGGACTATCTCAAGATCGACAAGGCCTCGATCGTCGGCTGGAGCGACGGCGGCATCATCGGCATCGACATCGCCATCAACCATCCGGAGCGGCTGAACAGGCTGTTCGCCTTCGGCGCCAACACCAACGTCGCGGGCCTCAGGCCGGACATCGACAAGAGCGCGGTGTTCAACAAGTACATCGAGGTCGCCGGCGAGGACTACAAGCGGCTCTCGAAGACGCCGACCGAGTACGATGCGTTCGTAAAACAGATCAGCGAAATGTGGGCGACGCAGCCGGACTACAAACCGGAACAGCTGGCGAAGATTCCGGTGCCCGTCGCCATCGCCGACGGCGAGCATGACGAGGCCATCCGCCAGGAGCACGACGTCGAAATGGCCAAGGCCATCCCCGGTGCCAAGCTCGTGATCCTGCCGGGCGTCAGCCACTTCGCCTTCCTGCAGAAGCCCGACCTGTTCAACCAGGCCGTACTGGATTTCCTGCTGGCGAAGTGACGGGGCGGTCGGAAGTTGTAGGGGCGACCGGCAGGTCGCCCTCTCGGGCGAAGTCACGGTAAGGTAAGGCGGGCGACCTACCGGTCGCCCCTACGACATTGATAGCGAGCCGGCGCCTGCACAATGGGTTCCCAACGTCTCATCCTCGTCACCGGCGCCACCGGCAAGGTTGGACAGGTCTTTCTCAAGCGCCTGCTCGCCGATCCGGCGCATGCGGCCGATCGTGTGCGCGCGCTCTGCCACAACCGCGTGCTGCCGGCGGCGGAGCGCGTCGAGGTCGCGCGTGGCTCGATCGCCGAGCGCGCGGTGGTCGAGGGCGCCATGACCGGCGTCACGCATGTCCTGCACCTCGCCACCTGCAAGGAGACGCCGGACGACGTCATGGACGTGACGGTGAAAGGCTTGTTCTGGCTGCTCGAGGCCTGTCGCCTGAGCTCGACCTTCAAACAATTCATCCTCATCGGCGGCGACGCCGGCATCGGCCACTTCTTCTACGAGCGGCCCGACCCGGTGACAGAGGGCATCCGCCACAGCGCCTATCCCGGCTGCTACGCACTCTCCAAGGTGCTCGAGGAAGTCATGCTCGAGCAGTACTACATCCAGTACGACCTGACGGGCTGCTGCCTGCGCGCGCCCTGGATCATGGAGAAGGACGACTTCAAGTACACGCAGTCCTTCGGCGACGACGTCTTCGGCGGACCGCGCTGGATCGATCTCGTCGGCAAGGCGCGCGCCGCCGACTACATGAAGACCGGTGCCGTGCCGCTGATGCTGGATGCCGACGGCGCGCCCATGCGCCGCAACTTCGTCCATGTCGAGGACCTGGTCGAGGCGATCATCCTCGCGCTCGATCATCCGGCCGCGCGCCAGCAGACTCTCAACATCTGCATGGACGAGCCGGTCGACTATCGTGCCGTCGCCGATCACCTTAAGAAGACGCGCGGACTGCCGAGCGTCGAGATCCCGACGCCCTACCGCAGCACCTGGCTCGACAACAGCAAGGCGAAGTTCCGTCTCGGCTGGCGGCCGCGCTACGACCTAGCCCGGCTCATCGACGCGTCCTACGACTACAAACGCGGACCCGACGACCCGCGCAAGGTGTGGTACCCGGGATAGGCTCTCGGCCACCGGGCGCGATCAGGCGCGCCAGAACGGCTTGTCGCCTTCGCCCGCGGCTTCCGCTCGGCTGATCCCGATGTCGCGCAGCTGCAGATCGCCGAGGCCGAGGAGCGCATGACGCTCGCGCGACCGATCGAGCCAGACCGAGAGCGTCGTCGCGATACGGCCGGCCCTGGCCCACAGCGAGTCCTCCGACAGAACCCGATGGTCCCTGAAAGGTCCCTCCTGGAAGCGGTCTGCCATTGTTGTCATCTTAGGTCTCCTTAACGATTTTCGTCCAGAACACCTTCTATGAGTGAGCAGATACGCGCTTCCATACGAGGCAACAATCGATCATTTCTCAGTTGACGACTTAGAAAATCTAACACGAAATGTTGGCATGAGCCGCCGCCTGCCGCCCCTCAACGCCCTGCGCGCCTTCGAGGCCGCCGCCCGGCATCTGAGCGTGAGCGCAGCGGCGGGCGAGCTGCACGTGACGCCGGCCGCCATCAGCCATCAGGTGAAGGCGCTGGAGGCTTGGCTCGGCATCCAGCTGTTCCGCCGACTCAACCGCCAGGTCCTGCTGACCGACGCCGGCCAGACCTGCCTCAAAGGCCTGCGGGACGGCTTCGACCGGCTGGCCGCCACGGTCGAGAAGGTGCGCGCGCAATCGGTCGAGGGTCCCATCACCATCACCGCCGCCACGTCCTTTGCGAGCAAGTGGCTGGTGCCGCGCCTCGACCGCTTCCGAAACTCCTATCCGGACATCGACGTGCGCCTCGACGCCAACACGGCATTGACCGATTTCGATCGCGACAGCGTCGACCTCGGCATCCGCTATGGCCGCGGGCCCTATCCCGGACTTCGTTGCGACCGGCTGCTGGCCGAGAGCGTGTTCCCGGTCTGCAGCCCGAAACTGATGCGCGGGGCCCATGCCTTGCGACGGCCGCGGGATCTCGTGCATCACACCCTGCTGCACATCGACATGCCGGTGATGGGGGAGACGGAGCCGACCTGGGAGATGTGGCTGCGCGCCGCCGGCGTGCGCGAGGTCGATTGGACGCGCGGGCCTCACTTCAGCGTGTCGAGCATGGCGATCGAGATGGCGGTCGCCGGCCAGGGCGTCGTCCTCGGCAGCGACGTGCTGTGCGCCGCCGACCTCGCCGCTCGCCGTCTGGTCAGGCCGTTCGCCGTCGGCCTGCCGCTCGATTTCGCCTACTGGATCGTGAGCCCGGCAGCGGCTGCCGACCGGCCGAAGGTGGCGGCGTTCCGCAACTGGCTGCTCGCCGAGGCGCAGGCGCACGAGGCCGCGACAGCGGCGTAGTTCTCAAAGCGCTCGCTTTCCAGGCGGGTCACGCCAGCGACCAGCCGCCATCCACGCGCAGCGACACGCCGGTGATCAGCGACGCCGCCGGCGAGGCGAGGAAGACCACGGCGCCGGCAACGTCCATGGGCTGGCCGATGCGGCCCAGGGGAATACGACCGAGCGTCTCTTTGTAGAAGTCCGGATTCTCCAGCGATGGGCGCGTGCCGTCGGTCCAGATGAAGGTCGGCGCCACGGCATTCACCGTCACGTTGTGGGGCGCCCATTCATAGGCGAGGCAGCGCGTCAGATGGTCGATGCCGGCCTTGGTCATGCAATAGATCGCCTCGCCCTTGAGCGCCACCGACCCTGCCTGCGAGCTCATATTGATGATGCGGCCGGACTTGCGCTTGATCATCCGGCGGCCGGCGGCCTGGGCGGCGAAGAACGTGCCCTTGAGGTTCACGGTCAGCGTCGCGTCGAAGTCCGCCTCGTTGACGTTCTCGGCGAGGTTTTCCGGCCCGATGCCGGCGTTGTTGACGAGCACGTCGAGCTTGCCAAATGCCGTCTCTGCGGCGGCGACCGCCGCCTCGACCTGGTCGAGCTTCGCCACATCCATCTGCAGGGGCAGTGCGCGGCGGCCGAGGCTCTCGATCTCCGAAGCCAGCTGCTTGCCGGTTGCCGCCTTGGCATCACGCAGCCCAAGGGCAATGTCGGCGCCGGCCTTGGCGCAAGCGAGTGCGCAGGCCCGGCCAAGTCCGCGTGCGGCGCCCGTCACCAGCACGACCTGCCCTGCCAAGTCGAAGCGTGGGAAATCTTCCGCCATCTTACGTCCTCTTCTTGAGCACCGGCATTTGTCCGGCTACTGCCCATCGGTCGCCGACAGTTCCTCATAGTAGATCGGGATGTGCGTCGGCGAGACGAAGTACTTGTCGGGCCCGACGATGCGCGGCGAGTGCATGGTGTAGAACTCGGCGTTGAATACCGGCACCCACGGCGCATCCTTCATGATGTCCGTGAAGACCGACTGCCAGAGCGCCAAGCGGTCCTTCGCCTTCGCGGGATCGACCATGGCGTCGGCCTGGGCCGCGCGGGCGTCGATGTCCTTGTTGCAGTACCACGACCAGTTCCATCCACCCTGCACGGCACCGCCGCAACCGAGGATCGACCCATAGAAACCCGAGGGATCCGGGAAGTCGGCGATCCACCCCATGCCGCCCGACCAGATCATCGCCGCCTGCCCGGGCGTGCCGCCGGCCTGGATCACCACCGAGGAGGCGACGGTCTTGAGGTCCGCCTTGATGCCGATGGCCGCCAGGTCCTGCTGGATGGCCTGGGCGATACGTGGGTTGGGATCCGTATTCATCGCGTAGAGCTCGGTCGCGAATCCATCCGGATAGCCGGCGGTGGCCAGCATCTGCTTCGCCTTGGCGGGATCATACGGATAGCCCGCGTAGCTCTTGTCGTAGCCCGGCATGTCCGGTGGGAGCGGCTGGTCGGCCACCACGCCGCGGTTGTTGATGATATGGACGATGCGGTCCTTGTTGATGGCCATGTTGACCGCCTGCCGTACCGCCACCTTGTCGAACGGCGGCATGGTCACGTTCATCGTGACGTAGCTGGTCTGCAGCTGCTTGCCGTCGATGATCTGCGTCTTGAGGGCGGCGTCGTCCATCACGTCCTTGAACTGCGCCGGCGGGATGCCGTCGCCGAGCAGATCGACCTCGCCCTTCTTGAGGCGCAGGACGGAAACGCTCGGGTCCTGCCCGACCTGGATCTCGACGCGGTCGAGGTAGGGAATCGCCTTGTTGAAGTAGTCCTTGTTCCGCTCGAAGACCAAGCGCTGGCCGGCCGTCCATTCCACCAGCTTGAAGGCGCCGGTTCCCACAGGATGGTGGCCGAAGTCGGCGCCGTACTTCTCCACCTCCTCCTTGGGGACGACGGAGCCGAAATGCATGGCCAGCACATTGAGGAACGGGGCGTTCGCGCGGGCCATCTTGATGACGACGGTGTAGGGATCGGGCGTGATGACGCCGGAGAGTCCGGCAGCCTTGCCGCCGACGAAGTCGTCGAATCCCTCGATGGCGCTGAAATAACCCTGGCCGGGGCTCTGCGTCTTCGGATTGACGAGCCGCTCGATCGAGTATTTGACGTCGGCCGACGTCATCTCCCGACCGTTCTGGAACTTGACGCCCTGATGGAGCTTGAACGTGTAGGTCTTGCCGTCAGGCGAGATGTCGTAGCTCTCGGCGAGGTCGGGCGTAAGCTCCGTCGTGCCGGGCTTGTAGTCCATCAGCCCGTCGAAGATGCTCTGCATCATCGAGGGGTTCTGCCAGTCGTAGCCGATCGCCGGATCAAGGGTGGCGATGTCGTCCTGGTAGGTCACGATCATCGTCCCGCCGCGCTTCGGCGCGTCGTCGGCGAAGGCGGGCGTGCCGACAATCGCGAAGACCGCGGCAAGCGCCATTGCCGCCGTCATCGGCGTCATCCTCGTCATGGTCTCCTCCCGTCCCAGAGGGCCGCTCTTTGCCGGCCTCTTGTTCCCGCGAACTGTAGCTTTCGCAGCGGATCGCGTCAAAAGCCGGCGGCTCGTTTTTCGTGTGCTCGAACGAACCGCCGGCCTGTGAATCGTTTGCGCCTACCGGATGCCCTGGTCGATCAGCGGCACCAGCATGTCGACGTTCTTGGGCGACAGCGTGCCGGCGGCCGTGTTGGTCGTGAAGCCGCCCATCTTGTACTTCACCGAGAGCACGCATTGCAGCACCGGCAGGAAGCCCTGCAGGTAGAGCTGCTGGTCGAGCGTCGCCGTCATCGTGCCGGCCTTGACCGCCGCGACCGTCTTCGGGTCGGTGTCGATGCCGGCGAGGATGATGTCGCCCGGCTTCTTGCCGGCCTGCTGCGCGACGTCGGGAAGGAGCGGCGTGATGCCGCCGTGCTGGGTGCCGATGGCCTTGGTGTCGGGATGCTGCTGCAGGTAGGCGACGAGCTGCGGGATGGCGAGCGGCGGGCTGCCGTTCACCTCTTCCGACATCTCGACGCGGTCGACCTTGACGCCGGCCTTCTCCAGCGTGTCGGCCATGCCCTTGTCGGAGAGGCCGCGATCGCCCTTGCTGAAGTTGCCGAAGACCAGCGCCGCATCCCCTGACTTCAGGCCGGCGTTCAGCATCGAGCGCGCGGTGATGGCGCCGCCTTCGTAGAGGTCGACGCCGGCATAGCCGAAGCCCTTGTCCTGGTATTTCTGCTGCAGCTCCTTGAGCGGCGCGTTGCCGGAGGTGACGACGATGCCCTGCGCGACCGCGTCGGCCACCAGGTCGGCGAAGGCGTCGTTGCCGGGGTGGCCCATGATGACGATGCATTGCGGCTTGGCGGCCAGCGCTTCGCGGAACTGCGCCAGCATGGTCTCCGCCTGCCAGCTCGAATACTGCTCGATGAGCTTGACGCCGAGCGCCTCGGCGGCAGCCTTGGCGCCGTTGGTGCGTGGCAGCACCGGAGGCTCGCCCGGCTGGCCGCCCATCTGCATGTAGACGGTGACGCCGTCGCCCAGCATGGCCGCGCCGGCGGTGCTCTCAAAGGCGACGAGCGACGTCGCCATCACCGCCGCGCCGAGAACCGTGAACATCGTCCGCATCTTGATCCTCCTCCTGCTTCGTTGATTGTTGCCGCTGCTCATCGATTGCCGAATCCCAGTCCCCGGAACCGCTCCGGCCGCTCCACCAGCATGTGCAGGACGACCGCGAGCACGAAGACGACGCCGATCACCATGTCGGCCACGTCGCCACCGAGTCCCATCGCCACCATGCCGATCTGCAGCATGACGACGATCAGGAGCCCGATGTAGCTGCCGACGATGGTGCCGGAGCCGCCGAAAATCGAGGTGCCGCCGATGAACACGGCGGCGATTACCACCAGCAGCGAGGTCTGGCCTTGCGTGGTCGTGAAGTTCTCGGTCTCCATGGTGAGGAACATGCCGGCAAGGCCGGCAAGCGCCCCCATCAGCGTGAACAGCTTCACCCGCGTCGCGCGCACGTCGATGCCGACGACGCGCGCCACGTTGGCGTTGTCGCCGATGAAGAGCAGCGCCTCGCCGAAGCGATGCCGGTTGAGGATGAACCAGAGCAGCACGGCCAGCGCGAGACCGACCAGCGCCTGGA
>Ga0335080_10009210_pt1 | contig 10322 bp, 11 predicted proteins | sample Lox_Sample_34_FD_206720 | JGI IMG/M metagenome (GOLD analysis project Ga0335080, IMG submission 206720) | Soil microbial communities from Loxahatchee National Wildlife Refuge, Florida, United States - Lox_Sample_3.4 | ecosystem: Environmental > Terrestrial > Soil > Wetlands | place: USA... | reverse complement strand
ATGCTCTGGGCGGTTTATAAACATGACCGATAGACTACCCACCCAGCCTCGAGTTCCCTGTGTCTTCTGCGGCCAGCGCCTATGGCCGCACGAGAAGGCCAACCATGCGTGCTGGACTAAAAAAGGCAAGGATAATCATTCCTTGCCCTCTTCGTAGACGATGACTAAGCCGAAGGTTCGGCTGTGGCTTCGTCTGATGTGGCGTCGTCGCTTGGCTCGGCGCCGACTTCGGCCGGGGGGGTTACAGTATAACCTGCCGACTCCAGTACCGGGATAATAGCGGCCAGAACTTGATCACCGACTGATGGTGCGTTCACATCTGCCTCCGCTTGCGTTAAGGCGGCCACCGTAGCGGCTGCGCTGCTTTGTGCTGCTGCTAGATCTTCACTTAAACCCATAGCTCCTCCTTTACATCATTAATATACCAAGATCGTTCTAAGTTAAAATAGTCACTGCTTATTTTAAACAAATCCGCTACACTAAAGCGATTAATCAGGAGGGTCAATGAAACAGTCACAGATCGAACGTGACGCGCAGTACCGCGTTGTCGCACTAAAACTTGCGGTCACGCGAGCATCGTCAGACGGAGATGTTTTAGCACTAGCTGACATTTATTATAATTGGCTTACTGGTGAGGATGATGGTGAGCCGCAACCAGAAGGAGAGCTATGAGTTATTGTTTAGCGTGTGGACATGAAACGGTTACCAAAGGATAGTGAACTCCGCAAACTCCGACTGAAAAAATGATACACTGGAAGCATGAATCCCGAAGAGGCGAAACTGAAGATCGCCCAGCGCTGTCGCTTCGATTTGTACTATCTCGCCAAATATATTCTTGGATACGAGCAGATGGAAGAATCGGTCCACGGCGATTTGTGTTTATTTACCCGACCATTACTCCCCGCGCTTCCTCCCGAATACGAACTGCCAGCCGAGCGCTCCGGCACTGGGCTGGAAGATCAATTCCACCCCCAGAACCGTAATCTCCTATTACTAATGCCGCGTGGCACGTTCAAGTCTTCGGTGGTGACAATTGGCTTCGCGCTGCAGAATATCCTGAACGATCCTAATATTCGTATCCTCCTTGATTCAGAAACCTTCTCGAAGTCCAAAGCTTTCTTATCGGAGATCAAAGGCCACCTAACAACTAATCATAAGTTCCGGGAAGTCTTTAAAGTTATTCACGGCGTCTATCCTGACGGCATGGTTGATAACAAGCGCAACAAAGAGTTGTTGTGGACGGATTCCCAGGTGAACCTAGCCTGCCGAACGCGGATGCGCAAGGAGCCGACATTCTCTTGCTCCGGCGTTGATGTCACCAAAACTGGTATGCATTATGACTTGATTATCATGGACGACTTGCACTCCGAAAAGAATGTCACGACTAACGATCAGATCCAGCAAGTCATTGATCACTGGAAGTTTGCGAACTCGCTGATCGATCCCGGCAAACCAATTATTGTTATTGGTACGCGCTGGGACTATAACGATCTCTACCAGGAGATTCTGGATAAGGAGCGTGACGACTATAACATTCTGGTGCGCGCCGCCATCCGCGAAGATGGGTCACTATTCTTTCCCAGCGTCCTAACCCAGAAGGCACTTGACAAACTAAAGCAAAAGCAGGGTTCATATATCTTTAGCTGTCAGTATATGAACGAACCTGTCGATAACGAAACGGCTACCTTTAAACGATCATACCTAGTCAGGAAAGAATGGGCGCTGGTTAAAGATCGTCCGATCAACTGGGTCTTATCGATCGATCCGTCGTACGAAGGGCCATACTCGGATTACGCCGCGCTGGTTGTGGCTGGTTTGGATTTCCAGCGCGATCTGTATGTCCGGCATGTCACTCGGCAGAAAATGACCTATGGCCAGATCATTGACGAAATGTTCCGGCTATATACTTTATACAATCCGAAACTGGTAGTCATTGAAACAATCGGCCAGCAAAAGTCCATCATGTACGAATTAAACAATGAGATGAAGCGCCGCAACCAGTGGGTGCCGATTCGCGAAATTAAGTCGCGCGCTAAATCGAAGGAAGAGCGTATTCGGGGTTTGGCGCCATTCTATGAGTTCGGTCATATCTTCCATGTCAAGGAATGTCCGCAACTGGACGAACTGGAATACGAGCTGATTCATTTTCCGCGCGGTAAACATGATGACGTGATTGATGCCCTGGCAACGGTGCTGGAACAAGCTCATGCGCCAAGCGCGGGTGCCAATTATGATCCTGAAGAACGTGAACGAAAACGTCATGCTTATAAGCCGCGTAGTCCTATAACGGGTGTATAATATACCTGTCTCTCAGGACATTGGCCCCTCGCTTTACTCGCTGAAGTGGGGGGCTATCTAGTTAGTGACGCTTTAATTAGCTTTGTGACTAGGCTACGGTGGGTGATATGGCTGATGTCTCCAGCAATCCTATAGGTAACGTCGATCCTAATGACTCATCGATGTCGAGTGCCAACGTCAATGGCTATACTGATCCAGCCACGCTTGACATTGATCCAAATTACGCGGCTGTCACGTCACTGGTTGGCTACAATCCAGGCAAGAAAGAACGGAATGTTCGGCGCCAAGTTTACATCCGCTATTTCCAAATGCGCGACAATGACTGGCGAACGGCGGCTGAGCATCACTGGGAAGTGGCCGACAAAGAGTTCACCATGGACGAACTCGATTCCTTGCACCAACATGTCTTAGACAAAAATGGAAACTTATTGGAGCCTATCTTTTACGAGCAGCGCACGACTTCTGGCCGCTCGCGTATCAAGTTACCAGATTCGTTCTCGGCCATTCAGTCCCATATGCAGGAAGCGATTGGCCGCAAAAGCCGCCCAGTATTGACGGGAACTGAATCGTCAGATGAACCGATCGAAGAGTTCGTCAACACTGTTATGAACTACAACATGAACAATACCAACTTCGATTACGAATGGTATATGTCTGGACTGGCCGCCGCAATTCGGGGAACAGCTTTCTTGTATGACTACTACCGGGTTGATACGCGCTGGGTCAAAGATATTGATGATGTGGACGACGACGGCGAAATCATCTACAAGACAAAGAAGATCACTGATATAGACGACGATTATGTCAAATGGGTGCCGAACGAATATATGTATATTGACGAAAAAGCCAGACATGTTGACGAAGCTGTCGATTGCGTGCGCCGTGAAATTATTAATATTCGCGAATTCCAGCGAATTTACGGCCAGAAGAAAGACTACTTTAACGTCGAATTTGTACGCCGTGGTGGCGATATCTCTACTCGCGCTTTGTTTAAACTACCGCGTGACATTACTGGTAACGATGTTGAAGTTCTCCACTACTATAACCGGGCACTCGATGTCCACTGGACGGTGGCTAATAACATTGTCGTGCGTATGGGACCGATTGAGTTCAAGCACAAGGAATTACCGATTGCCGTTCGCTATTATTACCGGGTTCCGGGCCAGTTCTGGGGTATGGGTATTCCACAAGTTATCCATATGTTGGCCGAAGAGCGCAACTCGATTCGTAACTTGATGGTGGATCGTCAGAACTTCCAGGTCAATAAGATGTTCCTGCACAATAACATGTTTGATATTGACGAAGATGACCTGGTGGCTCGACCGGGTGGCCTGATTTCGCTGGATACCAACGGCATGAAGATCGACGACGCCATCAAACCACTGGAATTTGGTGATATTCCACCGTCAGCCATCAAGAATGACCAGATGATGGTCGAAGATATGGTGCGCGGACACGGTATTGATGTCCGTTTGGAGGATCAACCACAGGCCCAGACGGCTACAGCGGCCGCTTTATCCAAAGAAATTGGCCTTAAAAGAATAAGCATGATTGCTCAACTGGACGAAATGGACACGATTATCCGTATTGGCCGCCTGAAATGGGCTAATATCCAGTTCTTCTACCCATTAGGGCGCATGGATACGATTTATGAAGATAATGAGGAGCGTCAACAGCAGGTTTTCAAGACAATCACCTCTAATGGCCGTAAGTTTAAGTTAGTCAACGAAAACGGCCAAAAAGTTCTCAAAATGGAGGATATTACGGGCGCTTCAAGCTTGATTCTGGACAAGAAGATGGCCAAATATCTGGAAGGTTCGTTCGATGTGACCGTTGATTCAGCCCAATACCAGCCAACTTCCCACGTTGTCCAGCAAACTAAAGTTACTGAACTCTTCTCGTTGCTATTATCCAATCCCAGTACGATGGCAATCATGGACGTGGGTAAAGCGGTATCCCGTGTTCTGACGATTAACGACGAAAAACCAAAAGACTGGCTGTCTGGCTTTGATCAAGATCCTGGTCACACAATGTTGGCGGCCGAAACCGAGAACCGTGTCATGGCTGCCGGACAGCCGCTTGATCCGACGCCCGGCGCTACCGAGGAACATACCTTGGTACACATCATGTTTACCCAATCGTCCGAATACCAGCAACTGGTCCAGCAAAATCCACAGATTCGCCAGCTCTTTGCCAACCATATCATGGGTGAGCACGAGGCCAACCCTGCAACTGGAACTGCTGCCCAGGCTATGAGTGCTAATGGTATGGGTGGTCCGGGTGGTGGTGGTCAACCTGGCCCGACTCAGCCGGGGAATGTTGGCCAGGTACCGAATTTACCGGGCCTTGGTTTGACTAGCAATGTCCAGCAGCCGCAAGCCCAAGCCGCTGGACTGACGGCGACTAATTTTAGCCGACCAACGAGGACTGGTATTTAGTGACCCTTGTGTTAATTAATCGTCAGATCTTAGACTGAGGCTGAGGTGAAAGCTAAACTTCACAATGATCTCGCCTATCTTTATGAACTCCCTGAGTTCCAGTCCTTTAAGAAGTACTGCGAAGACAAGCGTGCCAAGTATGCCGATGCCGTCCTGGGTGTCGATATGTCGGAGCCGGGTGCGCCTATGAAGGTCGCGATGCTCCAGGGGCAAGCGTATGCCTACGAGTACATCATGTTGGAGTTTAAAAACATTCACAAGAAGGAAATGAAGAAAGAAGATCTGAAATGAAGTCGGGTAATCACCTCCCCGGCTTCGTTCCAGCTCTGCTGGGGTTAAGACAAACTTAACTAGGAAGGACCAAATCCTATGGCCGAACTTACTGATGAGGAAAAAGTTAAGCAAGCCTTCGGTGATGTAGAAAGCTCTAAGCAAGACGAAACCACCGAAAAGCCCGAAACTGGATCTGAAGAAGAAGCTAAGGCGGAAGTCGAAGAGAAAACAGAGGAAGCGGAGAAAACCGAAGAGTCTGAATCTGAGACGACCACAGAACCTTTAACCAAACCCTTTCCTTGGCTCAAGGGGGAAACCCCGGAGGAATGGACTAAAGAACTGCAGACTGCGTACGAGAACAGTACGAATGAGGCGCTGCGCATCAAGAAGGAACGCGATGATTACGCGCAACTGATTGAAGAAGCGAAGCGGGTCATTGCCAACCAGGGCAAGACTGAGGAGAAAACTGCAGAATCGACAAGCCCGTTACAGGCTGACACCCTGCCGGAGATTCAGTACGCAAAGGATCTCATGCAGCGTGACCTGGTGACGTCGTTTGACGAATTTGCTAAGCAATACCCTCAAGCTCGTGAACCGGAAGGCTTTGCCCAAATCGAGAAAGCGTCCCCTGGTGCTGCTCAGGCGTTCTTTGCAACCTATGGCCGCATGGCCACGTATCCTGAGTTATTTGAAAAGACTGCTGCTCTTCTGGGCTGGCAGCCTTCCTCAGATCAGGGGAAACGTGATCAGGCTATCAGGGACCAAACCACGTCCAGTCAAACCACCAGTTCTTCTAAGCCCGTTAAGACAGTCAAGATTACTGATGAGCAGCTTGCCGTTGCACGCCGCTTATTCCCGAATGAAAGTGATGAGGACATCGTTAAAGGTTTAGCCCCTTACGTTACTTAAACTAGGAGAGCATCATGAGTCAAACAGTTACGGCTGTGCAAGCCCCTGCTATGCTTGGGCGCTTTGATGGTCATACTAATTACGCTTCTCAGGATTTTGTAGTTGCAAGTGGTGTCACGATTACCGCTGGAGATTTTGTGTATTTCTCCGGTACAACGGGCACGATCACTAATGCATCTGTTTCCGGGGCTCGGCTATTAGGTATGGCTGAAGGTACAGCTACTGGTAATTCGACAGGTACTGTTACCGTGACTGTCTGCATTGATCCCAATATGAAGTATCTATTGAAGGCATCAACTTCGTTTGCTGCTGTTTCAAACGGTACCTCAACCAGTGTGGGTCAATTCTATGACATTTCAGGTGCGACTGGCGCACAGACAGTTACTGTCGGTTCAGCCGGTACGACCACCGGACAGTTTATTTGTTTAGCTGTTCCTGGCATGACTGGCTTCCCAACTACGGGATTGCAGGGTCTAACCACGAACAGTGTTGGAGTATTTAAATTAATCAGCTCGGCGCTCATGCCGTATGTAAGCGGTTAGGAAGGATAAAAGTTTATGGCATCTTTACGACCACAATGGCCAGATATCCTCGACCCAGCCTACCGTAAGGCGTATGGTGATGAAATTCGCCAGCTACCGCAGATTGGGATGACGATATTCAACCAGGATACGTCAGTCAAAAACATCGAGAAAGACACCAGCGCAACTGGTCTGTCAAAGCTCGTTGTGACTAGCGAAGCCCAGGCTATCACCTACGAGGATGAAGTTGAAGGATTCAATGTCATCTATACCCACCTGAAGTTCACGAAAGGCACGTCTGTCTCTCAAGAACTCTGGGAAGATGACCAGTTCGGTGTAATGCGTCGCAAGCCAACTGATCTGGCGTACGCCAAGATACGTACTCAGGAACAGTTCGCTGCGGACATTTTCAATTATGGCTTCACGAATGGAGGCGGTGGATCAGCGCTCTTTACGGGACCAGATTCCCAAGCGCTCTTCTATACCGCTCACCCGCGTGAAGATGGCGGTGCTACGCAGTCTAATTACAACACTGCCGACCTCAGTGAAGACTCGATCGAGAACGCGCTCGTTACGATGCGTCAAACGCTCGATGGTAAAGGTCAGCTGATGCTTGTTCAGCCGGATACGCTTCTCGTACCTCCTGCCTTGGAGAAGGAAGCGAATATTCTGATGAATTCAGTTCAGCGTCCAGGCACGACCAATAACGACATCAACGCCTATAAGGGACGTCTGCAGGTACTTACTTGGGACTATCTTGGAAGCGCTGCTGGCGGTTCGGATACGGCTTGGTTTATCTACGATCGTAAGGTTCACCAGTTAAACTGGTTCAATCGTAGTGATCGCGGTTTGGAAGGTCCAGATTGGGACTTCGACACTAAGACTGCTCGTTGGAGCGTCGTCTGTCGTTGGAGTGCTGGTTGGAGCAACTGGCGCGGCGTCTTTGGTAGCAAGGGAGATAACTCTTAAAATATGGTCCGGGTAAGCGGGGTGCTACCACCCCCGCTATCCCCGGCAGCAAGGATTTATTATGAGTATTGGTGACCGAACATGGCAGTGGGCGGCCCACACAGCGTGGGGCTATCCGTTCAACTTTTTGAGTAATGTAATCGAACATACCTTTGGCTATACCTACACCTATAAAAAGGTGTCTAATGCCACAGCTAATGCTGTACTGGCTACGACCAATGGTTCTAGCTCTAAGCAGACGATTACTAGTAACCTCACGAATCCGGATGTACCACGAGTACTGACAATTACCATTGGCGGCTCTGGCTATTCCAGCGATAGTATTGTTATTAACGGCACCAATGTCGAAGGCAAGCCGATTTCAGATAGCTTAGCTTATACCTCTAATGGGCTGGTGACTGGCTCATTGGTATTTAAGCGAGTGACGAGCGTTGTTATTCCGAGCACATCGGGCGCTTCCATGACGCTAACTGTCGGCACTAGCAATGAGCTTGGTCTTAATCACCGCCTTCAGCCGAAGTTTTCGACCACCGTAGTGATTCACGATACCGTTACTGGTAATACTGGAGCTTATCCGGTAACTAAACCTACTGTAGAAGCTGCCCCTAGCTCCAGTAACTACGACGGTGAATTCGTTGAAAAGAACTGGGTAGTACCAGCTTCAGCCCCCAACGGCACCTGGGCGATTTATTTCTTCTATTGGTTCCACAAAGTTCTGGTTTACCCACCCAAGGATTCACCAGAGTTCTACTCAACTACGACTTCAACCTCAATTTCTACGAGCTCAACCTCAACTTCTAGCACTTCAGTCTCAACTTCTACTAGTGTGACGACCTTCTCAACGTCGAGTACATCTTCCAGTACCTCCAGCACCTCAACATCAACTACAACCTTACCAGTCTAGGAGTAAACTATGGCGATGCTACCAGGTGATTACAAGCGCAGAATCCAAAGTGCTACTCGAGGTGCCTCAGTTGGTTCGGGCTATGCCTGTGATCCGGTGATGGTTGATCCCGATAACCTGCCACATCAGGTTTGTCCGGCTGGTTCAGTGGTGACAATCCTATCCATCAATACGACCTCTACGGCTGGCGTGAATGAGTGGTTTCAAGACTCGGCTGGCAATAGACAAGAGATCATGATGGGCGCAACAATTGCGCGTGACTATAAGCAGCACTTTTACTGCCCTTGGCCCCTCTATGTTTCGACAGATGTAAACGTGACGGTCTTTGTTGCTCCAGCTTCTAAAGGTAATACCGTAGATTAAAAAAGTTTTGACAGAACTGGGTCGGCATATTATGCTCATGAGTGATGAGCAAGATCTACATTCTGACCAATTTTTCGGCATATCTAAAGTCCTACTCGCCCATCATAGTCGTACAGTCCCAGTTGGAGATGCTGACACGGGCTGGTTACTCGCCCGTACTCATCACCAACCGGGGGTGGAATCCTCCTGAAGATTCCATCTTTATGCAGGTTGAGAATCGTCAGCTGACCCCAGTAGTGATTGATGGCACAACTGTTGACAAAGCTTTCAAGCGTGACGTAGATACCTTATACAAAGAATTGAAAGATATCATTGAAGATGATGGTGTCGTACTGACGCACGACTTAATTTTCTTGCCGGATTATGTTAAACATAATGTGGCGGCCCGGCGCCTGGCGGCGGAAAACGATAGCATACGCTGGTTGCATTGGATTCACTCTGCAACCAGCCCGGGAGCTTTGATCCGGGAACGGGCAATGTTCGGTGAACAGTATGAGAAGCATCTTAACGAGAAGTTCCCAAATTCCGTCGTTTGTTTCCCGAACTCTTATGATATTCCGCGCGTAGCGAGAAACTTTGGCTATGAAGAAGATGAAGTCTTTGAAGTCCCGCACGCCACCAATCCGGTCGAAGGTATGGAACCTATCGTGCAGCGTTTATATGATAAGAAAGAACTGGGACATAAAGAGGTTTTGATGGTGTATCCATTACGCATGGATCGCGGCAAACAGGTCGAGATGTGTATTCGGTTAATTGCAGCTTGCAGACAAATAGGGTTTACGGCTACTCTAGTTGTCTGCGATTTCCAATCAACTGGCGATGATAAGGTGGTCTATCGTGAGGAAATGAAAGAACTGGCCAAACAATTAGAGGCCGAAGATAGCGTCGTTTTCTTATCGGAGTTTGACCAGTCGGCTCAGATGGAGTCGAGTCATCAAGTAGTACTCGACTTGTTTACGCTGAGTAATGTTTTCTGCCTGCCGAGTAAAAGCGAAACCTATTCGCTGGTGGCACAAGAGGCAATGCTCAAGGGTAATTTGTGTATCTTGAACCATGACTTTGCGCCAATGCGGCAGATCTATGGCAAGAACGCTATCTATCGGCCATTCTCGAGTAATATTGGTTTCGATGGCTATGATGGCGAGATTACCACCAAGTATGATGATACTGATGGTTATTTCAGAAATATGGCATATAACGTGAAGTATTGGCTGGAGCACGACAAGACCTTGCGCGGCAAAACTTGGGTTCGCGTCTACCGTAATCCAGATTATATTTTCCAAGAGTTCGTTCGACCATTACTTAACAGAGAGGAAAAGGATGTCAGCGATTCCGAAATTCTCGATCGTACTGCCAGTCTACTCGGAACTGGAGCCAATCCAGGGGGGAGCTTCGAGCCAGAGACACTTCCGGGGCAAGAGCGTCCAGAGAGCGATTAAGTCTGTTCGTGCTCAGCAATTTCCTGACTGGGAATTAGTTATCGTTGACGATGGCTGTGTTGACGGTATCACACCTGATATTCTTGACAAGTTTGCTGAACATGATGATCGTATTAAAGTTCTCCATACTGACAACGGTAATCGTGCCATAGCTCGCAATCGCGGTATGGACGCGGCTACTGGGGAATGGATTTGTTGGCTTGATTCA
>Ga0335080_10009208_pt1 | contig 10322 bp, 9 predicted proteins | sample Lox_Sample_34_FD_206720 | JGI IMG/M metagenome (GOLD analysis project Ga0335080, IMG submission 206720) | Soil microbial communities from Loxahatchee National Wildlife Refuge, Florida, United States - Lox_Sample_3.4 | ecosystem: Environmental > Terrestrial > Soil > Wetlands | place: USA: Florida... | reverse complement strand
CTTGGTGCGATTGAAGACCCAGGCAGCCATGCCAATGGCAAGCGGTCCGGAACCCAACGCGGTTAGCGTCATGACATTGAAGGTTTTCCAGATGCCCCAAGCGTAGGCGTCGTTCATCCCGGCGAAGGGGCCCAGCGGCGAGAAAAGCCTGGCAAGGGCCAGCATTGAGCCTAAAAGAGCCCAGGCGCCAAAGAACAGGAGCGGTGTTTCGATGACGGGCTCGCGGTAGACCGGCACACCCCGCTGCCAATGATTGACCAGCGTGGATCCGGTGCTCTCACGCACGTTCATACTTGCTCCGGCAATCCAGTTTCTTTCTCAATGTCGATGGCTTCTTGCTCATGGCGCTTCCAGTTCCTCTTGATCACGGAACCCAGAATTCCGGCGACGATGACCGGTCCCGAGAGCCACTTGTAAATCACAGAACTGACTTTGGTCGCGTAATGGCCAAGTGACGTGTTGCCGAGCTTCGGCAGGCCTATCTTGTCGAAAGCGACACCGGAGAGATAAAGAACCTGGGTTCCGCCCGCTTCATGTTCGCCATAGACACGGTTTTCGAAGTATTTCTCGGGCGCGTCGGAAATGCGCTGCTTGGCCTCCGCGAGAAGATAGCTACGTTTACCGAAAATGACTGCGTGCGTTGGACATACTGCAGTGCACGCAGGCTCCTGGTTTTTCTGCAGTCGTTGGTCGAAGCAGAGTTCACATTTGACGACCTTCGGATTCCACTTGTCCCATTGGAACTTCGGTACGTCGAACGGACATCCGACTTCGCAATAACGGCATCCGATGCAAAGCGAGCTGTTCCAGGTGACCGCTCCCCATGTGTTCTTCTTCAAGGCCCCGAACGGGCAGCCAGTAACGCAAGCAGGGTCGAGGCAGTGCATGCACTGACGCTTGATAAAGGCGAAGTTATTCCCGTCAGTCTCGCGATAGAGCTTGATAATGTTCTTCGTCTTGGAGTCGAGATCGGCGGGAACATCCCACAGCCCGGTCGAGATTGCGGGATCGATGGGACACAACGTTTCGGCGGGCAGGCCGTTCGTCTCACTGCATGCCGTCATGCAAGCCCGGCAGCCGGTGCACTTGGTATTGTCATAGAGCATCCCAACGGCATCGGGCGGAGCCACAGGGTGGGCAGGATGTTCCTCGGCTGCAGCCGAGCATGCGAACCCGCTGGTGATTGCTCCTCCAGCAGCTATGATGCCCTTGAAGAGCTGCCGGCGATTGATACTGATTCTCATGCTCAATTCTGATCGTCTTCAATTCTGTGCCAGGTCGGATCGGGATTGAATCGTGTCATGGAACTGGCGACGGATTCGGTGTTTGCGCCCAGATCTTTTTCGAACACAACTCCGTCGGTGCTGACCAGAAAAGTCTTGACGCCAGATGAGCGGTATTCGGCGGGATAGGCGACGAAAGCAAAACCGCCATTCATCTTGTTGCCGGCCAAGTAGCTCCTCGCACCTCCCGGGGCATTCTTCCCCTGAGCTCTAAGAATGTGGAAGAAGTAACCGCGATACGGGGTGGGCGCGCTTCGCGGGTTTCTGACATATCCTTCTGTTACTGCCTTGGCCACGAGAGGTCCGATCGGACTCTCCGGCTGGCCATCGGCTACTTCCCAGTAAAGGCCGTTTTTCTGCCCTTCATCGCTGAAAATCTTTTGAGCGTATTCGTGACGTTCTTCCGCGAATTCCTTTTCTGCGGCTGCCAATGCCCGGCAAACGTGAATCGCCGACATTTCATTCCGCCCAATCCGACGAAACAAGATTTCCTGCAATCCCGCTTCAGTATCGAAATGCCAAAGAGCGCCTTTGTTGACGAGTGGTATGGGGATAGGCCAATTCTTGGCCCCTATATAGAGGAGTACTGAACCGTCTGGCTCTTGAACGAGACGATGCATCTCTGCGTATTGTTGGAGGAATGTGGCGCGACTGTTCGCATCTTCGGCATCGTCCCCTGAGTAGAGGATCTGCTTGCCCCCACTCCCGAAAATTTCTAGAAGCATTTTTTCATCATTGCTCTTTGCCGCCGAGTACAGCGCCTCGCTGGCTTCGTCTGGCGTGGCAAAAGTTTTCTCGCCTTTTCTCTGTTGCGCCACTCCCAGATTTGCGAAAATCGCCGTCGCGAAAAGGAGCTCAACTGTCATTAACATTCGGAATCGGATCACACGCTTCTGGAAATTCAATTCTTCTCGCTTCATTCTCCCCGCTCCTTTCAGATCGTCCCCACAGAATGCAGTCATATGTTGGTTCAGTCACTTAACGATGTGGACCACCGCCGTGGAAACCACCGCCACCACCGTGGAAACCACCTCCGCCACCGTGAAAGCCTCCAGAACCGATGCTGGACATTCCCCTTGCCGAGTAACTTCTCTCCTGCCCGCCATGGTCGTAATGACTGAAGGCCCCGGTGTGAGTATTGCTTTCTCCTCTTTCGCTGCCATAACCTCGATCCGCTCGCGTGTCTCCTCCGTACCGGTTGGCAGATGTCCCAGAGCGGTTGTACTCATTCCCGTGTTCCTCGTTATTTCGAGTCCTGCCCCGGTTTTCCTCGCGGCTGAAGGAGTGCCAGTCACCGTCCCGGCCGCTGTGGTAGTCGCGGTCGCTGTGGTAGTAGTGATCCCGGTTATAGAAAGTTCTACTTCGAGAGTAGTAGCGGTAGTGGTCGTGCTCTACCCAATGATGGTGCCAATCACATCCCCAATGGTGCCAGCCCCATCCATAATCCCAGAAGAAACCGACCTCGAATCCAACTCCCCAATACACGTACGGTCCCGCATACCAAATACCGGGATAGGCATACCATCCGGGCCAAGCCACGATCACCCCATCCCCGTACACGACCCACGGATCGTAAGCCGGCACATAGACCACCTCCGGCTGGGCAGGTTCGACGATGATCGTTTCGCCCTCGGTCTTCACGACCTGCTGCTGTGTGGTCTTGAGATTGCCGGCCTGCTCGGCCTTGCGCCGCATAGTCTGCACGGCGGCCATGACGTCATCTTGCTGGTTGTAATAAGCGTCGCCGAGAGCTGAGGTCCAGGACAGATTCTTGTCCATATTGCCCAGCACGGAAGGAAAGGCAGTGAGCGCTTTGACGCTGGGATCCCAAGCTTGATCGTCTGCGGCCTTCGCAAGGGCATCACTCTTGAGATCTGGATGTGCCTGAATCCAGCGATCGGCTTCCACTACCTGTTCGGGAAATGTCGAAGCGGTCAGGATCTGAGCTACGAGCGAATCTGGATAGAGAGCGACAGGCGCGACCAACTGCTGTAACTGGTCGGGAGTTTTGGTGGAATGCTCAGGTTCGCGAGAACTGGTGGGCTGGGCCGATTCACTTTGCATGGCCGATAAGAATTCTGGCGAAGCTGCAATGAACAACGAAAGTGCAAGTAGAAAGTTGAGGCCTGATCGCGCCCCGAAAATTCCCGCCCCGTTTGACGAACGATTCACAAGCGATCCTCCTGAATGGCTGCGCTTCTTACGACTGCTTCCCTGAGTCCACGCCATGCCCGGAGCCTTGCGGTCCCTTGGAAGTGGCGCCGGGCACGCTGTCGTCCTCGGGCTTGTCCGAGAACTTGCGGGAGGCGACCCAGCCTGCCCCAATGAGCGCTCCGGCCCCGACTCCGGCTAGGCCCGCAGCCACAAGACTGGCGCTGCCTTGAGGAGCAACGATCGGAGCGTAGGTCGCCGGGGGCGTTGCTCTGGTATGAATCTGCACTACCTGGAACATGGGCATCCGGAAGGCAATACTTTTTTCTGTGCAGCCGATGCACGGTGCACCGATGCCGATCGGCCACACGTCGGGGATTTCATTGAAATGGCGAGTTGAGCATCCCGCATGTGTATCAGGGCCTTTGCATCCCATTTCGTACAGACACCAGCCTTCGCGATGACCTTCATCTCCGAACTGCTTGACGAAACGGCCCGCGTCAAAATGCGCTCGCCGTGGACAATGCTCGTGAATGTCGCGGTCGTAAGCAAACTTGGGCCGCCTCTCGTCATCCAGTTCGGGCAAAGTTCCGGATTCGGCAAACTGCAGGACGACACCGAGTAGGGTGTAAGGATTTGGGGGACAACCCGGAAGATTGACGATCGCCTTGTTCGGCATGAGGTCCGCAACTCCAACTGCCCCGGTCGGCGCCGGATCGGCCGAGGTAATTCCTCCCCAAGACGCGCAGGATCCGATCGCGATGATGGCTGCAGCTTTACCACCCACATCGGCCAGGACATCCGTTGCCGGGCGTCCCCCTAGCTTCATGTACACTCCCTTGTCGCGAATTGGAATTGAGCCTTCGACGACGCAGACGTATTTGTTCGAGTAGCGGCGGACAGCTTCGGTAAGCGCAGCTTCAGCTTGCTTGCCGGACCCGGCCATCAAAGTCTCGTGATATTCGAGGGAAATTACATTGAGGATGAGATCACCAAGATCCGGGTGCGAAGGCCGAAGGAGTGTCTCGGTGCAGCCCGTGCAGTCCTGGAAGTGAAGCCAGATGACGGGAGGGCGGATCACCTTGCCGAGATCTGCGGCAACCGCTTCCGGCGTCAGCTTGTCCGTCAGGGCGAGCCCAAAGGGCGCAGCAATCATCAGCGACGAGCAGAACTTGATGAAAGCGCGACGACTGACTCCAGAACGCTCCAGCCTTTCATCTATTGTTTCCAGGCCCGGAGCTAGAGCGAGACGTTTTGTCATTGTGCTCCCTCATCGACGACAGACGGTATTTCACTGGCGTAGCTGCGCTCGTCACACGCGACAGAGCCCATTTCCTTTAATTTGGAAAACTTGTTTGCTGCGCACGAGTTGGCGTCGGCAGTCCCCGCCAGGCTAGCCCCGGGATAACGACATAAAGGGCTAGCGCAATCGAGAAAATGAACATCAGAAGTCTTATTGTCTTCATTCGCACCGCCCGCCCCTATCTAGCTAACGATCCAGACTTCTATCTTGTTTCCAGTCACAACGCTTGCCGGCTACCTCAGTCCTCCGATTCAGGAAGATGTCAATACAGCTAGGCATTGCAAATCGAGTTCCACAAAGGTGCACGCCAATTGCTTACCGACGCTTATCGGGGACTCATGTTCCACACTCGTTGGTGTGCGACTCGAGTTTCGCCAAAAGGCACTCTGTCCCTCGGCTGTTAACAAGTTATTGCAATATCACTTACAGGTAAGCTGACCGTGTTCCCGGCAGAAGCAGTACGTGACGCACTGAGTAGTTTGCCAACTGTGACACAGTCTTCGTGACACGGTGCCCAAATATGGGCACCCGGGAATTGTCGGCGACCAAGGAAGGAAGTCAGGAAGGGCAGGGTTGAGCGCTTATCCTGATGAATCAGTGGCGACGATGAGTTCACCGTAATAAACTGGATGGTGCAAAAACTTCTAAGCAGTGCATTTTGCTTTCTTCTGCTGTTCGTATCATCACCCCACCCGTTGAACGCCTCCGAACCCGTGCTGGAGTATCGCTTGCGCCTGTATCACACGCATACCCGCGAGCGACTCGAGATCGTCTATCGCCGGGGGGATTCATACTCAGAGCAGGCTTTGAACACGCTGGATAATTTTTTTCGGGATCATCGCACCGGTGATGTCCATCACTTCGACCCCCGCCTGTTCGACTTACTCCACGATTTGACCGCTTCCATTCTGGACGCAAATGGAGAAATCGACATCATCTGCGGATACCGCACACCATGGAGCAACGAGTATCTGCGTCACAGAAGCGCACACACAGGCGTTGCCGAGCACAGCCTGCACATGCGGGCGGAGGCAATCGATATCCGCTTACCGGGAATTCCAACGGCGGTCGTGAGGGACGCGGCGCTTAAACTGCATCGCGGCGGAGTGGGCTATTATCAGGCTTCCGACTTCGTGCACGTAGATGTTGGCCGCGTGCGACGCTGGTGACTCCCATTCACCATGGGTAGGGATATCCCTTGGCCAGCGCTTTCTCCAGCGCAGCGTCGTGCCCGTAGATGTCATCGTAAAAGTGAACAAGCCCGTCTTCCAGCACGATGACGGTGCCATAGGCAATCAAAACCGGAATAGGATGTGCGAGCCTTACCTGCTGCGTCGTGCTGCCGTTCATCGCTGCCCGAATTCGGTCAGGATTCCAACCGGGATTGTCGCGCAGCACCCAAGCGGCTAGTTCAGCCGGATTTTCCAGCCGGACGCAGCCATGACTGAAATCCCGTCGCGACCGCGCGAAAAATTCCGTCGCTGGCGTATCGTGCATATAAACGTTATAGCTGTTGGGAAAGACGAATTTCGCTAACCCAAGAGAGTTCTTGGGACCGGGTCTCTGCCGAATCGACAGCGTTCCCGCTCGCAGTCCATCGATTACTTCGCTTGAAGCCCTTCCCGCACTAACTACATTCTCGTGGTGGTCCACGACTTCGAAATCCTTTTGCGCGAGGTAATCTGGATCACGAACGATGTGGGGGATCAGTTCGGCCCGGGTGATTGATGGCGGCACTTCCCAGTAAGGACGAAATACGACGTACTGCATAGTGTCGGTGAAAACTGGCGTATCGTGTCCGAGAGCCTTGCCCACGACCACCTTCATGGTCACGCCGACGTTGAAAGTTTTGTCATAACCGCGGAGGCGGAACTCAGGGATATTCACCACAATCGGAGCTTCCTGATACGAACTCGGCAGCCAACGCAATCGTTCGAGCATGAGTTGCATCTGCCGCACGCGACGGCTCAGTGGAACGTTTAGATCCGCAACGGTTTGAGCGTCGATCAGTCCGCCCGGCTCACGGCCGAACCGGTGTTGGAAATTCCTAACGGCGCCAACGAGAGCGCCGTCGTAAATCGTGGAGTCGGGCGAAACCTTCGCTTCCGATGGTAAGTCGCCGAGCAGTCGGAGCAATCGGGCAAGTCGCGGGGTTCCTGAATAAGGCTGACCGGGCGCGATCGCTTTCTTCACGGGCGGAAGCTGCTCACCGTCATCTTCCTTTGCGAATTCGATGTAGTTTTGCAGCGCTTGAATGGTGCGGTGGTAAACGGGGTAAGGAGGCTCTACATGCGCCAGCGCGGCGGATAGATCTGGCACGTTCACCACGTGGTCTTTCAAGAATTCGGGCAAGTCCAACTTCTTCGGCTCATCATCGATGAAGAATGCAACACGCTTCGGGTTCACTTTGCCGATGTGAAGGTCCGAGATGTACCGCATGGCGCATACGGTAAGCGCGAGGTCAAACTGTGCGGCATCTAGTTCTGTGGATTGTTGCGTCAGCGGTTTCAGCTTTGACAAGCGTTCCCGCCATCGAGGGCCGTCGTAGTCCTCGGGCGAAAGGCCTTTTTGCTCGGGGTGCTCCAGGAGCGTTATGAACTGTTGTGCCTGCGGAGTCGGTTCCTGCGCTCTGGTCCACCACAACGCGTATCCGTTGAATTCGTAAAATTTATTGACGTGCTTGCTGTAGTCGCCGAAATCCGGCCAACGAAGCTCGGGAAACTTGCCTTCGTCTATTGTCGCGTGCAACCAGGCTTGCGTCTCGGGCTGGAGTGTTACTGGTTTATCCGCGGTAGCCCTGGCCGGCGATCGGGACTCGCCAGGGGACGCCAGTTTCAACCCCAAAAAGAACAGGAGAGCTATCGACACAAAGAGCAGCCGAGCTCTCCATTCTGCTGTTCCAGAGAAACGCAACAATCGTCTCATGCTCGTATGATCCACAGCACACCAGGTTCCAATCTGGATATTTTTGGGGGGACTGCAATTAAGAAACCTACAATCGCGAAGAATTGCAACAATTGCCACGACCCCCGGATTTGTCGACGAAGTCGATCCTCAGATTCTAAAAATGCTGAACCTCGCAGACCGAATCGTGAGCATCCAGAAAACATCAACGCCGAAGCTGGACAAATGAAGCAACGAACGATTAGGCAAACCGTGGCTCACTGAGTCCGTAACTGCTAGAGGAGCAACACCTTCAGTCTGTCTGCGCGTTGGTCCGGTTCAAATCGAGAGGTGCTACATCCCAGTGCAAGCGGTCTTTAAATTTGTCCGGGGTGCATTGTCGCAAAAGGAGTGCCAACGCGACGATCAGTCAGGTCCGGAGGGTGTGAGTCGAAATACGATCGGATCTATACTCCTGCGCAATGCACTGCCCCCGTAGGCTGCGTGCAATAAAATCCTCCGCCGCCTGCATCATTTGCTTCCACATCTCGTAGGCCCGTCCCTCTTCATTGAGGAATTCCAGAGCTTGTTCCCGGCTCACTGGGCAGCCTTGTTCAATAGCCAGCCGCATGAGATAAGAAAGCGTGATTTCGGCCAAGACCTTCTCTCTGTTTCTTTTCTGCATGGAATTCGTGCCTCCTCAGATTCTTACAGCCGTCGCCAAGTTGATTGCGAAAGGGCTGAGGCTAGCGCTGTTGAGTGCTGCTTTCGGACTGCTCTAGCTCGATATCCCGCTCTACTGTCCCTGCATGACAAACACGTGAGTCAGTTGACTAGTTCTGATATTCAGCTTTGGAGATGCCAAGGCGGCGAATCTTGTTCTGCAGCGTCGTGCGCTTCAATCCCAGTCGCTCAGCCGCTCCCCCCTTGCCTGCGATGCGTCCCGAAGCGGCTCTCAAGGCGTCAACGATTACGCTGCATTCCGCTCGTCGAAAGGTGGAGGCCGGCGCAGCAGCAAAAATAAGTTCGGAAGGACTACAAAGCTCCGCTATGGGCACTTCCAGCTCTTCACCTCGGGAAAGGATGACGGCCCTTTCGATGAAGTTTGCCAGTTCCCTAACATTGCCGCTCCAAGGGCAGTTCGTCAGACACTCCATTGTCTGCCTTGGCATCGACGTAATCTGCTTCCGCATCCGCCGGCACACCTTCGAGACAAAATAGTTCACCAGCAGCGGAATGTCCTCGCGCCGTTCCCGCAGTGGTGGGATCTCAATTGGGAACACGTTGAAGCGATAGAAAAGATCCTGCCGGAACTTTTCTTCCTTGATCATGGCTCCAAGGTCACGATGGGTGGCAGCAATCAGCCGCACGTTCACCTGGATGGTCCTGGAGCTTCCCAGGCGTTCGAACTCCTGTTCCTGGACGGCCCGCAACAGTTTCGGCTGCAATTCCAGGCTGATATCCCCGATTTCATCCAAAAATAGCGAGCCCCCGTCGGCCAGTTCGAAGCGGCCCTTCCGTTGGATGAGAGCTCCGGTGAAGGCTCCCTTTTCGTGTCCGAACAATTCGCTTTCCAACAGGCCCGACGGAATGGCGGCGCAGTTCATGCGCACGTAGGCACGATTACGGCGGGAGCTTAGGTTGTGAATGGCTCGCGCGACCAACTCCTTACCGGTTCCAGTCTCCCCGTGAAGCAGAACGGTGGAATCAGTGGGGGCTACGATCGCAACTTGCTCCAGCACCCTGCGGATGCCTGAGCTTTTGCCAATAATGCCCTCAAAGTTATAGGCAGAGCAAACGTCTGGTTCGAAATAGAATTGATCGGCTTCGAGCCGGCTGACGCTGGGAAAACGTGCTCCGGCGAAGTTTGCCGGATCGGTGAAAGCAACGGTCGCGCTCATAATCCCCCCCCACTTTTACTAGGAAGCCATTGTTTAACTCAGATCCGTCTTCCCCGACAACCCCACATCAGGTCAAAAAATCCTCTCTCTCGAAGGTCTGAAAACACTTAAAAGGGGGCAACGCATAACGCCCAAAAGGGAGTTTTTCACTAAGATTTAGGGGCAGGCGGATCGATTCGCTTCCATCCGTAGATGCGGCGGTCTAAAGACCAGAAGCCCGGTCCCAACAACGCCAAAGCCGCTGCGATCGTTGCCATGAAGATATAAGTCGAAAGAACCTCGCGGTGCCATGGGATTTGGCAAACTTCAAGGACAGCAACGAGCGTTCCCGCCACGGGTGTCCATAAACCGGCGAGCAGCAGCACGGCGAGGCCAATCGCGAGCACGCACAACGCGGCTAGATAGAACGAGGGGCCGCTGTCGAGCTTCGCAACGGCGCGCCCAATCAAGGCAATTCCAACTACAAGGCGGAGAAGCAAAAGGCCGAGGCCGGGCCACCCCCGGGCGAACGTGGAGAATAGACGTCTCAAGACGATCCTGTCCGAGTGTAGGCAACTTGGAACCCGGTCGAAACCCCAACAAGGGGAGGGTGTTCTACTCTTTTGGGTATTCTGCGGAATTGTGTGGCTGGATCGCGGCTACATCTCGATAATGCCGCGCTTGATGCCAATCATGGCCGCTTGGGTGCGGTCGCGGGCACCTAGCTTCGATAAGATATTCTTGACGCGCCACTTAACGGTATCCTCGCCGATGGACAACTGGTCGGCGATCTCTTTGTTGGCATTGCCGGCCGCAATCAGC
>Ga0335080_10009207_pt1 | contig 10323 bp, 6 predicted proteins | sample Lox_Sample_34_FD_206720 | JGI IMG/M metagenome (GOLD analysis project Ga0335080, IMG submission 206720) | Soil microbial communities from Loxahatchee National Wildlife Refuge, Florida, United States - Lox_Sample_3.4 | ecosystem: Environmental > Terrestrial > Soil > Wetlands | place: USA: Florida... | reverse complement strand
CACCGCGCCGATGGACGATCCCGCTGACAACGCAGCATTCATTCAATACATTTCGACATTCGTGCCGGACAGGACAGGCGAGCATTTCAATCCGCACGTCAGCATTGGTGTCGCCCCGAAAGACTATCTCGACAAAATGGTGGCCGGACCGTTTGAACCCTTCACCTTCTCGCCCGCAGGAGCAGCCGTTTTCCAACTCGGCCCGTATGGCACGGCGGCGAAGAAGCTCAAAGAGTGGAACGTCAATCCTTGAGGAGCACTGCTTCGGCGGGGGCCGAAGGAACGCCGCCGTTCGAACCTGTCGAGTCCGTCACCCCGTGTGTATCTCGAATGAACGCCGCCTCATTGCCAACGTCTAATATTTGCTTGGCATCCAGGAGGCCGTAAAGCTGGATCATCTTTGCCACCAAACCGGTCCATCCAGTCTGGTGGCTGGCGCCCAAACCGGCGCCGTTGTCGCCGTGAAAATACTCGTAAAACAAAATGTGGTCGCGCCAGTACGGATCGCTCTGGAATTTCTCCGAACCTCCATATACGGGCCGCAGGCCACGCTCATCGCGAATGAATATCCGGGTGAGCCGGTCCGTGATCTCCTTACTCACTTCGAAGAGGTTCATCAGTTTGCCGGAGCCCGTGGGGCATTCGATTTTGAAATTGTCGCCGTAGTACATGTAGAAGTTCAGTAACGCCCTGATGATCAGCGCATTTATCGGCATCCAGATCGGCCCGCGCCAGTTCGAGTTACCTCCGAACATGCCGGAGTTCGATTCCGCCGGAAGGTAGTCCACGCGGTATTCCAGGCCGCCCACGTTCAAGACGTACGGGTGCTGCTCGTGGAACTTCGAGAGTGAGCGGATGCCGAAGGGGCTCAGGAATTCGTTCTCGTCGAGCATTTTGCTCAGAATTCGGCGTAACCGATCCGGATTGAGCAGAGCCAGGATCCCACGCTCGGCAACGCCAAAATGTCCCGGTCCCGTTGGGTGGATGGTGTCCCGCAACTCCGGCATCCGGCGCATGCGTTCCGCAATTCGCGCCATCGTCCCTGGAACACGGTCGCGTTGCCACTTTTCGACGACCGAGGTAGCGCACAAGGGCAAAAGCCCAACCATTGAGCGCACCTTGAGCCTGTGGCTGCTGCCGTCTGGCAGGCACAACAGATCGTAGTAAAAGCCGTCCTCTTCATCCCACATGCCTTCCTGGCCGGGCCGGTTCATGCCCGCGGCGATGAAGGCGAAGTGCTCGGCGAACTTCAAGATCATCGGCTCGTAGGCAGGATCGTGAGAGGTGAGCTGAAACGCCAGCTCCAGCATGTTCTGGCTGAACAAGGCCATCCAAGCCGTGCCGTCAGCCTGCTCCAAGTATCCGCCCGTGGGCAATGGCGCGCTGCGATCAAAAATGCCAATGTTGTCAAGCCCAAGGAAGCCGCCCTCAAAGACGCCCTTGCCAAAGCGATCCTTTCGGTTCACCCACCACGTAAAGTTCAGTGCGAGCTTGTTGAACGTCACTTTCAGGAACTCGACATCCGTCTCGCCGCGCAGGACCTGCTCGGTGCGATTAAGGAACATGATCGCCCACGCGTGAACTGGGGGGTTCACATCGCTGAAGTTCCACTCATACGCAGGCACCTGCCCGTTGGGATGGAGGTAGTTGACCTGGAGCATCAACTGCATCTGTCGCTTGGCGAAGTCGGGATCCACTATTGAGAGCGGGAGTGTGTGGAAGGCCAGGTCCCAAGCCGCGTACCAGGGGTACTCCCACTTGTCAGGCATGGAGATGATGTCCTGATTCAGCATATGGAACCACTCCGAGTTCCGGGAACTTCGATATCCGTGATGGAGCGGGTTGGAGTTATGCTCGTCCAACCAGCTGTCAAGGTCGAAGAAGAAGAACTGCTTGCTCCAGAGCATGCCAGCGATGGCTTGGCGCATCACCCTGGCCGCGTCTTCACTCACCGAAGGTGGTGTGACCGATTTGTAGAATTCATCCGCCTCATCAATCCGGTCCGCGAAAACCTGATCAAATTGCTCTCCGAAGGGAACGTCCTTCGGTTCCAAAGAACTGCCGGAGAGCCGCAAGCGAATGACCTTGGATTGACCAGATCCGATATTGATCTGACAATGCGCCGCGACCTTGGTACCTTTCCTCTCATCGTTCACTGCGCCTTGGTTGCCCTGCACAACGCAGTCGTTGATGCCATCCTTGACGTGTGGACTCTCATTCTTTTGGCCAGGGAAGAGGCGCTCGTGGTTTGTTTCGTTTTCAGTGAAGAGCAGCGGAAAATCGCCTTCGCAGGAAAAGATGTACTTGCCCAGCACAAAATGCGATATTGCGACGGCGCTCGTACCTTCAGGAGCCGCGATCTGCTCGAGAATCGGCTTTTCGGCAGCCCTGCTGGACTCCGCAATCCACTTCGACCAGTCGTTACGGAACCAGAGCGTTGGCAACAAATGCAGTTCTGCCGTTTCCGGGCCACGGTTGAACGCCGTGATTCGCACCAGGATGTCTTCCGGACCGTCTTTGGCGTACTCGACGAAAATATCGAAGTATCTATCTTCGTTGAAGACGCCTGTATCGAGCAATTCGTACTCGAACTCGGTGCGGGAACGGTGGCGATTCGTCTCCACAAGGTCGCTATAGGGATATGCCGAGTGAGGATACTTGTATAGATATTTCATGTACGAATGAGTCGGAGTGCTGTCGAGATAGAAGTAGTACTCCTTCACATCCTCGCCGTGGTTGCCTTCACTGTTCGTCAGGCCGAAGAGCCGTTCCTTCAGGATCGGGTCTTTGCCATTCCACAGGGCGAGCGCAAAGCACAGGTGCTGCTTGTCATCAGAAAAGCCGGCGATTCCGTCCTCTCCCCAGCGGTAAGCACGCGAGCGGGCATGATCGTGGGGGAAGAAGTTCCAGGCGTCGCCGTTTGGGCTATAGTCTTCGCGGACGGTTCCCCACTGGCGTTCACTCAGGTAGGGGCCCCACTTCTTCCAGTGGGACGTGCCCTCGCGGGCTTCTTGCAAGCGTCTCTCCTCTTGTGTCATGAAGAATGCCTTTCTGGTGCGCGAGCGAGGTTCTTGGCCAGACTCGACCAGGAAACCGTCAGTTCTTTCAGGTAAGCGCCGAAGGCTATAGGCGTCAAGGTTCGGGCCGAAAGATCAGTGTGACCGAACAAGCCAAAGCGCCCCGAAACCGACGACAGCAAGCATCATCGCGATAATTATGCTCAAAGGCCATTGAGATACTGCAGGCGTTTCGTTGTGTCGGAGTTGTCGCAATGTAAACCAGGCAGATAACCCTGCCGACAGCGTGGCGGCAAGACCGAGAACAACGAGACCTTCCCCAAAGAAGATAGCGCCTTGATGCATATGGATCGTTTCTGGAGTGGGAGATTTCTCTCTCAAAGTCCGGAAGAACCCAATTGTGCCAAATCCGAATGTGCCCATCGCGAGGGCGGTTCGAACCCAGGCGAGGGTGGTGCGGTCAAGTGCCAGCTGAGTGCGAAACTTCGCCATGTCTGTTCGCTCTCCGGCGAGAGCAATCTTTGGATCACCGGCTTGCTGTTCCATGGTTCGTGCCAACTTTCTTGAAGTGCAATATGGAAGGTGCGTTCGTGCAGGTCGCAGTCTCTTCAATAATGGAAAGGCGTTGCGAGCAGTCTAATGGAAAGATCTCTCGGTGAAAATCGTGAGCGAAGAGCGTGGCGGTTACAAAGAGTGCGAAACATCGAAGCGTCCTCCTTCGTTTACATTGTTGCAAAGAGGATTCAGACGTTGACAAACGGATCACTGCTGACAAAGCATTCGTCGAGATCAATAGCGCTCTCATTTGGTGACACCCACCCCAACGATCGGCAACGTAAAGCGAAATGAGGCTCCGCCTTCCTTCTGGTTCTCTGCCCAGAGCTTGCCGCCATGTGCCTCAATGATTGCTCGAGAGATCGGCAGGCCCATCCCTATCCCGCTCGCCTTAGTCGTGTAAAAAGGGTCGAAAATACATGTGAGCTTGTCGCCTGGAATACCGCGTCCGGAATCGCTTACAGCGAGTTCGACAGTATTTACTTCATTGAGTGCCGCAGCTAGGCGCAAACATCGATCGCCCGGGTTCGCCTCGTCGATCGCATCCATTCCATTCACGATCAAATTCAGCAAGACCTGCTGAAGATGTACGCTGTCGCCAAACACCGGTGGAAGATGATCTGCGACATCCACATCCAAGTTTACGTGCCGTACCGTCAGGTCGGATCGTACAAGGGTAGTAACTTCGTCAACTAGTTCGCTTACATTCAGGGACCGCTTATCAAGCGACTGCTTTCTTAGCAGCCCGCGCATGCGGCTGATAACATTGTTCGCGCGCTGGTCGTCCTTGCGGATGTCAGCCAGGATCGTACGGATTTCGTCTAAATCCGGCGAGGGTTCCTGCATGAAAAGCTCCGCAGCTTCCGCGTTGCGCAAAATCGCACCGAGCGGCTGAGTGATCTCATGTGCCAGTGCCGAAGCTAGCTGGCCCATCAGCGAGACGCGGCCTGCATGAGTAATCTCCCGCCGCAAGTTTTGAGCTTCTATGTCGGCTTCCTTTCGACCAGTAATATCGTGATACACCCCGCGGGCAAGAATTGGCTTCCCGGCACCGTCCAACTCAATGCGGCTGCAAGAACTGATCCAACGCACATCCCCGCTGGGGAGCACGGTTCGATATTCAGCTTCCCAATGGTGGCTGCCCTCAATCGCTTTCTCCACCAGTTTGCGAACTGATTCGCGATCATCCGGGTGGAGTCGATGCAGGATTCTGTCGAAATCCAGCTGCTCCGTGTCTGTAAAACCGAACATCGCGCGCCACTCGCTTGTTGCCCAGATTTCGTTTCGTGCTAGATCCCGAACCAAAATGCCGAAACCGGCTGCATCGACAGCCAGCATCATTCTCTCTTCAAATTCATGTAACCCGGCTTCACTTTCTATCAACTTGCGGTTGAGGTGAGCCGCACGTATCATTTCGCTGCTCAATTCGTACCCCATCACTACGACGAGGCCCATGAAGGAAATGCTCCCAACGTAAGGTAAGCGAATAATTCCCCAGTGCATTAAGAGAGACTGGCCAGCCGAGACAAATGCAAAGAACACAATTCCCGCGCCGGTGGTAAGTGCGCGATGGCGGTCTCCACGCCGCCATACGGTAAGGGTGGCATCTGCGAGAAAGACAATGAAGAGCAACAGATTCAGCTCTCCCAGTCGGATCCAGGGATTAGGTACGCCTTCTGCGATCGCTACGGATTCGCCGAGAAGCCTCATGTGCGCAAGACGGGTGATCTCGAGGTAGTTGAGATTCAGCCCGATCAGAAAATTCGGAAGGAGAAGAAATGTGCGCATGCCGCACACTGTCCACGCGAGCCATGTCCTCCCTGCCTTCAGGTAGATTCGTACGAACGCGACGAGGGATACCATTAGTAAACACACCGCCACGTGTCCCCATTTGAGCACGGTCGCATACTCTTGGGATGTGTTCGCTTGCATCATCCACAATTCACAATAAGTCCATCCTCCTGTCCCAATCGCCAGCAAAGAAAAGGACAAATTGGCAAGAGCCTCTCGATTCCTGGACCAGACCAGAAAATGGATCGCTGCCAGCGTGATGCAGGCCGACGCACTTGTCGACCAGATGATTGTTATCAGGTTCATTTGTTTGTAGTGAGGATAACTCCTGATTCGGGATCAGGCCAACTACGTCTGACGGGACGAATTGTACGACCAGCCACGCCCACCCGTAGATCCTGGCGATGAAGAGCGCAGCGCTGGCCCATGGTAGAGCGGGCTAGTCCCACGCTCAAAAACGGATTGCCTGTTCTGCGGACAGGAACATGGGATAGATCAACAGGGGAGAATCGAGCCATTCGAGCGAAACCACCCCGCGGGCTGATCGACCTCTCACTTCCTCTGATTCAAGGACACAGTAGAAACGGCCGCATTCGTCAATAGACGAATGCGGCCGGTGCACCATCGTGTTTGTCTCTGAGGAGCCCGGTTTCGAGCTATACCCCTACCGGTGCTTTCTTGAGAGCCTTCCTCAGCGCGTTGACATCGTCCTCATTGAGGTTTGTCTGGATGATCTTTCCGCCGAAGGGTTCGACGGCTGAGGTGAAGTCCGCGAGAGTGAGCGCCTCGCCCACCAGAATCAGCGCAGAAGTGTCCTTCGCGAGCGAATTCGCGAAGTCGTCCAACCGCGGATCGTCGAATGCGATCTCGTCGCTGACGCCGAACAGGGCGCCCATAGAGCCGCCCATCGCGGCCCCGGCCAATGCTCCGCCAGGTCCCAGCAATACACCCAGCAGGGCTCCCGTCAAAGCACCGCAACCAGTTCCGACGCCGACCGCACTGTCGTCCTGCGCCCAAGTGCTGTGAATCCGAATGAAGCCCAGTTTGCTCCTCGAGACCACAGCCGCGTCATCAATCCAGGGGTATACCGGCGTGTGGTCTTCGAGAGTCTCGAAGGCCTTGCCAGCAGTCTTTTTGCCGTCGAAAACAAACGCTTTGAATCCGTACATAGTGAGTCTCTCCTTCTTGAACTTCTCTTGGAGTGTTCTTCGTGTGCTGAATGGCACTCGATCAACATACGACCACGGGAGGAGCCGTCACACTTGGCTTGGTGCTCCGCCCCCGGCCAGAAACCCGCAGATGAGCGAGCACCAGCAGTATGGCGCCGAAGAGTAAGGTGTGCTACTGCCCTTTGGGGAAGGTCTGAGGAGTTCGCCGCCGCTGCTGGAATTGTCCTCAAACGGCCGCTCGCGTCCGCTATATATCGGACACTGTACAAACCTCAGATTTCGGGGAAAGCCTCATATTGCCATCCTGGACGCCTAAGAAAGGCGGTGCGCCACTAGCGAAAAATCCACGTCTTCTTTGAATGGCCACATGACACAAAGAACGCCGGTATTGCGGGTAAAGAGACGGGCAACACTTGCGAGTCGCCCGTCAGATAGATACCGCATCCTCCGTCGATAGCCAGCGCCCGTTCTGCTTCCAGTTCGAGGTCCTGATTAGGAGGTTATCTCCAGGGTGACACCGACGGCCAGGATGTGCCGCCAGGGAACGTACCCGAGGCTGGCATTTCTTAGTCCCTGCAGACCTTCCCTAAAGGGCAGTAGCCGACAACACCTTTCCCTCCTAAACTTGCTCATCGAATCCCGATGCGCAGTATTACAACCACTTACGTTGCGATTGTTGATGACGACGAGAGCGTATGCCGATCGTTTGGCCGGCTGCTGCGCGCTGCGGGAATCCAGCCCATTACCTATCCCTCGGCGGAAGCATTTCTCGCCGACGTCAAACAACCTCAGTTCGGTTGTCTCCTGCTCGATGTCCAGCTCGAAGGCATATCGGGCATCGAACTGGCGCGGCGGCTTGCAGCGGTGGGCAGGCATACTCCCATCATCTTCGTAACTGCTCATGATGAACCTGAAACGCGCACAGCCGCCGAAGCAGTAGGATGCGCAGCTTACTTTCGAAAGACGGATTCTGGAAGCCACGTACTCAAGGCGATTTGGAGTGCCACAACCTGACCTGTACGCTTGGGGCGATAACTGACGGGTAGCTCAGGACGCTGAACGGCCCGAACCCAGTGAATTCGGAGCGACTGTGAAAAGGAGAAAGGTTCTATGACGAAGCAAAAGATCCCGTGGTTAGTCTTGCTGTGGTGCCTGGCGTCGGCTAGCCTGATGTTGGCCCAGCAGGCACCATCGAAAGTCCCTCGGCCACAACCAAACATTATCGTCATCTGGGGCGACGACATCGGCATATCGGATGTCAGCGCCTATTCTATGGGCTTGATGGGTTTCCACACACCCAATATCGATCGAATCGCCCATGAAGGCATGATCTTCACCGATTTTTATGCCGAGCAGAGCTGCACGGCCGGCCGGGCTTCGTTTATCACCGGCCAATCAGGCTTGCGCACAGGCTTGACCAAGGTTGGTTTGCCGGGTGCAACAGCGGGACTGCAGAAGGAAGACCCGACCATTGCCGAGTTATTAAAGGCGAGAGGCTATGCGACTGGCCAGTTCGGCAAAAATCATCTGGGCGATCGCAATGAATACCTGCCGACGGTTCACGGCTTCGACGAATTTTACGGAAATCTGTACCACCTCAATGCCGAGGAAGAGCCTGAACTGCCCGATTATCCTCAAGACCCAGCGTTCCACGCCAAGTTCGGCCCGCGGGGCGTACTCGACTGCAGGGCTTCAACTATAGATGACCCCACCGTCGACCCGCGCTTCGGAAAAGTCGGCAAGCAGGTATGCAAGGACACTGGCCCCCTCACGAAAAAGCGGATGGAAACCATCGACGATGATATCGCCGCTCGCGCCGTGGACTTCATTGAGCGCCAGAACAAGGCTGGTAAACCGGCCTTTGTCTGGATCAACTTCACCCACATGCACCTGCGCACCCACACCAAGCCGGAAAGCCTGGGCCAGGCGGGGCGCTGGCAGAGCCCCTACCATGACACCATGATCGACCATGACAAGAACGTCGGCGAGATCCTGAAGGTGATCGATGATCTCGGTATCGCGGACGACACCTTCGTCATGTATTCCACCGACAACGGTCCGCACATGAATTCGTGGCCGGACGGCGCGATGACCCCGTTCCGCAGCGAGAAGAACACGAACTGGGAAGGCGCTTACCGGGTGCCGTGCATGGTTCGGTGGCCGGGCCACATCAAGCCGGGAAGCGTTTCCAATGACATCGTGGCTCACCTCGACTGGCTGCCGACCTTTGTGGCGATAGCGGGAGACACGCAGATAAAAGACGAACTCCTAAAAGGCTACAAAGTGGGTGACATGACTTACAAGGTCCACCTCGACGGCGACAACCTGGTGCCGTACCTCACCGGGCAAGTCGATAAGAGTCCTCGTAACTCATTCCTTTACATCAACGACGATCAGCAGGTGGTTGGGCTGCGCTACGACAACTGGAAAGTGGTTTTCCTGGAGCAGCGGGCTCAAGGGGAACTGCTCCTTTGGGCGAATCCGTTTACCAATCTTCGGGTGCCAAAGCTATTCAATCTTCGAACGGATCCCTACGAGCGCGCAGACGTAACTTCCAACACATACTACGACTGGCTTTTGAATCATGTGTTCATTCTGGTTCCTGCTCAGGCGTATGTGGGGCAGTTCCTGACGACGTTCAAGGAGTTCCCCCAGCGGCAGAAGGCCGCCGCCTTTAACCTCGATGATGTCCTTTCGAAGCTGCAGGAAAGTGGCAAATCGGATTAGTACGGGGAAACTGCAGGGGCATTTCGATCGAAATGCCCCGATAAAGCAGAGTTGGCGAAGAAGGCGGCAGAGGCAGCGGCCAACCCACAAGTTGAAACTGCTTCTCTGCTGGGGCGGCTTGCGGATGGGCCGCCCCAGAACGCTCACTAGCCGTCAAACCGAGAGAATACCAGCGACTCCGATCAGCCGCCATCTCTCGAATCGCGTTAGGGCTTCGATCGCTCCACCAAAAGCTCGTTGGATTGAAGCATGCAGCAAAGTTATGGGGCGCTTGGTAAGCAGCGCCCCCATAGCTCGACAGTTCAGAATTGATCAACCGATATAAGGACAAGTTTCCTCAAAGGCAACGTCTCCGCGAGTGAACAAAAGAAAGTGTCAACGAATGCGTTGGAAGGTGCGAAACCACATGTCTGACTCCACTGTGACCTCGTTCAGAGTATGGCGGGCGATTGGAATTAAACTCGTGTGGATTGTTCTTGGGCTGCTCATCCTGTGGGCGACGGCCGCGATTTACGTGGACCTTCGCATTCCTGCATTGCGAATCCCACTGGCGTTGATCTATGTCGTCGGGATTATCGCTGTCTTCATCAAGCTCAAAGGATCGCGTTGGTCGATGATCTTGGGTTTCGTGAGTTTCTTTTGCGTACTCCAATGGTGGCTCACCCTCAAGCCCTCGAACATTGGCAATTGGAAACCCGACGTAGATCGAACTGCCTGGGCTGAATTTGACGGAGATCGAGTCACAATCCACAATCTGCGCAACTGCGACTATCGCACTGAAACCGATTACTCCAATTGTTGGAGCGATCGCACGGTCTTTCTCTCACAGCTCCGGGCCGCCGATTTCTTCCTGACAAACTGGGGAATAAGTTTTGCCAGCCACCCGATCGTCAGCTTTCAGTTTGGCGATAACCAGCATGTCGCATTCTCTATCGAGGCGCGTTACAAAGTCGGTCAGGAATACTCCACAATTCTGGGGTGTTTTCGTCAGTATGAACTCATTTTTGTTGCTGCGGATGAGCGCGATGTGATTCGTCTGCGGACAAGCTACAGAAAAGACGAAG
>Ga0335080_10009206_pt1 | contig 10323 bp, 5 predicted proteins | sample Lox_Sample_34_FD_206720 | JGI IMG/M metagenome (GOLD analysis project Ga0335080, IMG submission 206720) | Soil microbial communities from Loxahatchee National Wildlife Refuge, Florida, United States - Lox_Sample_3.4 | ecosystem: Environmental > Terrestrial > Soil > Wetlands | place: USA: Florida... | reverse complement strand
GGACGGATGTGGGCTTGGCTCATAACTTCGCTCTTCGGCTGCAATATCGCGGACTGATTTACCGCGCGCCTGATTTCGGCGTCAGCACGCTCTCCACGGGTATGTTCACGCACACGGCTGAGCCATCGGCGGGCCTGGTGTACCGGTTTTCGCTGCCGCATCTGGTCTGGTAGCCGCTCGGGTCTTCGTATCACTCGGGAGGCTGTGATCCTTGCACTGCGGGAAGATTATGCCGGAACCGCCGCGGGTTCCAACGGCTGCAGCCGGGCCGTGAAGTGGCGCAAGAATGGCGCCTCGTAAGCCAACTTCATTCCACGAATTGACTCGCGGTTCTTCCAGACTTCCAAAATTATCTCCACCACGTAGTCGATGTGGCTCTGGGTGTAAACGCGACGGGGAATTGCCAGCCTCACCAGGTCCATGGTGGCAGCTGCGCCGAACATCAGCGTTCCGATTTCTACCGAGCGGATTCCGCCTTCCAGGTACAGCTCTGCCGCCAGGGCCGCGCCCGGGAACTGCTCCGGGGGAATATTCGGAAGGAAAGCGCGGGCATCCAGGTACACAGCGTGCCCGCCGGGTGGTTGCACAATCGGGACGCCCTGGGCCGCGACGTGATTGCCCAGGTACGCCGTAGAAGTAATGCGGTAGCAGAGATATTCTTCCTGCAAGGCCTCCTGGATCCCGACCGCGATGGCCTCGAGGTCACGTCCCGCCAGCCCGCCATAAGTGGGATAGCCTTCGGTGAGAATCAAAAGATCTTTTTCCTGCTGCGCCAGCAGATCATTGTTGGTGCAGAGAAATCCGCCGATGTTCGCCATGCCGTCTTTCTTGGCGGACATAGTGCAGCCGTCGCCATAGCTGAACATTTCCTGGGCAATTTGTTTCGGAGTCTTCGATTCGTAACCGCTCTCCCGCATCTTGATGAAATAGGCATTCTCGGCGAAGCGGCAGGCGTCGAAGTACAAGGGAATGCCATGGCGGCGGCAAACCTCACTCACCTGGCGCACGTTTTCCATCGAAACGGGCTGCCCGCCGCCGGAGTTATTCGTTACCGTCAGCATCACCAGCGGGACCCGTTGCCGCCCCACTCTCCCAATCAATTCGTCCAGAGCCAGCACATCCATGTTGCCTTTGAAAGGATGCACCAACCCAGGCTGCCTTCCCTCAGGAATTACCAGGTCAACCGCTTCTGCCCCTACGAACTCGACATTCGCGCGCGTGGTGTCGAAGTGGGTGTTGTTGGGGACGACATCGCCCTTCTTGCACATCACGCTGAACAGGATGCGCTCGGCGGCGCGGCCCTGGTGAGTGGGGATGACATGCCTGTAGCCGAAGATGTTCTGCACCGACTTGCGGAAACGCTCGAAGCTGACACTGCCGGCGTAGCTCTCATCGCCTTCCATCATCGCGGCCCATTGATGAGTGGACATGGCGCCGGTTCCGGAGTCGGTAAGCAGATCGATCAACACGTCGGCGGCCGGAAGCAGAAAGAGGTTGTAGTGCGCCGCGCGCAAGAGCTGCTCGCGCTCCGCTCGGGTAGTCCACCGGATCGGCTCGACACTCTTGATCCGAAACGGCTCGATGATGGTCTTGCTCATCTGTAGTTTGCGATTGGGTAATTTGTAATTTGAAAACCGGCTGAGGCCCCGCTGTCCTGGGCGACTCGCCCGAGTTAATTTTCAATTTACAGATTGCGGATTACAAATTACCTAGGGCACATTCACCGAATCGTGCTTTTCCACGGGCGCCTCGGTCACTGCCGCGGTGCGCTCCAGTTTGTCCCAGGCAAAGGCCTGGCCCTCCACGGCGTGCTTCAGCGTCTTGAACAGCACCACAGAAAACAGCTGGCGGTAGGCAAACCGCTGCAACCAAACCTGCGTCAGCAGCCAGCCTTCTTCCCGCGCCTTGGGGTGCCGCTCCAGGGCGAATGCCACGGCGGAGGCGAGAAAATCGATGATCAGGAAGGCGACGAAGAACAAAACCAGCATGTGGAAGCTGGCCGGATCGGTGGACTCCGGATGCCACCACTTCTGAACGTAGTACCAGGCCGTGCCGAACACGAACATCACGTCGATCAAAGGCGAGACCAGCGGCATCAGAATCTGAAAGATCATGATGTTGGGCAGCGCCACCCAACCCAGAACGCCTTTGCGGGCAAACACTCCCCGGTGCTTCCACACCGACTGCAGAATGCCGAAAGACCAGCGGAAGCGCTGGCGCATCAGACCATTGGCGCTCACCGGCGCCTCGGTATAAGCCAGAGCCAGATCTTCGTAAATCACGCGATAGCCGCGGCGCAGCAGGGCCATGGTGAGATCGGCGTCCTCTGCGACGGTATCGCTGTGGAAGGCGCCCGCCTCCATCACCGCCGCCACCCGCCACGCGCCGATGGCTCCCGGCACCACGCTCACGGCGCCCAGTGTGTTTAGCGCCCGTCGCTCGAAGTTCTGGCTGGTGATGTACTCCAGCGCCTGCCAGCGCGTCCAGAGATTTACCCGGTTGCCAACCTTGGCGTTGCCGGCGACCGCGCCAATTTTGGCGTCGAGGAAATGCGGCACCAGGTGCGAGATTGCGCCTTTGGCGATGACCGTATCCGCGTCAATTCCCACAAAGATTTCTTCATCATGCAGATTCTGCAAACCGAAGTTCAAGGCCTCAGCCTTGCCGGAGTTCGGCTGGGTGAGGATGAGCAGGCGCCCGGAAGATTCTTCGTCCGCAAAGGCCTCGCGCACGACTCGTAACGTAGCGTCGGTGGAACCGTCGTCGATCACGATCACACGCAGGTTACGATAGGAGGAAGCGAGAGCCGCACGAACCGTCCGCTTGATCACTTTCTCTTCGTTATACGCGGGGATCAATACCGCAACCTTCGGCCGGTACGATTCCGCCCCCGCCAGCAAGGGACGCCGCCGCAGCCGGTCATATACCGCGAGCGCTCCAACCCCCAGCAGGCGGCCCGTCATGAGCAGGTCACCAACGAGGAAAATCCACGCGATCCCCTTCAGCACCAGGTCTGACATCAGGAAGACCAGCCACGTCAAACGCGCCGACCAGCGCTGGCTGGGCGGGATCGGCGGCATCACCTCCGCGCGGGTGCGGCCCAGCAACTGATAGACGGGAACAATTTCCAAACCCTTAGCGCGAATTCCATCAATGATCATGGGAAGAGCGCGTACGGTCTGGCTGCGGTCGCCGCCACCGTCGTGCAGCAGAATAATGTTGCCGCAGAGAATGTCGTGTGGCGCGCAGGGCGGCAGGTGCGCCAGCACGGTGGAAGCAATCTGCTCGGCACTGGGACGTGGGTTATCGTGCCAGTCGCCAGGGTCGATTTTGTCGCCCACGGTGATGTATCCCATCTCCTGGGCTACTTCGAGGGGGCGCACCTCGTCTTCCGTATCGGGCTCCGCGTCGGTGGAGTAAGGCGGACGGAACAACAAAGTTCGAATTCCCAACCGGCTGGCGAACAATTCCTCGGTGAGGTTCAGTTCCACCGTCTTCATGTACGCGTGGGAGATGTTGCTGATATCGGGATGGGTGAAGGTGTGGTTCCCGATGCTATTGCCCTCGCGGTAAATGCGCTCCGCCAGGCCGGAAAACTTGTCCATCTGAATACCGATTAGGAAAAATGTTGCGGTTGCCTTCTCCCGCTGCAGGATTTTCAGGATTTTCGGGGTCCAGTCGGGGTCGGGGCCGTCATCGAATGTCAACGCAACCTGATTACGGCTCGAGCCATAGCGGCCCACGCGGTAGGGTTCAGGAAGTGAATCAAAATTCTCGTCGGTGATCAGTCCTGAAGGCTGGTCGAGCGTAATGCTGCGCGTGCCGTCGGAGGGACGGGCCTCAATACGCAAAATCTCACCGCTGCCCTCCATGTCCACGTCCTGGCCCGGCGGCACGTCGTTCAATTTGCCGGGTGCGGCCGCATCGCCTGGTACGTCCCACACCCGCCACAGGGAGCGATCCTCGGAGCCCAATCGCCACAAGGCAAACGTGCGAATACCCAGGCCCGATGCCAGCCGCATTTCGTTCAGCGCCGTCACCGCATCCAGAAACCAGATGTCGTGCTGCAGGTTGCGCTCATCGAGGTAACGGACGTGCGGGTTCGCGCTGTCACCGTCAAAATCCACATCGGCTTCCGAATCGCGCGCCGCCAGCCACGCCTCCTGCACCGACTGGTTCCGGTCGGTAGCGCCGGGAGGGAACTTGCCATTCTTGCGTTGCACGAAGTCGTATCCGAAATTGGCGATGGCGCAGATCAGCTTGTCTTTCGGAATTACCGTCCTCGCGAACTTCAGGTTGTTGACGAACCAGTCCTGCGAGGCTACAGGCCCGGGCTCTCCCCCGGGATAGTGTTCGTCATAGTTCATCAGGATCACGCCGTCAGCGGCTGCTGCGATCCCGCGATAGTTCCACTCTTCGTTGTGCGCCATGGCTGCGACGTAGAGTTTCATTCCCTTGGCGTGCAGATCGCCGGCCAGTTCATTCAGCAGGGCCACAAAACCGGGCTGGCCTTTCCTGGGGAACGACTCGAAGTCCACCATGAGGCCGCGATATTTGTCGCTCGCCAGAAAGGCGGAAATTTCCTGCCGGAAGCGGGCGCGGGCCGCTGGGTTATTCAGGAATCCGGTGATGTCAACCCAGTCTTTGCCATCAAAGTTGTTCACCAGGGGAAAGACTTCCATCCCGGTGTTCTCGGCTTTAAGGAAGGGCATGACCTTGGAATCCACCGAGTGAACATAAGGCCCCTGGATCACGTCGAAGAATCCGCTGGTTTGCTCATCCACGGCCTGCAAGTGCCCATCCGGGGTGAGAACGTGCAGCCACTCGGGGTAAAGCAGGTCAATCTGCCGGGCGTATTCGCGCAGTGACGAATAGCTGGCGGCATCCCAGGGAACGTAGAACGCGGCGCGAATGCCTTCCTCCGCATTCAACTTCACCTGCGACGGTGCTGCCTTCGATTTACGGTGCGAGCGCCGGGCCGCCGCCAGCGCCAGGCGGCGCTCTCGCGCTCTTGCGCGTTCGTTCTCTTTCAGAGAGTGGTAGGGATGCTTCTGGAATGGCAACAACAAATCCGGCAAAGGCTCACTACGCACCGCGTTGTAAACGAAAAAACACACCAGCAGCATGAGGGCGGCGCCCAACACGTCGAAGAGACGGCGGATCCGCTTCCAGCGGGCTTGGCGGGGATCGTAGAAGACAGGGTGAGCCATGAAACCTTAACCTGTTTATCGTAAGCCGCAGGCAGGCGAGGGTCAAACGTCAAGCTGAAGGCTGCCGGACATCTTCGTGCACCTTTGTGTACCCTTGGTGTCCTTAGTGGTTGCGCTTTGTTGTTCAGAATTGCAAACGGCAAAAGGCCACCATTAAGGACACCAAGGGTGCACAAGGTATGCGAAGAATCGGCTTGCAGCGCCAGACGGAGGCCCTGTAGCCTCGTCCTCTTGTGGTTATTTCAAGTCCTGCCGAACTCCGCTGATATGATTTCTCCGTGCGCAATCTGCTGCGCCAATCTCCCCGGTTCTTTTTCCTGACCGCGCTCGCCGGCCTGGCGTTGCGCCTGCTTTTCATCTGGCGTTTTGCCGGCGTCACTACCGACTCCTTCATTTACGGCGACATCGCCAAGAACTGGCTGCAACACGGAATCTATGGCATAAGCACTCCTACGGGCGTGATGCCCACTTTCATCCGGCTGCCGGGCTATCCGGCTTTTCTCGCGGCGGTGTTTGCTGTTTTCGGTATGGAGCACTATCGCACTGTGCTGGTGCTGCAGGCATTTATGGATCTCGGCACCTGCTTCGTCACCGCCGACCTCGCCCGGCGCCTGTTCTCACCGCGCGCCGCCCGCACCGCGTTTCTGCTGACCGCGGTCTGCCCGTTTCTCGCCGATTACGCAGCCAATGCTCTCACCGAGACATTGGAGGTATTCTTCACCGTCCTGGCGCTGGATTGCGCGGTCACAGGCCTCCAGGCGGCAAACCGCTCCTTCAAGCCGTGGATCGGTTGCGGAGTGGGTTGCGCGGCGGCCATTCTACTTCGTCCTGACGGCGGGCTGCTGCTTGGCGTGATTGAAATCTATCTTGGCTTTTGGCTGCTCGCTTCATGGCTGCGGCGGTCGCGGGCCGCAGTGTCCGCGCCACGCTTGTTCTGGGCGGCCTGCGTCTTGGGAGTGCTCTCGCTGGCGCCGCTGGTTCCCTGGACGATGCGCAATCTGCACACTCTACATCGCTTCCAGCCGCTTGCCCCGCGTTACGCCAACGAAGAGAACGAATTCGTCCCTATGGGCTACAACCGCTGGGTGAAGACCTGGATCGCCGATTACGTTTCGGTGGAAGAAATCTATTGGCAGGTCCCGGAAGGCGAGATGAACCCGCAACAGCTTCCGGACCGGGCCTTCGATTCCTTGCAGCAACGCCGGCAGACCGAAGCGTTGCTGGCAGATTACAACGCAGTCCAGCACGTGACGCCGGAGTTGGATGCCAGATTCGCTGCCCTGGCCGCCGAGCGTATCCACCACGCACCGCTGCGTTACTACGTTTGGCTGCCGCTGCTGCGCATTGCCGACATGTGGCTGCGGCCACGCACCGCAACTTTGCCTTCCGACACGCGCTGGTGGGAATTCAATGACGATCCCAGGTGGTCGGCGCTTGCGGTGGCGATGGGCGTGATGAATCTCGCGTACATCGGAGTTGCTTTAATATCGCTGGGGCGCGGCCGACTTGCCTTCCCCTTCGGACTGTTGCTGCTGTTCGTGGTCTTGCGCTCCCTGTTTCTGGGCACGCTGGAGAACCCTGAGCCGCGTTACACGCTGGAGTGCTATCCGGTGGTGGTGCTGCTCGTGAGCCGCTTGCGAGTGTAGCGCCGGCGTCCAATTGCAGCGCCGCTCAACTCCGACCGTAGCGCCGGCGTCCCGCCGGCAGCTTCTCGGGAGAGACAGTGGTTCAGTGCTCTGCGATTCAGCCGGGTTCCGGCGGGAAGTGAATACGGGTTCGCGGCTTGGCATAAGGTCTCGCTCCCAAGGCTGCCGGCGGGACGCCGGCGCTACGGCTTCGCTGCGCCCAATCCTTCTGCCTTGCCCCGCTCCCTCTGGGCGTCGAGTTGCCGGCCCAACTGGTCGTAAGCATCGGCAAGGAACAGATGCGCTTCCCGCGAATTGGGTTCCACAGCGGCGGCTTTCAGCAGATTGTCCAGCGCCGCCGCTGGTTCCCCCTGCAAAGACAGAATGCGACCACGCAGCAGATTGGCGCGATAGTGATCGGGACTCAGGCTCAAAGTCGTATCCAGCTCGGTCATCGCTTCCGGCACCCGGTCGATGCGGGCATAGACTGCCGCCAGGGAAAAATGTGCATCCGCCCAACGCGGCGCGCGTGCTACCGCCGCCTCAAACTGCGGGGCTGCGCCTTTCCAGTCACCGGTTTCAAATAGCGTCAGCCCGAGTTCGTAGTGGCCCATACCGTTATCAGGCTGCAGCGCCACCGCCTTCTGCAAAGGAGCCAGCGCTTTGGCGTAGTTCTTCAGTCGCTCCTGCGCCATTCCGTATTGCATGTTGGCCACAGGCATATCGGGCTGTTCTGCCAGCGCTTTTTCCAGGAGGGGTATGGCCTGTTCGTAGCGAGCGTCTTCCACGTCGAACATGGCATCGTGCAGCAGGTTTGAGACTTCGATCCGCTTTTTCGGATCAACCCCGCTGAGCTTTTTGTCGTCACTCGATTCGGTAGCATCGGAGCCCACATAGCCTAAGGCTTGCAACTTCTTCATCTGCTCGGGATCGGGCTTGGCCAGTTCGACCATGGTCTGGCTGGTCTTCTTGCGGAATTCGTCGAGCTGAAAATTCAGGGTGTCCGCCACCGCTTTCGAAGCGGCGGCGAGGTTATGCGCGTCATTCGGATCGGCCGCCTGATTGTAGAGTTCCCGGTCCGGCGCCTGAATGTAGAGATATTTTCCGGTCCGCAGTGCGCGCAAAGCGCTCCAGCCAAAGGCGCGATGCGGATAGTCGGTTTCTGCATACTCCGGGCGGTCAACTGCAGCGGCGGCAGCCTTGCCTGAGCGGGCCGAAGGGTCCCGCCCGCCCGCCTGCGGACGCCCCAGGGGAGTGACCCCGGCAATTCCCAGCAACGACTCTCCCTGCATCTCCGCGGGAACCGCCAACCCGGCTGCATCCAGAATCGTGGGAGCCACATCCACCAGTCCCGCGCGCGTCTCAATTCTCTTCGCCGCGTGCTCCAGAGGCAGCTTGATCAGCAGCGGCACATGCAGCGTTTCATCGTAGAGAAAAACCCCGTGCGTGTTTTCGCCATGCGCGCCCAGCGATTCCCCGTGGTCCGCCATAACAGCGATCAGCGTCTCGTCCAGCAATCCGTGCTTGCGTAGCTGGTCAAACAGCTTGCCCAGGGCAGAATCGACGTAGGCGATCTCGCCGTCGTAAGGCGCTGAGGCATACTTCGCCTTGAACGGCGGCGGTGGATCGTAAGGGTCATGCGCGTCGTACACATGCACCCAAAGAAAGAACGGCCCGTTCTGCAGATGGCTCAGCCAACCGAGAGCGTGATCCACCACCACGCCCGCCCGGCGCTCGACTGACTGATAGCGGTCGGCGCCATGGCGCCGCAGATGGAAGTTGGCGTCGTACACATCAAAGCCGCGATCGAAGCCGGGAGCGGTTCCGTCCAGAGGATCAAGGATCAGCGATCCCACAAACGCCCCGGTGTGATAGCCCTGGTGATGCAGGATGTCCGGCAGGTAGGGAAGCCGCGGCGACAAAGGGACGCCGAAATCGTTGACGTGATTGAACTGCGGATAAGTCCCCGTAAGGATCGTCGTATGCGAAGCCGTAGTCAACGGCACGTGAGAGTATGCCCGCGTGAAAATCAGACCGTCGCGGGCCAGGGCATCAAGATTCGGCGTAAGCCCGCGGGTAGAGCCGAGAAATCCCATGCGGTCAGCGCGGGTGGTATCCAGCGTGATGAGAATGATGTTGGGCTTGGGCGCGGGCGCCGCGGTCGCACTAATGGCGCAAAGCAGCAACCACAGACCCAGGAAACCACAGCGCCATACCGCCATAGAAAGGAAAAGGGGAGTCTACCACACCCGCATCGCGGCTCAGAGGGCTGGGATGCCATCGAAACTCTTCGACGGGGTCGTTCGGTGCATGAACTGTTGGTAACGTCCGTGCGTGGCTGTCGATTTACTTCGTGCGTGGCCGCAGGTTATGCTTCAGGAATGAAGCAGGAACAACGACACCCTTACAGCCGCAACGCAATCGCCAGCGCCTCCGAACTAGGCGGCCTTCTATATTTATTCGTGCTGGACCGCCTGGTTTGGGTCCAGTGGGATGCAAATGTGCGTGCCCGCCTGTCAGACCTCTACGAACGCTATCCGGAGGCAACCGACTTTTCTTTCACCCCGTGCTCGCATGCGGATGGCGAACCACAAGCCCAGACCCTGCAGAGGGCCTACCAGCTTTCCGACCGGCGAGCGCCGAACGAGTCGCTCCGTCTAACCGCCGCCGCCGGCCGCTGAAGCTCGCTCCGTCAGAATTTGAACTTCAGGGTGAAGTTCATATTCCTGGGCCCGCCCTGCGCAATGACCGGGTTTCCGGCAGCCACGTCCGGCGTCTCCGTCAGGCTGCCGAAATCAGGGCTGGTTCCTGTGTTGTTGATCGAGTAGATCGAGAAATTCGCGCGGTTGAGGACGTTGTACACCTCCCAGCGCAGTTCGAAGCTCAACTTCTCGTTGATCTGAGTGCTTTTGATCAACGACATATCCCACTGGCTGAGCCCTGGCCCGATCAGCATATTGCGGCGTGAGTCACCCACAGTTCCATCGGCAGGAATGCTGAAGTTCCCAGTGACATAATGATCCGGATCACGAGTGTTATAAACGATGGGGCCGCCGTCGAAGTCGTCGCGGATGGCGGTTCCCGTCAGACCTTGCCCGGAGGGATCGCTGCCGCCGTTCTTGAAGACACTAAAGGGCCGCCCGCTGATGGCGGTGAAGATGGTGCTGAGTCCCCATCCGTTGCCCATCCGTCTGCCCAGGCCGCGAATGGCCGGCAGTTCATACACTCCGCCGATATTGAAATTCAGCCTTACGTCGTGGTCGCAAAGGCTGCGATTGTCGGCATAATCGGGCGTAGCCAGCGCCGTGCTCCCGATGGGGTTGTCATTATTGATCTGTGGATAGTCGCCTTGCCCGCCGCGGTTCACCGAGTTCAAATCGAAGCACTTGCTCCAGGTGAAGTTGTACTGCGTGTCCAAACCGTGCCAGGCGCGTTGATTGTAGGACACCTGCAGGCTGTCGTATTGCGAGGTGCCTTTGTTGGTTGCC
>Ga0335080_10009201_pt1 | contig 10325 bp, 8 predicted proteins | sample Lox_Sample_34_FD_206720 | JGI IMG/M metagenome (GOLD analysis project Ga0335080, IMG submission 206720) | Soil microbial communities from Loxahatchee National Wildlife Refuge, Florida, United States - Lox_Sample_3.4 | ecosystem: Environmental > Terrestrial > Soil > Wetlands | place: USA: Florida... | reverse complement strand
ATGGTTCGGAACATCTCGTGCCACTTCTCGACATCGTCGATGAAGTGCAGGTGATCGGCCCGGCGCAGGATCACCATCTGCTTCGGCGCGGGTGCCCGCTCGAAGATTTCGTACATGCCGTCCAACGGCAGCGATGTATCGAGATCGGCCACAAGGTAAAGCACCGGAACCGCGTGCGTCCATTGGAAGCCTAACGTAAGCGGGAGGATCCCAGGCCTGCGTTTGGAGCTTCCGCCGGGTGCGAGCGCCACCACCGAGCGGATGCGCGGCTCGACATCCGGCGCGGCCAGCGCGGTCCAGCCACCGAAGCTGTGGCCTACGATGCCGATGCGGCCCGGATCGACCTCAATGCCCGGGAGGCGCTGGCCGAGTAGGTAATCAAGCAGAAAACGCACATCCGGCACGCGGCTCGCGATCCACGCCTCGGCACGCGCGGCCTTCTGCTCGGGCGTCTCGCCTTCCTTGCGCGCCAACTCCGGAGCGGCCACCTCTGAATGATCCAGCGCCCCGACGACATAGCCGTGCCTTGCCAAATGGGTGGTGAGGTGCGTCGCCGCGCGCCGGTTGCCGCCGCTGTGATGCGAGAACACGATCAGCGGGTACGAGCCTGGCACTCCGTTGGGATACCAGATCTCACATGGGAAGACACGGTTACGGGCGCTGTCGTTCGCCTGCAAGGTGCATTCGCCGACGGCGTAGGGCCCTCGGACGAACGGATCGTAATCGGCTGGCGTTTCGGCCGGCGTCGAATGGATCATATTCCATGGTATGCCTCAGTTACACCCACGAACCCATGGCCGACTTGGGCGCTCTCGCGCATGGCAGCGATCGGCGGCCGCCTGTGGGACCGGCTTCAGCCGGTCCGCCCGACTCAGAACACCACCCGCAGGCTCAACTGCAGCCGCCGCGCCGAGGTCCCGTCGGGGAACGCAGCAGCGGAAATGCCCGTACCCACTCCCGGGGCAGGCTTCAACACGCCGCTATAGGGACCGCTCACCACCCCCGGGGGCAGCGTCGTGACCGCAGTGTACGCCAGCGTATTTACCGCGGTGATGCGCTGCATGTTGAACAGGTTGTAAGCTTCGAACGCCACCGCGGCGTGTACCCGCTCCGTGATCGGAATCGGTCGGCCCAGGCGGAAATCGAAACTCCGCTGCGAGTCCGTGGTCAGGCTGCCGACATTCTCGAAAGGCACGCGCGCCCATCCGCCGCTGCCGTTGAGCGAGTTGTAGTACGCCATGGTCAGCACGGAGAACTGGTTGCCGCTGAGCAGCACGGTCGGCGTGACCGGTTGTCCGGAAGCCACCGAGGCAATGCCCGAAAGCTGCCAGCCGTTGATCAGGTAGCGCGCCGCCCACGAATCGTCGTGAGTCAGCGTCGGCTGCCAGGTCCAGTTCACCACCGCGCGTTGGCGCCGGTCGGTCGGCAGCAGCCCTTTGTCGGTCGTGAGATCGACCGGTGTCGAGACGAGCGGGAAGCTGCCGTTCACCAGCGGACCGGTGTTGGTGCCGGTCGCTCTCGACCACGTGTACGATCCCTGCACGCCCAGCCCGCGGCGCATCTGCCGCCGCACTTCGATCGACCCCGCGTTGTAAGTCGCAGATCCGCTGTTGCCCACGGTGTAAATGTGCGCGTACTTGGCGTCGTTCTTATTGGTATAGATCGGGGTCGTGTAAGAACCGACGGCAGCTCCGCTCGCGTTGTCGATCGGGTAAGTCTCGGTCTTCACCGGCGCCGTCAGGTTGGTGTCCAGCCCGGTCCAGAGCTTCGTGGCGTGGACGTTGATGATGCTCAGCGTGACCGTGGTGCCGGCTGCGATCCGCCGCTCGATGGCCAGCGTGGCCTGCGCGTTGTGCGGATCCCGGAGCTTGTCTCCGGCCCACATCAGGTTCGCCGATCCGGCGCTTCCGGGAAAGGTAAGGATCTTGGGAAAGACCGGTGCCGTGGTCTGGTACGGGCTGACCAGGGCCGACGTCTGGGTGAGCCCGTTGCCGTTGAGCAGCGCGGCCAGAAACTGGCCGGTGTACGGCGTGTAGAAGAAACCGTAGCCCGCGCGGACCACCGTGTTGTCGTTGAAGCTGTAAGCCAGGCTGGCGCGCGGTGCGACGGAGATATTCGGCGACGCGATCGCGCCCGTCTGGTAGTAGTTGGTGTTGGCGTAGGAAGGTTGCGGCAGGAATGCCTTGTCCCAGCGTACCCCGATGGTGAGATCCAGCTTGCGGATGGCCTTCCACGTGTCCTGCCCGTAGATGTTCATCTCCTTGTATCCCACCCCTTGCGCCGCCGTGCCGAACTGCTGCGCGAAGCTGGTGTAGCTCTTCGTGGTGCCGCCGCTGAAATCCTGCGCGAAGGCGGTGAGCGTCGGATAGGTGTACGCGCCGGTGGTGTTCAGCGAGTTCAGGTTGTCGCGCGTCTTCGAAAGATCGCCGCCCACGCGCACCGTGTGCGTGCCGGCGGTGAGCGTCAGGTTATCCACGAGCTGGATGCGGCGCTCGTCGAGCGAGGTGGCGTACGGGTGCGCGGCTCCCACCGTGGCGCCGGCCACTGTGATGGCGAGATTGCCGGTGGAGAGGCCGGCCTGCGAGGGCGGCTCGGCGTAGCGATCCTCGACCAGGCCCGCTCGCAGCTCGTTGACCGAAGAAGTGGTCGGCGTGGCATTCCAGCCGAGCCTGACGTAGCGGGTATCTTCGGTGGAGCTCCGGATGCCCAGGATCCCGCCGTCGGGAGCCACAAGCTGCCGCCGCGCCTCTTCCGGCGATTCCGCGTTGCGCAGGTTGAATTCCAGGTTGATGGCGTTGGCCTCGGTGGCGCGGTAATCCACGCGCCCCAGGCCGCCGATCCAGTGCTGCGAAAACGGCGCCACCACGTTCATCTGCGACTGAATGAACTTGATCGCGGCCGCGCACTGCGCGGCGGTGGCGGTGCAGTTCGAGGCCGGAATCGTGTTCCCGGTGGAATCGGTGAGCGTGGGCGCGGTGATGCGGTTGATGGCATCGAAGTGGTCGGTCATGCTCTCGAAGTTCCCGAAAAAGAAAACCTCGTTCTTCAGGATCGGCCCGCTCACATTGGCGCCGCCCTGGTTGCGCTTGCCGAGAAGGTCCTTCCCGCCGGAGAAGCGGTCCGGCGCGTTCCAGCCGCCGCCGCGATAATAGTCGAAAACGTTCCCGTGGAAATTGTTCGAGCCGGTCGGAGTTACGGCGTCCACCACGCCTCCCATGGCGCGCCCGTATTCCGCGGGGAAGTTGGCGGTGAGAACGCGCAGCTCCTGGGTGTTGTCCTGGGTCATGGCGCCCGCGATGCCGGTGCGCGCCCCCGAGTAGCCGGGCGTGGTAGCGATGCCGTCCACCAGAAACGAATTCGACGCGGCCTCCCCGCGGATCGCAATCCGGTTGCTGGCGTTATCCCACGTGACCGTCGGGGCCAGCAGCACCAGCGAATCCAGGCGCCGCTGGCTGGAGGGCAGCAGACGGACCTGGGTCGGATCGGCCCACGTGTTCACGCCGGTCTGATTGGATTCCACCGGCGAGGTAACGCTGTCGATACTCACGTTGACCAACTGCTTTTCCTTGTCCATTTGAATGCTGATCTTGCGGGTCTGCCCGACGGCCACTTCGAAGTCGCTCGACTCCCACTTGGCAAAACCCTTGCGCGCCACGAGCAGGCGATAGCCGTCGCCGGGCGGCAGGGCCGTCATGTAGAACGCGCCGTCATCGGTCGTCACGGCTTCGCGCTCGATGCCGAGCTTCGCGTTGGACATGGTCACGGTCGCGTCCGGCAGGCCGTCTTCCGGAGACTCCAGAATCAGGCCCGTAACCGCGCCCGAACCGGCGACAGACTGGCCCCACGAAGCCCACGCACAGGCCAAACTAAGGATGAATACACGAGTGGCGTCTTTCATTCATTAAGCCTCAAAGCAAAGACTGATCTGAATATTAGAAGGATGCAGCGGCTCTCAGGTTACGCCCGCAACGGCTTCATGCATGGCCCTTCCGGGCTAGGGAAACGCGGCTTATTTCTCGAGCGCCAGTTCCGCCACTTCTTCCATCGATTTCACGAAGTGCATCTTCATGTCGCCCACCTGCTCGCTCTTCAGGTCTTCCCGCACGTTGACTTCGTTCTCGAAGGGAAGAACGACGTCGGTTACGCCTCCGCGTTTGGCGGCCAGCACCTTCTCCTTGATGCCCCCGATGGGAAGCACCTGGCCGGTCAGGGTGATTTCGCCGGTCATCGCCAGATTGGCGCGGACCTTGCGGTCGAGCAGCATGGAGAGCAGCGCGGTGGCCATGGTAATGCCGGCGCTCGGCCCGTCCTTGGGAATCGCGCCCGCCGGCACGTGGATGTGAATGTCGCTGGACTTGAAGATGTCCGGATCGATGCCGTACTTGGTGGCATTGGCGCGCACCCATGTGAGCGCGGCCTGAACCGATTCCTGCATCACCGGTCCGAGCTGTCCCGTCATGATCAGCCCTTTGCTGCCCCCGGGCATGCGGCCGGCTTCTATGAAGAGCACGTCGCCTCCCACCGGAGTCCACGCCAGGCCGACGGCCACGCCCGGGCGGCGGGTGCGCTCGGCAACTTCGTTATCGGTGCGGAATCGCGGCGCGCCCAGGTGCTTCTCGATCAGCTCCGGAGTGATCACGGTCTTTTCCCGCGTGCCCTCGGCGATGCGCCGCGCCTGCTTGCGGCAGAGCGTTCCGATCTCGCGCTCCAGGTTGCGCACGCCCGCCTCGCGCGTGTAGCGTCGGATGAGGAAGCGCACGGATGGGTCGGTGAACTCGATATCCGCCTGCGCATCCAGGCCGTTCTCCTTGATCTGCCGCGGCACCAGGTAGCGGAACGCGATGATTACCTTCTCCTGCTCGGTGTAGCCTTCCAGCGGGATCACCTCCATACGGTCGCGCAGCGCGTCGGGGACGGGGTCGAGAACGTTGGCGGTGGTGATGAACAGGACCTTGGAGAGGTCGAACGGGACGTCGAGGTAGTTGTCGCGGAAGGTCGAGTTCTGCTCGGGATCCAGCACTTCGAGCAGCGCGCTCGCCGGGTCTCCGCGGAAATCGCGCCCCAGCTTGTCTACCTCGTCGAGCATGAACACGGGATCGTTGGAGCCCGCGCGCCGCAGCGATTGGATGATCTGCCCGGGAAGCGCTCCGATATAGGTGCGGCGGTGGCCGCGAATTTCGGCCTCGTCATGCATGCCGCCCATGGAAATGCGCGCGAACTTGCGGCCAAGCGAGCGCGCGATGGAGCGGCCGAGGCTGGTCTTGCCCACACCGGGCGGTCCGACGAAGCAGAGGATCGGCCCTTTGAGCACCGGCTTCAGTTGCAGCACGGCCAGGTAGTCGAGGATGCGCTCCTTGACCTTCTCCAGATCGTAATGGTCCTCGTCCAGGATCTCCGCGGCGCGCTTGACGTCCACCTGCGTGCCCGACGTGATGTTCCAGGGAAGCGCGGCCATCCACTCGAGATAGGTGCGCGTCATGCCGTACTCGGGCGATGCGGGCGACATCCGCGACAGGCGGTTGAGCTCGCGCATGGCCTCGGTCATGACCTCTTCCTTCATGCCGGCGGTCTCCAGCTTCTTGCGCAACTCTTCCAGATCCCGCTGCGTCTCGTCGCCCTCGCCGAGCTCCTTCTGAATTGCCTTGACCTGCTCGCGGAGATAGAACTCGCGCTGGTTTTGGGAGATCTGGCCCTGCACCTGCGACTGGATGCGATTGCGCAGCTCCACCAGCTCCAGCTCGCGCGTCAGATGGCGATGGATGTCTGTAAGACGCTCCCCGCCGTCGAGATTTTCCAGCAGCTTCTGGCGCTCGGAATGGACCAGCGCGGGAATATTGCCGGCCACGAAATCGGCCAGCCGTCCGGGTTCGGCAATGCCCGCGGCATTCCCCGCCAATTCGTCGGAGAGATTGGGCGAGGCGGAGACGATCTGCTGGAAGAGACTGATCACGTTCTGCCGCAGCGCTTCGATCTCCGGCGTGACCTCCGGCTCGGTTTCGGCGAGGCGCTCGACTTTGGCGCGCAGGTAGGGCTCGGTACCGGTGTACTCGACCGTGCGGATGCGGGCGATGCCTTCACAAAAGAGCAGCAGGTTATCCCGCGGCACCTTGATCGCCTTGTGCATGACGCAGACCGTACCCACCCGGTAGAGGTCCTCCGGCCCCGGCGACTCGACGCGCGGGTCGAGCTGGGAAATGATCGCCATCGTCCGGTTCTCGCCAAGCGATTGGACCAGGGCCAGGGAACTCGGCCGCCCCACCGTGATCGGCAGCAGCGCGCCGGGATAGAGCACGGTTTCTCGGACCGCGAGAACCGGCAGTTCTTCGACGGCCTCCTCGGTGACCGCGGCTACCTCGACTTCGGTGTCTCCCACCTCTCTATCGTAAGCTACGCGTCTACGCCCCTTTCGGGTAGCAGCCCAACACTCGCAGGAAATCGGAGATCTCGGCCAGGTGGGCAAGCGCGTTCCGGGCGACCGCAGAATCGGCGCGGCCCAGAAAGTCCACGTAGAACAGGTATTCCCATGGTTTGCCGCGCAGGGGACGGGATTCAATCTTGGTCAGGTTCAGATCGCGCAGGGCGAATGCGCTTAATGCGCGAAATAGCGCGCCGGGAATATTGCGCGTACTGAATACCAGCGAAGTTTTCCATACCGTCTCGCGTGTCGCGCGAATGGGATGTTTTCTGGCATAGGAGGGCGTGCGAAGCAGGAAAAATCGCGTGAAATTCTGGCGGTCGCTTTCGATCGAGCGCCGTAGAATATGCGCGCCATAAATTTCGGCGGCCACGCGCGATGCGATCGCAGCGGCGTCGGTCAGCTCCTCCTCCATGACCATTTTCACGCTGCCCGCTGTATCGTAATGCGGAATTCTTTCGAATTTCGGATTTTTCGCAAAGAAATCCAGGCATTGGCTTAGGGCAACCGGATGGGAATATACCTTATTGACCTCAGAGAATTTAACTCCGGGCAGCGCAATCAGATTATGAATAATGCGCACGCTGGTTTCACCGACGATCGGCAGTTCGAAATTCACCAGGTGGTCGTAATTTTCGTGGACGCTGCCCGCGAGCGTGTTTTCGATGGGCACGATGGCGCCCGCGGCCCGCCTTTCCTTCAAGTTCCGAAAGAGATCCTCGAACCTGGCGCACGGCAGGACGCGGACTTTGCTGCCCAGGAGTTGGCGCGCGGCCTCCTCGCTAAAAGCTCCACGCTCGCCTTGGAAGGCGATTAATTCCGCCTTATTTCTCATTTTTGAACTCCATCCCAGCGGCGCACGTCGGTAATGTGCAGGCCAATAAGATCGAGCACGCGATCGACGCTGTGGTCCACGATGTCCATTACGGTCTGGGGATGGTGATAAAATCCCGGAACGGGTGGGGCAATAATGGCACCCATTTCCGCAAGCGCGGCCATATTTCTGAGGTGTCCCAGGTGAAACGGGCTTTCGCGAACCATTAAAACCAGTTTTCGTTTTTCTTTCAGAATGACGTCCGCGGCGCGAATCATAAGGTTCGAGCTGATGCCTGTCGCAATTGCCGACATGGTGTGGATGGAGCAGGGGGCGATCACCATGGCATCCATGAGGCAGCTTCCGCTCGCCAGCCGGCACGAGACGTCCTCGAACGCGTAACTGCAGTGCGCGAGCGTCCTGGCGTCGCCGGCGCTTTTGCCGGTTTCGAGAAACAGAGTCTTTTCTCCGGAACGGCTGAGGATCAGGTGCACCTCGGCGAGGTCGCGAGCGCGCAGGCGTTCGAGCAGGCGCCATCCGTAGATGGCTCCGCTGGCGCCGGAGATGCCTACGATGACCTTCATTGGCCAAGCCCTGTTCCGTTTTCGGAACAAAACTGAGCGGTTAACGTTGCCTCAAGTTGGTGCATGGGGATATAATTCGGCTCGGCTGCCGAACGCGGCAGACGAGTTTCTTCGTCAAGCGGGATCATACCATGGAGCGTGCCGGTCTCAAGCTGAAACAGCGGCGGGAGAAGTTGCAACTGACCTACCGCGACGTCGAAAAGGCTAGCCAGGAAGTCGCGGGGCGTCACGGCAATGACGAGTTCGCGATCGCCTTGAGCCGGCTTGCCGATATTGAAAATAAGGGAACCGTGCCGACAATCTATCGCCTGTACTCTCTTTGTGCGATTTATCGGTTGGATTTTCACGAGACGCTAGGTTGGTATGGAATTCCAATCGAACTGCTGGCGTCGGAATCGCTGCACATTCCGTTGAATGAAACTCACGCATTGCAATTCAGCGCCAACAGTCACGTGCCAATTCCGCAGCCGGTCGACGCCGAAATCGATTTAAACCGGACGACATTTCTGAGCCAGGTGATCCGCCGTTGGGGAAAAAGCGGACTGAATTTCTTGAACGGGTTGGATCTGCGTCAGCACCGATATGGCCTGATCGGGCTCGAGGACTGGTCGATGTACCCGGTGCTGCAACCGGGCTCGCTGGTGTTGATCGACGAGAGCCGGCGGCGAATCGCATCCGGTGGATGGACCAATGAACTGGAGCGTCCGATTTATTTCGTGGAACACCGCGAGGGCTATCGATGCGGCTGGTGCACAATGATCAAGGGCTCGCTGGTGATTCAGCCGCATCCGTCGTCTCAGGCAGCGCCGGAGATCTTCGCGGCGGGGGACGTGGACATCATCGGCCAGGTCGCGGGGGTGGCGATGCTTCTGGAGCCGAAGCACCGGCCCCCCGTTCGAAGCGCAGCAGCACCATCAAGGTCTCCAGGTCAGTGAGATAGAGTTGGCGCTCGACATCGTGAGCGCTGGCCGGCAACAGGTCGCGAAATGTTGCGGCATCGGGATGTTCCCCTGACTCCCGCAAGTATTCGTCGAGATCGGATTTTTGTCTGGCGAGTGTAAGTCCGATCCACTCCGAAAAGATTTTGCGATGACTACTGGCCAGGATTCGGTCGGTAAGTTCACTGCCGACCGCATCGGCAAGCGTGCGGTAATAGTATTGTCCGGTCTCGGGATTACGCAGGCGGGCGACGTATACGAGGCGCCCGAATTGGGTGCGGACCTGGGCCAGCGTGCGGCGCCAGAGGTCCGCTGCCGGTCCGGACGCTGACTCCCGTGCGGTGCTGAAATCAGCCAAGACGCGCTCTTCTCCCCACAAGCGAACGCCGACTCCCGATTGTACTCCAGTTGCGGGTTGCAATAGCCTTCGTATTGACCTGTCTTACCTGCATTCGGCGATCCAATAAACGTTCCGCTTTCGGAAAAAAATAGGGAGGTTCGCCTTAGCGAGGTACCGTTTGGTATAGCCTAGTACCAATCTTACCCATCGTAAGGTAGCAAGAAAGGATAACTAAGGTTATGAAAAAGCTCGTCATTCTCGCCATTTTCGCTCTTTCCGTTTTGGCCTCCTCCGGGACCCGGCAGTATGAGAACCCACTGCCGACCTGCAACCCCTGCGACTGGGTGCGTTAGCATTTCAGGTAAGTACTGACGGGCACAGCGCTCGGTGCTAATATCCATTTTGAGGAGTGCTGTGCTCGAATCGGTACTCCAGGGGGTTCTTCTCCTGGGCTCCATCCTAACTGCTGTTCGGCTGTTCAGGACGGGACTGTACCGACGATATCCGTTTTTCTTTCTATACTTTGTCCTCAGGATTCCGAACAGCCTGTGGCCCCTGTTCCTGGACACCTCCTCAAACACGTACCTTCACGTCTGGGTGTTCACCGAACCAGTGTTCGTAGTGTTGTACGTGCTTATGGTTTTCGAGCTTTATCGCCTGGTCCTTGAGAAGTATGAGGGGCTCTACACCTTGGGCCGGTGGGCGATGTACTTGTTCGGCACGATCTCATTGGGTGTGTCAGCCTTGACACTTATCCCAAGGATCAGGCCTACCGCACCCCAGAGTTCAAAGATCCTGGGCTACTTCTTCGCGATTGAGAGAGGGGTGGATTTCAGCTTGGCGATCTTTCTAATTCTCTTGCTTTTCTTTCTGGCCCTATTTCCGGTCAAACTCAGCCGGAACGTGCGCGTGCACGCCATTATTTATCCCGTTTTTTTTCTTAGCAACACGCTAGCTTTATTAATGCGCGGCCTGTTTGGCATGCAGCACGTGGACCAATTCAACGCGGTTTTCTCGGTAGTATCGGTGGCGGCAATGATCGCCTGGCTGGTTCTGCTCAGCCCCGAAGGGGAAGAGGCGCCGGCTCACACCCAGGTGAGTGCTGGCCACGATTTCGAGTCTCGCGCTCTGATTCATCTCAGCTCCCTCAACGCCACGATGCTGCGAGTTTCCCGGCAATAGGGGTTAACCCTAGAAAAAGTTAATATATATCCTTGGTTAATTGGGTACTGAT
>Ga0335080_10009197_pt1 | contig 10329 bp, 7 predicted proteins | sample Lox_Sample_34_FD_206720 | JGI IMG/M metagenome (GOLD analysis project Ga0335080, IMG submission 206720) | Soil microbial communities from Loxahatchee National Wildlife Refuge, Florida, United States - Lox_Sample_3.4 | ecosystem: Environmental > Terrestrial > Soil > Wetlands | place: USA: Florida... | reverse complement strand
TATTCAGCACCGGATGATTGGGATCGACGCCGGTGTCGATCACGGCGACGATCACGTTGTTTCCGGCGGCGTTCCAGGTGGAGTGTGTGGCGTCATTGCGGATGAGTTGCGCCGCCGGCTGCGTAATGTATCCGCGCCACACGCTCGCACCGTAGTAGCTCACCGGCGTCGTATCGGTGAGGTAATCAGGCGCGGGACCGGCATCGGCGCCCAGCGTGTGCACAACCTGATCGAGTTCGACCGAGGCGATACCCAGATTCAATTGCAGTAGCAACTGGGTGGTAATCGGATCCAGAACCCGCGGCAGCTGAACTACGAAGACCTGACCATCCGGATCCCCCACGGCCTGGATGACCGAGCAGCCTAACAACCGGCAGACATTCTGCAGGCTCGGTAGACCGAGTGTGTCGCGCACCACCAGGCGCGTCTGGGCGGCAGAGGGCAGTGATCCCAGGACAATGAAAAGCAGGAGCGCAAGCGCTGTGTGCGCACACTGTGACCGGAAGTTCCGGCGGTGTGACTGGTTCGTTGCTGCCACTTCGACCTGAGCTGCCATGAATATGATTTCCCCAAAACTCAGCTGATGTCAGGGGGGTTGCCGAGGTGATAGCAGTCTATCGCAAAGTTAAATTTCCCTAAACTTACGGCTGTAATAGAAGCCTTGGTTACTCTGCGGTTACTTTTGGCCAATGCCGGGGGGAAAAGAGCCGCAGGGGGAGGGAATACGGGTCACGCGGTTATGTCGATATGGGGAAGCGTAATCCGAGTCTCTTCCCCATTGCCGATGGCCAGAGAGATTGCCTGGTTGGAGTGAAACTCCATCTGGAATTCTCCGAACCGGTTGGTCATGCTTTCCGTGAGTTGGGTGGCCTGTTCGTACAAGCGCACGGGCAACTCCTGCAAATCGGTCTGGGCTGTGGTCCGGTTGAGGATCTGGCCGATCATGCACACCCGACGCTCCGTACGCCGCACTTCGAGGCGAAGGTCAATACAAAGTTCGTCCGTTTCGTAGAGGAGCTGCCGGGCGGGAACCGCGCCGCGCACGCCTGCCATCGCGGGTTGCAGTTCGGAATCGAACAACAAGCGTGCCAGTGAACGGCCTTTGCGCTGCGGAAGCGAGGTCAGCTGGCTCTTGACCACGCGGACGATATCGCCGGGCGGTGTATGGATCTCCTCCTGCTTTGCGATTGCGGAAACACCCTGCCACATCTGCATTGTCCTCCTGCATTGGTCGCAGCCATCCTCAAGATGCTGCAACATGGTTGTTTTTGCATCCTGAGAGACGGCGCCCCTTACCAGATCAATCCAGGACGCCTCATTGAAGTGCTTCACTTAATCCTCGCATTTCCGTGAGCGGCCCCCGACCCGCCTGTTGGTCAGTACCACTAACTGATTCGAGCCGCTCAAACAAGAAGGGAGTCCAATCCCCCGAAAAATATACGAAAACAGCAAAAACTGTTGTTGGGTTATGTCTTCCCAACCAGGATGAAAGGAGCCCATTGATAGGGATGGGGATAACGCGAACGCAGTTCCAGCATGGCAGCCTGCATCGCCGCCGCCTTGGATTTTCCCTCCCCCAGAGAACGGTACAAGATCGTCATATACTCCGCGGTACTTTTGTCATGCACATCCCACAGGCTGAGGATCAAAGACTGGGCCCCGGCGTGGAGTAGGCCGCGAGCGAGGCCGATTAATTCATCGCCTGCCGCCACGACATTCAGACCGGTGGAACATCCGCTCAAAGTGATCAACTCGGCCGGGAGCCTGAGCTGGTAGAGATCGTAGAGGCTGAGGAAGGAATCGCCCATGCGAATGGCGGAGAACATCGGGCTATCCTGCCGGAAGTATCCGTGGGTTGCGATGTGAATGATGCGGCTCTGAGCGCCCTTGTCACGCAGGACTTGCGCTGTGGCGGTCTGGCCGAGGAAGAGCTCAGACTGATCGAGAACGGCTGCCAGGGAGTGCACTTCTTCAGCGATCGCAGGCGCCTGCAGATCGGGGATCCCCATCACCAGCGGAGGACCAGCCGAGTTGGAGGGCCGCGCCTGGCAGAGCGAATAGATACTGGCGCTCGGGCAATAGGAGATGGTGTGGCGTTCGATCAAGTGCTGTTTGCCGTCAAACAAGGCATGAAAGGGCACGTAGTGAAGAACGCCATGAGGCACGAAAACCAGGTGGCTGGTGGTTAAGCGCGTTGCCACCGGCGCAACCAGCTCGGTGTACAGGTCGGCCAAGTGAGCGTTCGTGGCCTTTACCAGGGCGGGCAGAAAGGACTGGACATACTTCGGGTCAAAGCGAAATTTCGAGAGCTGGAACTGCAGCAGCCGCAATACCGAACTCACGCGGCTCTCGGGTGTGATGGGAAAGATCTCGAGGGTGTCACGGCCTAACAAGCACACCAGAATGCGGTCGCGGGCACAGAAATATTCCACGATGGTTGTGTCCTGTGGAATTGCGGCACGAATTTCTGCGAGCGGCAGATGCGTGGGGGTCTGCAGTCCGGCCTGGTCAGCGTCGGATTCGGTGGCCTCCTGCAGCATGCGCAGCATTTCCTTTTCCCGCTGGTGCGCCTGTTTTTGAAGGGCATCGATTCTCTCTGGAGACCGCGCCTCAGGTTGCAGCTGTTCCCGCTCGATGAGGTTGTAGTACCAGTTCAATTCCTCGCGCAGTTCGCGGATCGACTGCACTAGTCCGCTGAGGCCCGGTTCGGCCTCGGCGATCGTGGGTACCGGCTTCAGAAACAGGTCCATCAGGTTGCGGGACTTTGCCTGTTCCACATAGGTGAACGCTTCTTCCAGTCCCGCACCGGCATCGCGGCTGAGGCAGAGGTCCACCAGATTTTCGTAGACCTCCAGCCGGTTTTTGATGAAGGCAATTTTCAGTTCTTCGCCACGGAGACTGCTGCGAAGACGCTCGAGCGCCTGCCGCGCCGTCTGGTAGGCGGAGTAGGCCTGAACTCGGTTGCCGCAAGCGGCATGGATGTTGCCCACCAAGAGGTATGCCTGATAGTTAAGGGATGGATTCTCCAGTTGCAGAAGCGAGGCGGTGCAAGCCTCAGCGTGCTGCAAAGCCTGGTGCGCATCATCGGTGCGCAAGGCAATTCTGGCCAGCAGGAGCCGCGCCAGCACAGACTTGCCGGCCAGATTGAGTGACAGGAATGCTTCCAGCGCCGCGAGGCAGAGGCGGCGCGCCTCAAAGAGGCGGCCCTGTTCATAGAAGACCCAAGCCCGGTAAAGATCGATGAGGGAAGGCCAGGCCTGGTTCTTTTCCCGAACGAAAATCTCCCGCGCCTGGGAAAACAGTTTCAGGCCCTCGAAAGCGTGCCCTTTTTGGGTGGCAGCGATGGCAGAGAAAGCCAGGCACTTCGCGCTCTCATACCCCATGCCCAGATGCCTGAAACTCTCGTAACCGCTTTGGGCCAGTTCGGCGGCTTCTGAACTCAGGTTCAGCTCAAGATAGAGTTCGGCCAGGTCAAGGTTGCACAAGGCGGCGTGATAGGCGTCGCCGGCCTTGCTGCAGTTGACACTGGTACTGCGCAGCGCCTCGATTGCCTTGCTGTATTCCCCGCGCAGGAAATAGAGGTAGGCGATGTTGTAATCCGCCTGCGCTACCAGCAGCGGCATGGCATGCTCGAGGCAGAACTGGCGCGCCAGCTGATATTTCTCCAGGGCCTTGGGAAAGGCGTTCAGGCTGATGTAACAGGTGGCCATGTTGCTGAGGACGGCGGCAGTGGCTTCGGCATCGTTTTCACCTGCCATTCCCTCGTACGCCCGTTCGTAGCAGGCCAGAGATTCGGCGAAGCGGTCCTGCCGGTAGTAGATATTTCCGACATTGATGTCCAGGCGGGCGAGGCGCAGGCGGTTGCCCTCGGACAAGAAGATTTTTCGAGCGCGTTCGGCGGCGGCGAAGGCGCGGTTATATTCGCCCATGAGCAGAAGAGGCTGGATGGATCCGCTGAGCGTGCGCGCAACTTCACTCATCTGACCGGCGGTTTCAAAAAGCACGGCTGCCTGCTGGTGGAGATCAACGGCGGCGGAGTGCTCGCCCCGCGCGTACAGGGCATTGGCCTTGGCTCGAAACGCTCTTGCGAGAGAATCCTTTTGCTCCAGGTCGCCTGCGATCAGGATGGCGGCGTCCGCCATGTTCAGGGCCTGCTGCACATCGACGCGAACGCGTTCTCTCACCAGGTCGGTCAGTTCGACCACAATCTCAGAAGAGCCCAAAGCGGGATGGCGAGATAGAAACTCGCGCCGGCTGCTTTCTTCTGCAAGCGCCGCCAATTCTTCGAGCAGTTGGTTCCTGGTTTCTGCGGCCGCAGTTCCGCTCATGCGAAGCCGCCCTCCTCCAGATGTTTGCGCATGCGCTGCAGGCAGCGGCCACGGATAAAGCCGATCGAGCCGGTGGCAATTCCCAGCTCGCGAGCAACCTCTTCATAGGGGCGCGGAGGATCGTCGAAGAAGAGCATGGTAATCATGCGATGGCAACGCGGCGAAAGCGAAGCAATCGCTTCACGCAGCATCTGCTCGCGTTCCAGTTGAAAGAGCATGTCGCCGGGAAGTTCTCCGCCTGAGGGCTCATCCGGGGTGATTCCATCGGCAACATCGTCGGCCAGGGTCAGGCGCTGCCTTTTCCAGCGCAAGCACTTGTGGTAGCTGGCCTGCATGAGCCACTTGGGCAGCGCCTTGGGCTCGCGCAGCTGCTTGAGGTCAGAAAGCAGATCGAGGCAGACGGATTGAAAGATATCGGCCGAGTCTTCGCGGGACAAGCCGAACTTGATGGGGACCGAGAAGATGAGGTTCTTGTATTTGTCAATCAACGCAGACCAGGCTTCCTGATTGCCTTTCAGGCACTCGGCAACCAAGCGCTCGTTGGTCCACAAGGTTTCGTGGGCGGTCTGCGTGGCGGGCGTCACCGTGGTACACCCGCGGAGGTTGCGCCTTGCGGGCGAAAGTACAGTTGGTCCACGTTCCACAGGGTAGAGGGCTCAAGAATCGCCGGCTTGAAGTTGGCGATGGTCTTCCTGGCGCCCACCAGAATGTCGGGCGTACCGAGAAAGACACACGGCTGATTCTGACCGATGATCTCCTGCGCCTGGTCGTAAAGCCGTTTCCGCTTGCTGTACTTAACCTCAACCATTTGCTGTTGCATGAGCTGGTCGAGTCTGGCCTCCCAGTCGGTGGCGGCCTTCGCTTCACCCAGGTGCCAGAGGTGCGTACCGCCGCTGGAGAGCCAGACATTCATTTCTGGATTGGGATCGGCATCGCCGCCGCCCAGTCCCATGACCGCGGTGTCGTAGTCATAGGTCTGAAACACGCGATCCAGTACAGCCCGGAACTCCAGAGGCACGACTTGGACGTTCATGCCCAGCTTGCCGAGATCGTCCTGGAGGATGGTCGCCATCTTGGTACGTTGGGTGTTGGAGGAACTGGTGATGATGGAAAATTCCACCGGGCGTCCTTGTGGATCGAAGAGCTGACCACTGTCGCGCCAGGAAAATCCCGCGGACCTGAGCAGTTCCCGCGCCTGATCGAGAGACCTCGCTGGATGGGGCAATGACTGGTCCACCCAAAATTTATTCGAAGGGCTCACGTTGCCCCAAAGCGGCGCTCCTCGCCCAGCGTAGACCAAGCGGACGATGGCTTCGCGGTCCACCGCCGCGGAGATCGCCCGGCGAAACCTCAAGTCGGCGAACCAGCTTTGCTTCGGCTTGAGCTTCGCGTCCAACGGCGGCTTCAAGTCATTCAGGTTGAACAGAAGAAAATTGTATTCGAGAGCCGGCCCCAGGTCGAAGAGCTCATAGCCGCGGCTGGGAGCGTCCTTGGACAGCAATGCGTAATTCTCAGCTCCTACGCGGCTGATGATGTCGGTGTCCCCGGCTTGAAAACGAAGCGCCTGAGCATCTTCGTTGCCGACGAAAAGAAATGCGATTTCATCCAGGTAGGGAAGGCGGTTCTGGCTGCGATCCGCCTTCCAGTAGTAAGGATTCCGCTCCAAGACGATGCGCTGACCGGGAACGTACGACTTCAGCCGAAATGGTCCCAGGCCGGCAAACTCAGCGGGCGAGGCATTCAAGGACCAAGCCTGCGTGAAATGGCCATCCCGATACGGCTTCTCCAGAAGATGCTTGGGCAGGATGGCAAGGCTGTCGAAGAGTCTTTCTGCCGCGGCATAAGGCTGACTCAGGGTGAAACGCACAGTGTAAGCGTCGATCTTGGCGACCTCGATGGGCTTTCCCCCTACGATCAGCAGATCGCGTTGGGGTGAATGGATCTTTTCATCGAGATAGACCTGAAAAGTGAAGACGACGTCATCGCCATTGAATGGCTGCCCGTCGGAAAAGCGCAGACCGCGGCGGAGTTTCAGGGTGAAGATGCGGCCGTCGCGAGAGGCGCTCCAAGCCTTTGCCAGCGCCGGTTCAGTCTGCTGCGTGGCGCGGTTGATGTGGATCAGGTCGGCGGTCAGGCGTCCGATCACCTCGCGCGACGGAACATCTGCCGCCGTGACTGGATTCAGCGTCTTTGGCTCGCTGCGCTGCCCAACCACCAGAGTGCCGCCGTAGCGCCCGACTTCGTTGTCTGTAACTTGCAGCTCTTCCCCGGCTTGACGCGGTTGTGGCGCGATAGCGGCCTGCAAGTACGGCGTCCACGCCAGCAGGCACACGACAAGCCAGGCGGCGCGGATGGGACAAACTGCGGACCCGGGGTCAGACTGTGGACGTCTGTAATTGTTCCTGAATTGCATCTGCCACCAACAAATATCCCAGCGATAGAATCACTAGCGCCAGCGCGGGCGCGAACATCCACCAATACGAGACCAGCACGTTGTATTGTTGCAAGGCTGCGAGCAGGTTGCCCCAACTCGGCAGCGGCTCATTCAGTCCCAGGCCAAAGAACGAGAGCGTGACCTCGGCGAGCACGAACTGCGGTATCAGCAGTGCCGCCTGCGTCAACAACACGCCATAGGTATGCGGCAGCACATGACGAAACAAAATGTGCGCGTCGGAGGCCCCGAACCCGCGGCTGGCGACGACATATTCGCGGGTCTTGGCGCTCAGCACGATGCCCCTCACTAACCGGGCAGGGCGGGCCCACCCAATACCTCCGATAACCGCGACTACCAGGAAGAACGCTCGCAGCGGGTTGATCTGCAGCGGCAGAAATGCCCGCACCGCCAGCAGGAAGTAGAGCCACGGCAACACTGCGAACAGTTCGGCGAGCCGCATAAACCCTTCGTCGATCCAGCCTCCGTAAAAGCCGGAGATCGTTCCAACGATGGTACCTAACAACAGTGAAATCGCGGTCGCCAGCAATCCCGCCGCTACCGAAATACGGCCTCCGTACAACACGCGCGACAGCACGTCACGCCCGTAGTTGTCGCTTCCCAGCAGATACAATCGGGCAGGAGCATCGACTCCGAACAAGTGCACCTGCGATGAGAGCAGACCCGCCAGCTGGTACTTGCCCCCAGGTACCAACCACTTCAAAGGGCACTGCTGTGCGCACGATTCTGTGTATTCGTAAAAAGTCCCGGCGCGCAATTCCGGAGCGCACACAAACGGACGCAAATGAAGATGGCCTTGCGCATCCACAAAGTGCACCCGCATCGGCGGAACAAAGGGCAAATCGCGATTCTGGCTGGCTGGGTCATAAGGCGACGCGAATCCGGCGAACACAATCACGGCATGGATTATCCCCAGCAGGAGAAGTGCAGCGCGGATTTTCCATTTGCCTGGCACGTCAGCCGATCCTGACCCGGGGATCGACCACCACCAGCAGCGCGTCCGCCAGAAGAGTTCCCGCTACCATGAAAGATGTGGAGACCATTACCGCTCCCACTACGATGTAGAGATCTCGCGACATGGTGGCCTCCAGGAGTAACGGTCCCAAACCAGGCCAGCCTGTCACTACTTCCACCAGAAGCGAGGCGCCTAACAATCCACCCAGGGAAAACCCCAGCAGCGAAATCAACGGGTTCGCTGCCGCCGGAAGAGCAAAACGAAACAGGATTCTGGCGGGCGCGATTCCATGAGCCCGAGCCGCCTGAATGAAGGGCGCTTCCAGCACCTCCATCATGCTGGCTCGCACGTGCCGCACCAGCACGGGCAGGCCCGCGACCACCAGTGCGGCCACGGGAATTACCAGATGCGCCAGAAAGTCAGCCGTTCTTTGTGAGGTGCTTCTTTCTGCGCCAAAATTTGACGACATTCCTCCCGCCGGCAAGGAGTGGGTACGAACTGCGAAGTAAAGCAGACCCAGGACGACTACCAATTCCGGGAGCGAAAGGAGAATCGAGGTTCCGGCCATGCCCAGGCGATCGCCCACTCGACCGGGCCGGTAAGCCATCCATACCCCGAGTGGAACGGCGATGAGCCAAGCCAGCAAAGTTGAGCTAGCGGTCAGCAGCAGCGTGTTCCCCGCCCGCGCCACCAGGAGTCTTCTCACCGGGCTGTTGTATGCAAATGAGAACCCCCACTCGCCTTTCAAAACCGATCTCACCCAAAGCCCGTAGCGCACGGGCAGCGACCGGTTCAATCCATATTGCGCTTTCAGGGCGGCCACAGTTTCCGGCGCGATCTGCGGGTTCAGCTTCATCTCGTCGAAGAAACTGCCCGGGGCCAGGTCGGTGAATACAAAGCAAAGCACCGAGACCGCAGCGAGGAGCAAGAGCGCATGCAGCAGCCGGCGTTCAAGAAATTTCATCGCAATCCTCCGGCTGCGGCGTGCCATGCCGACTCCAGCTCAAGCGCATAGCCCAGCAGTTCGCGAGTGAGCGAATGATGCGGCTGGTCCAACAGCTGTGGCTTGCTGCTTTGTTCAACAACGGTTCCTTCATGCATCACCGCGATGGAATCCGCTATTGCAGCGACGAGACTCAGATCATGCGAAAGGATGAGATACGTCAAGCTGTGCGTGCGCTGCAAGTCGGAGAGCAATCGCAGAATCTCGCTTTGCGTCACAAGATCCAACCCTGAAAGCGATTCGTCCAGGATCAGCAGCGACGGCTGCAAGGCAAGCGCGCGAGCGATGGCCAGCCGCTGCCGTTGCCCGCCACTGAACTGGCGCGGGAAACGGTCAGCCCAGGCGGTTGAGAGCCCAACTTCTTCCATGAGTTCGCACGCCCGGTTGCGCGCTGACCATCCTTGTGCGCGCCGCTGAATCTGCAGAGGCTCCTGAACGATCTCAACGGCGGAGAAGCGGGGATTCAGTGCTCCGGCTGAGTCCTGGAAGACCATTTGAATTTTTGGCCGCAACGGAGAAATCTGTTGCGGCGTCCAGTTGGAGATTTCGACCCCTTCGAACCAAACCTTACCCCTGTCCGGTTGCTCGAGCAAGGCCAGACAGCGTGCCAGGGACGACTTTCCTGAGCCGGATTGCCCCACCAACGCCGTCACACTTCCCTTGAGCACTTCGAGGTCAGCGTTTTGCAAAGCCTCCACAATAAAAGTTCGTCGCGAGAGTGGCGCGCGCTGGACATAGCGCTTGCAGACACCCGCGGTGCGGGCCAATACAGGACCACAAAGTTTTCCAGCAGCCGATTCAATCCCCATCCTGGGTGCCCCCTTTCTTCGATGGGGCGGAATGGTGGGCACCTCCCAAACATCGCGGCACGAATGCAAACAGGGTTCTGGTATAGGGATGACCTGGGCGGCGGAATACCTGCTCAGCCATGCCCGCCTCTACAATCCGGCCGCCATTCATCACCAGCACGCGCTCGGCGAATCCGGCGAGCAAAGCGGGGTTGTGGGTGATCAGCATAATTGCGGTCCCAAACTTCCGGTTCAGGTCGCGAAAGAGTTGCATGATCTCCGCCTGGACTTTCACATCGAGCGAGCGGGTGGGCTCGTCGGCGATCAGCAGATCGGGCCGGCAAGCCAAGGCCTGCGCAATCAGCACCCGGCTCAGTTCTCCCCCGCTGAGCTGATGTGGATAGGCCTGGGAAATGCGCTTCGGATCGGAGATGCGGACTTCGCCAAGAATATTTTCGACCTCTGGCTGCTGGTCTCTTCCACTCAGCCGGCGGTGCGCACCGATCACCTCAGCGATCTGGTGGCCGACTCGCATCACGGGGCTCAAGCTAAGGCCAGGCTCCTGATGAATCAGCGCGATCCTCGCTCCTCGGATGGCGCGCAGCTCCGGTTCAGCAAGACCAAGCAGGTTCACCGCACCGAGGAAAATTTCTCCGTCCACCCGGGCGAATGCAGGGAGCAGGCCCATAATGGCCAACGCCAGCGTGGTTTTTCCGCTCCCTGACTCTCCCAGAACCCCCACCAGCTGCCCAGAGACGAGATCAAGGTCGATCCCGTTCAAGGCAGGCGTAGATAATCCTCCG
>Ga0335080_10009196_pt1 | contig 10329 bp, 7 predicted proteins | sample Lox_Sample_34_FD_206720 | JGI IMG/M metagenome (GOLD analysis project Ga0335080, IMG submission 206720) | Soil microbial communities from Loxahatchee National Wildlife Refuge, Florida, United States - Lox_Sample_3.4 | ecosystem: Environmental > Terrestrial > Soil > Wetlands | place: USA: Florida... | reverse complement strand
CCGCTGGAAAAAGAACATGGCCGGCATGATGGCGGCTGGCCATCCCGAGTGCAAATACGTTGCAACCATTTGCATGTCCTATGGCCTGCACGGGATGAATTCCATCCGCAAGGCGCTGGCCATTGGGGGACCGACGTTTATTCATTCCCTGGATCCCTGCCCAAAGGGTTGGGATTACGATCCTTACTTGTCCCATGAAATGGGCGAATTGGCCGTCAACACTGGGGTCTGGCCCCTGTACGAGGTGGAAAACGGCGTGCTCAGACTAACCGGGCGGACGCAGCAGATTGCCCGCGGCAAGATCAAGCGGCAACCCGTCCGAGATTACTTGCTGAAACAGGGGAGATTTGCCCACTTTACCGACGACGACATCGCATACTTCCAGAGCAAAATCGACGACATGTGGCAAAAGTGGCTCATTCCCGGGGTCATTCCATTTCGCCACGAGGTCGAAGGCGAGCCGGCACCGGCCGAGTGAAATTAGCCGAGGCCTTTTTCATTGCCAAGGAGGCGAGCGCGAGAGCGGCCTAGAGAAAGCAAGAACGGGCGGCAGTGAGAATCAAATCCGATGGCATCCCCGAAGCATCGCCGGCGGACGGCCGGGTCTTTGGGCCGCTTCACGAAGATGGACAACACCAACCAAAGCTCCTCGGTTCGCGCTGAGGAGCCTGAGTTTTTTGCGGCGAAGAAAATGCGGGAAAGCATGGTTGCAGGCGATCGGCGGTTGGCAAGAATGATTGATCAGACGAACCTGCGCCCGGAAGCGACCGAGGATCAAATTACCCGGCTATGCCAGGAAGCGCGCGAGTTTGACTTCGCAGCCGTAGTGGTGAATGCCGCCTACGTCGAGCTGGCGTCAACCGAACTAGCGGGATCGGAGGTAAAAGTCGCGGCCGTGGTGGGCTTTCCTCTGGGTGCCACCCTTTCGAGCGTCAAACGATTCGAGGCCGGCGAGGTCTTAAAGCTGGGCGCTCGCGAAATCGATATGGTTCTGAATCTTGGTGCCCTGAAGTCGGGCAAGCGCGAATTCGTGCAAGCGGACATCGAGAGCGTGGCCGAGGTGACGCATGAGCGGGGCGGATTGCTCAAAGTCATCCTGGAAACCGTCCTTCTGACCGAGGACGAGAAGAAGCTCGCCTGCGAGCTCAGCGTCAAGGCCGGGGCAGATTTTGTGAAGACTTCCACCGGGTTTTTAGGCGGAGGAGCTACGGTGGACGATGTGCGGTTGATGCGGCGCATCGTGGGACCAAGTATCGGTGTGAAAGCGTCGGGAGGAATTCGAACTGCAGTTGATGCGAAAGCGATGATCGAGGCGGGGGCGAATCGCATCGGCACGAGCAGTGGAGTGAAAATTATCGAGGAACTGCGCGAACCGTTGCAAACGACCAGGTGACCCGATTGTCGAGTGAAGAAATCGAGGCTTCAGGCCTCAGTAGTTACGCTGCGTTGCTGACTGGAACGCCGCTACTATCATCGCTCTTGCCAGCGGTGCGATCCGAATTCCCCCATTCCCCCTAAGATGTTTGTTTTCGAAGGGCCGTAAGGCTTGCAATTGTAAATAGAAAACGCTGGTCGCCGTTTCCGACCAGGTGGAGCTCCCGGGGGTATCTATGGCTACTTCTCCAAAGTCAGTCCGTCCCAATCTTGAGGCAGTCGATTCCCAGCCCCAAGTCATCAACCGCTGGATTCAGATGGTCTCTTGCATCATCGCGATGATGGCGATTGCTAACCTTCAATATGCTTGGACGCTATTTACCAAGCCCTTAACCTCAAGTCTGCACGCCACGCTGACGGCCGTGCAGGTTGCTTTTGCGGCTTTCGTGTTCTGCGAAACCTGGCTGGTGCCTTTCGAGGGCTACTTGATCGATTCTCTTGGCCCACGGCTAGTCATTGGAATCGGCGGCCTGCTGGTTGGAGCGGGCTGGATCGGATCCGGTTACGCTACGACACTTACCGAACTCTACATTTGGTACGCCATCGGTGGGATTGGGGCGGGAGCGGTTTACGGTGGATGCACGGGAAACGTCCTGAAATGGTTTCCCGATCACCGCGGACTGTGCGCGGGGATTGTCTCTGGCGCCTACGGCATTGGGACTGCTCTCACCGTAGCTCCGATCGATTCGATGATCAGGTCTTCCGGCTACCGGCATGCGTTTATCTTTTGGGGCATCCTCCAAGGAATTGTGGTGACCATTGCTGCCATGTTCATCGTCGCTCCCCCCAAGGGCTGGTTTCCCAAGAGTTGGAAGCCAGTGGCTGCTGTCCGTCAAACCATGCGCGACTTAACCTGGGTGGAAATGATGAAGCAGCCGTCCTTCTACGCCATCTACCTCACGATGACGCTGGTGGCGTTCGGCGGCTTGGTGGTCACCTCGCAACTCAAGGAGATTGCCGGGTTCTACAAGGTGGACAAGAGCATTGTGATCTGGGGTCTGTCGGCGGCCATTCTGGCGATTCAGTTGAACCGGATAGTGAATGGACTCACCCGTCCGCTGTGGGGCTGGATCTCCGACCACATCGGCCGGGAAAACGCCATGTTCGGCGCCTTCCTGATTGAAGGAATGGCGATCTGGCTCTGGCTGCAGACCATTAACCGACCCTTGATGTTCGTCTTGCTGTCGAGCCTGGTGTTCTTTGCCTGGGGCGAAATTTTCTCCCTATTCCCCTCCTTGACGGCGGATTTGTACGGTCGGAAGTGGGCGACGACGAACTACGGAATCGTCTACACCTCCAAAGGCCTGGCCTCTATTTTTTCTGCGCCGGTCGCCGCCTATGCGATGTCGAAAACGGGTTCGTGGGTACCGGTTTTCTACGTCATGATTGCTTGCGATATTGTCGCCGCTTTGATGGCATTGTTCTGGTTAAAGCCATTAGCGGCCCGCACCCTGGCCAGTACGGAAGTAGGACCGACTCCGAAACTCGAGGAGGCCAGGGCCACCAGAGGTGTTGCCTGATTCGCCGCGACGCGGCGGTGCCGGACCGCCGCGGAATCGCAGGAACGGCAGGTCAGGGTTTGACCTGCGCCGGCACGGCATCGGGCAGAACTAACGTCGGGGAAGGGTAGTCCTCCTCGACCGTTAACTCCGTACCTTCTTGTCATAGATCCACAAAGCGCCCGCCGTAGCCACGCCCACGGCGGTCACGTACCACCACATGCGTTCGCTCTGATGTCGGAGTTCCCCCAGCTGGTGAAAGAGCATTCCCCCAAACCATCCCCCGATCAGGGAGCCAATGCCGATCGGCAGAAAGGCGAATCCCATGTACGTGCCCTGCTGGCCCGGGGGCGCGAGTCGCGAGATATATTCGTAGTACCTTGGGGATTGAATGATCTCGCCCAACGCCAGCACAAATAAGGCCAGCACCGCGGCCCACACGGTCGGGCGGAAGGCAAGGACCAACCAAGCAGCCGAGCTAATCAGGGTCCCCAGAATCACCGCTTGCACGGCAGGGATCTTGCGGGTCAGAAAGTTCACCGCGAGCGTGAGGAGGATCACGGTCAGCCCATCGGTCGCCAAAATGAGTTCGACAGGCGCGTGGGGATCGATGTAAGCGTGGATGAATCCGGGCAAGGTGATGTACTGCTGCCAAAACACGACCCAGTAGCCGGTGAAGAGCAGCAAGAACCACATGAAGCGGCTGATGCCCGCCAGCCCAACCAGCAGCAATCCCAGCCACAGCCACCAGGGTATGTTTAGCCCGGGATGGAGCCACAGGCTGATGCGCAACAATGCGGCGACCAATAAGGCGGGGAAGACCAGCCGATAGTTGCCCACCACCACGCAAAAATTGTGAGCCACAGTCCGTAGCGAAGGTTGCGGGCCATCCTGCGCTTTCCGTGGCTCTTCAAAGAACCACAGGACCACAAAGAACATCGCCAACACGCTGAGGGCAGCAACCCGGTACACATTCTCAATTCCCAGGCGGCGGTGGGCCCAGGACGCAACCAGGGGTCCGGCAGCGCCGCCAATGTTCACCATGGTGTAGTAAATCGAGTAGCCAATCGAGCGAACCTTTTCGTCGGAGGCCCTAGCCGTGGTTCCCACCACACAGGGCTTGACCAGGGATATGCCCAAGGCGGGGAGGACGAGGATGCAGCCGACAAAGAGATCCAGAGGTACACGATTACGAACGGGAGCGAGCCATGGGGCTCCGATCGAACCGATCAGGAAATATGCGACGGATAGAATCAGGTAGGCGAGAGAGAGCGCGCGGCGGAAGCCTAGACGGTCGGCGGCCGCCCCGCCAAAAATGGCGAGAAACCAGACCATTCCGCCGAAGATGCCGGCCAGAGTTCCGGTCTGCTGGGCCGAGAAATTCAGTCGCTCCTGCAGGTACAAGGCGAGCGAGGCGAATGCCCCGTAGTAGGAAAGACGCTCGAAGATCTCGCTAAGATTCGCGATCCAGAACGACCGCTCGAAGCCGGTGCGAATCTCCTCCAGCCGCTCGGCGAAGCTCAAGCCAGGCTCCTTGGAGGAGACACGAAATTTGTTCTCATTGTCATCCTGACACTGGCGAAGCCCGAGCTCGGCGAAGACGGACCGGAGAACGGTGGTTGTCTAGTGCGCTCAGATTCTTGTAGTAGTTCGTTCGCCAAAGATTGCCGTGCCGACTCGCACACACGTTGACCCCTCTTCAATGGCGATTTCAAAATCGTGCGACATCCCCATGGACAGCACGTGCATGCCGACGGAGGGCAGCGCGCGGGCGGCGATTTGATCGCGCAACGCCCGCAGTTGGCGGAAAAGGAATCGAGCTTGTTCCGGATCGTCGGTGAATGGCGGAATGGCCATCAGCCCGCGAAATTCCAGGTGCTCGAGGTCGACTGCTTTTTCTAAAAGTTCCTGCAAAGCCGGCGATTCAGCTGCGAGCCCGCTCTTGGCGGCTTCTTCCCCCATATTGATCTCAATTAGAACCGGAAGCTTTCGACCAAGAAGCCGGGCCGAGAGATTCAGTTTCTCGGCCAGGCGCAGAGAATCGAGCGAGTCTACGGCGGCAAACAACTCGGCGGCCTTCGAGGCTTTGTTGCTTTGCAGATGCCCGATCATGTGCCACTCCGCACCCGGCAGATCCTGCAAGGCCGGCCATTTGCCAGCAAACTCCTGCACCCGATTTTCCCCGAACAAGCGCAGCCCTGCCTGGTAAGCTTCCCGGATTCGCTCCGGCGGGAAAGTTTTGCTAACCGCCATACAAGCAACTTCCTGGGGATCACGCCCGACACGAGAAGCCGCAGCTCGAATGCGGGCTTGTACCTCCTTCCAGTTGTTAGCAACCATACTCACGCGAGACCAGAGGCGAAATTCGAGAACGCTTGCTTGGTGGTTCTGAAGCCCAGACGTCGATCACATGATCGCTGTGGGTGGGGCTGGTTCGTCGGGGCTGCCGGCATTGGCCAGGGGTATCTTCATCATGACCAAGATCAGCACGGCCATGCCAACCAGCCCGGAGAACAGAAGATTGCCCGACTCAATGTGCCAGAGCGTATGGTTCGTGCCAACAATAGCCGCAATGACCAGCCCGCATAACGCCTCCCCGGCGATCAGACCGGAGGCCGTGAGTACCCCGGCATTGTCCACTCGCGCCTTTTGCGCGTCGTTGTAGCCGCGGCGATCCCTCAGCATGTCGGTAAGCCAGCGAATGACGCCGCCAACAAAGATAGCGAAGGTGGTCTCAAGCGGCAGATACATGCCGACGGAAAACAGCATCGGACTTTTGACTTGGACCATGATCAGGGCGAACCCCATGAGGATGCCAACCACCACCAACGGCCAAGGCATGTTGCCTCCGACAATGCCTTGCGCGAGCATGGCCATCAGCCCGGCTTGTGGTGCCGGCAGGGCGGCACTGCCAAAGTGATACGCCTTATCGAGGATCATCAAAGGAAAAAATAGAACCAGGGAGGCGACCAGAATGCCGAAAATGTCGCCCAGTTCCATCTTGGCGGGTGTTCCGCCGAGGATGTGTCCGACTTTCAAGTCCTGCAACATCTCGCCGGCCACCGCCGAGGAGACGCAAACCACAGCGGCGACTCCGAGTACCGCCGCCACTCCGCCGGTTCCTGACACGCCGAGCGCCACCATCAGGAGCGCGGCCACGACCAGAGTGCACAGCGTTAGCCCGGAAACAGGATTGTTGGAGGAGCCGATCATGCCCACCAAGTTGCCCGAAACCGCGGCAAAGAAGAACCCAAGGACGACCATCACGGCGGCGGCAACAATGGCACCGACCATCGCCTTGCTGGCGGTCAAGTTATGCGCGCCCGCAATAAAGAAGTAGTACAGTGCGATCATGGCCAGAAACACCACCCCTACTCCCAGAAAAACGACCTTGGCGCTCAGGTCGCGATCGGTGCGGTCGGTGGCCTGATGCGCTTCGGCGGACTTTTTGAGATCGGAAACGGCACGCTTCATGCCTGCCATCAACTGTTTGCGCATACGAAACAGGGTGAAGCCCGCTCCTACCAGCATGCCTCCAACCGCGATGGGGCGCACGATCGAGTACCAGACGCTGAACGCAATTCCACTCCAATAGGCTTCGCCCGAGACGTTCGTCGGCATGGCAGGAAGACTTGGACCAAGAAAATAAATCAAGAGCGGAACCAACAGACCCCAGGCCAGCACACCTCCGGCGAAGTTCAGCGACGCCAAGCGCGGTCCAATAATATAGCCGACGCCAAGATAGGCGGGACTCACCGCCGGTGAGGTGAATGTGCTCATGCCTCCGGTAGCGAGCATGGGCGAGGTGGCACTGCGCCCGAGGCGCAGACCGGCGGGCATTTTGGGGATATCGATGAGAAACTCTTTTGTGTACCAAAATAGATTGACTTGGGAAAGGAAATACATAAGTGCGCCGAAGCCCATGTTGGCGAACAGGATCTTGGCTGCCTTGGAACCCTGCTGTCCGGCCTTATGAATTTCCGCGGCGGCCACCGACTCGGGGAACGGAAGCTCGGCGTCTTCGACCATGACGCGCCGCAGCAAGGTGACAAACAAGATCCCCAGCAGGCCACCAATGACCATCAGCGCCACCGACTGCCAATACCGCTCCACCCCGAGACTCGGCCACAAGCCCGCGAGAACAAAGGCCGGGATGGTGAATACGGCGCCCGCTGCCACGGATTCCCCGATCGCCCCCACGGTTCTGGCGATGTTCTCTTCAAGCAGCGATCCCTTCATTAAGCGCAGGATCGACATACCAATGACGGCGGCGGGATATGTCGCCGCGATCGTCATTCCCGCCTTCAAACCGAGATAGGCGTTGGCGGCGCCGAGAATGCCGGTCATGATCATTCCCAAAAGGACCGCGCGGAAGGTGAATTCCCGCATTTCCATACTCTGCGGCACATAGGGCTGATATTTCTTCTGCGCGGGTGGAAGCGTAGCTTGTGTGCTCATCTGACAATCCTCCCGAGAATGATCGGCAAAGTTTGGACGGCGCACCTTACCATGCAAACACATTGTTTTACAAGTGCACGGACAGTCGCGCTTAGCCTGCTTGGGCCTCGCCTGCACGGCCGGCTGCGGGCCCGTCCATGCGCTAGAGAAGATCGGGCGGAGGCATCTTGACCCGGCGGGAGCGCCCTCTCTCGGTCCGGAAGATCGGGACGCAAAAGCTTGCTGGAGTTCGCGTTCGGCTGTCCTCCCCGCCTTGGTGCCTGCTGGACTTAGCACCGGCGTAACGCCGACTCTGACCGTCGTACCTGCTGGTCGTTGGGATTCGAATTGCGTGTCGAATCCAGCATGACTATACTGGGGTCAGTCGCCCGGCCCGGAGCCTCCATTCGAGAGGTCGAGCGGGGGAGGCGTGTCTTCAGCAGTTGCAGTAACCCAACTCGGCTCGCGGGTGGCGCACTTGCACAGCGTGATCGGCTGTTTTTCCCGCCTAGCAGTCATCTGGTTTCCGCCGCCAGCCTACGTCTGTTGCCTTCGTCGCATCACGGCAGGAACCTTTTTGTAAGCTCCCGATTCCACAGAGAATGCAGGTCTTTTACAGGGTCACTTTGGTTACGAACTGCCCCTTTTGTCCTCCCAGGCGCGAGAACAGGCGTGGCATCATTTCGAGGGTTAGGGCTGCGCGCACGCCTTCGGGGTCAGTGCCGACATCAAAAAGGCATGTGGTGGTGCTAAGCGGACATGTCAGGGAAATGGCACAATTCGCCAAATGCGCCTGAACGAGCGGCGGCGATCCCGGCCGGAGGGTCGGGTGAAGGCAACGGCCCCGTTCTCCATGCTCCCGTACTGGTGCTGAATGCCTCCTACGAGCCCATCAATGTCTGCGCTGCCAGACGTGCGATTGTCCTGGTTCTCAAGGGGGCGGCGATTGCCGAGGAAGAGAATGGCCACTTTCTCCATGCGGCACGTCTCGCGATCCGTTTGCCCTCGGTAATCCGGCTGCTCGAATACCGGCGGATTCCCCACCAGACACGGGCTCTTTCGCGGAAGAACATTCTGCTGCGTGACCGCAATACCTGCCAGTACTGCGCCGAAGTGTTGCCCTCGAGCGATCTGACGCTCGATCACGTAGTCCCTCGTTCGCGGGCCGGAACTTCCACCTGGGAGAATCTGGTGGCCTGTTGTCATCCCTGTAATCGTCGCAAGGGAAATCAGCTTCCTGGTGAGGCCGGAATGAAGCTGATGCGTGAGCCGCGGGCGTTCAATCTCCACACCAGCCGTCACATTATGCGGCTCATGGGACGCTCGGACGACAAGTGGCGCAAGTATCTTTTCTATTGAGCTGTCTTTCTTGGATTTGCCCGTGTCCCAGCCCAGCGGCTGCGCCAGGCTAATGCCGCAGAACGGTAGCGGCTTGCCCCACGGCTTGGGAAGCGACCCCCTCAGTAGGGAATCTTGTCCCCTTTCTTCTGCCAGGCATGAAAGGCCGCGAGCGCCGGTTGGCGCATCATCTGCACCATAGGAATCGTCCGCTCGGAAACCGGCTTTGCCACTTGTTGATGAATGAAGGAGTCATCGAAGCCGATCTTGGCGGCGTCGGCGGCGAAGTTCGCAAAATAAACGCGAGCCAGGCGAGCCCAGTAGATTGCCCCCAGGCACATCGGGCAGGGTTCACAAGAGCTGTACAATTCGCAGTCTTTGAGCTCGAAAACGCCGAGCCGGGCACAGGCTTCGCGGATCGCAACCACTTCGGCGTGTGCCGTGGGATCGGGAGTGGCCGTAACCCGATTGACGCCCTCGGCGACGATCGTGCCATTCTTCACCAGGACTGCGCCAAACGGGCCTCCCTGGCCGCGGAGAACGTTGTCGAGGGAGAGTTGAATGGCGCGAACCATGAAAGGATTGTCCATAGATGACATTCGGTACGATGCCTAGCGGTTATGGGTTAGCGGCCGGCACGAGGAGATTCCTAGAGGTACAAGCGGGCTCTCTTTCTTTACGTTTCCGTTCCCGCCGTTGTTGCACGCGCCATCGGAGGTTGGGCTCGATTTCCTTCGTCGCGCAGGCTGGCACTGTTCGCCAGTAACTGCTCTGCCTTGTCGGCTGCGAGTGGAGGCGAAAAGAAATAACCTTGTCCGAGCTTGCAATTCAATTGCTTGAGGTGCTGGACATGAGCGGCCGATTCAATCCCTTCGGCGATCACCTTCAGGTTGAGGTTCTGTGCCAAGGTGAGGATCAGGTGCACGATGTCACGATTGATATGATCATCATCCATGTTGTGGACGAAGGAGCGATCGATCTTAATTACGTCGACGGGAAAGCGCCGCAGCCGGCTCAGGGACGAGTGCCCGGTTCCAAAGTCGTCGATGCCGATCTGAATTCCTAGATCTTTGAGCTGGAACAGAACCCGGTCGGTTAAGTCGGGATCCGCCATCGCCATGCTTTCTGTGACCTCCAACTGCAGCAAACTCGGTTCTATCTCCGTCTTCTGAATCACCTCGCGGGCATCGCTGACCAACAAAGTATGTGCAAACTGCTTGGCGGAAACATTCACGCTGATGCCGAGAGGCGGATGAGAGGGGAACTTTGAATGCCACGTTCGAATCTGCTCACAGGCGGATTCAAGTACCCATCGGCCCATGGGAACGATCAGGCCCGTGCTTTCCGCGATCTCGATGAACTTGTCCGGTGCCAGAAGACCGTGCTCAGGATGTTGCCAGCGCAGCAGGGCTTCAAAACCCACGATCTGCCCGCTTTCTACCAGGACGATAGGTTGGTAGTGGAGACGAAGTTGGTTCTCCTCCAAGGCCATGCGCAGCTCCGATTCGAGCTTCAGTCTGCCTATCACTCGGCCATGCATATCGTTGTCAAAAAGCTGGCAGCGTGATTTTCCCAGAGCCTTGGCTCGGCGCATGGCGATGTCGGCATCCCGCAGTAAGTC
>Ga0335080_10009195_pt1 | contig 10329 bp, 8 predicted proteins | sample Lox_Sample_34_FD_206720 | JGI IMG/M metagenome (GOLD analysis project Ga0335080, IMG submission 206720) | Soil microbial communities from Loxahatchee National Wildlife Refuge, Florida, United States - Lox_Sample_3.4 | ecosystem: Environmental > Terrestrial > Soil > Wetlands | place: USA: Florida... | reverse complement strand
CGAGAGTCCTTCCACGTCTCGGAGGGCATACACGACGCGGAACCCCGGAGGAAGTCCCTGGATGTTTTTGCGCAGAATCTCGGCCAGTTCGGACTGGGAATAGTTCTGCTCGGGATCGGGAGCCCAGTCGGCAAGGTCGCGCGGCACGCTCCCCTCCTCTGTCTCGACGTCCTCGTCGATCGATACCATCCTGCCAGTGCGGCGCCGTCTGAGGCGCATCAGGCTTTCGTTGACTGCGATCCGGACCAACCATGTGTAAAACTTCGAGTTCCCCTGAAACTGATCGAGCTTTTCATACGCCTTCAGAAATGCGTCCTGCATGACGTCTTCGGCATCTTCCCGGTTTTGCGTGATGTGCTGCGCAATCCGGAAAACCTGCCGCTCGTACTTGCGGACGAGTTCGTCGAACGCCGAGACATCTCCGGCGCGCACCCGTTCTACCAGGGCCACGTCGGGGTGTTGCTCGTTTTCTCCCGCAATCGATTGGATGGTCGCCATCGGAGTTGGATTCGAATTTCCCTGGGGATCGGGGACCGGTTTGGACGAAGGGCTCAAAAGACAAGTGTACCGGACGGCCCGGCGGGGAACCAACCGCCGGGAACCCAGGTCGCCCGGCCGGCCCGGATTGGGCGGCCGTCCCGAAGCCGTCCGGCTCCCTTTGCGCCCGGCCAAGGACTCTATGACACAGAAGTGGCAGAGTGCATCAATAACAAGAGAGGTACTTCACTGCTCTCCAGTAAAAATTCCGCTTACATTGGAACTATGACCGTTCCAAAGACGCCGAAATGGCCTGCCAGGCTGCTCGTGCGGGGGGCGGCTGGTCTTTTGGCGGCGGTGATTTTGTTCGGCCCTGTGTACGGTCAGGCGACGGGCGATTCGGCGGCTCCCTCCAGCAAATCCTCCGGAACTCCTACAAAGAAGACAGCTTCAACCCGGTCCGCGGGCAAGAAGAAGCCCACTTCCAGCGCTGCGGCACGCCGCAAGGCGCGCCATCGTCGGGGAACCAGGGCGCAGCGCATGGCGCGCACGGCCCGGATCAAAAGGGCGTTTGTGGCGTCGACCGAATTACGGCCCATGGCGCAGCAGTTGACGACGATGCGCACCCCGCCTGCGTATGCTGGCGTAACGGCGTGGGCTCGCAAGCAGACGGGCGATGCGGCCGCGGCGGCATACCTGGCCCTGGGGCATGCTTACCTGCTGGACAAGCGCTACTCTGACGCGACGGCCAATCTGCGCCTGGTGAAGCAGAACAGCGAGGTGCTGTCGGACTACGCGGATTTCCTTGCCGCCCAGGCGGAACACGACCAGGGAAACGACGCCGCGGCCGAGGCCCTGCTGCGCGGATTCAATGACCGGCACCCGGACAGCATCTTCGATATCGAGGCGCCGGAGCTGGAAGCCAACGTGCTGCTGGCGCAGGGCAACGTGTCCGGCGCGCAAAATGTGCTGGCGAGCATTGCGGATGACGCCAACGATCTGCCGAATTACGAGCTGATCAACGCCAAGGTCCTGTTTGCGCTTGGGCGCGAACAGGACGCCATCGAGGAATTCAAGCATCTGCTGCTGTCGCACCCGTTGACTCCGGAAGCCGGCGTGGCCCGCGCCAAGCTGACGGCCATGGGCGCGGAGAGCAATCTGACTGCCGCGGAACTGCGCAGCCTGGGCGATGCCTACTACAACGGCGGCCGCTATGCCGAGGCGGGGGAACAGTACCACGCGCTGGCGCGCAACGCGACCCTCCCTGCCGGCGAGCGCAATGGGTTCGCGATTGCCGCAGCGGCGTGCGACTTGAAGCTGAAGCGGCTGACGGAAGCGCAGGCGACGGCGCTGGCCGATACGCACGACGAAAACGGCGCGCGGCGCCTTTACCTGCTGATGGAACTGGCGCGCAACCGCAATGACGAGTCGGACGTGCTGCGGACGGTCGACCGGTTGAAGACCGAGTTCCCGCAGAGCCCATGGCTGGCCGAGGCGCTGTTCTCCACCGGCAACATGTACCTGCTGCGCAAGGACTACGCGAACGCGGCGAGCTACTACGGCTATCTCGCCGTTCATTTCCCCGCGCACAAGAACGCGGCCGCGGCGCATTGGCGCGCGGGATGGCTCAACTACCGCCAGGGCTTGTATAACGACGCCGCGCGCATGTTCGACGAGCAGATCAAGCTGTTCCCGAATGCGACGGAAACCGCGGCGGCGCTCTACTGGCGCGGACGCCTCTACGAGCAGGACAACAATCGCGCGCAGGCCGCACAGAACTATCGCAACGTTTCGCGCGTGTATCAGCACTTCTTCTATGCGCAGATGGCGCGGCAGAGGCTGCAGGCTCTGGGCGAGCCGCTGCTGGTGTCGGACCCGCAGACGGAAAGCATCAAGGCTCCGCCGATTCCGCACCTGGCAGACACGTTCCCGGCGGACAGCCCGCACATCGCCAAGGCGCGCCTGGTGGCCAATGCGGGACTGAATGATTACATCGCACAAGAGATTGCGGCGGATCCCGATTCGGATAGCTGGAGCGCCCTGGCCGAGGCGCAGCTGTACGCGTCCTTCGGCGAGAGCTATCGCGCCATGCGCGCGTTGAAGCGCGCGCTGCCGTATGCAGCGTCGGCATCCATCGACTCGATTCCGCTGGCCTACTGGCGCATCCTGTTTCCGCAGGCGTGGTGGGACACCATTAACACGGAATCGGCGAAGAACGGGCTCGATCCTTACTTAGTGGCCTCGCTGATTCGGCAGGAATCGGAATTCAACCCCGGGGTGATTTCGTATGCCAACGCCTACGGCCTGATGCAACTGCTGCCTTCGGTGGGCAAGTCACTGGCTCGCCAGGAGGGAATGAGTCACTTTGAGACATACCAGTTGCTCGATCCGGAGACGAACATCAGGCTGGGCACGCGCTACCTGCGCCAGATGATTGATCGCTTCGGAGGGGTGCAGGAATATGCGCTGGCGGCTTACAACGCGGGAGAGGAACGCGTGACGGACTGGCAGGCCGCCGGACCATATCACGGCATTGACGAGTTCGTGGAGTCGATTCCCTTTACGCAGACGCGCGACTACGTGCAGGGAATTTTGCGCAACGAGGACATTTATCGCGCGATCGACGTGGCAGCGGCAACACAAAGCAAGACGGGAATTGGTGCGTCACGTTAGTGCGTCACGTTAGTGCATCACGTAAGTGCGTCATGTAAATGCATCGTGTTAAGGAGACGTAAATTGCGGATGAGCCCAGGAACCCCGGTCGCCACTCCCCGTGGCGGTTTCTCGATTGACGGGAGGGCCGGATGCCGGGAACACTGGTTTCAACCCTGAAGGTTCAGCATCGGGGGCGCCATTCGCAGCCTGCTGTTGTTTGAAGTCAGGGCCCGATCAGGAAGACGTGATCGTGCTCTGTATCTCAACTCTGGGAGGGCAGGATGTCAGCCGACTTACAGTTCCTGGAAGAATGGATTCCTGAACGTATGGACCCCGGAACGGTGTTTCTCCTCCAGAACCAGGCCAAACTGGGACATGCGCAGAACCCGTATGTTGCAGTGATGTCGTGCCCGCGCTGCGGAACCATCGGCCTGATCACGCGCCGGCAACTCTCGGCCGGCGAGACCATGATCTGCGGCGGGGAACAGTGCTCCGCCGAGTACCATCTCGACGGCGAGAACATCCGGTTCCGCCGGCCGCAATAGAGCGCGCCGGCCGGTGGCCAGGCGTTCGCGAGTTTGGGAATGGACGGTCGATCACGCTTGATTCGGCATTCCCGGTGCTTTGGCCTCCCGCGGCGAGTACCATGGAATGCATAGGCGGCATATTCCGCCCGGATGGCGAAATCGGCAGACGCAGCGGACTTAAAATCCGCGGACCCGCGAGGGTTGTGGGGGTTCAAGTCCCCCTCCGGGCACCAGTAATCTATCGAATCTAAACACGTAATTGACTCGGTGTACCGCGGGCTGTGTTGTGCCCGTTTGCTCTGCGTGACTTAATTCGTGACCTCTTGCAAGCTCCGCTTCGCTGGTTTGGAGCTTTCGCAGGTGCGTGGCAAGAACCCTGGGCTTTCGTTCGACCCTCGCGCCGCTGCGCTTCAGGTCCGCGGTGAAATGCCGCGCAGCGTAGCAGAGCGCATCGCACAAATGTCGGATCAGAACCCAGACCACGAGGAATCTTCCGACTGACTTGAAATGGGTGCCCTCCTGCCTTCGGTGAACTAGTGCGGAAGCAGAATCCGATCTAGTGCCGGTGTACCCAAGTCCAATACGCGATGAATGCAGGTGCGGCGACGGCCAACTCGATGGAAAGCCCGAGAACGAGTCCCCGGAAGGTGCCTAGTCCTTCACCGATTGGAGTGCGAAGCAGCTCTTGTGTGGGGTCACAGGACTGCTGCTCTCGCGTGGACCCATAGGAATGAACGGCTGAAGTACGCAAGTGTCCACCTCTTCGTGCGAATTAGGGCAAATCGACCACAAGCAAAAGGGTGCCACCGGAGGCGCTTTCCTCGGGGATGCGCCTTTCAGCAGTTCCTCCGTGCACTTGTGTCTTCTTGGACTGAGCGGTACCTATCGAACAATTTCTCTTCGACCTGGCAAACTACGTTTTTGCCGACGGCACGACGAATCAATTGCTCAAGATCCTCACGGTCTGTTCGAAACGGCGTCTGTCCTAGTGTTTGCATATCTGAACTCTTAAACAGTTCGACTCTATCGCGGCAGTTCTCTTTAGTGAATGGCACAAAGCGGTCAGTTAATGGCCACATAGCGTGACCGATTCGTGACTATCCGACCGTAACCGGCCCTCACCGATCCTCACAGACCAAATTTGATGGGGAATATGAGGGCGCGTAAAGTCAATCACTTACGCGCCTTCTGAGGTACCTCGGCAGGGGACTTGGAATCCCCGGACCCGCGAGGGAGTCCCCCCTCCGGGCACCAGAGCATTCGATAATATCTACACCTTCAATTCCTTGCGTTGTGCGCGGAATGTGACGGCTGTATTACCGGAGAGTTGTCGACTATCGCGGTGTTGAAGTGTATCGGCGCAACGCGGCATCCAGGCCCGCGGCCAGGGATATGGCAATCCAGTAAACGACAACATCCCGCGGGTTAAATATGCGGCCGAGCAGGATGATGCCGGCCAAAGTGCCGCGAAAGGCGTCCAGCCAGGGCGGGTTATACAGCTTCAGAAACTCCACGGCCGTTCCAAGGATTCCTGAGATGAACGCACTCCACAAGGGGCGCCATTTTCGGAAAGCAGTGGAACATACCCAGTAGATCATCACCGCCCAGAGCGCCGAACCGCCGTATTTCACGATGAAGTGAGGCAGGCCCAGGTGTACGAAGCGGATCGCGAGTCCCGCCCCCACGGTGATGGTCATCAGAAGCAGAGACGTACCGAGAGATCGCACCTGGATGGAGGCTGAGTTATCGAATTCGGCGCCCATTTTCCAATATTCTCTCTTCAGTTGCTACGATGAGGTTATCGCGAAGTCAAGGAGCCGGAAGCGGATGGAAGCAGCCCGATTCCCAGATCTTAGGAACTGGGTGGACCCGGCCAGAGATACAAGCATGAACGAGCCGAACAGAGTGAACGAGAGTGCCGTCAGCATCGCGCCTGGTCCGCGCATGCGAGCCGCGTTCCTTTTGGCGATCGTCGCGGATCTGGTCCAGATCCTCGTGTTCCCATTGTTCATCGAGGGCGCTGCATCGCCAGCCGACGACGTGCTCGATCTCGGCCTGGCTGGCTTGTTCAGCTATCTTCTGGGCTGGCATTGGGAATTCCTGCCATCTTTTCTTGGCAAGCTCACTCCCGGTCTGGATCTGGTGCCTCTGTGGACGCTGGCTGTCGCAAACGTCTATCGAAAGGCCAAGCGTCCCGTCATTATCGAAGGGAAATAGAAATCCCGAATGGACGGCCTGACCGGATTCCAAAATCGGGTTGGCTCCCCCAACGGTAACTCCCATTTGTAATGCACCTGAAGTGTCATCGATTTCGCCTCATTGTGTGACGCCCATTACATCACTCTTGTGCAGAATAGAGACAAGTGCTTCGCCGTCGCAGTACCCATAGCTGCATTTTCAGTTGCCGAGGTGAAAGTAATGGCTACGCACGTGATTCCTGGGCGGGAGCGTGTTTTCATCCCCGCTGCCAGTGCGAATACGATCCCCGAGACCTCAACGCCGCAGCGTCCATCCGGACTTTTCGCCGGACTCTCCCATCGAGAAATGCTGGAGGTTCTTTCCTGTGCGCGCACGCGGATTTTCGCTCGCGACGAACTGCTCTATTCTCAGGGGCAGACAGTGCGCAATCTTATCGTGCTGCAATCGGGCAGCGTGAAGCACACCCAGGTCGGCTCGAATGGGGACGAGGTGCTGCTTCGCATGACCGGGAGGGGCGAAGCGGTGAATCTGCAGGCAGATCTGAACGCCTGCAGCCAGACGTGTTCGGTGCGCGCCATCGAGCAGTGCCAGGCGTGGGTCTGGGAGCACGCCAGGGTGCAGGAACTGCTGCAAAGCTACCCGCAGTTGCAAGTGAATATCACTCACATGCTCGCCGCCCGTCTGCATGAATTGCAGGAGCGCTTCTGCGAAATCGCGACCGAGTCAGCCACGCGGCGTTTGGCGCTGGTTCTTATCAGACTCATGGGGCGCGTGGGGAAGAGCTGCGAAGAAGGAGTGGAGGTGCCGGTGAGTCGAGAAGAACTGGCCCAGATGACCGGCACACCTCTGCAAAGGATCAGCCGGATTATGTCGAAGTGGACGGAGCAGGGATTCATCACTCCGAGGCGCAAGGCGGTCGTCATCCGGGATGCGGGCCGCCTGGAGACGGTGAGCGACTACGAGTTATAGCTTTCGCCGGTGCTGCCGGCCTCGATGGATTAACCCGCCCTGGCGAATCCGGCCGAATGGCCATAGCGACACGACTGAAGTCGTGCCTGTTGCAGGCCGGGCTTCCCGGCGCCCATGTGAGCGCCGGGCGACCCGGATGCAAAATCACAACAAGCCTCAGTTGATCTGCTTGCTGTCCTGTCCGATGAACTTGTAGCCCACGCCGGAGACGGTGAAGATGAATTCCGGCTGCTTCGGATTCTTCTCGAGCTTCTGGCGCAGGCTGGCGACGTGGGTATCCACCGTGCGGGTGAGCGTGTCGCTGTCGTAGCCCCAGACGGAGCGCAGGAGCTCGTTCCGGGGAACGGTCTTGCCGGCGCGCTCGATGAGGTACCGCAGGAGCTGGAATTCGCGGGCGGTGAGATACACCGGCTTGCCGTCGCGCGTGACCTCGGCCTGGCGGACATCCACGCGAATGGATCCGATACTGAACGTGCCGTGGCCGGAATGGATGGGAACGCGCCGCAGCAGGACCTCGATGCGCGCCAGGAGTTCGGCGGCCTCGAATGGCTTGGTCACATAGTCGTCCGCGCCGAGTTTGAGCCCGACGACCTTATCGACGGTGTCGTTGCGAACGGTGAGGATGAGAATTGGCGTGGCCATTCCGGCCCCGCGGATATCGCGGCATACATCAAGACCGCTGCGGCGCGGAAGCATGAGATCAAGGATGATCAGATCGAACGGCTGGTTGGTGGCTTTGTCCACGGCCTCGATTCCGTCCGCCGCGGTCTCGACCACGTATCCTTCGGTGCGCAGGCGATCGGTTAGGGTCGTGCGCAACGCCTTTTCATCTTCCACGATGAGGATGCTTTCATTCATTGCATTCACCTGATTAACGCCTCATTCCTTTCGGTTGAAACGTGATGGGTCTGGTCCGGGGAAAGTTGAAGATGCAGGGTAAAGATGCTTCCGGCCCGAAGCTTGCTGGTGACGGTCAGGCGGCCTCCCATGGCCTCGGCAAGATGCCTGGCCAGGGAGAGCCCCAATCCGGTGCCGTGGATCTGCGCGGCTGCCGCATCAGGGGCACGATAGAAGGGCTCGAAGATGTGCTTCAATTCCGAACTGGCGATGCCCATGCCATGATCCTCTACGGAGATGGCGACTTCCTGTTCGCCGTCCGCAAGGGTCTCCAATGCGGCGGAGAGGTAGACGCGCCGCTCGACGCCGCCATACTTGATTGCATTGGTAATCAGATTCTCCAGGCACCCGCAGGCGGCAAACATATCGCCCATTACAGTGGGCAAGCCGGGCGCGATAGTTTCTTCCAGCACGCACTTCTCTTCGGCGAGCAGGGCCGAAAGATTCCGGCGGACCGCAGCGAGAATGTCGCCGACCTCGAGCGCATGCAGCGAATAACGGTCTTTGCCGCTCCGGATGGACGCAAACATCAGGATACGGTCCACGTGATTCATGAGCTGCCGGCTTTGGCCGGTAACGATGGATCCATACACCGCCAGGTCCGCCTCGTTCTGAACGACCCCGTCCTTGATGTTCTCGCCGGCCGAATAGATCACCGTCAATGGGGTTCGCAACTCGTGGGACACAGAGGCGACAAAGTCCATCTGCAACTTGGCGAAATGCTGGGCGCGATAGCCGGCGACGGTTAGCACGGCGATGCTGAGCGCGAGCAGCAAAAGGATCACAAAGCTGAGCGCAAGGTTATTCCTCCTGATCCTGGCAAGGGCCAGTTGCAGCGGTCCGGCGCGATGTTGCAATTGCAGGAGCCAGGAACTTGCGGTGGCGCCGTATTGAATCACCGGAAACCAGTAGGGGGCCGTCAGGCTGTGCCACTCCGCGCTTCGGAGAGAAGGGCTGTTGCGCGTGGCCGATGGCGCGCCGCCGGTCCTGGGTGGCGCAAAGCCGAAGAGATTCATGGTTAAATCCGCACTGCCTGACTGACCCAATCCAAAATCGGTGTCGGAAGAATAAATCGTCCCGGGGCTCGACCCGGTCCGCACCAGCGCGACCTTGTAGTCCAACCCCTCCAGCCCGCCGAAGTAGCGCGCAGACAACTCGGGAAGCACCCGCTTGCGGAGAACAGTCATGTCCAGGGTGACGATGATCCAGTCCACAGGGCTGTCGCTGTTGAGGGATTTCTCCGACCCGTGATGAAAAATAGGGTGAACGATGGCGGGGACGTTCTCATCGAATTGCCAACCGGGGATGGTATTGCTTCCCGAGGCGATGGGCGCCGGGGGAGAATCGGTTGCAGTCCTGATGTTCTTCGATTGTTCCGGCAGCTTCCATGCGTTCAAAGCCATCGCGAGGCTGGCGGAGTTCTCCTTCAGGCGGTCGAGAAGCGTGGAGAATTCCGGCGGAGGCGCGATTGGCTCGATCTTCCTGCTGTCCAGATTGAGCCAGAACAGGTTTGGTCTGGCCTGATGGTTGGTTTCCCAGATGTAGACTTCGCCTATGAGGTCCGGATTCCTGTAGATGTAGGGCAGCGATTCGTGGGGAAGGGCGTAATTCCATTCCAGGTAACGAGCGAAATAATCCTCCCAGGTATCGCGGGCCCCGGAGTCGGGTCCAACCTGCATGGCTGTGCAAATCGCAGAGAACTCGCCGTAGAGATCGCTGTGCCACTTCATCATCAGGGACTCGAGTTCGGCTCCCATGCGCATCTCGTCGGCGCTGCTGGCTTCATTGGTCCACCGATATTGAAGAACAGCCACTGCCGAAAGCAGGACAATCAATCCGGTGAGAACAGTCGGCCAGAATCCCACGCCTGAACTGGGTCGCCGTGCACGCGAGGCTGCGACGTTGGAAGCATGCATATCGAGTCCAGCCACACCGCACCCCCACGTGAAGAATCAATTGTTTATACCCTCCATCTCGTCAGGTCGTTTTGGGTCAGGGGGGTGGTTGCCCGGTTCCGGACAACGTTGAAAATTCCATGCCAATTGGCCGTATTCTCGTATGCGATAACTCGGCTGTCAAGCAAGCAGACGAGATGTGATGCAGCCAGGTATTGCATTGTGCAAGAATGCGCTTTTCGACTCAGCTTCAGTTAGCGAGCCACTCTTGTATACATTGTGTTCCACGTCAGAGAATATGAATCGAGCGGGTTGTATTTGCAAGGATTGTAATTGCAGTCCTGTTCGACAACAAACCGTCAGCGTTGGGAAGTCCGGCCGATGTCTGCTGGGTCATTCCGCACCGCAGTCCGTGCGTGTGACAGTCGTTCCAGCATGCTAAGGCCTGTTAACACTACCGGCATGGATGGCGCTGGGAGCGAAAATCGGCCCAGACCGGGGTCCCCGCGAACAGGTTCTCGTTCGTGGGGTGGGAGACGAGGCCGAGCCCGAAGGCTTTGGTGGCTCCAAGGTCGAGGGCAAGAACGACGTATGGCCCGATTTTCGCCCCAACCCGAAGGGACGGGGCCGATTTGTCGCTCGTCGCTAGCAGACGCCCGGTATGCGTCTCTCCTCGCTCCTGGAACTCGAAAAAATCGGCTCCCGTCGCC
>Ga0335080_10009192_pt1 | contig 10330 bp, 12 predicted proteins | sample Lox_Sample_34_FD_206720 | JGI IMG/M metagenome (GOLD analysis project Ga0335080, IMG submission 206720) | Soil microbial communities from Loxahatchee National Wildlife Refuge, Florida, United States - Lox_Sample_3.4 | ecosystem: Environmental > Terrestrial > Soil > Wetlands | place: USA... | reverse complement strand
CTGCCAGAATCGCTTCATGTCGAGCACGATCAGCGTCCAGGCGGCGCTCATGGGGCGGCTCCGTTGAACCGACCCGGGACGGCGGGTGTGCTGTCGCCCCCGAGCCCGCGGCCGGTCAGCTCGAGGAAGACATCCTCCAGGCTGGGCGCATGCATCTCCACCCGCCGCACGGGCACGGGCAGTTCCCGCACCAGCAGCGGCAGCACGGCGGCCGGGTCCGCGTGCACCAGCAGCAGCTGCTTCTCGGCGGTCGCGGCCTTGAAACCGCGGCCGGCCAGCCACGCGGCCGCGGCGGTGTCGTCGTCGGTGCTCAGCCGGATCACGCCGCCGCCGAATCCCGCCTTGAGCTCGCGCGGGCTGCCCAGCGCGATGATCCGGCCCTCGGCGATCAGCGCGATGCGGTCGGCGACCTCGGCCTCCTCCATGTAGTGGGTGGTGAAGAACACGGTGAGGCCCTCGCCCGCCATCCGTCGCACCTCCGCCCAGAAGTTCCGGCGCGCCTCGACGTCGAGCCCCAGCGTGGCCTCGTCGAGGAACAGCACCCGCGGCCGCGCCACCAGCGCGCGGGCCAGCTCGATGCGCCGGCGCTGGCCGCCGGAGGTCTGCTCGGCCGGCCGGTCGGCGGCCTCCTGCAGCCCCAGCTTCTCGAGCAGCACGCCCGCCCGGCGCCGCGCCTCCGCCGCCCCCAGGCCGTAGCACCGCGCCATCAGCTCGAGGTTGTCGCGCACGGTGAGGCGCCGCTCGATCGCCGGTTCCTGGAAGACGATGCCGATGTCCTGGCGCACGGCGGCGCGCTCGCGGGTCACGTCGTGCCCGCAGAGCGTGGCCCGCCCCGAGGTCAGCGTCCGCAGGGTGGCGAGGATCGAGAACAGCGACGTCTTGCCGGCCCCGTTCGGCCCGAGCAGGGCGAACATCTCCCCGGCCCGGATGGTGAGGTCGATGCCGCGCAGGGCCTCCACCTCGCCGTAGCGCTTGGTCACGCCCTCGACGACGATCACGGGATCGGGCGGGGTGGACGCGGCGGGGGCGGGGGTGGCGCTCGGGGACACGGTGCCCGCTACGAAATCCAGCCGGCCGGCGCCGGCAAGCGTCCGGGTGCGAAACCCGCGCGGCCGGCGATCCATCGTTGCAGCCGGTGGCGCGCGGCGCCACTGTCCGCACCAACCGCCATGGGGGAGCCGAACCATCCGCCGTCCGCCGCCAGCGCGTGGCGCTGGGTCCCAACGCTCTATTTCTGCGAGGGGGTGCCGTACGTGGTCGCGATGACCGTGTCGGTGATCCTCTACAAGAACCTCGGGGTCTCCAACACCGCGATCGCCTTCGCTACCAGCTGGCTCTACCTGCCGTGGGTCATCAAGCCGCTGTGGTCCCCGGTGGTGGACCTGGTCCGGACCAAGCGCGGGTGGATCATCACCCTGCAACTCCTGCTCGGCGCCGCCCTCGCCCTGCTCGCATTCGGCGTGCCGGCGCCGCACTTTTTCCGTCTCACCCTGGCGGCCTTCTGGCTGCTTGCCTTCAGCTCCGCCACGCACGACATCGCCGCCGACGGCTTTTACCTGTTCGCCCTCGGCCCCCACGACCAGGCGGCGTTTGTCGGGGTGCGCAGCACCTTCTATCGCGTCGCCATGATAGCCGGGCAGGGCGGGCTGGTGTATCTGGCGGGCGTCCTGCAGGCGCCCCTCGGTTCACCCGCCCGCGCCTGGTCCGCCGCCTTTCTCGTCGCGGCCGCCGGGTTCCTGCTCGCCGGCCTGTACCACGCGTTCGTCCTGCCCCGCCCCGCGGCCGACCGGCCGGCGGCTTCCGGCCCGCGCCCGCTGGCCGGGTTCCTCTCCGTTTTTGCCGGCTTCTTCCGCAAGCCGGGCATCGGCGCCATTCTCGCCTTTCTGCTCCTCTACCGGCTGGCTGAGGCCCAGCTGCTCAAGCTGGTGCCGCCGTTCCTCCTCGACGCCCGGGCGCGCGGCGGCCTCGGCCTGACCACCGGGCAGGTGGGCCTGATCTATGGGACGCTCGGCATCATCGCGCTGCTGCTCGGCGGGCTGGTCGGGGGCTATGCCGTCGCGCGTTTCGGGCTCAAGCGCATGCTCTGGTTCATGCTGCTCAGCATGCAGCTGCCCCTGGCGGTTTTCGTGGCGCTCGCCCTGGGGCAGCCCTCGAGCCTGCTGCTGATCGGCGGCGCGCTCACGGTCGAGCAGTTCGGCTACGGCTTCGGGTTCACAGCCTACATGGTCTACATGATGATGGTGGCCGACGGCGAATACCGCACGGCGCACTACGCCCTCTGCACCGGCTTCATGGCGCTGGGCATGATGCTGCCCGGGCTCCCCGCGGGCTGGATTCAGGAGCAGGTCGGCTACCCCTGGTTCTTCGTCTGGGTCTGCCTCGCGACCCTGCCCTCGTTTCTCGCCACCGCGCTGATCAAAGTCGCGCCCGACTACGGCCGCCGCCGGCCGGCAGGGGCCTGATCGCCGGAACGCTCGGGCGGCCCGGCGCCATTTGTGGTCTTGCTGCCCCCGGGGGCGCCGGGATATGCATGAGCCCCACAGCCGGCGACCTCCGCGCCCGGCGGGGGTGAGAACCGCGACCATGTATCAAGTCAACTTTTCCGATCAAAGCATGCGCGAGCTCAACAAGCTCGACAAACTCGCGCAGCTGGCGGCGATCGAACCGATCACCCGCCTCACGCCAGCCGAGCTGGCCAACCCGCGCGAGCCCCTCGGCCGGTTTTCGCGCGGCGGCAAGTCCTTCTACCGGCTGCGGGCCGGCCCCTTCCGCTTCTACTTCGAGGCCCGCGGCGACACGCTCCACACCCACTACATCCTCCACAAGGACTCGCTGGAGGATTTCCTCTTCCGCACCAAGCTGCCCGTGTCCGAACAGCAGCTGTTCGAACAGCACTCGAAGTTCTGGAAGTATCTCGAGAGCCTGACCACGACCAAGAAGTGAGCGCCCGGCGGGCCGCGCCGGCCTCCCGCCTTCCTTCCATGCCCGACCTCGAATCGCGCGAGAACCCCTACAACGTCACCCAGGCCAGCCGGATTTATTTCCTGCCGAACCTGATGACGGCGGGGAACCTCTTCTGCGGCTTCGTCGCCGTCATCCGCTGCATCCAGGCGCGGCTCGAGACGCTGGCGCCCGGTTCCATTTCCCATCCGCGCAGTCCGGCCGAGCTCTACACGCAAGCGGTGTGGTTTCTGCTCGCCGCGGTCATTTTCGACTCGCTCGACGGCCGGCTGGCCCGCCTCGGCGGCCGCGAGTCCCTCTTCGGCGCCGAGTTCGATTCGCTCGCCGACGTGGTGTCCTTCGGCGTCGCCCCGGCGCTGATGATGTTCTTCCTCATCCTCTCGCCGACCCAGGGCTACCCGGTGTTCCGGCAGATCGGCTGGTTCATCGGGTTCGTCTACCTGCTGTGCGCCGCGGTCCGCCTCGCCCGCTTCAACGTCATCACCAATCCCCTGCTCTACAAACCCAAGGACAGCAGCAAGGATTTCGTCGGCCTGCCGGTGCCGGCGGCCGCGGGGACCGTGGCCTCGCTCGTACTGCTGCTGCTGCATTTTCCCGACGACACTGTCGAGGTGCACCGGCTCGCGCTGATCCTTCCCATCCTCCTCCTGTTGATCGCGCTGCTCATGGTCAGCACGATCCGCTATCCGAGCTTCAAGCAGGTCGACTGGCAGATGAAGACCCGCTTCCGCACGTTCGTCATCATCATCGTCTTCGCCGGCGTCGTTTTCTGGCAGCAGGAGGTGGCCTTCGTCGCCCTGTTTCTCACCTACATCTTCTACGGCCTTGTCCGGCATGTGCGGCGCGTGCAGTTCATCACCCAGCTCCGCACTCAGCGCAAACAGGGCGTGAAGAAACCGCCAACAACCGTCCAATAACCTTGCGCTGTCCGCCGCGCGGGCTTTTCGCGCCGGCTTGCCCCCGGTCATTCCCAACGTTATCCACTCCGTCAGTCGCCCACCCGCCACGGGTGAAAACCGCTCCGCTCCGGCGCTTATTGGTGCTATTCACCGGACATAATATGACTGATACTTCCTTATTGAATCCCCCACCGATTATTCATTGTTTGTGAGCAAAGCCTCCGGATCGCTCCGTCCCCACCCATGAAGTTCAAAATCAATCGCGACCATTTTAGCAACGGCTTGCAACAGGTCCTGAACGTCGTGGGTTCCAAGGCCACGATGCCGATCCTGAGCAACGTCCTGATCGAAGCGGAGAAGGACCACATTTCCCTCACCACGACCAATCTCGACCTCGGGATCCGCTGCCGGATCAAGGCCGAGGTGAAGGAGACCGGCTCGGTCACCCTCCCGGTGAAGCGTCTGGCGACCATCGTGCGCGAGCTGCCGAATGTTGACGTCGCGCTCGACTCCTCGCCCAACCACCAGGTCAAGCTCGCCTCCGGCGGCTCCCAGTTCCGGATCATGGGCATCGGCAAGGACGAGTTTCCGCCGCTGCCCGAATTCGGCGAGGACAAGTCGTTCTCCCTCGAGCAGGCCGAGCTGGTGAACATGCTCAAGGGCGTCGCCTACGCGCAGTCGGCCGACGAGACGCGCTACATCCTCAACGGCGTCTATTTCAACTTCCGCGACGGCAAGCTCTCCCTGGTGGCGACCGACGGCCGCCGTCTCGCCCTGATCAGCAAGGAGCTCGAGTTTCCGGCCGCGAGCGCCGGCAGCATCATCCTCCCGGCCAAGACCGTGGCCGAGCTCCTCCGCCTGCTGGACAAGGGCGCGAAGATGAAGATCTCGTTCAACGAGCGCCGGGCGTCCTTCCAGATCGCGACCGAGAAGGATACCAGCGGCCTGGTCGAGAACATCTACCTGTTCTCCAAGGTCGTGGAGGGCAACTATCCCAACTACCAGCAGGTCATCCCCAAGGAGACCCACCAGCGGATCAAGCTGGAGCGCGAGCTCTTCCTGCAGTGCGTGCACCGCGCCGCGCTGGTCTGCAGCGAGAAGGCCAACTCGGTGAAGATCAAGCTGAGCAGCAACCTGCTCGAGATCAGCGCCTCCAGCCCGGATTTCGGCGAGTCCCACGAGTCCATGGCCATCTCCTACAGCGGCCCGGACCTGCAGGTGGCGTTCAACCCGCAATTCCTGATGGATCCGCTGCGCGCGCTGACCAAGGACGAGGTCTTCTTCGAGGTGAAGGACGAGGTCAGCCCCGGCGTCTTCAAGACGCTGGAAAGCTTCATCTGCGTCATCATGCCGGTGCGGCTGAGCTGAACCCCGCACGCTCCGGACGGTCGGAGGCGCCCTGCCGGCGGCGCGCGGCCGACGTTCGCGCCCCGCCGTGGAAATCGATCCCAGCTACCTTCTGCTCGCCGCCGCCTTGCTCTCGCTGGTGCTTTTTGCCCTCAACCAGCGCCTGGCCTCGCCGGTGATCGCGATTTTTGTCCGCTGGCTGCGGTGGCTGCTCTTCGCGTTTGGCGGCGCGTTCCTGCTCCTGGCCTGGGGCGCGAGCACGCGGCCGTTCTGGGTCCTCACGCTCGTGCTGTTCCTCGCCTGGTTCCTGATCGAGACGGTCTACAACTGGGCCGCGATCGCCGCGCTCAACCAGAGCCCGCTGCCGCTGTTCCCGCGCTATGTGGTCAACGCCAGCGGCGAGGAGTGGCCGACGCACCCGCGCCTGCTCCAGGTGCGTGAATGGCTGCGGGGCCACGGCTACACCCAGGCGCAGGCGCTGAAGGCGGAGATCGGCGGCGGCATCTACCTGCGCCTGTCGGTCTACCAGGATCGCGCCGCCCGCACCCGGGTGCAGGTGACGTTCGTCCCGCAGGCCAACGGCGCGATCTCCGTCTGCTACACCCTCAGCTCCTGCACCACCGACGGCCTGCGCTGCGTGACGGACAACCTCTATCTGCCGTTCGGGGGCTTTTATCCCGAGAATTGGCTGGTCGAGCGCCGGCCATGGAGCCGCAGCCTGCCCCGGCTGCTGGCGCGACACGAGCGCCGGGTGGCGGCGGCCGGGGGCTTCGCGCCGTGGACGCTCGAGCCGGTGGAGGACCTGAACCAGCAGCAGTTCGAGCTCGACCGGCTCAACACCGAGCTGGGGTTCCTCCTGCCCTACGACCAGCGCGAGGAATTCGGCAAGATGACCCACGAGGGCCGGTTCCGCGTCTGGCGCGAGGTCTGGATGTTGAACTATTTCGGGCGGGCCACGCGCTATCAGTGAGCGGCGTCAGCCCCCGATGTAGCTCATCTCGATCTTGAGCCGGGTTTCGTGGCGGGCGAGCAGCTCGGCGCGCTCGTCCGAGTAGCGGTCCAGCCGGCCGCGCCAGACGCGGCCGAGATAGCCGAACAGCTCGTCGTCCCCCGCCCCGTCGCGCAAGGCACCGAGGACGTCCCAGCCCGCGGAGGCGAAAAGGCAGGTGAAGAACTTGCCGTCGGCGGACAGGCGGGCGCGGTGGCAGTCGCGGCAGAACGGCTCGGTGACACTGCTGATCAGGCCGATCTCGCCGCGGCCGTCGCGATAGCGGTGGCGCGCGGCCACCTCGCCGCGGTACGCGGGGCTGCAGGGCTCGAGCGGCCAGCGGGCGGAGAGCAGCGCGAGGATCTCCCGGGCGGGCACGACCAGTTCGCGCCGCCAGCCGTTGGAGTTGCCCACGTCCATGAACTCGATGAACCGCAGCGTGTGGCCCTGCTCGCGCGCCCAGGCGGCCATCTCGGGGATGTCGCCGTCATTGACGCCGCGCTGCACGACCATGTTCAGCTTGACCGGGAGCCCGAGGGCGGCGGCGGCGGCGATGCCCGCGAGCACGCGCTCGACCCCGCGGCCGGAGCCGTTGCCGCTGAGGCGGGCGAACGTCTCCGGGCGCAGACTGTCGAGGCTGACGTTCAGCCGGTCGAGGCCCGCGGCGCGCAGGCGCGGCGCGGCGGCGGCGAGCAGCCAGCCGTTCGTGGTCAGGGCGACGTCCGGCACCCCCAGCTCCTGCTTGAGCAGGCGGACCAGGTCCGGCACATCCGGGCGCAGGAGGGGCTCGCCCCCGGTGATGCGGACCTTCTCGACGCCGAGCCGCTGGAACGCCCGCAGGATGCGGCGCAGTTCGTCGAGGGACATGACCTGGTCGTGGTGGAGGAAGGCGTGGTCGGGCCCGAACACCTCGGCCGGCATGCAGTACGGGCAGCGGAAATTGCACCGGTCGGTCACGGAAATGCGCAGGTCGCGCAGCGGCCTGGCGTATTGGTCCCGGATGTCGGCCATGGAGCCAACGAGGTAAACCGAAAGCGGCCGGGGCGCAAAGCGGCGAATGATTCCGCCGCCGGGCGGCATTTCCGCCGTGCGCTCGGACGCGGCGTCGCTACAGTGGGCGGCCATGCTGTCGGTCGCCGAGGCGGAGCAACGCGTCGCGGAAGCCGTCGGGCCGCTGCCGACGGAAGACTGCGCGCTGCTCAACGCGCACGGCCGCGTCCTGCGGCAACCGCTGGTGGCGGACCGCGACCTGCCGCCGTTCGACCGGGTGGCGATGGATGGGTACGCCCTGCGGCACGCCGCGTGGACGGCCGGCCTCCGCCGCTGGCGCGTCGCGGGCCTGCAGGCGGCGGGCACCATCGCGCTGGCGGTGCCGGCGGACGACGCCTGCATCGAGGTGATGACCGGGGCGGCGCTGCCGCGCGGCGCGGACTCGGTTGTGCCGTACGAGGATGCTGTACGGGAGGAGAGCTTCATCACGCTCACACCCGGCCGGAAGATTGAGGCGGGTCAGGCGGTCCACCGGCGGGGTTCGGACCGGGCCGCCGGGGCGGTGATCGTCGCCCCCGGGGTGCGGCTGGGCGGTGTGGAGATCGCCGTGGCCGCGGCGTGCGGCTACGCCCATCTGGCGCTGACCCAGCAGCCGAAGATCGCGGTCGTCGCGACCGGCGACGAACTGGTCGAGGTGGGGGCCGCGGTGGCGCCGCACCAGATCCGGCGCTCGAACGACTATGCGCTGCGCGCCATGCTCCTGGCGGCGGGCCATCCGCGGGTGGAGTGCTACCATCTGCGCGACCTGCGGCAGGAGATCGAGCACCGGCTTTGGCACATCGTGGCGGAGTATGACGTGGTGCTGCTCGCCGGCGGCGTCTCGAAGGGCAAATTCGACTTTGTCCCGCAGGTGCTCGACGCGCTCGGGGTGCGCAAGATCTTTCAGGGCGTGGCGCAGCGGCCGGGCAAGCCGTTCTGGTTTGGGCTGAGCCCGCGGCGCACGCCGGTCTTCGCCCTGCCGGGGAATCCGGTCTCCTGTTGCGTTTGCCTGCACCGCTACGTGCTGCCGGCCCTGGGACGCATGAGCGCCCTGCCGGCCGCTGCGCCGCAGCACGCGGCGCTGGCCGAACGGCTGGTCGTCCACCCGTCCCTGACCGCGTTTGTCCCGGTGAAGCTGGCGCCGCACGACGGCCTGGAACGGCGGGCGGTGCCCGTGGCGGCGAACACCTCCGGCGACTTCGCCAGCCTGGCCGGCACCGACGGGTTCGTGGAACTGCCGGCCGGCGTCGGTGAGTTCGCAGCCGGCGCGGCGGTCCGCTTCTGGCCGTGGGCATGAGTCCGCGCGGCGGGGCCGGCGGACACAATTTCCCTTTGCGCGGCGGCGGCTTTGCGCGAGATTAGCGCGCATGCTGTCCCACGTGAACCGGAGGAACCAGCCGACGATGGTGAACGTCGGCCGCAAGCGCGTCACCCGGCGCACCGCGCACGCCCGCGCCGTCGTCGTGCTGCCCGGAAACCTCGGCGCGCGGCTGGCGGCGGGCGACATCGCGACGAAGAAGGGACCGTTGCTCCAGACCGCGATCCTGGCGGGCATCATGGCCGCGAAGCGGACCAGCGAGCTCATCCCGCTCTGCCATCCCCTGCCGCTGGACGACTGCCGGGTGGAGATCGAGCTGGCCCCGGCGGGCCGCGAGGCGGTGATCCACTGCCGCGTGGCGACCCACGCCCGGACCGGGGTGGAGATGGAGGCGCTCACCGGCGCGAGCGTGGCGGCGCTCACGCTTTACGACATGGCCAAGGCCGTGTCGCACGGCATCGTGATCCGCGACGTGCGCCTGCTGGAGAAGACGGGCGGGAAGCATCTGTTCCGCGCGGCCCGATGAAACGCGTCCACGTGCAGTATTTTGCGATGCTGCGGGAGCAGGCGCGGTGTGCGGAGGAGTCGGTGGCGACGTCCGCGGGCACGCCGGCGGCGCTCTACCGGGAGCTGGCCGGGCGCCACGGCTTCACGCTGCCCCCGGAGCGCGCGCGCGTCGCGCTCGACGGGGAGTTCGCCGCGTGGGATGCGCCGCTGCGGGACGGCGTCCGGCTCGCCTTCATTCCGCCGTTTGCCGGCGGCTAGGAGGAGCCATGTTCCGCCTGTCCCCCGACCCCCTGGATCCCGACGCGCTGCGGCGCGAGTTGCTCGACCCGCAGGCGGGCGGCTATGTGTCGTTCGAAGGCTGGGTGCGCAGCCGCAACGAGGGGCGGGAGGTGCGCTCGCTGGAGTACGAGGCGTATGGGGAGCTCGCGCAGAAGGAGGGCGCGCGGGTGCTGGCCGAGGCGCGCACCCGCTTCGCGGTGTTGTCGATCGCGGCGGTGCACCGGGTCGGCCATCTGCGGCTGGGCGAACTCGCCGTCTGGGTGGGCGTGACCGCGGAACACCGCGGCGCGGCCTTCGACGCCTGCCGTTACGTCATCGATGAGCTGAAGAAACGCGTGCCCATCTGGAAGAAGGAACACTACGCGACCGGGGAATCGGCGTGGATGGGCGGCGAAGGCCACCCGCCGCATTCTTAAATAAAAAGGTAAAACCGCCGCGGGCGGACAATCGACTAGAAACCCGGCCGCTTCCGTCTAAGCTTGGGGGTCTATGCTGTTTTTTGCCGTCACCGCCCTCGGAAGACTGCAGAACCTGCCCCGGAAGAACCTGGTCAACCTGGGCCTGGGGATCCTGGTCATCATCGTGGCCGTGATCATCATCAAGGAGGCGGCCCGGATGAACAAATTCATCCTGGCCACGATGATCGCGCTCACCCTGATGGTGATTTGTTTTTCCTGGGTGTATCAGCGGAACGAGCCGAAGTTCCTGACCCCGCTGGTTGATACCATCGCGCCGTTCTTCCCGGCGGCACCCACGGGACACTGGTGATCTCGGGGTGCTCGTGACCCGAGAATTGGTTGGCATCGGCGGGGGTTTTGCTCCAATGGGCGTTCGCTTATGAAAAACGGCCAATCGAACGTCGGTCTCATCGGCCTGGCGGTGATGGGGCAGAACCTCGCGCTCAACATCGCCGACCACGGCTTCCGGATCTCGGTCTACAACCGGACGACCGAGAAGATGACGAAATTCGTCGCCGAAAATCCGGGCACGCCGGGCGGGTTG
>Ga0335080_10009191_pt1 | contig 10331 bp, 10 predicted proteins | sample Lox_Sample_34_FD_206720 | JGI IMG/M metagenome (GOLD analysis project Ga0335080, IMG submission 206720) | Soil microbial communities from Loxahatchee National Wildlife Refuge, Florida, United States - Lox_Sample_3.4 | ecosystem: Environmental > Terrestrial > Soil > Wetlands | place: USA... | reverse complement strand
CCGCGCTGCTTCCCGTAGTGACCACGTGCACGTCGGACTTGAGCTGAAGTTCGTTGGCCTTGGAATCGTAATAAGCGCCTTTGACGCTGCCGCTGGCCTGGGCGCTGCGGAACTCCACCACCTCATCGGTCTTGGCGGTACCGGTCTTCTGGTTGAAGGTAAGCGCGTGGGTCACCAGGTGGAGCGGGTTCTTCAGCTCGGCAGGCGCCGCCTGATCAGGCTTCTGTGGGCCTTCGGCGTTTCCTTGCAGGTCAATGTGGACTTCTCCGAGGGCGACAATGTCGCCGCTCCCGGGGTCGTAGGTGAACTCGTTGCCGTAAATCTGGTCGTAGCGGTCGTGCGTCTTGCCATATATGACTATGTGGACATCGTGCAGATCGGCGCGCCCTCCGGACTTAAACTGCACCGCCTTTGAGGCTCGAATGGTGTACAGCGTGCGCCCGGCCTCGGACTTGGAAAGGGAAAACCCTTCGCTCGTCTGCTGGATATCGACACCCAGCTCCTTGGGGACACTATGCAGGACGGTGGTGACGTGGAAGCGGCCGAACCAATAGGAAATGCTGACGCCGAGAACGAGCACCACAACACCCGTGATCAGCCACTTGCGGACCTGAGCGATGGATTGAAACATCTATCTTCTGATATTACGCCAGAGCAGGATGTCGGGCGACTGGTGAGGCGGGACTACGAGCCTAATGCGAGAACAGCGAGAAGACCTTCTCCTCAGGGACGCGGACCACAGAGCAGTTGCAAGGAATGTCATGCAGTGCCTGGTGGCGCTTGGTCCAGCCGGCCATCATGAAGCCGACGCCGGCCGTGAACAAAGACAGGAACTTCATGAAGTGACGGACCGTGGCCTCGCCGAAAGAAATCTTGCTGCCATCGGCATTCACCACTCGCAGGCCCATGATGCGCTTGCCGATGGTTGCCTGGTGGGGCGAGCTCTCCGAGAAGGCACAATACAGCCAGGCGATGATGCTCAGCACCAGAATGTAGGAGAACCCGGCGGCCATCTTGGACATCCAGGGTTCATATCCAAGCATCGGGCCGACGTGGTTCAGCACCTTGTCGATAACGTAAGTCACCACCAAGGCGGCGGTCGCTTCCAGCACCACGTCAATGATGCCCGCCCAGGTCCGTCGCCAGAAGCCGCCGTACTCGACCGGCTCCGGCTCAGGACTTGTCGCCTGGGCGCGCGGGGCGGCGCCCTTTTGGGGAGACACTGCGACCTTCAGCTTGGGCTCGGATAGCACATCTCCGCAGAACAGGCAGTAACGTCCATACGCCTGGCGCGGGTTGCCACAACTGGCACAGACCTGGTCGGCCACAGTCTCCATTGGATGGGAATGGTACGCCGGAGTAACCGGCGTGTAAAGCCGGCCTTGGGGCGTGATTAGAGTCTTGAAGGCGCGGCGGTGGCCACCGCGGAGGATGCCGCCACCGTCCGCGTATAGTCCAGCAAATTGAGCTGCACGCCGCCGAATTCGGGATGCGAGTTGTAATCCAGGCTGAAGGCCAGGTCGAGAGTGTCACCCGCAACCAGACCATCCTGGACGACGCGCTCGGCCATGCGCCAGCCCAGCACCTCCCGCGCCCGCTGAAACCGCCGCTTGTCATCATTTTCCCCGGGAACCACGCGCAGCTTGATGTGCTTTTCCTTCAGCGTCCGCGCCGGCTGGACGAGCTTGGAATTGCGCACCACAAACACCGGCGTCGGATTGGTCGCCCCGAATGGCTCCAGCTTTTGCAGCGCCAGCCAGAAGTCATTGGTGATCTCCTCCAAACCGATCTCGGCGTCATACTCCAGCACTGGGACAAAATCCTCTGGCGTCAGGCGCTGCCGAGCGTAGGCGTCGAGCCGCGAACGTAATTCCGGGATGCGCTCGGCGAGAAGCGCGCAGCCCACGGCGTGTGCATGTCCGCCAAAACGGCTGAACAGCTCCGGACAGGACTCCAGCGCCTGCAAAAGATGAAATGCCGCGATGGAACGCCCCGAACCGTGCGCCTCGCCGTCCTCGCAGGAGAGCACCAGCGTCGGGCGCCGCCAGCGCTCCACTACCCGGGAGGCGCAAATGCCGACCACGCCGCGATGCCAGCCTTCGCCCTCCAGCACCAGACAGTGGGCATCCTTCAGTTCGGGCGACGCTTCCATGCGGGCGTTGATCTCGTCCATGATGCGTTGCTCGGCATTCTGCCGGTCTCCGTTGAGCTGATCCAGTTCCAGCGCCATCTCGGCGGCTTTCGCGGCGTCCTTCTCAGTGAACAGTCGGATGACGCGCTCGGCGACGTCCATGCGTCCGGCGGCATTCAGACGCGGGGCCACGCGGAAGGCAATGTTCCCGGCGCTGAGCGGACGCGAGCCGTCCAAGTCGCAGTTGGCCAGCAGCGCGCGCAGTCCGGCGTTCACCGGCTTACGCAGGCCATCGAGCCCGAGCCGAGCGAAGACGCGATTCTCCCCAGCCAGCGGCACCGCATCGGCGATGGTCGCAATAGCTACCATCTTGAGGAACGAGGGCAGCAGCCGCTGGCGGCCACTCTCCTCCAGCAACGCCTGCGCAATTTTGAACGCCACTCCTGCGCCGCACAGCGACTTGCAGGGATACTGGCAGCCCGGCTGGTTCGGATTGACTACAGCCAGCGCCTTGGGCACGCCTTCCGAGTGTGGCAGGTGATGGTCGGTGACGATGAGGTCCACACCGCGCCGCTGCGCGGTTTCGGCGGCGGCAAAGGCGCGAATCCCGGTGTCCACACTGATGATGACCCGAATCCCGCGATCGGCGGCCTCCTCGATGACCTCTTCCTTCATACCGTAGCCTTCGCGAATGCGGTGCGGCACGTGATAGTCAACCGTTCCTCCGCAAAGCTCCAGTGCGGTCTTCAGGATGACGATTGCGGTCGTGCCGTCCACGTCATAGTCCCCATAAATAAAGATCGTCTCGCCACGCTCGATGGCGGCGCGTAAGCGCTCCACCGCCGCGCGAAGGCCGGTCATCAGATATGGAGAATGCAGGTCACCGAGCGAGGGATTGAGGAACTTGTTGGCCTGCTGCGCGTTCTGCATGCCACGCGCCGCCAGCAGGCGAGCGAGCGAGACCGGCAGGCCCATCTCCAGCGCCAGCCGTTGTACATGCTGCGAATCGGCGTTGCGAAGGGCCCAGCGCACGTCAGCGTTCGTCGTCCTGGTCGATGTCGTCGATGGCCACGCCGCCGAAGTCCTCCACCAGGTCCAGCAGGTGCTGATAGCGCTCGTACCACTCGGTGGAAACTTCGTAGAGGAAGACCACGCCCTCATACGGCCAGCCCAACTGGATGAAGCCGGTCTTGCCGATGTACTGGCGCAGCCAGCGCGCCTCTTCCATGTCGTCGTCGCTCGGATAGTTGACGTTCTGCAGGCGCTGCATCAGGTAGTCGAGTTCGTCGCGCTCGAGCACTTCTTCGTCGATGGAGAGAAACGCCGCGCCCGAGTGCTTGGCCAGCTCGACGAAGTCCTTCCAGCTTTCAGGATTGCCGCGCGGGTCCCACATCACCGAATGCACATCTTCGGTGACGTAGCCCTGAAAGCGGCTCAATCCGTGCCCGAGAATGAAGGCATTCATGTCGTCTTTCAGGTTGGAGAGATCGTCAGACATCGGCAACAAGCTCGCGCGGCGAGTATCAGGCGCAGCGAAAAATCATCATACTCCCAAAACGCCATGCGCGATTCGCCGTTCGCTGCTCGCCAGAGCTGACTCGAGAGTGGTTCCCTTACTCTTCTTTTTTGGCGAAGAGCGAAGGCCGAAAGGCGAAGAGCGCTACCGAAAGCGAGAAGCGAAATTCCCTGTGCTAAACTAAATTTTCCGGGCGAATTCCAACCAGACATGATTTTCTCCAAGGAATACGTGGGCTATCTGGCCCGCGAAATCACTGACAAACTGATCGCAGGCGAGTTCATCGAGACCCCCGACAAGGCCGCCGTAACGAACCAGGTCAACGCCGCGATGCTGGATGAGCTGACGCTGGAAGACCGCATCAACGACGAAGTGCGCATGATCCTGGAAACCTACTCTGACGAGATGCAGCGCAGCGGCGCCAACTACCAGGAGATGTTCAAGAAGATCAAGAACGAGCTGGTGCGCAAATACAAGGCGGTGCTGTGAGGGTTGAGCGCGAAAAGACCGAACGCATGAGCCGCGAAAAGGTGAACAAGCTGGCGCACGCCGTAGCGGACGCGCTCGCCAACATGGAGAATGTGGAATTCGTCGAAGACCGCAACACCATTCGACTGGAAGTGAAGCGCCTTCTGGAACTGCTGATGGCGCAGGAAGCCAGAATCGACGCAGCCGCCCGGCAAAAGATCGAAAGCCAGCGCCGTACCATTCTCGAAGGCTCCCAGGAATGGGACATCCTCTACCGCAAGTATTACAACGAGGAAGTCAAGAAGCTCGGGATTTAGCGGCTGGCAATCCGCCACCGGCGCTTAGCTGGATGCTGAACGCTATTCGCTAGTTGCTGCTCTCCTGCGCCCTCGCACGATACCCGCGCCGAACGGAACCTGCTCTCAGCTGCGGTCTGCCTTGAGGAATGTCGTGGATGAACTGCGAGACCCTGAAGAAGATGAAAATCTTGTAAAAAGGGCTTAGACGGAGAATATCCGGTATATAGTGTTGGGCGCATTCAGCCACAATCCACTTCCGCCACGAAAGAGGTGCTCAGTGCCCACTCTGAGGATCAAAACGGCTGTATCCTGGTTGCTCATCTTCCCGTTTTTTATGTCCAGCCTGCATGCCTGGGGCGCGGACGCTAAAGACGAAGACACCATTAAGAACGCGGCCTCCGTACTGGAAGCAATGCTCGACAGCAAGGCCGTTCCGGCCAACCTGCTGGTGACTACCAATTGCATCTTGATTCTGCCTGGGGTGAAGAAGTTTGCCGTGGGTGTTGGAGGAACCGGTGGCCGTGGCCCGATGACGTGCCGCACGGGCCAGAACTTTAGCGGCGACCAATGGTCAGCGCCGGCAATGTACACCATCGGTGGGGCCAGCGCCGGTCTCCAAATCGGTGGCTCATCCACCGATTTTGTCCTTCTTATCATGGCGCCCGCGGCAGTGAATAAGGTACTGGGGGGCAAGGTCAAAGTTGGCAGCGACTTGAGCGCGGCCGCGGGCCCTAGCGGCGCAACCTCTGCGGGATCGGTTGCCGGCAAGGATATTCTGACCTATGGTCGTGCCAAGGGACTTTTTGCCGGCGTGTCACTGGACGGCGCCAGCATGGAGCCTGACTCGGTCGCCGATCAACGCCTCTATGACAAACCGGTGAGCGCGCGCGACATTGTGCTCGGTAACGCGGTGAAGGCAACCCCCGCCGGTCAGTCTCTGGTTTCGCTGCTCGAGAAGCGAGGATAACAGTCCACCGTTATCGCCCGTATGAGCGCCTGATTATCGAAGCGGCAATCGTGCGGTCGTCCTCAACCCGGTACTAGAGCACCTGCGAGAGCTTGACAGAGCTTTCGTTTCACCTCTCGGTCACCTGCACGCCAGGATCGCAGGTGCTGCGCGGCGGCTTGTCCTGGTCGAAGGGCGGTCTGCGCCAAGTGTATTGTGGTTTGTCCAGTCTACAGATTTATCGAACACTCCGGCTTTTCGCTTTTCGTCCCTCGCAAGTATCGACAACACTTGTCAACAAAGGTTGACAACCTCTTTACTTTTCATGGACAGTCCTTTTTTCTCCTCGTCCGTACATTCCGTGAAGCTTGTGGTGGGGCGATAAACGAACGCGGCTTCACCAGAAGCAAATCTCCATAACTGAAGGAAACGAGGAAAATCCCATGAAAAACGTAACCCTGTTCGCATGTCTTTTCGTGCTTACCCTTGGCGCCAGCGCCCAGAACGCCATCTCCACCAGCCCCGTCGCGATCCCTCCCAATGCGCGCGGTGGCGAAAAGAAAAGCGCAAGCCCCATTACTGTGGCTGACCATGCAGTTAACGGTCAGGCGGCGAATGCTGTCACCACCGTCAAATCCGACGGCAGTCCGCAGCCACCCATTGCAAAGACGCCACCCAACGCCGTGCACGTTCCGCCGGTGGCGAAGAAGTAGCCCTGCTTGCGTTCCTCTGTTGGAAGGACGAACGCCGGCAACATTCGGCAAATTGCGGGCGGCTCCTGCTCCGCCCAATTTGTCGAGCTCGTCAAGGTTTTAGCCCAGCCATTGGGGAAGTCCGCATCGCAACTCAGGTATAGTTGCGGTACGGATTTTCATCCGCGAGTGCCATGCCCGGCCCGGTCACACCTAACGAGTTCCGCGCCGCCCTGGGGCGCTTCGCCACCGGCGTGACGGTCATTACCGTCGAGACCGCCGCCGGCGACATCCACGGCATGACTGCCAGCGCCTTCTGTTCGGTATCGTTGCGACCGCCGCTCGTCCTGGTCTGCATTGACCACCGGGCCGAGACCTACCTGCATCTGCGCGAGCGCGCTCAGTTCGGGGTGAGCATCCTCAAGGAAGAGCAGGAGGCGCTGTCGGAGTTTTTCGCCGACCCGGAGCGCAATCCCGATGCGGGCTATCGCCTGGGCATCAAGTACCGCCCCATGAAAAGCGGCACTCCGGTGCTGCAAGACGCGCTGGGCAATCTGGATTGCTCAGTCGTCAGCGCCCGCGAGGCCGGTGACCACACCATCTTCGTCGGCAAGGTGCGGGAGGTGATTGTGGCCGAAGGCTCGCCGCTGCTGTATTTTCGCGGCCGCTATCGCATGTGCGCCGTGCTGCAGGAGCCGTAGGGCGCCAGCCGCGCATCTTCTACTTCTGTCATCCTGAACGGAGGTTCGGTCGCCCCAGGCGACCGAGCCGAAGTGAAGGACCCCTATACTGGAAGGTGTAAGGAAGAAACGCAGCCCCTCCTGATGTTAGCGCTCAACTCAATTCGCACTGACGCCTCGCAAGATCTCGCCGCCCACCTGCGCGACATCCGCCCCGGCCAGCCCCTCTCACCCGACATCGCCGTCCAACTCCTCACCTGCGATGACGACCTTCTGCCAGAACTGCTTGCGACCGCGCGCACGCTGAAGGAACGCTTCCGCCCCGGCGTCATCACCTACTCTCGTAAGGTCTTCCTGCCGCTCACTAATCTCTGCCGCGACTACTGCGGCTACTGCACCTTTCGCCGCTCGCCCGGCGACCCGGGCGCGCACACTATGACGCCTGATGAAGTGCTCGCGGTCGCCCAGCAGGGCGAAAAACTCGGCTGCACCGAGGCCCTGTTCTCCCTCGGCGACAAGCCGGAGACGCTCTTCCCCGAAATGCGCGCCACTCTGCGCCGCCTCGGTTATCGCAGTACGCTGCATTACCTGGAGGCCATGTGCGAACTTGTCCTCCGCCAGACGCGCCTGCTGCCGCACGCCAATCCCGGGCTGCTCAGCGCCCACTGGATCGAGCGCCTGCGCATCACCAATCCCAGCCTCGGCCTCATGCTGGAGAGCACCAGCACACATCTGCCCGAGGCTCATCCCGAAGGGCGCACGCCCGACAAGCTGCCTGCGTTGCGCCTGAAAACCATCGAGGACGCCGGCCGTCTCGGCCTTCCCTTCACCACCGGAATCCTCATCGGCATAGGTGAGACCATGCGCGACCGCGTGGAGTCGCTGCTGGCCATTAAGCGCCTGCACGAGCGCTACGGACACATCCAAGAAGTCATCATCCAGAACTTTCGCGTGAAGCCGCCCATCCCCATGGCCGCATGGCCCGAGCCCACGACGGGTGACATGCGGCGCACCATCGCAGTCGCGCGCCTGCTGCTCGGCAACATGAACATTCAGGCCCCGCCCAACCTCACGCAGAACGGCTACGAGCGCCTGCTCGATGCCGGCATCAATGACTGGGGCGGCGTCTCGCCGCTTACGCCGGACTACATCAATCCCGAGGCGCCCTGGCCGCATCTGCTCGACTTGCAGCGCCGCACCGAAGCCGCCGGCCAGACGCTCAAGCAGCGCCTGCCGGTCTATCCCGAGTTCATCCCACAAGTCGTGGCGCGCGGCGGGCTGCTGGCGGAGCGACTGCAGAGCGCGTCAAATTTCCAATAACAATCCTTGAACGGCAATGCTACGTAGGCGATGCGCCCTGGCTTGCCCCCGGCTCGTCCCAGGTCTTCTGCAGGAACTGCACCACGGTCTGCGGCGTGATGGTGCCGAGTACCTGCTGCACGTTGCTTCGGCTCACCACCGGCAGCAGTCCAGGGTTCTTGCCCAGCCGTTCCAGCACCAGTTCCAGCCGGTGGTCGGGATGCACGTGTGCAAGCTCCGTAATTACCAGAACGGAGAGGGGCACACCGCTGCTTGACTTCATGGATTGCTCAATGCGATCGCGGGTGACCAGGCCGGTGAAGGTCCCGTCGCTGCCCACCAGGAACGCGGGCGCGTCGGCGTTGGCGATGAGCTGGTGCGCCTGCTCGACGGAGAGGTCGGGCGGCAGGAGGGTGAAGTCGCGGACCATGACATCCTCGGCCCGCCAGTTGTTGGATGGAAGGGGCGCGCCCGGCTGTGGCATGTGCACATCGTCCTGCTGCAGCAGCGCATGATACAGCGACATCGGCTGGTAGCGCCGGGAGATGGCGAAGCTGATCATATTGGCGATCATGAGGGGCACAAAAACCTGGTAGTCCTGGGTGAGCTCGAAGATCATGAACACCGAGGTCATGGGCGCACGCACGATTCCCGCAAAGGTCGCGCCCATGCCCACCAGGGCGTAGGCTCCGGGATCGCCCGTAGGGAAGGGAGCGAAGCGGTGCATGAGCACGCCGATGGCGCCGCCGGCCATCGCCCCCAGATAGAGGCTGGGGGAGAAGATCCCTCCGGCATTCCCCGAAGCGTAGGAGATGATAGTGGCCACCAGCTTGGCTACGCACAGCACGATCATCGTCTTGAGCAGCAGCCCGCCATTCAGCGTCTGATTAACATATTCATAGCCGACGCCCAACACCTGGGGAAAAAAGATCAGGATGACACCGATGGCCAACCCGCCCATGGCGGGCTGAATCATGCGCGTCCGTTTCGGCATGCGCAGGAAAATCGCCCGCAGCCGGAGCAGGCCCTTGCAAAACGCCAGGGACAGAACGCCCCCGAGAATGCCCAGTACCGCGTAGGCCATCAGTTCCCTGGGATCAACCAGCTCATATTGCGGCACATGGAAGATGGGGCTGTTACCCAGGATGGAACGCTCCACCACCACGGCCGCCACCGACGCCACTACCGTGGAGCCGATCAGAGCGGCGTTCATATCGCCGATGATCTCTTCCAACGCGAACAGCACGGCCGCCACCGGAGTGTTGAAGGCCCCGGCCAGCGCTCCCGCAGCCGCAACCGGAACCAGGCTCTGGGCCCGTGCCGGCGAAAGCTGAAACCACCTGCCGATGGCGGATGCAATGCCCGCCCCGATCTGCACCGACGGCCCTTCCCGCCCCATGGAGTGTCCGGCGCCGATGGTCAGCACTCCGGTCACGAACTTGCCGAAGGCCACCCGGCCCGGCACCTTCCCCTGGTTCAGGTGATAGGCCGCTTCGGTCTGCGGAACTCCGCTGCCGCGCGCTTCGGGAAAGAACTTAAGCAGCAGGAAGCCGGTAAACAGGCTCATCAGCGTCGGCACCAGAATGTAGCGCACATAGGAAGGGGCAATGCCGAACAGCCGGTAGGTTGTGACTTTAATGCCCAGGGTGAACAGCACCGCTGCCAGCCCGGCCAGCACGCCGATGAGGATGGTCAGCGCGAGAAAGATGTAGTTCTCGCGCAGTTGCAGCTTTTGCAATAGGGGTCCATCGGAAGCGCTCATGGCTGCATGCTCTTGTGCGAACGGCCAATGAGCAGTAGCGCCTGGTCCTCGGTAGAGCCCTGCCCGCAAGTGGCCGAGGCCGCTTCTTCCATGCGGAAGATGACCGCTGCGCCCGACCGTACGGTATCAAAGTCCTTCGGATTTTGAGTGAGTTTCAGTCGCATGGTATCGCCTTCGATCCGCAGCGATTGCATCTGTTCGACGGCTTTGCTGTCTGCGGTTTGCTCAAGGCAGCCCTGCAGTCGCCGCAGCGAGCGGTCGAAGTCCTCCTGCAGCCGGGCCTTCCGCTCAGGTACCGACAAGTGAGGTTCCAGCGGGTCGTCGGCCCGTACCAACTCCGCCAGCGTCAAAAGCTGGCGTGTCTTTTCGGAGCCCGGATCGATCTCCAGCGCGGACCTCAGGTAATCGACTGCCTTCCCGTAGTCACCAAGTTGGAAGGCCGTCTCACCGGCTCCCCGCAGTGCGTCGACGCTATGGCTATCCAGTTTGGCCGCTGCCGCGTAGTTATTGAAGGCGCGGCGCAGATCGCCGGCCTCCA
>Ga0335080_10009190_pt1 | contig 10331 bp, 9 predicted proteins | sample Lox_Sample_34_FD_206720 | JGI IMG/M metagenome (GOLD analysis project Ga0335080, IMG submission 206720) | Soil microbial communities from Loxahatchee National Wildlife Refuge, Florida, United States - Lox_Sample_3.4 | ecosystem: Environmental > Terrestrial > Soil > Wetlands | place: USA: Florida... | reverse complement strand
ACCGACAAAAAGACCGGGGAGTGGGAGACTATCGACTACGCGGAGATCGGAAGCGGCCCCACGAAAACCGCACCGGCGATTCCCGCATGGGTGGCTCTTTATCCCGGGACCTCGAGCGAATTCGTGTACACGTCACGCGCCCAAAAGAAGGATGGAAAGACTGTCGGCGCCAAGTTCATTCTCACTTCGAGCGATCCCATTCCCAAAGTGAAGGAATTCTACATGGAGAGCGTCAAAGCGTTCGGATTCAAAACAGAGACATCTGCCCACCATGGCACGGAGTTTATAAGAGCCACGGCTGATCAACGCTCGCTCGCAGTACACATCAGCAGAACCGATCCTGACAAGGCCGAGACCGAAATTCACCTGGAGTATGAAGAGAAGCAGTAGCAGCAGCACCTCACTCAACGCCCCGATCTCTCCAGAAGCTTCTCCGCATTCAGCGCCCCCTCCGGCGTCTCCTCGTGCTTGAACATCAGGTACAAATCGCGATCCGCAGCCAGCAACTCCCGCGCGCGCGCCGCGAACCGTTGTACGTCTGCGTCCGTATAGTCCGGCTTGCGCAGCCGATAGTAGACGAAGTCGGCAGTGACCACCTCGGGCGCTTCGAGCCTCTCCGATTCCGCAACGCACAATGACACGTTGCGTTCGCGCAAAATCCCGTAGATCTCCTCGACTAGCCACGATGTGTGCCGGAATTCGAACGCATAGCGCAGGTCGGAGGGCAGCAGAGCCAGGTAATCGCGCAGCAGCCCCGCATCGCATTTCAAATGCGGGGGAAGTTGAAACAGCACCGGACCGAGCCGCCGCGAGGTCCTGAGCGGATCGATCATCTTGAAGAAGAGATCGGTCGCAGCCCCCGCGTCTTTGAGCCGCAGGACGTGAGTGATCCGCATGTTGGCCTTCACCGCGAAAACGAATCCGGCCGGGGTCGCGTTCACCCAACTCTCGAGAGTAGCCGCCGATGGCAACCGTCGAAACGTGTAGTTGATCTCAACGCAGTTCAGGCGCGAAGCGTAGTGCTCGAGAAACCGCTTGGACGGTAGTTTGGCCGGATAGAAGCCCGGCTTCCACGCGGCATAAGCAAAACCGGAGGTTCCGGCGTACAAAGTTGCCATGGCTTATCATTATCACTGGCGAGGCGAACCAATGTGGCTGCTGCATCTGATCGTGGGCTGGATCGCCAGCGCGCTGGCGTTGTGGGTGGTGGCGCAGATTATTCCCGGAATCCGTGTGCGTGATTTTCGCGCGGCGCTGATCGCCACCATCATCATCGGAATTGTGAATGCGATAGTCGGCCCCGTTGCCCGGTTCATCGCGCTACCGCTAACCATCGTCACCTTAGGCCTGTTTTTGCTGGTGGTGAATGCATTCCTGCTGAAGCTGGCTTCACTGTTCACGCCGGGGTTCGAGGTCTACGGATTTTGGTCGGCGCTGGTCGGCTCAGTGATTCTAACGCTGCTCACAACCGTGCTGCGTGCAATCATGAACCGCGCGCTATTGGGCATGGTGATCCTGCAGTGATCTCGCCCGGCACTCCGCAGGAGTTGGCCGTAGCTCTCCGCGCTGCAGCATCACGGTCTGAAAGCATCGCGCTCTCGGGCCATTCCAGCAAGCGGCTGATGGCGGGACCGATCGGCGGCGCCGACCATCAAATCTCCACCTGCGGGCTCCGCCGCGTCCTGCAATACGAGCCTCGCGATCTCACCATCAGCGTCGAGTCCGGACTCCCCTGGCGCGAACTGGAGCGCGTACTCGCGCCCAATCGCCAGATGGTCCCCCTCGATCCTCCGTTCGGCGGCGAAGCCACGGTCGGCGGCGTGATGGCTTCCAACTCAAATGGCCCACGCCGTCGCTTGTATGGCACGGCTCGCGATCTCGTGATCGGCATGCAATTCGCCACCCTCGAAGGCAAGCTCGTGCAATCCGGCGGCATGGTGGTGAAGAACGTCGCTGGGCTGGATATGGCCAAGCTGATGATCGGCTCGTTCGGAACGCTGGCCGCTATCACGGTGGTCAATTTCAAGCTGCTGTCACAACCCGCCATCGACCGCAGTTTTCTCCTGCCGTTCCAATCTGCCGCCGCCGCGGTGGCTGGCCGCAACCTGATTCTCGCCGGCGCACTGCAACCAGCAGCCGTGGATCTGTTGAATCCGGCCGCGGGAGTCATGTTGGGGAACAGCGCCTGGCTGCTGGCCGTCCGTGCCGGAGGCAACGCCGCGGTGATCGCGCGTTTCGAACGCGAACTGGCAGCCATTTCCGAAGGCGCGAACGCATTCGAAGACAAGGTGCAGCAGGAATTGTGGCGCCGCATCGAAGATTTCACGCCGGCCTTTCTGTCCCGCCATCTGGATGGCGCCGTCGTGCGCGCCTCGTGTACCCTGAAAGAGTTGGAAGCTGTCATGGCGACGTTCGAAGGTCCGGCCATTGCGCGCGCCGGCTCGGGCGTCGCGTACGGATATTTCGAGCAGACTGATAAGGCCGCGGCGTGGCTTCGAGAGGCGACCGGGCGCGGCTGGAAAGCGGTGATCGAATTCGCGCCCGCCGGCCGCCGCGCCAACCTGGAACTTTGGCCGTCCCCCGGAGGCGACCTGGAAATCATGCAGCGCATCAAGCGCCTGTTCGATCCGAACCAACTATTGAACCGTGACCGGCTCTATCACCGAATCTGAACAACGCGTACGAGGGCCCCGGCAGGCCGATCTGGACCAGTGCGTCCATTGCGGCCTTTGTTTGAACGCCTGCCCGACCTATCGGGAACTTGGGCTCGAGATGGATTCGCCCCGCGGCCGGATCTACCAGATGGTCCAGGTGGCCAACGGCGCCCCCATTACACCGGCCTACATGGAACATATAGACCTGTGCCTGGCCTGCCGCGGATGCGAGTCGGCGTGTCCGTCGGGCGTGAAGTACGGCCGCATGGTCGAAGACGCGCGCGCCGAAATCGAAACGCATGTGAAGCGCGGCTTCTTCGCGCGCCGCCTGCGCCGATATGTGTTCCAGAAGTTGCTTCAATCGCGGAACCGCATGACATTCTGGGGCACGCTCCTGTACCTGTACGAAGCCAGCGGCATTCGGGCGCTGGTTCGGGCCCTGGGCCTGCTTCACTTGCTGGGCAGGCTCGGGAACCTGGAACAGTTCGCCCCATCGGCCGAGCCGCCGTTCTTCTTCAGCCAGATCGGACGCACGTTTCAACCGCAGGGGGCGCGCAAACAACGCGTGGCTTTCCTCTCAGGATGCCTGGCCAATATCACCTTCGCGCGGCTGAATGAAGCCACTGTGCGGGTACTGCAGAAGAACGGCTGCGAAGTTGTGGTGGTCGAGAACCAGGGCTGCTGCGGCGCGTTGCACCTCCACTCCGGCCTTCGCGAGGACGCTCAGATGCTGGCGCGACGCAATATCGACGCGGTGAACGCGGCCGGACCATTCGATGCCGTGATTACCAACGCCGCGGGCTGCGGATCCACCCTCAAAGAATATCGCGAACTGCTGGAACACGATCGCGAGTCTGCTCACAAAGCGAAAGCGTTCTCGGCCAAGATGCGGGACATCACCGAATTCCTGTCATCGCTCGAGTTGAACCCGAATATGGGCCCCGTGAACGCCACCGTTACCTACCAGGATTCCTGCCATCTGGCGCACGGCCAGCGCATCCGGGTCGCGCCGCGGCGCCTGCTGGCGGCTGTCCCGGGGCTGGCCCTCAAGGAGATGCCCGGCTCGGACATTTGCTGCGGCAGCGCGGGAATCTACAACGTCCTGCACAGTGGTATGTCAGGGCAGATCCTCGCTAACAAAATGGCCGCTGTCAACGCTACAGGCGCGAAATTCATCGCCACCGCAAACCCTGGATGTATGCTGCAACTCGAAGCCGGCGTGCGCTTGCACGGATCAGGACAGCGCGTGATGCACGTGGTCGAGATTCTCGACCTCGCATATAGAAACCTCTAAAACCGAATCGACCGCGGCTGGTCACCGCGGCGGAAGCCGGCGGATGACAGCGCCCATTTCTTCCGGCGTAGCGCGCGTGAAAGACCCACGCTCCGGAGTGGAGGTGGATGCGCGCTGCGCGGTGGAGGCGGATTTGCGACTGGGTTTCGGCTTGGCCACCATAGGCGGTACTTCGACGACGTAATCGTAAACGCCCCGCCGGTTCTCAACCGGGTCGGGCGGAATCACGACGTGCTTCTCGAGAATGGTACAGCCTTCCACTGTTTCGCCAATTTCGTGAGGAAATCGTGAACGAATGGTCTTGGTAATCATTGGGCTATTGAGTCGGGAGTTGAACTCCCTCAGTCCACTGTAGCATTTCGCTGTGGTCGCTACGATGCAGGTCAGACACAAGCAGGTGACCCAAGAACTCGCATTAAAATTGCCGCCCTCCCAGCCGATACTTCTTATAGCGGCGCTGTAATAGCGCGATGAAACAGCGGCCACGCTGGAAGCGCGTAGCGAATTTCCCCATAGAGAATGGACATACCGATGACGATGCTGATGGAAGTGAACCAGATGACCGAGACATTAGAGCAAACGGTCAGTTCGGTCTTCGAGACCATGATGGGAGTGGACATAGCCGGGGTACAAGCCGGCTGGTCGACCGATTCAAGCAGGGTAACCGCCACGTTGCACTTCGCCGGCGTTTGGAGTGCGGTGCTGATGCTCGAGGTCACACGGCCGCTAGCCTGCTTCCTGGCGGGTCACTTCCTCGATACGGAGCCGCCTCAGGAAGTTAACGATGATGTTCGGGACGTGGTCGGTGAATTGGCGAACATGGTCGGCGGCAACCTGAAGAGCGTGTTGGCCCCGGGTGCGTTGCTTTCTATTCCGGAGGTGATCGATGGCAAGGATTTCAATCTGCGGATCTCCGCCGGAAAAACTTGTGCGGAGAGCGTGTTCCGCTGCGAGGCTGGCTTATTCCGTGTCACCTTGATCGAGACGCCTGGAAGCGTGTCCAGGGGCTGACCTGCGTTTCGATTCCTCACCGGCAATCCGGGGCTGATCCGGCTCAGACGTCGATTCTTCCCCAGTATGGTGTTGCCAGAGGTCACAATCCAACCGGGATCTTGCGTTCAGTCAGAGACATGCGCACACTGCATAAAGTTCCTGACTGATAACGCCGATGAGTGGGATTGCGGCTGTTGAGTGCGCCAGCAAGTAGCCGAACTCGACAGGCGTTGGCGTAAAAGGGTAAAGCAAGGCCGGAAACCGGCCCCGTGGAGACGAAGTGGATGTCGGATCAAGAACAGGAAGTTATTCGAGAATTCCTAGTCGAAAGTCATGAGAACCTGGCGCGCCTCGATCAGGAGCTGGTAGATCTCGAGAAGAACCCCAAAGATGCGAAATTGCTCGCCAGCATCTTTCGCACGGTTCATACCATCAAGGGCACATCGGGCTTCCTCGCGTTCTCGACGCTGGAACGTATTACACATCAGGCTGAGAGCGTCCTGAGCCAATTGCGCGACGGAAAGCGGGAACTGACCGCGCCGCTGGCGTCTCTCATCCTCGAGACCATCGACGCCACCCGCAAAGTCTTGGCCTCCATTGAGGCGAATGGGACGGAGGGGCCGGATAAATTTCAGGATTTGTGGGATCGCCTGCGATTGGCCGCCCAGTCGCCCGCTGAAGTGAAAACTCAACAGGTGAAAACTCAACAGGTGAAAACTCAAGAGGTGAAAACTCAAGAGGTGAAAACTCAACCGCAACCGGCTACGCCCCCCCCGCCCACCCCTGCGCCCGTCCCCGAACCCGCTGAAACGAAGAACCCGGGCGAGCGTGCCGAGGACAAGAAGGCCGACGACGAGCTTGGGAAATCCGCCGCAGCGGACGCGAATATCCGCGTGGCCGTGGGTCTGTTGGACAAATTGATGGATCTGGTGGGTGAGTTGGTGCTTACCCGGAACCAGATCCTCCAATACAACGTGGAGCGCGAAGACGCCGCACTGAATGCGACGTCGCAGCGGCTCAACCTGATCACTTCCGAGTTGCAGGAAGGGGTCATGAAAACCCGCATGCAGCCAATCGGAATGCTTTGGAACAAGCTTCCACGCGTGGTGCGGGATACCGCGGTGTCGCTCGGCAAGCAGATCCGCCTCGAAATGGATGGCGCCGAAACCGAGTTAGACCGAACCATTATCGAGGCGATCAAAGATCCGCTCGTGCACCTGGTGCGGAACTCCTGCGACCACGGAATTGAAACGCCCGAAGCCCGCATCAAGGCAGGTAAACCGCCGCAGGGAAGGCTGGCCTTGCGCGCTTACCACGAAGGCGGCCAGGTCAACCTGGAGATCAGTGACGATGGCGCGGGAATCGATCTGGCGCGTGTCAAACAGAAAGCGGTGGAGAAGGGAATCTTACGGCGCGAACAGGTGGACAGCCTCTCGGATCGGGAGGCTCTGAATCTCATTTTCCAGCCGGGGTTTTCGACTGCGAAAACCGTGACCAATGTGTCCGGACGCGGTGTTGGTCTGGACGTTGTGAAGTCCCACATCGAGAAGATCGGCGGAGTGGTGGACATCATCAGCCGTCCGGGCGAGGGCGCCAGCGTAAAAATCAAGATTCCGCTGACGCTGGCGATCATTCCGGGCCTGGTGGTCACCAGCGGCGGTGAGAGGTTCGTGATTCCGCAGGTTAGCCTGCTGGAGTTGATACGGCTGGAAGGCGACTCTTCGGGAAAGCACATCGAGTACGTGCACGGCACCCCGGTGTATCGACGCAGGGGAAGCCTGCTCCCGATTGCTTATCTGAACCGGGTTCTGGGGCTGAAGGCCTCGGCGGACGGCGAAGCCGTCAACGTGGTGGTGCTGCAGGCCGAGGACAAGCAATTCGGATTGGTGGTGGATGGCATCAACGATACCCAGGAGATCGTGGTCAAACCGCTCGGAAAGCAACTGAAAGGGCTGACCGTCTACGCCGGCGCCACCATTATGGGCGATGGTCGCGTGGCCCTCATCTTAGACGTGCTGGGGGTCGGACAACGTTCCGGAGTGCTGGCCGGATCGCGCGAACAGGCGCGCGGAGCAGGCGAACAGAAGGCTCAATCGCGCACCGATCAGCAACGGCTGCTCCTGTTCCGGGCGGGATCCTTCCAACGGCTGGCGGTGCCGCTCTCTCTGGTAGCCAGGCTGGAGGAGTTCGCCTTGTCGTCGATAGAGCATGCGGGTGGAGGCGACGTGGTGCAATATCGCAACCGGATTCTCCCGCTGCTTGCTTTGCAGAGTGTGCTGGAACCGGGGGCGCCCCCGCCCGCGCAGACCGCCGATCCAGTGCAGGTAGTGGTGTTCAACGATGGCGACCGCAGTGTGGGTGTCGTGGTAGACCAGATTCTCGACGTCGCCGAGGAGACGGTCACGGCGTGCGAGAAATCAGCGCGCAAGGGCTTTCTCGGCTCGGCAGTGGTCGGCAAGCGCGTCACCGATTTTTTGGATCTCAATCCGGTGCTGCAGGCCGCTCGGGAGTCCTGGTTTTCGGGAGGCGGCGGCTGCGCGGCGGGCAAGCGAATCGTCGTGGCCGATGGTTCGGCGTTTTCGCGGAGCCTGATCCGGAGCGGTCTCGAGATGGCAGGCTACCAGGTATCGGAAGCCGCGAACATGGACCAGGCGCTCCGTGCGTTGGAGCCGCAGCCGGCGGATGTCGTGGTTGCGTCATTGAATTTGCCGCCGGACGGATGCTCGGGGCTGATCGGCGTGATGCGCGGTCGTCCGGAGTGGGCCAACATTCCCGTTCTGGCGCTGGCTGAATCAGCGGAGCAGATCAACACAGCCGCCGTGCGGACGGCCGGCTTCCAGGACTGCCAGCCCAAGTTCGATCGCGAGGCGATGCTCGCTTCGATCGCGCGCCTCTCATCGGCGCTGGCGACCGCGGGGCGAGTGTGTGCAGGCGGCGTTCCCGAAGGATCGTCCGTGGGCGCACGAGAGGAGAGCTAGTCGATGAAGGTCCAGACCGTCAACCGGAAAGCCGACACGGTGCAGATGATGAGACAGTTCGCGACGTTTTTCGTCGCCGACCTGTTCTTCGGAGTCGATGTTCTCTGCGTACAGGAAGTACTTCGCTTCCAGCAGATGACACGCGTGCCGCAGGCGCCCGAAGTAATCGAGGGGTTGATCAACTTGCGCGGGCAGATTGTCACGGCGATCGATATGCGCCGCCGGCTCGGCTTGCCGGCGCGCGCGGGAGACCAGACTCCTATGAATATGGTGATTCGAGCCGAAGAGGGGGCCGTTAGTCTGCTCGTGGACGAAATCGGGGACGTGCTCGATGTAGATGCGTCCGCCTACGAGCGGCCTCCGGAGAACATCGAGGCGATGGCGCGTGAGCTGATTCTGGGGGTCTACAAGTTGAAGGACCGCTTGCTGCTGGTACTGGATACGGAGAAGACCGTCGACTTGGCGGCGAATTGAGGATCTCAAAGGTCGAGAACTACAGATTTCCGGCGATCCGGGGGGCTCTCTCCCGGCCGCCGAACAAGAGACAGGCGGAGTAGTGGATCGGAAGGACGGAGATAGGAATGGCAGGACAGCGTAAGTTCAAAAAACAATCAGCGCCGACCCATGGCGATGGGAACGGAACAGCCGTCGTGGATACGACGGAACAAGGTGCGCAGCACGACGGCAACGAAGCGCTTGTAGAAGAACGCCGCAGGGTACTGGATGAAATACTCCGTGTTTCGACAGCGGCTCGGGATGGGCGTTTGAGTGAACGCACGCAGCCCGATCAGTTCGAAGGCCCAGCCCGTGAAATGCTCGAGGCCATGAACACGATGCTCGACGACATCCTGCTACCGATCGCGGAAGGGAATCGCGTCCTGGCGCAGATTTCGTCCGGGAAAATCGACGAGTTGATCACCGCGACGTATCACGGCGATCACGAAAACATGAAGCAGGCGGTCAATCATGTGGCGGTCGTGCTACAGGGCCTTCAAAAGGAACTGGCGCGTTTGACACAGTCGTCGCATAACGGACAGTTATCGGAACGAGGCAAGAGCGAGCAGTTCCAGGGCGCTTACGCGGGGATCGTCAAAGGCGTGAACGAGATGCTGGACGCCATCCTTTTGCCCATTGGGGAAGGGAATCGTATCTTGCGTCTGATTCGGGACGGAAACCTTCGCGAGAGAGTGGAAATCACCTGCAAGGGCGATCACGAGCAAATGAAGCTCGCGGTGAATGGAGTGTACGACAGCATCAAGGCCCTGGTGGACGACGCCGCGATGCTGGCTCGGGGCGCGGCAAACGGCCAGGTTGGTGCGCGGGCCGATGCCCGCAAGCATGACGGCGCCTATCGCGAGATCGTCGAAGGCGTTAACCAGACACTGGAGGCGATCGTCGAGCCGTTGAAGCTGACTGCCCAAAACGCCACCACGCTGGCTTCCTCGTCCGAAGAACTGGCCGCGGTCAGCCAGCAGATGGCAGGAAACGCGGAGGAGACAGCTACGCAGGCTAACGTCGTATCCGCAGCGAGCGAGCAGGTCTCCAAGAATGTGGCCTCGGTTGCATCAGCGACTGAGCAGATGCAATCTTCCATCCGCGAAATCGCAAAAAACGCCAATGAATCGGCGCGCGTGGCGAAGAACGCGGTGAGCGTCGCCCACACTACTAACGACACGGTGAAGAAGCTGGGTGAGTCCAGCCAGGAGATAGGCAATGTCATCAAGGTCATTACGTCCATCGCTCAGCAGACCAATCTGCTGGCGCTGAACGCCACGATCGAAGCGGCGCGGGCAGGTGAAGCGGGCAAAGGCTTCGCCGTAGTGGCCAACGAAGTAAAAGAATTGGCTAAACAGACCGCGAAAGCCACTGAAGAGATCAGCCAGAAAATTGAAGCGATCCAAAGTGACACCAGCGTCTCCGTGAAGGCGATCGAGGAGATCGGCGCGATCATCAACCAGGTAAACGATATCTCCAATAGCATCGCGTCGGCGGTGGAAGAGCAGACGGTGACCACGAATGAGATCGGCCGGAGCGTGGCCGAAGCCGCCCAGGGGGTGGGTGACATCGCCAAGAACATCGGCGGAGTCGCGGTGGCGGCAAAGGACACGACCAAGGGCGCCAGCGACATGCAAAAGGCGTCGCATGAATTGAGCCAAATGGCGACCCGTCTTCATACGGTGATCGGAAGGTTTAGTTTCTGATCCCGGCTTGTCGGTTATGGACGAGCGGCACAGCGGGTGAATTGAATCGACATTTCAGGTGAACACATGGCTATAGCACTGGTTGTAGATGATTCCAAAGCGGTTCGCATGATCCTCAGCAAGATGCTGAAGGAAGCAGGGTACGAAGTGATAGAAGCCGGGAACGGTTGGCAGGCGCTTGAGGCGCTCCAGTCGGCGGCAGCTCATCCCA
>Ga0335080_10009189_pt1 | contig 10331 bp, 10 predicted proteins | sample Lox_Sample_34_FD_206720 | JGI IMG/M metagenome (GOLD analysis project Ga0335080, IMG submission 206720) | Soil microbial communities from Loxahatchee National Wildlife Refuge, Florida, United States - Lox_Sample_3.4 | ecosystem: Environmental > Terrestrial > Soil > Wetlands | place: USA... | reverse complement strand
ATTTATACCCGGTGCCGCGTTCCACGTAGCCGCGCGCCGCCGCCACGGTGGCTTCCCGCTGCCCGGGGGTGAGCAGGTATAGGCCGCTGTCCCACTCGGTGTCGGGGGAGTCGAGGGGCAGGTGCACGGCGGTGACCGCCCCGTTGGGCATCGCCTCCGCGAACTCGTTGCTGCCGAGGTACACGCGGGCGTGCTCGAACTTGGCGAACCCGGTTCCGTCGAGTCCCTGGAGGACCCGGATGATCGTTCCGCCGGGGTCGGCCATCCGGGTGAGCTGGATATCACCGGGCAGGTGCGGGGCATCAGGCATGATGCCAGTATGGTCGATGACTTCCTGTGCGTCCTGGCGTTCCTCGGGTACCGGACCGCCTGGTACCGGGAGTGGTGGTGCAGGCCCAGTAAGCCGTGAGAGCCCGCCTGGCGGTCACAGGACCGCGCCAGGCGGGCTCCCAGCTTCCCCGCGTGTGATTACTACCAGCCCGCCAGGGCTCACCCTGCGGGCCGCTCCGCCTCGTCTAGCCGGGGAACGGGATCGTCTGCTGCTGCGGGGCGGTTCCGGGCTGCCGGTTCGCTTCGAGGAGGAGCTGCTGCCCCGTCTTCCCCTGGGCGGCGGCGACCGCCGGGATGCCGAGCGCGTGCAGCACGATCCCGAGGGCGATCGAGGCGACGGCGGCGGTCGCCCCGACCTGGGTGTCGGTGAGGTGCAGCCCGAACGCGGACAGCGCCAGCGTGATCGTGGTGAGCGCGCCGATCACCGCCGGGATCTCCACCGGCCGCACCGTGAACAACGTAATGAGGGTGATGACGCCCGCGATGATCGTGTCGATCGCGCCCACGGTGTGCGGGCTCACGTGCGCTCCCCAGGCGACCACCAGGGCGATGACCGCGTTGATGCCGTAGAGGATCACGGCTGAGTTAAGCGTCAGTTTCCGGACCATGCTGGGCCTCCTCGGCCTTCGGTTCAGCCAGCGCGAGCGCGAACAGCACCTTCTTAGGCTGCGGGGTGCCGGCGCACGACTCCCGGTGGCACTGCATGTATCGTGGCACGGCCCCGGTCACCGAGGGGGCGTGTCCGCAGGAAAGGGTCACCGTCCAGTCGGGCAGTGCGGGCAGCGGCGAGGTATGGGCTACTGTCATGGCGGTCAAAGCGGTTCTCTCCTCCAGGAAGCCGTGCGCGGGCGCGGCACGGGGTAACCACGGGAATGCCGTTTTGAATCAGGGGCGGGCTAGTGCCAGGCGGGTACCCTGGCAGCCCAGAAACAGGAACGCGCTCCACCCGTTGCGTTCACGCGCCCCGGACGGCATCATAGCGCCGCCGGCGGACATTCCGCTCACGCCATGCTGACGGTCAGCCCTGGGTCCGGAACCTCGCCTTCGCCCACTCGCTCGAATGCGACCCGTCCTCCAGCGTCGCCCTCACCCACACCTCGCACCTGGTACGGGGGGGAAGGTCCCTGATGCCGCCGCCCTGCCACTCCTGCACGGGCGTGCCCGGGTCCTTATCCAGGTATCGGGGGTAACTGTCATCGACCTTCCGCCCGTCTCTCATCACGTATATCTGGTAGTGGTGGACGGCGGGCGCCGGAACCGGCGGGGTGCCGGTGAACCCGGCGGGGGACCGGAGCCGCACCTTCACCGAGTCCGGCCCCACCCCGAGCACGGTCAGCTCCGGGAGCGGCCCGAACGTCCACGCGGGCGCCGGAACCGGGTACCGGCCGGTGAGGGATAGTGACCGGAACTCAGCCAGGCACGCGTCCACCGACTTGTCATCCTGGAGCCCCGCGTACCTGGAGCCCCGGAACGCGGAGAAGTCCACGTTGGGCATCCCCCCGAACGTGAGGGTGCTCGTGTACTGCCATGCGCTCGCCTGCCAGTACCCGCCGTACCCCTGCCAGCCGCGCCCGGTGTCAGCGTCGGTGTAGGCCGAGTAGTCGGAGGACCACAGCAGCAGCCCCCGGTCGATCAGCGGCTTCAGCGACGGGCTGCCGAGCTGCACCCAGTACCACCGGGGCAGGTACACCCACCAGATGATCCCGCCGGCTTTCCGGTAGGCGTCGGTGAACTCGCAGATATCCTCGATCGTCGGGGCGGAGGAAGCGGACACCATGAGGCGCTCCGCGAGGCGCGGGTCATGGGATAGCACCGAGTGGCGGGCCGGCTTCCCGCCTACCGTGGTCGGCTCCGCGTCGATCGCTAGCGGGAGCGCCCCCGCGTGGGCGTGGCAGAACACTGCCTGCTGCCCGGCGCTGCCCTGGTGCAGGAAGTGGTACGCCTCCGGGAACGCCCCGTGGTGGCGTGCCTCCATGACCTGACCGGAGTAGGAGGGGGACAGGTACCCGGTGCCCTCCGTCACCTTGATGAACACGGCGAGCGCCCCGGCCAGGTCAATGCCGTCGTCCCAGCCGCTCACGTCGGGCACGTAGATCGTCAAGACGGCCTCCATCTGTTCACATGCGGTCACGGGCGCGCGGGGCGAGTCCCCAGATCATGATCCCAGCCCGGGAGCCCGTAAGCGCCCCAGACGAGAGAACGCGTTTCCCCCTTCTGAGGACATGAGCCGCGCCCAGGGCGTCCCCCGGCGACCTCTCCCAGCCGCGCAGGATCATCCCGCCGCGCACTTGTACAGCACGTAGAGCTGACCGGCCTCTGCCCGCTCGTTAACGTCCTGGTGGTCAGTGGTGGCGATCACGTGGAGGAACGCGCACAGGTTCACGTGCACCTTGGCCACCTGCGCCTCCGCCTGCTGCGCCTGAGCCGCCGCCGCCTTCGCGTCCGCCGCCGCGCTCCTGGCGTCATTCACCGCGACCGTCACGTTACGCGAGTTGGCCTGCACCGCGAACAGGAACGCCGCCGCCGCGAGGATCAGCGCTATCCCCGCCAGGGTGAACAGGGCAACCCGGACCCGCATCGACCTGTCAGGCACGGTCGCCCCTGTCCCACAGCGCGATCTCCGCGCGCTCGGTGGCCAGCTCGGCGGTGACGGTGGCCAGCCGGGCGGACACGGTGGCCAGTTTGGCGGTGAGGTCCGCCAGTTCGGTGGTCAGCGCCGCGATTTTCGCCTCCCGGGCGGTAACCTGGGTTCGCAGGTCGTCCCGGTCGGATTTCAGTTCGTCCACCAGCGTTTTCAGCCCTTCTACGTCGGCCAGGTGCGCGGGGGCCTTCCCGGTGCGCAGCACCCCGGCGAGCCCGAGGAGCGCCGCAGCGACCACCCCCATGAACCCGAGGAGCGCCGGGGTGATCACCTGGCCGCCGGAGTCTCAGGCTGGTCAGTCATGAGTGCCGTACCTCCGGAGAGCAGGGGGTGCGGGCTACGGGAATCGTAGCAGGTCAGGCGTGAGATCCCGGCGGGCTTACAGGAGGCTGCGGGGTCCGATGACCCGCTGCTGGGCCGCGCCGAGCACGTACCCGTCCTCGTACTTGCCGTTGACCACCCCGGTCCCGCCGGACTCCGGACCCAGGTACATCTGGGCCTCGCCCCAGCCGTCAGCGGCGGCGTCAAGGATCGCCTGCGCGTCCTCGTCGCGCATCCCGGGGCCGTCCGGCGGGGCCGTCATCAGGTCGGACTTGCTGATCGCCGCCGTGTAGGTGTGCAGCTCCACCAGGGCCTCGATGCCCGTGCGGTGCTTCAGTAGTAGCTGCTGGACCATGTTGATGATCTGCGCGGCGGACAGGTTCGGCGCGTTGAACATTCGGTGGTTCCTCCTCTAGAGTGTCCCGGCGGACGCCCCGGACAGCAGGTCAGCGAGCCGGGTCGGGAGCGTCTGGTACGGGGTGATCGTGGCGGTGCACGCCTCGTCGTCGTACTCATATTCCCCGCAGATGAACTGCGGCGGGCTCAAAGGGCTCATCTCACCGCCGAACGCGTAGTCAGCGAGGATCATCCGGGCGACGAACCCCGCCTGCTCGCACCCCAGGTCGACCGGGACTCCCCCGGTGGTGAGGAGGTCCCCGTGGCTCACGGTGAACGGGCCGGTGAACGAGGACCGCTGGTAGATCTGGAGCACCTTCGCGGCGACCGCCTGCGCCGCCGCCAGGGTCATCACCCCGGCGTTACTCAGGTCAAGGGTCTGCTCCCGGCCGCCGTGCCCGGTGTTCGTCACCGTGGTCAGCGCGTACGTCGCGGCGGTGCTACCCGCCACGTTGTCCGCCGTCACCTGGTAGCGGACGTGGATCGCCCGCACGTCACCGCCGTTAGTCCGAGGCACCGGGGAGTTGCACACCAGTATCCGGGTCACGGTGGTGGGGAGTGCGCTGATCGACAGGCTGGGTCCGGGCAGGAGCCCGCCCGGCTGGCTGTTCACGAACCAGGCGAGCCCGCCCCGGGTGCACAGGAGGTTCAGCAGCTCGCTGATGCTGGGCTGCCCGGAGTCCTGCGCCTGCCCGAGCCAGATCCCCGTGGGCTGCCCTACCCCCGGGTTAGTCCACGGGAGGCCCCGGCTGATCGCGTTGTTAACCGGCTCGTCCGGCTGGTTCGTCGGCCAGGTGCTCGTGTACAGGGCCTTGAAGTCATTCCCCTGCACCCCGGACCCGACTGCGGACAGCGACCATATGTCACCCGGGCTAGGCTCATCCAGGGTGCCGTCCCAGATCTTCGTCCCGCCCCGGAAGATCCGCACCTGGCTGCCGAGGGTGAGGATGCCCGCCCGGTACTCCGCCGGGGCCGCCAGTGAGCACGTCATCTGCTTCGCGCCGCCCGGGTAGACGGTGGAGTACCGGGGGCCGGTGGCGTGCCCGATGCTGCCGAGCCACGTCGGCATCCCGCCCGGCGGGGTGATCACCACCTGGCTGGTGCGCGGCTCCGGGCGGGTGGTCAATAGAGGACCCCGGCGGCCTGGAGCCTGCCGTTCATCGCCGTGCCCCAGTCCACGATCGCCTGAACCTCGCTCTGATGATAGGTGGAACTCACGTTGACCAGGCCGGTCGGGCGGGACTGCGGGATGCTGAGCTGGCTGGCTACGCCCCATGCGCTGTTCGCGGTGCCCTGGGCGCTGCTGGCGGTGGACTGCGCACTGTTCGCGCTGTTCTGCGCGTTGGCCGCGCTGGTGTAGGCGCTGTCGGCTCGCCCCGACGCGTAATCGGCGGTGTCCTTGACCGCCCCGACCTGCGGGACCAGCAAGTTGACCCGCTTCTCGGTGTCGGCTGCCTTCGCCGCCGCGCTTACCGCCTGGAGGCCGGTGACGATGAACGCGAGGACCAGCAGCATGAAACCCCACTGGAGCGACAGGTAATACGCCAGCACCTCAGCCAGCCCCGCCGCCGCCGTTACCTTGAACCACTGCATGAAACTTCCTCCGTTACGATTTGACTGTGGACGAGAAATGGCTCCCGATCCCCGAGTGCCGGGGCTGGTACGACGCCAGCGACCTCGGACGGGTACGCAGCCTTGACCGGGTTATCGTCACCAGCGGGGGGCCGCGCCGCTATAAGGGCATGATCCTGGCCCAGACCATCGATCACCAGGGATACCCGACCGTGACGATCTCCTTGCAGGGAGAACACCGCGTTTGCCGGGTGCATCTGCTGGTCCTGGCCGCGCACGTGGGACCGCCGCAGCCTGGGCAGGAAGCCCGGCACGGGCCGGCCGGCAAGACGGACGCCAGCCTCGTGAACCTCTGCTACGGCACCCGCTCCGAAAACGTGGGTGCCGACCGGCTCCGCGACGGGCAGGACAACCGGGGCGAGCGCAACGGGCGGGCGGTTCTCACCCGTGAGATCGTGCTCGATATCCGCAGGCGGGCCGAGGCTCATGAGCGGCAGGTGGACATCGCCGCCGTGCACGGGATATCCAAGGCCCTCGTCTGGACCGTCGTCAGCCGGGCAAGCTGGGACTGGTTGTGATTTTGTCGGAATCATCCTAACTAGTCCTATCGAACCACCAAAAAGGCCAATATCTGAGTGAGATGGCCGGGGCGAGCCCGCCGGCGCAGTAGGCGAACAGGATGTTCTCCCCGTCCGCCGGCTCCACCGACAGGCTCACCCCGGACAGGCCGAGGGCGTCCATCACCGACACAGCTGCGGTCCTGTCCGTCTGGGTGCCGGTGATCTGCCCGAGCCCCCGGTTCGGGTCAGGTGAGTCGATCTGGTAGGTGACGTAACCGTTGCTCGGCTCGTTGATGATCACCGTCTGGCCCATGCTGTCGAGCAGGAAGCAGTCATACCAGCGGTCAGCGGTGTTCGTGTCGGTCACGCTGATGTCGAACTTCGCCTGGGTGTTATCAGCGGGGACCTGCTTCACCGGCAGCGTGATGATCCCCGCACACAGCAGCCCGTTCGACAGCATCGACGGGGTGAACGTCACCGGGATGGTCGCCTGTGTGTAGGTGGGGCCGCCCGTGAACTCCGTCTGCCGCACCGTGACGGTGACTGTCCGCTGGCTGCTGCCGTTGAGTGAACTCGCCGCCAGGTAGCAGGTGTACGTGCCGCTGAACTGCGCGTTCGTGTTCGTCACCGGCTGCGGCACCGTGTACCAGTGCGACCCGTCCGGCACGTCAGCGCCCGCCCCCACGCTCGTGAGCGGCTGGTACAGGCGGGAAGAACCGCGCGGCGGCCGGTGCACCACCAGCACCTTGAACGGCTGCGACGCGAACGGGGTGATGATCAGTTTCCCGTCGCCGCCTTTACCCGCCGCTTCCGCTGTGCCACCCGAGTTCGCGCCGCCGCCGCCGCCGCCAGGCTGCGACCCCGCTGAGCCGGTGCTGTTCGTAGCGACACCGCCGTCACCACCCGCGCCGCCGCCGGCGACCGCCGGGGCACCATGCTGATCCGGGGTGCCACCGGGGACCGTGATCCGCACCTTACCGGGTGCACCGTCACCACCGGTCCCGTTCGACCAGGTGCCGCCGCCGCCGCCGCCAGGCGAGGTCCCGTTCCCGCCAGGGTTACCGCCAGCCCCGGACCCGTTACCGCCACCGCCGCCGTCCGGTGGGGCTGACCCGCCGTGCCCGTACCCGTCACCAGGGTTACCAGGCCCCGAAGGTGACGCCGACGAACCGCCGCCGCCGCCGTACGGCATCGCGGAGCCGCCAGCGCCGCCAGGGAAGTGCACAGGCGCGGTTGAGCCGGTGCCGCCGGCCGGCCCCGGCCCGCTGCTGCCGGTCGCGAGCCCGCGGAGTCCGCCGTGCGCGAGGATCTGCACCCCGCTGTCCCCGGTGAAGCTGGAGTTCCCGCCGTTGTTCCCGTTCTGCTGCTGACCCCGGCCGCCCTGCCCGCCCGCGCCGACGACCAGCGGGTAGGAGCTGTTCTTCGTCACCGGCACCCAGCCGGCCGCGTACTCACCACCAGAGCCGCCCTGCCCGTTCCCGTTGTTATACCCGGTACCGGACCCGCCGGCCGCACCCCACGTCTCCACGTACACCAGCCCCGTGTACGTCGCGGTCCAGTTCGTGGAGGTGGCTGCTGTCCACTGCGTTGATGTGGTTCCCTGCGGCACCAGCCCCGGCCCTGTGTTCCCGCCCGACGACCCGCCGCCACCACCGTAGGAGCCGGTCGCCGCCCGGCCCATCCCGCCGGGGAAGTGCACCGAGTTCGCGGACCCGTCCCCCGGCGTGCCACCTGACGTGCTGTTCGCCGGGGGCGCGAGCGCGCCGTGCGCGGTCAGTACCATTGGGCTGGCCGCCCCAGGCCCGAACGTCGTGTCGGTCCCGTCAACCCCTGGTGTGCCGCCCGCCCCGACCGAGTACGGGATAACCTCCCCGGTGCCCGTGACCTGGAACACGTCCTCACGCGCGTACTCAGCGCCAGGCCCGCCGGCACCGAGCCCAGCTGTGGTCCGTGATGAGCCGGGCGCACCGCCGCCCGTCCCTTCCACCTTGAGCCAGACAGTCCCCGCCGGCACCACGTAGTTCCCGACACCCGTCGTCGTGACGACAGTCGGGCTGCCGGCGGTCGGCGGCTGCGTGAACGACGCCGACAACGGCGCCCTGGCGGTGCCCTTAATCCCCCGCAGCGTGTACACCGCACCCCGGGTCACCGGGAGAACCGTCTGCGAGTCGGGGTAGGCGGTGAGCGCGTCCACGTACAGGGTGACGTAGCGGAGCCGGATCTTCTCCTCATGGAAGTAGTTGGCGACCGTGAGCGTGTACCCGGCCACCGACGTCCACTCGAACACCCCGTCATCCGGGGGCAGCAGCATCGTGACCTCACGGAACGTCGGCGTGTTCGGCTGCGGGGACACCGGCAGCCGCAGGTGCGACCGCTGCATGGAGATCGTGTGCTGGTCGGTGTCGGTCAGGGTGAGGGTGACCCGCACGCCGCTGTGATGCCCCACGTAGGGCAGCTTGTGATACCAGCGGGAACCGAACCCGAGCCACGCGCTCACCGACGACATGCCGGTGAAGTCCAGGCTGTTCGGCAGGACGGTGCTGTAGCTGAAGTAGGTGTTCTCCCCGCCGGGGTCACCGACGCGCGGGTCATCCGGGTCCCAGCAGCATGAGTGAGGGCCGACCACGCACCGGGACGACTGGCTGGCCTGCGGTGAGCTGATCGCCTCATAGTTGTCGATCGTCACCGGGGGCGGGGGAGGGGGCGGCCCGGACGGGGCGGGGGAGTCGAACCTGATCTGCTCCTGGGTGGCGCTCCGGCCGTACGGGAACGCGGGGATCGTCAGCAGCACCCGGGCACCGAGCTGCTTCTCCTTTTTCAGGTCGTACTCAGGCTCGGTGGCGGCGGCCCGCTGGCAGTCGAACACCAGCGGCAGCGGGGTGGCGATGCCCCGGTCCCGCGTCCACGTCATCGGCCACAGGCTCTCATCGATGACCTGCTGCAAGTGCTCCCGGCCGGCGGCCAGCAGGTCACGGGACGGGGCGATCACCCACACCGGCAGCTTGATGAGGCGGTTCGACGCCCGCCGGCCTGTCTGAAGCTCCCCGTCCAGCAGCAGGCTGGTGATGATCTCCGTTGACGGCTGCGGTGCCGACATGTCGTAGCCGGGCAGCAACCGGAAGATGACGCCCTCGCACATCGGGTTCGTGCTCGGCATCCCGTACCCGAGGAGTTCAATGTCGCCTAGTACCAGTGAGTCACCCATGAGTATCTTTCCCCTGCCGTAACCTCCCTGGCCGGTTCCCCGGGCCATGGCACTGCCGCCGACCTGGATGGTTTTCGGGCCGGGATGCCATTCGCTTCCGGACCCGGACGTTTGCGCCAGTCCAGAGCCGCGGATGGACCGGACGGCACGGTCCGCCGTCACGCTGCCTGCGCTGCGGGTCATGGCCGCGCCCCGCTTGAACAATGAGGTAACCTGGCCGCGCCCGGACCCGGATGTCTTGGCGATTCCCGATCCGGCTGCTCTCGGGCTCGCCTGCCGTGCCCCGGACCCGGACGTCCTGGCGATGCCGCTGCCCGCTGTTACCCGGGGGGCGTTGGCGATCCAGACGGTGGCGAGTGGCCCGACCGGGGTCGCCGGGCACGCGGCCACCTGCACCCATCCCAGTCCCGGTGAGGTGACCGTGATGCTGACCGCGCTGCCGGTACCGTCCGCGTTGGACGTCACCGTCGCGACCAGCAGCGACCCGGGGGGCGGGTTGAAACTGGCGGTGGAGATCGTCTTCGCGGCGGTGGTGCTCACCGCCGCTGGAGTGCTGGCGTCCTTGGCGAGCGTGGTGGCGGCGACGATCTCCGCCATCGCGAGCGCGAGGCTGCCCGCCGACTCGGACGGGGCTGCCGCCCCGTACGTGGTGGGGCTCGTCGTGGTCCCTGCCGTGGACCGGAATGACCCGTAGGTGACACTGTGCGTCGCGTCAGGGACGTTCTGATTGAACGTCGTATTCGCATCGATACTCGAGAACGCCACGGCGACGGTCCCGTTAAGGATCGCCCCGTACACCCAGGACCCGTTATGTCCCGGGGTGATGGACGACTGCGGGGTTGTAATGGACAGCGATCCCAGGCTGGTGCCCGGCTGGCTGCCGGCGGGCAGCGCCCCGGTGACCACCTCGACGTACAGGCCGATGCCGTTGGAGGAATCGGTGCCGCTGGAAGCGGCTGTTACCGTTACCATCCGGACCCGCTGTACCTAGCCCGGAAATTCGCGTCATGCGCTGCGCCGCCGAGCGCTCCGCCGACGCTCTTGCCGACCCCCGCCGGCACTGATGCGGTGGTGTCGATCAGCTTGTCAGTGCGGGCGACGAGAAGTTTCAGGAGTCCCGCGAGGGTATCGAGCTGCTCGCCGCCGCCGAGGAGCGCCGGGTCGTAGGCTCCCGTCGCGTACCGGGACATGAACGATGACGGCAGGACCGTCTCCCCGCCGTGGAACCACACCGGCTCCGGGCCGCGCTCACCGACCACCGCCCAGCCGCGCCGGGCTGAGCGCGTCCCGGCCGAGTACCAGTTAA
>Ga0335080_10009188_pt1 | contig 10331 bp, 7 predicted proteins | sample Lox_Sample_34_FD_206720 | JGI IMG/M metagenome (GOLD analysis project Ga0335080, IMG submission 206720) | Soil microbial communities from Loxahatchee National Wildlife Refuge, Florida, United States - Lox_Sample_3.4 | ecosystem: Environmental > Terrestrial > Soil > Wetlands | place: USA: Florida... | reverse complement strand
GCCGTGAACCTGCAGAACCTCTGGTTCGTGCTCGTCGGGGTTCTCTGGGCCGGGTACTTCCTCCTCGAGGGCTTCGACTTCGGCGTCGGGATGCTGCTGCCGTTCCTTCCGCGCAACGAGTCGGAGCGAACCGTCATGTTCGAGTCGATCGGGCCGGTCTGGGACGGCAACGAGGTGTGGCTCGTCGTCGCCGGCGGCGCGACCTTCGCCGCCTTCCCGGCGTGGTACGCGACGATGTTCTCCGGCTTCTACCTCGCGCTCCTGCTCGTGCTCGTCTGCCTGATCGTCCGCGTCGTCTCGTTCGAGTGGCGCTCGAAGGCGACCGACCCGCGCTGGCGCACCGTGTGGACGTGGGCGAACGCGGTCGGGAGCTTCGGCGCGTCGCTCGTCTGGGGCGTCGGGCTCTCGAACCTCGTCTACGGCGTGCCGATCGACTCGAGCGGGAACTTCACGGGGAGCTTCTGGGATCTGTTCAGCCCGTACACCGTCGTCGCCGGGCTCGCGGTGGTGCTCGTGTTCGCGTTCCACGGGGCGAGCTACCTGACGTTGAAGACGACCGGCGACTTCCTCGAGCGGACGATGCGCGCGGCGCGGCTGCTCTCGATCCCGGCGGCGCTCGTCGGCGCCGCGTTCCTCGTCTGGACCGTCGTCGTCGCCGTCGACCGCAACGACAAGAACGTGTTCCCGCCGGTGCTGCCGGCCGCGCTCGGGATCGCCGCGCTGCTGCTCGCCGTCCTCTTCGCCGCGCGCCGCCGCACGGGCTGGGCATTCGCGATGACGGGGCTCGGCGCCGTGCTCGCCGTCGCGACGCTGTTCACGAGCCTCTACCCGCGCGTGATGGTGTCGAGCACCGACTTCTCGTACAGCCTCACCGTCTCGGGCACGGCGTCGGCGCACTACACGCTCGCGGTGATGTCGGTCGTCGCGCTGATCTGCACGCCGGTCGTCCTGCTCTACCAGGGCTGGACGTACCACGTGTTCCGGCAGCGGATCAGCGTGTCGCCGAGCTAGTGCCGCCGATCGACCCCCGGCTGCTCCGGCGCGCCCGGCCGGCGCGGGCGCTGCTCGCGGTCGACTCGGCGATCGGCGTCGCGGCGGCGCTGCTCGTGATCTGCCAGGCGCTGCTGATCGCGCACGTCGTCGCGCGCTCCTTCGACGGCGCGCCGCTCGCGCGGCTGTGGCCGAGCGTCGTCCTGCTCGCCGTCGTGTTCGCGGCGCGCGCGGCGCTCGCCTGGGGCTTCGAGGTGGCGGGGCGGCGCGGCGCGGCGACGGTCCTCTCGCAGCTCCGCCTCGATCTCGTGACGCAGCGGCTGCGCGGGCAGCCCACAGCGCTCGACGGGACGCAGAGCAGCGAGATCGCGTCGCTCGCCGTCGCCGGCGTCGGCGCGCTCGAGACGCTGTTCGCCCGCTACCTGCCGCAGCTCGTCCTCGCCTGCGTCGTGCCGGTCGCCGTGCTCGTCGTCGTCGCCGTGCTCGATCCGATCTCGGCCGGGCTGCTTCTCGTGACGCTGCCGCTCGTGCCGATCTTCATGTGGCTCGTCGGCCGCTACACGGCGCAGCGCGCGCGCGAGCGCTGGCAGGCGCTGGCGGTGCTCTCGGCCCACTTCCTCGACGTCGTCCGCGGACTGCCGACGCTTCGTGCCTTCAACCGCGGCGCGGCGCAGAAGGAGCGCCTGGAGCGCGTCGGCGACGAGTACCGCCGCGCGACGATGGGGACGCTGCGCGTCGCGTTCCTCTCCGGCGCGGTGCTCGAGCTGGCGGCGACCCTCGGCGTCGCGCTCGTCGCCGTCACCGTCGGCGTCCGGCTCGTCGACGGGTCGGTCGGGTTCGAGACCGCGCTCGCGGTGCTCGTGCTCGCGCCGGAGCTGTACGCGCCGCTGCGCAGCCTCGCCGCCCAGTACCACGCCACCGCGGACGGGCTCGCGGTCACGGACCGGCTGCTCGAGCTGATCGAGGCGCCGCCGCTCGTCGCCGGCGGGGCCGCTCCCGCGCCCGCGGCGCGCGGCGCCGCGATCCGGCTCGAGGACGTCTCGTTCGCCTATCCGTCGCGCGACACGCCGGTGCTCGACGGCGTCGACCTCGAGCTCCACGACGCCGAGACGGTGGCGCTCGTCGGCGAGAGCGGCGGCGGCAAGAGCACGATCGCCGCGCTGCTGCTCCGCCTGTGCGAGCCCGTGCGCGGGCGCGTCACCGTCGACGGCGTCGACCTCGCCGGCTGCGACGCGGCCTCGTGGCACGCGCAGGCCGCGTGGGCGCCGCAGGATCCGACCCTCTTCCGCGGCACCGTCGCGGACAACGTCCGCCTCGGCGACCCGGACGCGTCCGACGAGCGCGTGCGCGAGGCGGCGCGGCTCGCGGGGGCGGACGCGTTCGTCGCGGCGCTCCCGCTCGGATACGAGACGGTCGTCGGCGAGGGCGGCCGCCCGCTCTCGGCCGGCGAGCGGCAGCGGATCGGGCTCGCGCGGGCGTTCCTCCGCGACGCACCGCTGCTCGTGCTCGACGAGCCGACGGCGAACCTCGATCCCGTCTCGGCCGAGCTCGTCGCCGACACCGTCGAGCGGCTGCGCGGAACGCGGACGATCCTCGTCATCTCGCACCGCGCCGAGCTCGCGGTCCGCGCGGACCGCGTCGTCGAGCTGCGCGACGGCCGGATCCTGGAGGCGGTGACGGCGTGACGGCGACGCTGCGCAGGCTGCTCACGCTCGCCGCGATGCCGCGACGGCGGGTCGCGCTCTCCGTCGTGCTCGGCGCGCTCGCGATCGGGTCCGGGGTCGGCCTGCTGGCGACGTCCGGCTACCTGCTCTCCCGCGCGGCCGAGCATCCGCCGATCCTCTCGCTGACGGTCGCGATCGTCGCCGTGCGCTTCTTCGCGCTCGCACGCCCGATCAGCCGCTACTGCGAGCGGCTCGCGTCGCACGACCTCGCGCTCGGGACGCTCGCGCGCATCCGCGCCCGCGTGATCGCGCGGATCGAGCCGCTCGGCCCGGGGCAGCTCGGCGGCTACCGGCGCGGCGACCTCGTCAGCCGGGTCGTCTCCGACGTCGACGCGCTCCAGGGGCTGTACCTGCGCGGGATCGGGCCGCCGCTCGTCGCGCTCGCCGTCGGCGCCGGCTGCGTCGCGGCGACCGCACTGATGCTCCCGGCGGCTGCGCTCGTGCTCGCGATCGGGCTCCTCGCCGGCGGGATCGCGGTGCCCGCGCTCGCGGGCGCGCTCGGGCCGGGGTCCGCGCCCGCGGAGCGCGGCGAGCTGACCGCCTCGCTCGTCGAGCTGCTCCGCGGCGCGCCGGAGCTCGTCGTCTTCGGCCGCAGCGGCGACGAGCTCGCCCGCATCGAGACGATCGACCGCAGGCTCGTCCGCAGCGAGCGGCGCGACGCCTTCGCCGCCGGCGTCGCCGACTCCCTGACGATCCTCGTCACCGGCCTGACGGTCGCCGGCGTGCTCGCCGTCGCCGTCGACGCGCACGCCGCAGGCACGCTCGGCCGCGTGCTCGTCGGCACGCTCGCGCTGCTCGCGCTCGCGTCGTTCGAGAGCGTCGCGCCGCTCCCCGGTGTCGCGCGCGAGCTCGCGGCGACGGTCGCCGCGGGGCGGCGCGTGCTCGACCTCGCCGACCAGGAGCCGGCGGTGCGCGACCCGCAGCAGCCGCTCGCCGCGCCGCTCCGGCCGGCGCCGGTCGCGCTCGAAGGCGTCACCGCCCGCTACGCCGCAGACGACGAGGACGCGCTCCACGACGTCGACCTGCGCCTCGACCCGGGGCGGCGCGTCGCGCTCGTCGGCCCGAGCGGCGCGGGCAAGACGACCGTCGCGAACCTCCTCTTCCGTTTCCTCGACCCCGCGTCGGGCCGCGTCACGATCGCCGGCGAGGACGTCCGCCGCTACCGGCAGGAGGACGTGCGCGCGACGTTCGCGCTCGCCGGGCAGGAGGCGCACCTCTTCGACTCGACGATCCGCGAGAACCTCCGCATCGGCCGGCCGGGCGCCGGCGACGCGGAGCTCGAGGAGGCGCTCGCGCGCGCGCAGCTCGCCGGCTGGGTCGCGTCGCTCCCGGACGGCCTCGACACGCTCGTCGGCGAGGAGGGCACCGAGCTCTCCGGCGGCCAGCGCCAGCGGATCGTGCTCGCCCGCGCGCTCCTCTCCGACGCGCCGGTGCTCGTCCTCGACGAGCCGACCGCGCACCTCGACCCGCCGACCGCCGAGCGGCTGATGGACGATGTCCTCGACGCCGCCGGCGGCCGGACGGTGCTGCTGATCACGCACCGCCGTGAGGGCCTCGACCGGATGGACGAGATCGTCGCGCTTCCCGTGCGACACTGAAGGCCGTGGAAGCCGCGCAGGTGAGCCTGCTCCGGTGGCTGCGACGCCAGCTCGCACAGCCGACGCCGATCCGCGAGCACCTGGAGGCCGCCGTCGAGAACGACGACCCGCGCGAGGCGCGCCGCCTCGTCGCGACGATGCCCTTCACGGACGCCCAGCGCCGCAACGTCGAGCAGCTCCTCGACGCGTGGGACCGCCAGCGGTCGAGCGCCTGACCGCTCTACACTCGACCCGGGGCCGGTAGCTCAGTCGGTAGAGCAGGGGACTTTTAATCCCAAGGTCGGAGGTTCGATCCCTCCCCGGCCCATCGCCAAGTATCGCTGCATGTCAGCCACATTGACATCTCGAGGGCCAGCCGAGTTGTAGTTAAGGGTCAACGTAGGGTCAACAGCGGAACCGCAGCCGACGGAGACGCGGGCTTGGACAGCGGCTTCGTTGTGCTCGAGGCGAGGCGAACATCGATTCGCTGGCGGTCGGCTCAAGAACAGTCGACTGTTCCACCGAGTCTTCCATCGGGCACCTTCACGAACTACGTTTCCGCGGATGCGCGTGGCGATCATAGGGAAGGGAGTCGAGGGGAACTCGGCTCGACGGTATTGGATCGATCAAGGCGCCGAAGCCGAGATGCGCTCCGAGGACGATGGTCACGATTACCTGGAGGGTCTTGGGGAGTTTGACCTCGTGGTTAGGTCGCCAAGCGTGCGGCCGGAAAAACTGGCGTCCGCGCGCAGGGTGACGTCCGTGACAAACGAGTTCTTCAGAAAGTGCCCAGCCCCGATTGTGGGCGTCACAGGCACGAAAGGAAAATCGACGACGACGACGCTCATCGGGAAGATGCTCGAGGAGGCAGGCGCTCGTGTGCTTGTCGGCGGCAACATCGGAGTCCCTGCCCTCGATCTTCTCCCCGACGTGACGCCCCAGCACGTCGTGGTCCTTGAACTCTCGAGCTTCCAGTTGATCGACCTTCGATACAGCCCACAGGTCGCCTTGTGCTTGCCGGTCACGTCAGATCATCTCGACTGGCATCGGAGTCAGTGCGAATACGTGGAAGCGAAGTCATCTCTCTTCCGACACCAGCACGCTGAAGATCTTGCTGTGTGGGATGACCGCGACGCCACGTCGGATACGCTGGCCATGCTTTCACCTGCCCGGAAGCAGCCAGTGGGCGTCAACGCCGACTGGAAGAACGGAAGGCTCGATGTCCGAGGCGTCGAGATTTGCGGCCGGGAGGATGTGCGCCTGCTAGGGGAGCACAACCTTGCGAACATCGCCGCCGCCGCAGTTGTGGCCCTCGAGTTGACAGATGAACCGTCCGCGATTCGGGCTGCAATCCGCGGCTTCGCGGGATTGGAACATCGCCTAGAGATCATCGGCGAGGTCGACGGCGTCTGTTTCGTAAACGACAGTGCTGCGACAAACCCCGATGCCGCGCGCGCCGGGATCGCTGCCTTCAATCAGTCGAAGATCCTCATCCTGGGCGGTTCGAGCAAGAACGCGATAGACGTAGACGAATTGGCAAGCACAGTCGCTCGGAGCACCGTACGCCGCGTGCTGCTGGTCGGGGACGAAGCTGACCGACTCTCGAAAGCCCTATCAGCGGCCGGCTTCCATGACTTCACGAGATCGGCAGACAATATGGACGACATCGTGAGCGTCGCCCGGCAGTTCGCCGCGCCGGGGGACGTCGTGCTCTTGTCGCCGGGGTGCGCGAGCTTCGGTCCGTTCAGGAACTACGTCGATCGGGGCAGCAAGTTCAAAGCTGCCGTGGAAGCAAGCCGCACCCGGTAACGCCTTCATCGGCAGCGCGAGACCCACGCCCACCCAGGTCGTCCACTGACATAGGGCGTGCCGGTCCAGTGCGACGTGTAGCTTCAGAGAGAAGAGACGCGAGGCCCCGGGGCTTCGGGGCCTCGCGTCTCGGGCAGCGCGTTGAGCTACGCCGCCGGCCGGTCGACCGGAATCTCCGCGAGCTTCCCCGAAGGATCCCCTTTCGGGCCAGGCGGGTGGACAACCGCCAGGCCGGTCGGCGGGTTCTCGGGGTTGTCGGGCTTCCCCGAGACATCGCCCGTGGCAGCCAGCCAGAACATGTGCAGTATCCGGTCGGAAATCTCCGCTTGGCCCTTCGTGTCCTGCGGCAACTCCCCGTTCTCCCGCATCAACTGCATTGCCTCCGCGTGTGCGCGGATGACGTGGCCACCCATCATCTTGAGGGTCTGCTGCAGGTGCTCCTCGGCTCCCCGCAGACTTTGCTCGAGATCATCGATCGTGCCCTCCGTCTTCTCCAGGTCGTCCTGGCAGGCGGCGCGCTCGTCGTCGCAATGGGCCAGGACGTAGGCCGCAAGGGCGAGGAGCCCGACGGAGATGCCGGTGAGGACGATCGAGATCACCCAGGGGCTGAGCGTGCCGGGCGTCGTGCCGAACAGGCTGTGGGCCACCGCGTCGTTGAGCGCGAGGTAACGCTCGCGGAGGACTGTCGACGCGATCACGTACACGCCCAGGACGAGGCCGTGAACGGCAATCCACGACCATGTCTTTCTTCGACGGACGACCCCGGCGACCTGATCTCGCCGTCGCTTAATCGCCTCGCGAGCGAATGCCCAGGCGAGCCACGCTTCGAGCGCCGTGAGGGTGAGAGTGATGAAGATCGTCGTGGGCCGGTCGACCAGCAGTCCCTCGGCCGCGAGGTAGTTGAGGGCGACGCCGAGGACGGCGACGATCCCAAGGACCATGACCTTCTGCCACGTCCTGATCACGAGCGCCTTCGGGTCGCGCCCGACGAGCTCGTGGATCCGATTGCGAAGCCCGTCAGCCTTCGCGCGAAGGGCGATAAGCTTGTCCTTCATGCCCTTGATCCTCGCCTGAGTTTCGGTGAGGGCGCGACTCAGCGGCTCGGTGGTGTGCATGAGCCGCTCTTGGATCTCGGCGGTCTGGCTTGTGTACATGCACTGCCTCCTACTCACTCGTCAGCGGAGCGCGCTGACGATGTTCTCGGTGGTGTCGATCCCGCGCGGCAGGACTTTGACCGCCGCCGCGCCCTTCGAGGTCAGGAAGCCCTTCCAGCGGGCGACCTTGATGGCGAAGCTGCTCGGGCTGGAGTAGGACCAGCCCGCGAGGACGAAGGTGACGCCGTCGAAGCGGAGATTCCGGGCCGACTGGATCGGCGGCATGTCGGGCAGGTCGCCGATGATCACGAAGTAGGGCGTCCCGCCCTCGTGCTGGAAGAACGTCGCGCCCCGCAAGAGCGCGACAGCTACGTCCTCTTGCGTGATCGGTGCATGGCTACGCACCGGCGTGTTCACCAGTCCGCCCGTGTGAGTCCGTGCCCACTTGATGACGGCCGCCTTCCGTTCGACGTTCCAGGCAGCCATCAGGGCGGCGTACTGCTCCTTCCACTGCTTGAACGCGGCCCTTTGGAGCCGCTTTTCAAGCCCAGTGGCATGCGCACCAGAAGCCTTGGGGCGCTCGGGAAGAGGCTCCGAGGGCGGCAAGTTTGGGATGTGGCCGTAGAAGATCGTGCGTCCTGCAGGTCCTGCCCCAACCCCGAAGACGCCGACGCTCATGTTGGGCTCGCCTCCCGCGGTGATGATCCCGGCCGAGGTGACGAGGTGGGCGATCGCCACGTCGTCGCTGGGGCCGAGCACGATCGAGATGCCTAGGGCACTCCCGGAACTGCTACCGGCGCTTGCCCTGCCCACGAACGCCACGACGGCGGCGCCCAGTAAAGCCAGGGCAGTGGCCGTGAACAAGAGCGTCTTCCTCATCTCGCCTCCTGTCGATTTGACGAGTTCGGCATATTAAACACTATGGATGATTTCAACGCTAGGGACTATATATCAGTTACTCACTCATATGAGGGATTCCGCGAAACTGCCGAATCGGGCAGTCCACACGAGCCGACAAATCGGCTAGTTTTGGCGATGTGGCACGGGTTGGCAGCAAGGGTGTGAAGAAGTTCCGTGTGGATACGGGCGCCGCCATCCTCGACGCGCTCGTGCGACTCGGCGGGCCAGGCCGGCGCCTGTCCAGGGACGAGATCGCCTCACATGCCGGTATTGCCCGCTCAACCGTCAGCGCGGCGCTGAAGGACTTCAGGAAGATCGAGCGCTATCGGGTGCGGCACGGCGAAGTGCCCATCGCACTGTTCTCACACGGGGGACGCGAGCCGAAGAGCGGCGAGAGGGAGTACGTGTCACTTAACCCTGACGCGGGCTACTTCGGCTGTCTCGAGCTGTCTCATAGGAGGATCACGGTCGCCGTCGCCAACATGTTCGGGGAGATCGCGCACCACCTTGACTGGAAGTCTGACCGCTTCCCGGTCGAGGACGATCCGGACGGCGCCGTCGAGCATGGCGCGGAGATGCTGGAGAAAGTCGTTGGGCCCCTTCGCATCTCACGGATAGCCGCCATCGGCTTGGCGGTTGCCGCGCCTGTCGATCCCTTCACCGCCGAGGTGCTCGACGTCAGGGGCAATGGGTCTTCGCGAGGCTGGGTTGGTACCGATCCGCGAGCGATGCTAAGGGCAGCCCTCGGCTGGAACTGCCCCATGACGATCGCGAACGACGCGAGCCTGGCTGCTTTCGACGAGTTCTTGGAGCGTGAACGCGTCTGGAAGCCGATCCCTAGGGAGGAGACACGCCACGTTTCCAAAGCTGATGCGGGCTCAGAGCGTCAGCTGGAGGCCCTTCTAAACATGCTCCACCTTAAGTGGAGCAGCGGCGTGGGAGCGGGGTTGATCATCCACGGCCGTCACTACGCTGGCGCCGCCGGTCTCGCCGGCGAGATTGGGCATGCCCGGGTGCCGCACCTCGAGCGTCGCGATCGTCCAACGGAGCCTTGCCTTCGTTGTGGGCGGATCGAGTGCCTCGAGAATGTCGTGAGCTATAGGCGCCTCCGATTCTGGCTGAAGAAAGGCGGATTGGCTGAGGAAGAAGTCGAAGAGATGGAGCGACACGACATCGATGTCCATCCTCTGGCCCAAGAGCCGCTGATCAGGTTCGCGGGCTATATCGGCCAGGTGCTCGCAGGCCCCGTCGCCGCGCTGAACCCCCAGATCATCACGATCGGCGGGCCAACGCCTCAGGCCGACCTCGCAAGCGCCATGGTGAACGCAATCCAGCGCAATCTCGCCGAGTGGTGCTCCCTCGCATCGGCGCAAGCTCTGAGGGGCATCTACATCACGGAATCTCGCTGGAGCGACATCGGCGACCCCGAGGGACGCCTCGCGGTTGCCGCCGGTGCTATACGTCGTGCCCGTTTCTACTTCGGTTGGCAATACGCATGGAACTCGCTCGCGAACACGCTTCTCAAGTTCAGCGACAAGACCGTCGAGCCGCCTGTGCGTCCGCTGCCGGTTCGGCTGGCGGCCTAACACCATCCCCACACTCGCTGCTTCGCCCTATCTCGCGTCGACTGGCTTCAGCTCGCACAGGCCCAGGTCGAGGCGGCGGCTGCCGACGAAACGCCTCCAGCGGCGCTCGCAGCCATCGGGTAGCGCTCCCATACTGCGTTCATCCGGTCAACACAGGGTCAACAACCGTCTGCAAGTGGCATCGACTTGGCTCGACCCGATACCGCTCATCCACGCGGGTTCACTAGCCCTGTCGAGAGCGCTCGAGGCCAGCGCCAACCACTTTTAATCCCAAGGTCGGAGGTTCGATCCCTCCCCGGCCCATCCGACGGGGGTTCCGACTTCGGTCGCATCTCCGCGAGGACTCGTACTCCGTCCGTGACGACGGTGACAGAGCGGGCGTCGTGCGGAGCAACGACGCCGCCTCCGTGCTCGCCTAGCGTCGTGCCATCGATCCGGCAGGCCAACCTCCAAGGAGGCACCGTGTTCTCCACCATCCGCACCCGCATCGCGTTCGCAGTCGCGATCGTCCTCGTCCTCGCCGCTGCGGTCGTCCCGGCGGCAGGCGCCCGCACCGAGCCGACGAGCCCCTGGTACGCCTACGACGCCGCCGTCAGGAAGGCGCAGGATCAGCGGCACGCGCAGCAGGTCAAGTCGCAGCTCCGCGGCATC
>Ga0335080_10009185_pt1 | contig 10332 bp, 8 predicted proteins | sample Lox_Sample_34_FD_206720 | JGI IMG/M metagenome (GOLD analysis project Ga0335080, IMG submission 206720) | Soil microbial communities from Loxahatchee National Wildlife Refuge, Florida, United States - Lox_Sample_3.4 | ecosystem: Environmental > Terrestrial > Soil > Wetlands | place: USA: Florida... | reverse complement strand
CGGTAGTATCGATGCCATTGCCGCTGGAGAGTTGCTTGAGGAGCAGTTGGCCGAGGCCGGTGAGAACGCCGGCGGCGAGCAGGACAAGTACACGTCGAGCGGCAGTGGCACCCTGAGAGGCTTCGAGGATGTTCGTGGCGGAGCCGTGCCAGGCGGTGCGCTGGACCCATTCGAGAAGGCGGGTTAGAGCAGCAGCGCCGAGGCCGGTGAGCGCACCGGTGAGCAGTACCGCGAGCCAGAAACGGCCAGCGGCAGAGTGGCCCAATGTGGCGGGAATCATCTCGCCGGACGAGAGCTTTGCCTGCGCGGCCGAGGGCTGGTTGGCGTCGGGCTCCGGAGTTTGTTGTGCTGTCATGGTCGCCGGACAGAGCCTCAATAACATTGGAGTGTAACCGAACCGGATTGGACGGCAATCTTTGCAATCTTTAAGACCTGCGGTCCCAGAGTTGCGGAGTTCAAGCGGGAATCAGGTATAGACCTGAGCCGGATCAAGGGTGGGGTTGGATTCCCAGAAAATCAGCGCGTGCTATACTCCGCGCGTTCGCGCAGAGGCGCGCGGTTTTTTTTTGCGAGTGTGATCGGGTGTGGTGATGACTCTGCGAGAGGAAACGCGTTCTTGATCCATTTGCCGGAAAATTTCAATGTGGCGACGTGGTTCGTGGACCGCAACGTCGAGGAAGGACGCGGGGCGAAGACCGCCATCGAGTGCGGCGACGCGCGAATCAAGTACGAGCAGCTTCTGGAGAACACGAACCGCGCGGGCAATGCGTTGCTGGAATTGGGAGTGCGGCCCGAAGAGCGCGTGCTCCTTCTGCTGTTAGATACGCCGGATTTTCTGTACAGCTTTTTTGGAGCCATCAAGATTGGCGCGGTGCCGGTGCCGGTGAACACGCTGGCGCGGCCTCGGGATTACGAGTACATGCTGAACGATTCGCGGGCACGAGTCGTCGTGGTGAGCGAGCCGTTGCTGCCGCATCTGGAGACGATCGCGGGAGAGAAACTGCGTTACCTGCGGCAAATTGTGGTGGCAACCGATTTTATGGAGGGACTTTCGCTGCAGCACCCGTCGCTGCGGACAGCAGGAGTTGAGAACGCGCCACGGAACGATTCGACGGCACCGTTTCCGGTCCGGTCGCTGAAAAATCTGATGGGGGCGGCTTCGCCACAGCTTGAGGCGGCGGCGACCAGCAAGGACGAGGCGGCGTTCTGGTTGTATTCGTCGGGAAGCACGGGGCCTTCGAAAGGATGCGTGCACCTGCATCACGACATGGTGGTGTGCACGGAGGCGTACGCCAAAGGCATTTTGCGGATGCAGGAGAGTGATCGGTGCTTCAGCGTGGCGCGTTTATTTTTTGCGTATGGCCTGGGCAACGCGGGGTATTACCCGCTGGGGTGCGGCGCGACGACGATTCTCGATCCGGTGCGGCCGACGCCCGCGACGATTTTTGCGGACATTGAGCGCTACAAGCCAACACTGTTTTTTTCGGTGCCCACGAATTTTGCGGCGTTGTTGGCTCATCAACGCGAGGGCGGTGGAGATTTTGATTTGCAGAGCGTCCGCTTTGCCATTTCCGCGGGAGAAGCACTACCTGCGCCGCTATTTCACCGGTTCAAGGAACGCTTCGGGGTGGAGATTCTGGATGCGCTGGGTTCGACGGAAACACTGCACATGGTGATTGCAAACGGGCCGAGTGCGGTGAAAGCGGGTTCGAGCGGGAAAATTATCCCAGGATATGAAGCGCGGCTGGTGGATGAGAACGGCGCGGAAGCGGCGACGAATGAGATTGGCGATTTGCTGGTGAAGAGCGACGCGACCTGCGCGTGCTACTGGAACAAACATCAGAAGTCGAAAGACACATTTGTGGGCGGATGGTTCCGGACAGGCGACAAATACTATCGCGATGAGGACGGATATTTCTGGTATGCGGGGCGGGCGAATGATCTGTTCAAGGTGAGTGGGTTGTGGTTGAGTCCGGCGGAGGTGGAAAGCGTGTTGATCGCTCACGTTGCCGTGCGCGAAGCCGCCGTGGTGGCGCGCGAGGATAAGGACGGGTTGGTGAAGCCTGCGGCTTATGTCGTGCTGGAGGCGAGCGCGGAAGTGTGGGGCGTGGCTCCGCGGGAAGAGTTGGCGCGAGAGCTGCGCGAGTTGGTGGGGCAAAGGATTGGCGGGTACAAGCGGCCGCGGTGGATCGAGTTTGTGGCGGAGATTCCGAAAACGGCGACGGGCAAGCTGCAGCGGTTCAAGTTGCGCGAAATGCAGGGCGCGCGGGATAAACTAGAGTCGTAGCGACGAAAAGGAGTTTCATGACGACGAATCTGGCGAATTACGTTTGCGGCGAGTGGCGCGCGGGCCGCGGCGCGGGCGAAGCGCTGGTGGACCCGGTGACGGGCGACGAGCTGGCGCGAATTTCTTCGCAGGGTGTGGATGCCAAAGCGACGCTGGAATTTGCGCGCACCGAAGGTGGGCCGGCGCTGCGGGCGATGAGTTACAAGCAGCGCGCGGAGTTGCTGGGGAAGATGGCGGACGTGCTGGCGGCGAATCGCGACGAATATTTTCGCATCTCGCTGCTGAATTTAGGCGCGAATCAGGCGGACGCGTTGTTTGACGTGGACGGTGCGATTTATACCGTGAAGTACTACGCGAAAATCGGGCAGGCGCTGGCCGACGGAAGATTATTGAAGGAAGGCGCGCCGGTTTCGATTTCGAAGACCGGCGTTTTCTTTGGGCAACATTATTTATTGCCGACAAAAGGCGTGGCCGTTTTTATTAATGCGTTCAATTTTCCGGCGTGGGGATTTTGTGAAAAGGCAGCGCCGGCGCTGCTGTCGGGCGTGCCGGTGGTGGTGAAGCCAGCGTCAGCGACGGCGTGGTTGGCGCACCGGATGGTGGAAGACGTAGTGAAAGCCGGCATTTTGCCGCGCGGTGCGGTTTCGTTGGTGTGCGGATCGGCGCGCGACCTGCTGGAGCATGTGAGCGAGAGCGATGTGGTGTCGTTTACGGGTTCGGCGGAAACGGCGGTGAAGATCCGGTCGAATCCCAATATTTTGCGGCGATCCGTGCGCGTGAATATCGAGGCGGACAGCATCAACTCCATCATTCTAGGACCGGATGTTGCGCTGGGAAGCGAGCTGTTCGAGTTGGCGGCTAGAGAAGTCGTGCGCGAGATGACGTTGAAAGCCGGACAGAAGTGCACAGCGATCCGGCGAATTTTTGCGCCGCGCGAACGGATGAAAGATCTGGGCGAGGCGATTGCGGCGAAGTTAGGCGGAATGAAGGTGGGCAATCCGCGGAGTGCCGAGGTAAAGGTGGGGCCGGTGGTAAACAAGGCGCAGCAGGCAGCGTGCCTTGCAGGGTTGCGGCAGTTGAAGCAGGAATGTGCGGTGATTTTTGGCGGCGATGAAAAATTTCAGCCGGTAGATGCGGATGCCGAGAAGTCGGCGTTCGTGCAGCCGACGTTGTTGGCATGCAACGATGGATTGGGCGCGAAATTTGTGCACGATGTGGAAGTGTTTGGGCCGGCGGCGACGCTGATTGGGTACGATTCGACGGAGCAAGCCATTGCCCTAGCGCGGCGAGGACTCGGTTCGCTGGTGGCTTCGATTTTTGCGAATGATGCGGCGTTTACGGAGCAAGTCGTGCTTGGGATCGGCGATTTGCACGGACGGATTATGGCCGTGGATGCAAGCGTGGGCACGCAGTACACGGGACATGGGAACGTGGTGCCGAGTTGCTTGCATGGGGGGCCGGGTCGCGCGGGTGGAGGCGAGGAGTTGGCGGGCTTACGAGGGTTGCTGCTGTATCACCGGCGATTTGTAGTGCAGGGGCCGCCGAGCTTGACGGGGAGTTTGGCGGAGAAGGCAACAGACGCGAGTTTGTTGTATTCGTAGCCGAGACCTGAAGACGCGGGTCCGCATTAGGGCGAGGGTCTCCCGGTCGGCACAATACTGCATGCCAGTTTCGAGGTGGTTCAACCCGAATGCCATGTCGCTGGCAAGGTCGCGCCTACATCTCGCAGAAAAAAAGTACTTTAGATAAAGATCAAGCGAAGGTATCGGGCGTGACCCGGGAAGTCTGCGCACGTCCGTCTTGACGTTTGGCAGATGACATGCGGTATACTGCATGTGCGGGGCCCAAAAATCTGACAGCATGCCTTCTTCTGCAAAATCCAAGCGACTCACTCGCAGCGTCGAGGTGACGCGCGTCACGTCAACCGTCCGTCCGCGATCTTTATCGCCCGCATCGCCGGCCAGCGAACATTCCAACGGAGATTTCCTTGTAGCGCTGGGGAGACGTGTTCGCGAATTGCGGAACCGGCGCGGAATGATCCGGAGAATTTTGGCGCAACAAGCAGATGTGTCGGAGCGGCACCTGGCACAGTTGGAGGCGGGCGAGGGAAACGTTTCGGTTGTGCTGTTGCGGCGGATTGCAGAGGCCTTGGGCGTTTCTATGGTGCAGTTGTTCGCGCCGGAAGTAGAAATGCAAGAAGCCGAGGAAGCGACAGGCGCAAAGCAGGTGAGGCGATTTTTGGAGCGGCTGCCGGCAAATAGGGTAGAGGAAGCGCTAGCGCGCTTGCAGCGTGAGTTTGGAGCGGAAGAAACAACGCGGCGGGCGAGAATTGCGCTGATCGGAATTCGCGGCGCGGGGAAGTCGACGCTTGGATCGAAGCTTGCGGTCGACTTGAAGATTCCGTTCATCGAGTTGGACGCGGAAATTGAGAAAGATGCGGGGATGCCGCTCGGCGAGATTTTTTTGCTTTACGGGCAAGCCGGTTATCGCGCGATTGAGCGGCGACTGCTCGAGCGTGTTCTTGGGGAGAATCCGGGGGCGATTCTTTCGGTGGGCGGCGGCGTGGTCTCGGAAAAAGAGACCTACGACTTTCTGCTGGCGAATTGCTACACGGTGTGGATTAAGGCGCGGCCGGAAGAGTATATGGCGCGGGTGATCGAGCAGGGCGACTTTCGCGTGATGGGCGGCAGCGATCAGGCAATGGAGGAGTTGCGGCGGATTTTGGAAGCGCGCGAGCCGTTGTATCGCAAAGCGGACGTGGTGCTCGATACGACGGGAAATTCGGTGGACGAGAGTTTTGCGAAATTGAAGGCAGCGTTGCAGGCCAAGGAAAAGTAGGAGGGAGTCGTGGACGCAGCAGCGACGGAACAGTTACAAGCAAAAGCCGAAGCGCCGAAGATAGAGCCGGTGGATTACCGGACGGAGCCGGCGAAATACAAGCATTGGAAGCTAGCGTTTGACGGGCCGGTGGCTACGCTAACGATGGATGTACAAGAGGATGGCGGGCTGCGACCAGGCTACAAGCTGAAGCTGAACTCCTACGATCTCGGCGTGGATATTGAGTTGTATGACGCGCTGCAGCGCATTCGCTTTGAGCATCCGGAAGTGCGCACGGTCGTGCTGGCGAGCGGGAAGAATCGGATTTTTTGTTCGGGCGCGAACATCTATATGTTGGGCTTGTCTTCGCATGCATGGAAGGTGAATTTCTGCAAATTCACCAATGAAACGCGGAATGGGATCGAGGATTCGAGCCGGCATTCAGGATTGAAATTTATCGCGGCGTTGAATGGAACTACGGCCGGCGGCGGGTATGAACTGGCGCTGGCTTGCGATGAAATTATTTTGATTGATGACCGGTCGTCGGCGGTGAGTTTGCCGGAGTTGCCGCTGCTCGGCGTGCTGCCGGGCACGGGCGGGCTGACGCGCGTGACCGACAAGCGCAAGGTGCGGCGCGATCATGCGGATATGTTCTGCACAAATCCCGACGGGGTGCGCGGGCAGCGGGCGAAGGACTGGAGGCTGGTCGATGATGCAGTCAAGCCGCAGCAGTTTGCCGAGCATGTGAAGCAGCGGGCGCTGAAGCTGGCGGAGGGCAGCGACCGGCCCGCGAATGCGAAAGGCGTGGCGTTGCCGCCAGTCGAACGCACGGTGGATGAAGCAGGGCTGCACTACGAGTTTGTCGATGCGCAAGTGAACCGCGAAGCGCGGACGGTGACGCTGACGGTGCGCGCGCCGAAGAATGCAGATGTGGACACCGTTGAGAGGGCGCACGCCGCTGGTGCGAAGTGGTGGCCGCTGCAGATGGCGCGGGAACTGGATGATGCGATCCTGAATTTGCGTACAAACGAGCTCGATCTGGGGCTGTGGATTCTGAAAACAACTGGAAATGCTGAAACTGTTCTGAAGACCGACGAATTTCTTTTGAGGAATCAAAACGATTGGTTCGTACGTGAAGTGCTGGGGATGGTGCGGCGAACGTTCGCGCGGCTGGATGTTTCATCGCGGTCGCTGTTTGCGATTGTGGAGTCGGATTCTTGTTTCGCGGGAACGCTTTTGGAACTGGCACTCGCGGCGGACCGGGTCTACATGCGTGATGCGCAGGAAGGTGAACCAGCGACCGTGATTCTTTCGGAGATGAATTTCGGCGCCTTGCCCACCGTGAGCCACGTTTCACGATTGGTCGCGCGGTTCTCCGGAGACCAGGAACAGGCCGACGGGTTAAAGACACTCATCGGGAAGAAGCTTGCGGCACAGGAAGCGATGGAGGCTGGGCTGGTCACCGCGACGCCGGACGATCTGGATTGGGATGACGAGTTGCGGCAGGCCCTCGAATCACGCGTGGCGCTTTCGCCGGATGCGCTCACCGGCCTCGAAGCGAACTTGCGTTTTGGCGGCGGCGAAACGATGGAATCGCGCATTTTCGGGAGGCTGTCGGCGTGGCAGAACTGGATTTTCATCCGGCCGAATGCGGTGGGGACGAATGGGGCGTTGAAAGTATACGGGACGGGTGTGCCGGTGAAATTTAATTGGGAACGAGTCTAAGAACCACGAAGCGAAGGAATGAAGTAAAGAAGTAAAGAAGTAATGAAGTAACGAAAAGCGGAGGAGCGGAGAAGAGGGGCCATGATTGATTACACAGAAAAAATTCCGAATAACGTCGACCTTGGGCGGGACCGCGCGCTGCAGCGCGCGCTGGAGCATTGGCAACCGGCGTACATGGGCTGGTGGTACGACATGGGGCCCAACGAGAGCCACAATTTTGATGTGTATCTGCGCACGGCGATCAGCGTGGAGCCGGACGGCTGGGCGCAATTCGATTACGTGAAGATGCCGGAGTATCGCTGGGGAATCTTCCTGCAGCCGCGCGATGCGGAACGCCAGGTGAATTTTGGCACGCACAAGGGGCAGGCGGCGTGGCAGGAAGTGCCGGGAGAATATCGTTCGACCTTGCGGCGCGTGATTGTGACGCAAGGCGACACCGAACCGGCATCCGTGGAACAGCAGCGGTTGCTTGGCGCGTCGTGCCCGTCCATGTACGACCTAAGGAACATTTTTCAGGTGAACGTGGAAGAGGGGCGACATTTGTGGGCGATGGTCTACTTGTTGCACCGCTACTTTGGGCGCGATGGGCGCGAAGAAGCGGAGTCGTTGCTGGCGCGGCGGTCTGGTGATGAAGATAATCCGCGCATTTTGGGCGCGTTCAACGAGCCAACACCGGACTGGCTGGCGTTTTACATGTTTACGTTTTTTACGGATCGCGATGGAAAATTTCAGCTTTGCGCGTTGGCTGAGTCCGGCTTCGATCCGCTTTCGCGCACCTGTCGATTCATGCTGACCGAAGAAGCGCACCACATGTTTGTTGGCGAAACCGGAATTACGCGCATTATCAAGCGCACCTGTGAAGTGATGAAAGAGAACAACGTCGAAGATCCGGAGCATGTGCGGGCGCTGGGCGTGATTGATTTGCAGACGATTCAGCGTTATCTGAATTTCCACTACAGCGTGACGCTAGATTTGTATGGCTCGGATGTTTCTTCGAATGCGGCGAATTATTTTACCAGCGGCTTAAAGGGACGATTCCGCGAAACGAAACTCGAAGACGATCACGTGCTCACGGATGCAGGGTATCCGGTGTACGAAGTCGTGGACGGAAAGATCGTGAAGAAAGATGTTCCGGCGCTGACCGCGCTGAACGAACGGCTGCGTGACGACTATATTGATGAAATCAAGGACGGCGTACAGCGTTGGCAAAACGTGATCGATAAAGTCGGCGTGAATTTCAAGTTGACGCTGCCGCACAAGGGTTTTCACCGGGCGATCGGCAACTTTGCCGGGCACTACATCAGTATCGATGGCGAAGTCATGACGGAAGAACAATGGAAGAAACATGAACACGAGTGGCTGCCGAGTCCGGCAGACAACAAGTTCGTGCAGTCGCTGATGACGGGGCGAGTGGTTGAACCGGGGAAATTTGCCAATTGGATTGCGCCGCCGATACGCGGCATCAATGGAAAGCCGATTGATTTTGAATATGTGCGATTCAATTGATTCGAAGGCGGAAGAAAAAAAGAAAAAGGTAACGCAGAGGCGCAGAGTTAGCAGAGATTCGGAGAGAAGTGGATTCACCGAGAAGAGGTCCGAAGAGGCGACGATTGCAGCCGATCATCGACATTCACATTCACATCATGCCGTACCACATGATGAAGCCCTCGGCGATGGCGCTAATGAAGAAGGGGCGCAAAGACTACGACGACGTGATGCGTTACTGCGCCGATCCGAAGGCGTTTTTGGCGCATCTGGATGGGCTCGGGATCGAACGGGCCGGATTGATCAATTATGTGGCGCCGAAGATTATCGGCTTTACGCCGGAAGTGAATGACTGGAGCGCGAAGTATTGCAGCGCGGCGCCGCAGAGGCTCATTGGGTTTGGCGGCGTGCTGCCGGGAAGCGTGCCGGATGTTGGCAAAGAAGTGGATCGCATGAAGAAGATCGGGATCCGCGCAATCAAATTGCACCCGTCGCACCAAGTGCTGACGCCCAATTCATACATCAATGGGAACCAGGATCTCGCGACGATTTACGAGCGCGCGCAAGCGAATGGAATGCCGGTGATGATTCACACCGGCACTTCGATTTTCCCCGGCGCGCGTAATCTGCACGCGCAGCCGATGTTGTGCGACGACGTAAGCATCGACTATCCCGATTTGGTGGTGATTCTGGCGCACGGCGGACGTCCGTTGTGGATGAACGAAGCGTTTTTTCTCGTGCGGCGGCACAAGAATATGTACATGGACATTTCGGGAATTCCGCCGCAGAAGCTACTGGAATATTTTCCGCGGATCGAAGACATCGCGGACAAGGTGTTGTGGGGAACGGATTGGCCGGGGCCGGGCGTGCCGGAGATCAAGGGAAACATTGAAAGATTCAACGCGCTGCCGATTGCGGCGGAAGCGAAGAAGAAGATTCTGTACGACAACGCAGCGCGACTGTTTCCAGTGTAGCGGTCGTGGGAGCTGAGAGCGCAAAGCGGAGTAAAACGAGTGAGTGAGTTGGTCCAACTTCCGGTGGAGTCGCAGAAGACGGCGCATATTCGGCTTACACTGAATGGCGAGGTGACCGATGTTTCGTTTGCACCCTACAAAACGTTGCTGGAAGTGCTGCGCGAGGATTTGGGACATACCGGAACAAAGCACGGCTGCGAGTTGGGCGAGTGCGGGGCGTGCGCGGTGCTGGTGGATGGCAAACCGGTGTTGTCCTGCCTGCTGTTGGCGCTGGAGTGCGATGGCAAAAGTGTTTTGACCGTCGAGGGATTGACCGCCGAGGGCAAGTTGCATCCGTTGCAAGAAGCGTTTGCGGATCTGGGCGCGGCGCAGTGCGGCTATTGCACGCCGGGAATTCTGGTGACGGCGAAAGCATTGCTCGATGCCAACGCGCATCCTTCGCGTGACCAGATTCGCGAAGCGCTTTCCGGGAATTTGTGCCGTTGCACCGGGTATCAGCAGATTTTTGAGGCCGTAGAAGAAGCGATCGTACGCATAGTAGGCGCAAAGAATGGCTGAAGAGAAAAAGACGGCGGTCATTGGAGTGCCGCGGCGGCGCGTGGATGCGCGCGCGAAAGTGACCGGGCAAACCCGCTATGCCGATGACATTTTTTTGCCGCGCATGGCGTTTTGCAAATTGCTGCGCTCGCCGCATCCGCATGCGCGGATTCGAAAGATCGATACGTCGCGGGCGCAGGCCCACCCTGGCGTGTACCTGGTGCTGACTGGGCGCGACCTGCCGATTGAGTACGGAATCTTGCCGGTGAGCCAGGATGAGCAAGCGTTGTGCGTGGATCACGTGCGGCATGTCGGCGATCCCGTAGCCGCGGTGATCGCGCGCGAAGAGTTGACGGCGTTCGAAGCGCTGGACCTGATTGATGTGGAATACGAACTTCTGCCGACGATCGCCGATCCCGAAGAAGCACTGGCGACGCCGGAGCCGCGAATTCACGACTACGGCGATGAAGGGAACATTCACAAGCGCGTATCACTGCAATTCGGCGA
>Ga0335080_10009184_pt1 | contig 10332 bp, 9 predicted proteins | sample Lox_Sample_34_FD_206720 | JGI IMG/M metagenome (GOLD analysis project Ga0335080, IMG submission 206720) | Soil microbial communities from Loxahatchee National Wildlife Refuge, Florida, United States - Lox_Sample_3.4 | ecosystem: Environmental > Terrestrial > Soil > Wetlands | place: USA: Florida... | reverse complement strand
CCCGGCGGGCGCAGTTTCGGAGCCGTGCGGGTCGGCGACGAAGTCCGCCGCCCCGCGCAGCCGTGGACGGCGACCGTGCACTCGGTGCTGCGGCATCTGGAAGACGTCGGCTTCGACGGCGCTCCGCGAGCCCGCGGCTTCGACGGCCAGGGCCGCGAACGCCTGACGTTCCTGCCCGGCCAGACCTTGGGCGAGACCTGGCCATGGCCGGATTGGCTGCGCTCCGACGACGCGCTCGGGCAGGTCGGTGCATGGCTCCGGAGGCTGCACGACGCGACCGCGGCATTCCGGCCGGCCGCGGACGCCGTCTGGTTCACCGGCCGGCCGTGGCAGCCGGGACTTCTGATCGCTCATCTGGATGCGTCGCCGTGGAACGCCGTATGGGCCGGCGGCGCTCTGGCCGGCTTCATCGACTGGGACACCGCCAGCCCGGCCCGGCGCGAGGATGACCTGGCGTTCTCGGCGCTGACCTGGGTGCCGCTGCTGACGGCGGAGATCGCCGGGCAAGCCGGATTCGGTGACGCAGCCGGCCGGCACTGGCGGTTCCATCTGCTCCTGGACGCGTACGGATACACCGGCGGCCCGACCGCGATCCGCGACGCGATCATCGGGCGTGCCGAGCGCAACGCCGCGATGATCCGGCAGTTCGCCGGCGGCGGTGAGCCGGTCTTCCAGCGCATGCTGCCGTGGGCCGCGGACCTGGAACGGTCCGGCAACGAGGTGGCCGAGCTACCGGACGGGTTCTGGCAGCGGCCGGGCCGCTGACGGACCGGGACCAGCCAAGAGCATGTCACCGGCCAGCGGGTCGCCGGACGCGTGGCACCGGGCCTGACCGGGCGCATCGCGTGACTCCGTGCCGCTGGTAACGGCCGCGTCAGGACTTCGCCGCCACCCACGCCCAACGACACGCCGCCCATCGCGAAGACCTCCTCCGCGGGCCGGGCGATCGTGACGGTGTTCTGGAATGTGGCCATCGTGGTCTCCCGGTGTCAGCTGTCCAGCAGCCGCTGAGCGGCTGTCGGGTCGTGGGCGGGCAGTACGACCAGGCCCGGCTGCTGCTGTGCCAGCGCGAGGACCTTGCGCGAGCTTTCCGCGAGCCGCCGTCGGCTGCCCACGCCGGGGAGCTGGCCGCGCTGGAGGATCTCGGCGCCGTAGGTGAGGTCCCCGGCCAGCAGCAGCGGCGGCCTGCCGACGCGGCGGACCAGCAGCGACACCGAGCCCGCGGTGTGACCGGGGGTGGGCAGCAGCACCAGCGAGCCGTCGCCCATCACATCCAGCGACCCGGTGAACGGCGCCAGGGCAGGATCATCGGTGGGCTCCGGGCTGATCTGGTGCCATTTCAGTCCCGGCAGCTGGATGTGGCTGCGCAGGAAGCCGCGCGGCTCCGGGCCGGGCCTGGCTAGTTCGGCCCATTCGGCGGCCGAGACCAGCAGGTCGGAGCCGGTCAGCTCGGCCAGCCCGCCGATGTGGTCCTGGTGCAGGTGGGACAGGATCGCCGTGCTCACATCGGCGGGGGAATATCCGAGCGTGGCCAGCTGAGCGGACAGGGTGTCCTGCTCACCGACGTCGAAACGGGCCAGCCGGTCATACAAGAAGCCGGTGACACCGCCGGGAAAGTAGGCGCTGTCGGTGACCGATGCCCGGTCCTGCCCGGTGTCGAACAGGATCAGCCCGTTGGCGTGCTCGATGACATAGACGTTGACCGGCCGCGGGGGCGTCCATTCCCGGGAGGTGAGCAGCCACCAGTACAGCGGCTTGCGGCTGCCGTAGGGGTGCTCAGGGCGGATCTGCACGGTGCCGGTGCTGACCACCGACACCGCCTTGACCGCGCTCGCCGATCCGGGCTCGGTCCGTGATATCGCGATCGGAGTGCTCATGACTGGAATCTCTTTCGTTGCTTGCTGGTGGCCCGGTTTCCCCGGGCCTGACACATCCAAGGCTGCCGCCGTCTGACGGTTGGGTCAGTGATCTTGATCGCGCGCCGGGCGACTAAAGTCACAGGCCCGCGGTGCCTCCGGATTCGGCGTATAGCCGGGCCGCGTCGAGGATCACGACGCTGTCCGCCGCGGTGGCCACGATCCCGGCGACCCGGAAATCACGCAGCACCCGGGCCACCACCTCGCGGACCGACCCAGCCGCATCCGCCAGCTCCTGCTGCGAGACGCGGGCCACCAGCCGGCCACGCGGGTGCTGCTGAGCCGAGGCAAGATCAAGCAGATGGGCGGCGACCCGCTGCCGCACCGAGCCGAACGCGTTGACCGCGGTCTGCTCCAGCGTGTCGTACAGCCTGCGATTCAGCTCCTCGGCGATCGCCCAGCCCACCTGCGGGTCGGTCCGTGCCGCCGCGGTCAGCGTCCGCAAGCTGATACGGAACAGGCTTGACGGCTCCACCGCCTGGACGCCGGTGCTGGCCGGCCCGCCCACCAGCACCGCGATGCCCAGCACATCGCCGGGCCGCGCGTACCGGACCGTGACCTGCCGGCCTCCCGCCGACATCAGGTACACCCGCAGCAGGCCACCGACGACCAGCGCCGCCTGCGGTCCCGACCCGGCCCGGTACACCGTCGTGCCCGCCGGGTAGTCCGCCCGCTCGCCCTCATCCCGCAGCCTGCCCACCAGTTCCGGCGGCAGGTCCGCCAGGAAGCTGCGCGCCATCGCGTCCTCTACGTCCCGGTCGGCCATGTCTACGACGGTAGGCCGGGTTGGCTGTCGCGTCTGTCCATGCTGTCCAGCCAGTCGAGCATGCCCTGGACGGACAGCGCGATGTTGCCGGCCTGGACGCGGCTTCGGCATGCGGATAACCCTGGCCGTCGGCACCTGCCAGGTCTGGGGCGTTGGTCCCGCCAATGAAGGGACCTTCGGCCCTTGGACCGCCATGGTGCTGGGACGGACGTTGACCGAACGAGCCTGCTGGTGCTCTTCTGCCGCCTGATCGGTCACAGCGGTGGAAGGAGATCCACCCGCGGGCTCGGCAACTCCCCGTGCCCTGACCTTGCGCGGGGCCATTTCCCGGCAGTCCTGCCTGCCGGGCCGGTCCATCAACCCGAAGATCTGGGAGTGATCTGGTGGGACTACTGCCCGCGGCGATGCCCAGAACGGTCAGCGCGACCGATCACCTGCACCGCTCCGCCCTCCTCTCTGATGACCGCCGCCAGGCCCTTGACCTGCTGCTGACGCTGGCCGCCGTGGAATGCCATGCCAGCGTCGGCGGGCACGCCGCAGTGCCCCCAGCGCTGCTGCGTGATCTGGTCATCATCACGGGCAGGCTAGCCGGACATAGCTGGCTGGACGCCAACGCTGACAGGACGGCTGCCTTTACCGCGTTGCACGTCAGCCTCGAGCCGCCGCCGCTGTCAGAACTTGACCAGATTCTCGCCCGCGTGCTGTCGGACCGGTTCGGCCCGCCCACACCGAGGGCAGCAGCCTGAAACGCCGATCCCCGCTGCGATCTGACAAGGAGGCCAAGACGATGGCTAACACCTCCGGCCAGGATGAGTTCCTGGCCGTCATCCGTAAGAGCCAGGAGGCGGTGATCGCCGTGGTCAGGAACATGGCCGAAACCGTCAAGACGGCCAGTCCGAAGCTGGCGTCCGTTCATGCGCCACTCACGGACAATCTTCCCAAGCTGCCGTCGGTCAGAGTGTCCCTCGGGGACAAGCTGCCCGGGCCAGAGGGCGCCGTGGCCAGCGCCTACGACTTCGCCGAGCAACTGCTGGCCGGCCAGCGGAAGTTCGCCGAGGACCTGCTGAAGGCGAAACCAGAGGGCGCCGTGGCCAGCACCTACGACTTCGCCGAGCAACTGCTGGCCAGCCAGCGGAAGTTCACCGAGGACCTGCTGAAGGCGGCGGTGCCGCTGATGCCTGGCCGCGCCGAGAGCGCGCCGACGACCGAGACCTACAAGCCAGGCCAGGTCGTTCCTCGCGATGGGACCGTCGAATGCGCGCGGCACCACGACATCCGAGACCACGTCAAAGCCGGTACCCGATTCGCACCGTGCAGTCATCACCATGAGCATAGCGAGGGCTGTACCTGGCAATACGTCTAGTCCGCCGCGAGTCGCAGCGACGCTCAGCTCGCCGAGGCCGTGCTGCGCCTGCTCGGCGTCCCCGCCGCTGAAGCCGCCCGCCTCGCCGCCCTCCCGCTCCCCTCGATCGATACGTGGTAACCGCCCCAGGGTGGCGAGAGCGTCATGGGTGCCGCCTTGAGCTCGTTACTCGAGGGTGGGAGTGATATCACCGACGTCCGTCGTCACATCCACGCCCAGTCGATGGAGTTCAACGAGCTCAACATCGAGTACGGCTACCAGTACACCTCCGCAGCAGTGCTCGGCGGCGGCTCTACCAGGACCCTGTCGTCGCAGGTTACAGTCGTTAACGGGCACAAAAGGATGGGTTGTGCCCGGGTCCGTCAGGCCGGCAGGCTGCGTCCGGCCCGCATAGGGCGCTGGCGGGAACCTGTCGCAGCGGCAGAGGCGGTGGGGGTGGGTGACGGCAGGCACTGCCGAGGTCGTGATCACGACCAAGTTGTTCAGGCCGAGCCCCCGGCCGCACACCGTAGAGCGCAAACGCCTGCATGACCTGCTACGCCAGGGGAATACCCTGCCGCTGACCCTGGTCGTCGCGCCGGCAGGCTGGGGCAAGAGCACGCTGGTCGCCGACTGGCTGGCCTGCGACCGGATCACTGCGGGCTGGGTATCGCTTGACGGCGGTGACAACGACCCCAAGCGCTTCTGGCGGTACCTCCTGCTCGCCGCCGAGCAGGCCGGCTCGGCCGCTGGGGCTGCTGCCCTGCGACGGCTGGATGCGGCCGGCTCTGACGTGCTCCGTGACGTGCTCCCGGCGTTCGTCAACGAACTGGCGGCCGCGCGGGCTCCCCTGATGCTCGTGCTGGATGACTACCATCTCATCACCAGTGCCCAGGTACACGCATCGGTCGCGACGCTGCTGGACCGCTCCCCGCCCCAGCTGCACCTGATGCTCGCCAGCCGGACCGACCCGCCGCTGCCGCTCAGCCGCCTGCGGGTACGGGAGAAACTGGCAGAGGTGCGGGCCGAAGACCTGCGGTTCAGCCCAGGCGAGGCGCTGGAGTTCTTCAGCGGACGGCTCGGCCCGCTGCTGTCGGAGCGGGACGTGCTCCGGCTGCTGACGCGTACCGAGGGATGGGCCGCGGGCCTGCAGCTGGCCGCCCTGCGGCTGCGCGACCGGGCCGACCCTTCCGCGTTCATCGAGAGATTCACCGGCGCGGACTGGCACATTGTCAGCTACCTCGGCGAGGAGGTGCTGGCCGACCAGGCCCCCGAAGTCCGCGAGTTCCTGCTGGAGACCTCGGTCCTCAACCGGATGTGTGCGCCGCTGTGCGACGCGCTGACCGGGCGGGCCGACGGCGCCGGGCTGATCAGCGAGATCTACCGCGCCAACTTGTTCCTGATCCCGCTGGACGACGAGCACCGCTGGTTCCGCTACCACCACCTGTTCGGCGGCCTGCTGCGCCATGAGCTGGCCCGCACGGCCCCGGAGCGGCCCTCCGTGCTGCATCGCCGGGCGGCGCAATGGTACGCCGGGCATGGCGATGCCGCCGAGGCGATCGGCCATGCGATCGCCTCAGGCGACAATGCGCTGAGCAGCCGGCTGGTGGCGGCGCACTGGCGCCAGCCGTTCAACGCCGGTCAGCTGGAGACGGTGCGCATGTGGCTCTACGCCCTGCCCGCCGAACTCGTCGCCGCCGACGCGTCCTTGTCGGCGGCGCGGGTCTGGGTCGCCCTGGACACGGGCCGTCTGGAGGAGGTCGCCGCCGCGCTGGACGCCGCCGAGGCCTGCATGCCCCCCGATACCCAGCTGATGGTGCTGCGCGCGCTGCACATGTACAAAGCGGGCGATGTCGGCGGCGCCACGGGCCGGCTGCGGGAGATCGCGCCGAGCGCGGGCGATCCGTTCATCGCGACCGTCCACCGGCTCGTCCAGGGCATCTCCTGGATGTGGCTGGGAGATGCCGCCCAGGCCAGGGAACTGCTCACAGAGGCGACCCGCCGTGCCGAGGCCGACGGTAACCGCCTGGCATATATCTACGCCGAGGGATGCCGGGCGCTGCTGGCGGTGAACCGGGGCGACCTGATGCTCGCGGACTCGCTGGTGGCCGACGCGGAGTCGGCGGTCGGCCAGACGCTCAGCGACTCGCACTTCGTGGCCATGTTCCCCGCCCTGGCACGAGCCCGCCTCGCCATCAAGCGCGCAGACTGGGCCAGCGCCCGGCGCGCCGCCACGGCAGCGGTGGAACTGGCCCGCCGCGGCGCCGGGCGGGTGGAGCTCGCCGCGGCCCTGCTCACCACGGCGGCGGCCAGCAGGATAGACGCAGGCACCGATGCCGGGGACGTCGATCCGGCAGCGCTGGCCGGGGAGGCGCGCGGCATCCTGCGGCGCTGCGCCGACCCGGGGCCGCTGGTAACCACCTGGCTGGCCGAAGAGCAGCGCGCCGGGGCGGCGCGCTCCCGTCAGGAAGGCCTGATCGAGCCGCTGACCGACCGGGAGCTGGCGATCCTGCGGCTGCTGCCCGCGCCGGCGTCCCTGCGCGAGCTCGCCTCGACGTTGTTCGTCACGCCCAACACGCTGAAGACGCATCTTCGGGCGATCTACCGCAAGCTCGGCGCCGAATCCCGGGAAGAAGCGGTGATCCGCGCCCGCGACCGCGGCCTCCTGTAGAACCCGCCACCCGCGCTCACCCGGCGAGCCAGCCGCCGTCGGCCACCAGCACGGACCCGGTGACGTACGAGGCTTCGGGCGAGCACAGCCACACCGCGACCGCGGCGATCTCCTCCGGCTCGGCGATGCGGCCCAGCGGCACCGCGCGCAGCAGCTCGTCACTGACCGCCGACGTCATCCCGGTCCGGGTCACCCCGGGGGCGATCGCGTTGACGCGGATCCCCGTGCCGCCGAGCTCCAGCGCCGCGGCGCGGGTCAGGCCGTGCACCCCGTGCTTGGCCGCGACATAGGCGCCGTTGTCCGGCATCGCGGCCGCGCCGAGCATCGAGGACGTGTTCACGATGGCGCCGGCCCCCTGGCTGCGCATCTGCCGGATCTCAGCCCGCATGCACCGCCAGACACCGGCCAGGTCCACCTGCAGGACGCGCAGGAAGTCCTCCTCGGAGTACTCATCCAGCGGGATATACGGCCCGGGGATCCCGGCGTTGTTGTGCGCCGCGTCTAGCCTGCCGAAGACCTGCACCGCGTGGCCGACGGCGGCGGTGACTGCCCGGAGATCGGTGACGTCCGCCACCAGCACCTCGGCACGCGACCCCGCCTTCCGCGCGGCAGCCGCGGTCTCGGCCAGGCCGTCGGCGTCGACGTCCACCAGCGCCACCGACGCCCCGGCGGATGCGAAAGCCAGGGCGCTGGCCCGGCCGATGCCGGAGGCGGACCCGGTGATCAGCGCCACGCGTCCGGACAGGTCAGCCACATGCCACCTCTTCAGGCCATCCAGGATCATCCACGGTATCGGATGACTGCAGCCTCGCTTGCGTGCCTGGGCCGCTGCTGTTGTGTCCTGGCATCGCGCCATCCGTTACGGCTAACTGGATCACGAACGCTGATTGCCCTGAGCTCGGGAAGTCAGTCCCGCACCGATGCGAGAAGCCGGGGGCGTGCTGCGCGACCTGCGCAGGTCCGGTGAAACGTTCTGCGCCCTTGCGGGACGTAACGGGCATGATGACGCGAACGCGGCCCGCGGCCACGGAAGCACAGTCCGGGTGGTGGCCGTCGAAGTACGGCGCCGATGACCAGGCGGGCGCTCTGAACGAGATCACGCCGGGCAAGGTGCTGGAGGCGGGGCCACCGGCGCCTGGGTCGCGCTGCTGGCCATTGTGTGAGCCACAAGGGAGCTGTCATGGCCGATCATTACGACCTCATCGTCATCGGGTCCGGCGCCGGCGGGGGAACGCTGACGCACGCACTGGCCCCCACCGGCAAGCGCATCCTGCTGCTCGAACGCGGCGACTTCCTGCCTCGCGAACCCCAGAACTGGGACTCCAAGTCGGTCTGGGTCGACCTGCGCTACCGCAACCCCGGCACATGGACCGACGCCAGCACAGGGACGGAATTCACTCCCAAACAGCACTATTTCGTGGGCGGCAACACCAAGTTCTACGGCGCGATCCTGTTCCGGTTCCGCGAGCGCGACTTCGGCCCCATCCAGCACGTGGACGGCATCTCGCCCGCGTGGCCGGTGGACTACGCCGACTTCGAGCCCTGGTACACCCGCGCCGAGCACCTCTACCACGTCCACGGCCAGCACGGCGCTGATCCGGACGACCCGCCGACGGCATCCAGCTACCGGTACCCGCCGCTGAGCCACGAGCCGCGCATCGCCCAGCTGGAGACCGACCTTGCCAAGGCGGGCCTGCACCCGTTCCCCCTGCCCGTCGGGCTCATCTACGACGAGTCCGCGCCGCAGTTCTCCCCGTGCATCCGGTGCGCCACCTGCGACGGGTACCCCTGCCTGGTCAACGGCAAGGCCGACGCCTACGTCGTCTGCGTCGAGCCGGCGCTGCGGTATCCCAACGTCACGCTGCGCACCAGGACCCGGGTCACTCGCCTGGAAACCGGCGGGGGCGGTAGGACCGTTTCCCGAGTGGCCGCCGAACGCGACGGGAAGGCCGAGGAGTACTCCGCCGACTTGGTGGTGGTGTCCGCGGGCGCGATCAACTCGGCCGCGCTGCTGCTGGCCTCGGCCAGCGACCGCCACCCCGGTGGCCTCGGCAACGGGTCCGGCGTGGTGGGCCGCCACCTGATGATGCACAACAACTCCTCGCTGATCGCCTTCTCCAAGATCGAAAATCCCACCAGGTTCCAGAAGACCCTTGGCGTCAACGACTTCTACTCTGGCGACCCGGACGGAAGCTGGGCCTACCCGCTTGGAGCGATGCAGATGCTCGGCAAGAGCGACGCGGTGCTGATCGGCTTCGACGCCCCGGACGCGGAAGATCCCGCGGACCTGGCCCGGCACGCGATGGACTTCTGGCTGACCACCGAGGACCTGCCGCTTCCCAGCAACCGGGTGACACTTGACCGGGACAGCCGGATCCGGATCCGGTACACCCAGACCAACGCCGAGGCGCACCGGCGGCTCATTGCCAGGTTCAAGAGCCTGCTCAGCGCCATGCAATGCCGCGAGGACGTGCTGCCCGGCTACTCCTATCTCGGCGGACGGCTGGGCATCTCCGCAGTGGCGCACCAGAACGGCACCGTGCGGTTCGGCGCCGACCCCGCCACCTCGGCGCTCGACCTGAACTGCAAGATGCACGAGCTGGACAACCTGTACGTGGTGGACTCCAGCTTCTTCGTCTCCAGCACCGCGGTCAACCCGACGCTGACCATCGTCGCGAACGCGCTGCGCGTCGCGGACCACATCGCCGGCCGACTCGGAGCCACCGGCCAGCATGAGGCCCGGCTGGCTCCCGCCGCCGCGACGTCGGCGCCGGAACCCGCCGGGGTGACCAGCCATGCCTGACGTGTCGTTCACCAACCTGCTGGTGGTCGCCGCCGTCGCCATCCTGGCCCCGCTGACCGTCGGGCTCGCGCCGCGGCTGCGCGTCCCGGCGGTCGTGCTGGAGATCGTCGTCGAACCACGAACCATGAGGAGACAGACATGCCCCAGATAGTCACGAGCACGGTGGTGGCCAGCCCGGTCAGCGAGGTCTGGGCCTTGCTCCGGGACTTCGCTGCCATCGGCGACTGGCACCCGGCCCTGCCGCCGTGCGAGATCGAGGACGGGCCCGCCGACCGCGTCGGCTGCATCCGGGTCTTCCCGCTCGCGGGCGGTCACCGGGAAACCCTCACCGGGCTCGACGACCAGCAGCGGACCATCGCGTTCGCCTTCGGCGACAACGCCGGGCTGCCGGTCCGCTCGTACATATCCATGATGACTGCCCAGCCGGTCACCTTGACCGATCACACATATATCGAATGGTCGTCCCGGTTCGATTGCGACGAGGCGGACGGGGACAAGGTGACCGCTGCGGTGCGCGACGGCGTGCTCGTTCCCGGTCTGAAGGCACTCGAGCAGCGGTTCGGGCTCGCGCGGTAACCGCATCACAATGCCTCGTTGGACAGGCCGCGTGCGACCAGGATGAGGACCCTCGACCTCGCGGGCCGCCAGGCCCGCGAGCGCCTCCCGGCGGCGCGGCAGGCGTTCGGTCAGGTAGGGATACATCCGGACCCGCTCCCATCCGCCCGCGCTCAGCGGCCGGGGCGGTCCCAGATCGAATTCGGCACGCCCAGCCGCCCGAAACCGTGCACGAGCCGGCGCAGCATCAGCACGGTCTCGCCCGGCAGCCTGAGCCGG
>Ga0335080_10009183_pt1 | contig 10332 bp, 9 predicted proteins | sample Lox_Sample_34_FD_206720 | JGI IMG/M metagenome (GOLD analysis project Ga0335080, IMG submission 206720) | Soil microbial communities from Loxahatchee National Wildlife Refuge, Florida, United States - Lox_Sample_3.4 | ecosystem: Environmental > Terrestrial > Soil > Wetlands | place: USA: Florida... | reverse complement strand
TGGCAAACCGTCAGAGATCGACCATTTCGGAACAGTGCTGATTCTCGCCGGAAGCGTGGGGACCGCGATGGCATTGCCCACCGCGAATGCGCTCAAGCAGGCAGGCAACCACGTCATTTTTGCCGAAGGTGCGCGCAGCCGGGAAATGGTCGTCTTCGAAGACGAGGTTCACAACGCCGCAAACGAAGCCTACATCATGACCGACGACGGCAGTTACGGAGAAAAAGGACTCGTCACCGCAAAGTTGAACGAACTGCTCGCGGCCGGCCGAAAGATCGACTTTGTGCTGGCTGTCGGACCCGTTCCGATGATGCGAGCCGTCTCCCAAATCACCTGCCCCCTTGGAATCAGAACAGTTGTGAGCCTCAATTCCATCATGGTGGACGGCACCGGGATGTGCGGGGGCTGCCGAGTCCTGCTCGGCGACAAGAGCAAGTTTGCGTGCGTGGATGGCCCGGAGTTCGATGCATCGCTCGTGAACTTCGATGTGCTGATGCAGCGCAATGCGATGTATCGCGAAAAGGAATGCGAATCGCTCAAACAATTTGAGGAACACAAGCAGGAGGAACTCACGCAACTCCGCACAGAGTTGGCAGCCAAAGAAGCGGAGTTGGAGCACCTGCGCGCGGAAATTGCAGATCTCAGTCCCGTTGGCGAGGCGCACCATGCCTGAGAAAAACACTCTCCCCCTGAAGCAGCGCATCGCGATTCCGCGCGTACACATGCCGGAGTTCGACCCCGCCCTTCGCAGCCGCAGCTTTGAAGAGGTGAATCGGGGATTGCCTCCGGCCGACGCGATGCTTGAAGCGACACGATGCATCGAGTGTGCCAAGCCGGGATGCGTCGAGGAGTGCCCGGTCGGCGTGAAGGTGAAGCAGGTGGTTGCGCTGATCTATGCCGGAGATTACCTGGACGCTGCCGCCAAATTGCGCGAAGACAACGCACTCCCGGCGATTACCGGGCGGGTGTGCCCGCAGGAACATCAGTGTGAGGGTGGATGCGTCCTGGGGCGCAAGGGCGCTCCACTGGCCATCGGCCATCTCGAAAGGTTTGTCGCCGACTACGAACGCGAAAGTGGACAGCTCGGCCTGCCGCACATTGCTCCTCCTACCGGTAAGTCGGTCGCCATCGTTGGCAGCGGACCGGCAGGGCTCTCAGCGGCCGGCGATCTCGCGCAGAAGGGCCATCGCGTTCATGTCTTCGAGGCGCTGCATGAACTCGGCGGCGTCCTCGTGTATGGAATTCCCGAGTTTCGCCTGCCAAAGGCGATCGTTCGCGAAGAAATAGACAATCTGCGCCGCATCGGTGTCGAATTCGAAACCAACGTCGTTGTTGGCAAGAGCGTCACGATCGATGAACTAATGCGCGACGAGCATTATGATGCGGTGTTTGTAGCGACGGGCGCCGGCCTGCCGCGTTTTTTGGGAATCCCCGGCGAGCATCTCAACGGTGTCTACTCGGCCAACGAATTCCTGACTCGAGTAAACCTCATGCGCGCCTATCGTGGACTTGAGTACGACGAGCCGGTGTACGACTGCCACGATCGCGACGTGATGGTTGTTGGCGGGGGCAACACCGCCATGGACGCCGTGCGGACAGCACGGCGCTTGGGCGCGCGAACGGCGACACTCGTATATCGCAGATCGGAAGCCGAGATGCCGGCTCGCGCAGAAGAAGTGAAGCATGCCCTCGAAGAAGGCATCGAGTTTTGCACGCTTACCGATCCCGTAGCTTTCCTCGGCGATGAAAGAGGATGGCTCACGGGAGCGCGCTGCATGCGCATGGAATTGGGCGCGCCGGATGCGAGCGGGCGGCGCAGTCCTGTCCCTATCAAAGGCTCGGAGTTTGTGCTCCCCGTGAATGTCGCCATCATCGGTGTTGGCACCACTGCCAATCCCCTCATCCAAAGCACCACACCCGATCTCGAAACCAATTCCCGAAATTACATCGTTGCCGACCTGCAGACGATGCGCACGTCAAAGCCCGGCGTCTTTGCAGGCGGTGACATCGTGACCGGCGCGGCAACGGTGATCCTCGCCATGGGAGCCGGACGCAAAGCCGCGGCCTCGATCCACGTTTTTCTGACCACGGGAGACTGGTGAAAACAAGGGGGACGAAGTCGGGAACAGCAAAACAAAGGCTCTCCGCTCGCTGTTTCCTGTTACTCCCTACTGCCGATTACACTTCCCTCGACGGAAATTCTGCTCGACCGGATTCCCCGCTCAACAATTTATCAAGATGACCGTGGACGTCGAGGCGCGTTCGTGGTATTCGTCCTTCATCCAATCGGACCATCGCCAGTGCGGAGGCAAGTTGCTCGTAGGCATTCTCAAGGAAACCACTCCTGGTGAGACTCGTGTCGCTCTCCTGCCGGAGAGTCTTAAGAACCTTCTTGCGCAGGGCATCAAAGTGGTCGTCGAGTCAGGCGCCGGCAAGTCTGCCGGAGCTGCCGATGACGCGTACTCTGCTGCAGGCGCGATGGTTACCGGGGACAGGCCCTCGATCCTCACCGAAGCAGATTTGCTCCCCGTCGTGAACGCGCCCAGCCCATCCGATCAGGCTCTGCTCAAGAGCAGTTCGGTCGTCATCGGCTTTCTGCGCCCGCTCGAAGCCCCGGCACACCTCGCCACCGCCATCGCCTTGCACGTGACGCTCTTCAGTATGGAGTTGGTACCTCGAATCACGCGAGCGCAGTCGATGGACGCGCTCTCCTCCATGGCAACGGTCGCCGGCTACAAGGCCGTCATCAACGCCGCCGAAGCCCTGCCTCGGCTGTTCCCACTGCTGATGACCGCGGCAGGAACAATCCCGCCGGCTCGTGTCTTTGTCATTGGCGCCGGCGTCGCGGGGCTACAGGCGATTGCCACCGCTCGAAGACTGGGCGCAGTCGTCGAGGCTTACGACGTCCGTGCCGCCGCCGCCGAACAGGTGCGCTCGCTGGGCGCCAAGTTTCTCGATGTCGATCTGGGCGGCATCAACACCGAAGGCGGTGGAGGGTATGCTGCCGAACTTACCGAAGAAGCTCTTGATCGTGGGCGCGATCTCATTACGCGCACCGCGGCGCACTCCGACGTGATCATCACCACTGCGCAAGTGCCCGGCCGTCCGGCCCCGCGCCTCATTCGGCGCGAAGCAGTGCAGGCCATGCGCCCCGGCTCCGTACTTGTCGATCTTGCCGCGCCCACTGGCGGCAACTGCGAACTCACCATCCCCGGCGTGATGCAAACGCTGGGCGGAGTCACGCTGATGGCGCCGATGAATCTGCCTGCGGAGTGCCCTGTCGACGCCAGCGCACTGTATGCGCGCAATGTCGTCAGCTTCCTCAGCCTGATCGCAAAGAACGGCGAACTCAACATCGATCTCACCGATGAAGTTCTCGCAGGCGCCTGCGTAGCGCACAAAGGGGCGCCAGTAAATTCGCGCGTAGCCAGGCTGCTCGAACAACACCCGGTAGCCAGTGGCTCATAGCTGGTCGCTCGCAACCCTGCAGGCTACTGGCTTTTGGATTTTGAAAGAAGGGAGACCGCTGGATGATGAATCCTGCTGTCCTTATCGCCTCGATTTACGTCTTCGCGCTGGCCGCCTTTCTCGGCTACCAGGTCATCAGCCGTGTGCCGCCCCTGCTGCATACGCCGCTGATGTCGGCTACGAACGCCATCTCCGGCATCTCGCTCATCGGCTCGCTAGTATTGGCAGGGGCGTCGCACTATCCGACCTCGGCGCATGTGTTGGGCTTTATCGCAGTCACCACCGCCACCATCAACGTGGTCGGCGGATTCGGCATCACCGACCGCATGCTAAAGATGTTCGGCAAGCGCAAGACAAAACCCGAACAGACGGAGGTGGCGAAATGACCGCCTCCACATACTTCATGGAAGCGACTTATCTCCTTGCTTCCATTCTCTTCGTCTTCGCGCTCAAGAGAATGTCGCACCCCGACACAGCGCGACGAGGCATGTTCCTTGCCGAAGGCGGAATGCTCGCCGCCATTATCGGCACGCTGGTTGGCACTCACATCGTCACCTGGACCTGGATCATCGCTGGCCTCTCCATCGGGTCGATCATCGGCGCCTGGATGGCGATCTGGGTGCCTATGACCGCCATGCCGCAACGAACCGCGCTCTCCCACGCCTTCGGTGCTCTCGCCGCGGCCCTGGTCGGGGTGGGTGAATTTGCTGTCAGATCGAGTGAGATGCATCCCATCACCCGCGGAGCGCTGGGCTTCGAAGTCATGTTGGGCTCCCTCACCACCACCGGGTCCCTGATCGCCGCCGGCAAGCTGCAGGGCCTCATCCCGGGCAAGCCCATCCAGTTCAAAGGCCAGAACATTGTCAACCTGCTCCTCTTCCTGTCGCTCGCAACTTTCTTCGTGATCTTCCTGGCGCATCCTGAGGCCAGCGAGGTTTTCTACACACTGCTTGCCCTGGCATTCATCTTTGGGGTGATGCTGGTGATTCCCGTCGGCTCGGCCGACATGCCCGTGGTCATGTCTCTGCTGAATTCTTATGCCGGATTGGCAGCCGCTGCCACCGGATTCGTCCTCGGCAACAACGTGCTCATCATCGCCGGAACGCTCGACGGCTTCTCGGGATTCATACTCTCTGTCCTGATGTGCAAGGCCATGAACCGTTCGATCACGAATGTGCTCTTCGGCGGATTCGGAGCCGTTACCGCCGAATCCACGACAAGCATTGGCGGAGTGATGCGCGAGATCAATCTTGAAGACGCCGCCATGCAACTCGCGTTTGCCAGCCGTGTCATCTTCGTCCCCGGATATGGGCTTGCCATCGCCCAGGCACAGCACGCCGTTCGTGAGCTTGCTGAAATGCTCGAAGATCGCGGTGTCACCGTGAAATACGCCATCCACCCGGTCGCCGGCCGCATGCCCGGCCACATGAACGTTCTCCTTGCCGAGGCCGACGTTCCCTACTCCTCGCTTTACGAAATGGAGAAGATCAATCCCGAATTTCCCTCCACCGACGTCGCCGTGGTGATCGGCGCGAATGACGTAGTCAATCCCGACGCGCGCGACAACCCCAAGTCGATCATCGCCGGCATGCCGATCCTGGAAGTGGACCGCGCCAAGAGTGTGATCGTACTCAAACGCGGCCAGGGCCGTGGCTTCTCCGGACTCGATAACCCCCTCTTCTTCAAATCCTGCACGGCCATGCTCTACGGAGACGCCAAATCCACGCTCACCCATCTCGCCCAGGCGGTACAGCACGTGTGAAAGACAGAGAAGAGAGTCGGGGAACACTGGACCGTCCCGGACTGGATGAGGGATAGGCTAACGATTCCAGCCGAATTGCCTGTCATCCCCTACTTCCGATTCCCTGTTCCAAAAAATTCGGCGGCAGAAGGACTGCCCTCTGCCGCCATCGGTATTAACTACAACCGCATTTGCTCTCTGCTTACACTTTCCTTGACGGAAATTCGCTCCTACTGGTTTACAGCTGGAGCAGGATTTTCTTCACCCGGCCCTTCACCCAGCATGCCCTGGGGCCCCCCGGGCGGCGGAGGAGGAACACCCTTGTCATCGGCACCACCCGGCGCGCCGCCCTGACGACCGCGCCACTGGCGCCCAAGACCGTCATGGTTTTGCCGGAAATCCTGCACCTGTTTCCACTGATCCGGGGTCAACTTCGAACGCAGTTCAAACAGGAATCGTGCATTTGCCTTCTCCAACTCCGCGCGCGCCTGCGCCACCTTGTCGATCTGCGCCAGGACTGCCGATTCATTCGGCTGATCGGCCCGCACCAGCGGTTCCATGGCAACTTCGGCCTTCTCCACGGAGGCTCGGAGGTCAATGAGTTGCTCTCGATGCTGCTGATAGATCTCGTCCATCGCTTTGCGCTGATCGTCCGTAAGGTTCAACTTTTCGACAAGATTTGGATTGTTCCACCACCGCCCATGCTCTCCGCGCATTGCGCGCTCCATAGGCGGCCGATGTCCAGCGAATCCCGGTCCGCCGGGGCCGGCCGGAGCCGGAGTCTGCGCACTCGCTAATACCGCGGCAAAGATAACCGCAAACGCCATTCCCAACCGCACAGCCACGCTAACTTTCATTCCCGTTCTCCTATCCTGAATTCCTCGAATCTGCAAATGCTCAATTGCCTGTGTTCTCGCTTTCTTCCATCAACGACGCCATCGGCTCAAGCGCGCTCGGAACCTCTCGCGCTACATCGCTGTCCACCTTCGCCATCAAATCCTCTTCATCCTTGGGATGCTGCGCAGCCAGTTCGCGCTGGTGATCTTCGATCCGCGCGGCCTCGATCTTTACCGCTTCCTGCTGGCGGTGATTCTCGTAAATGCCGCCCGAAACGGTACCTGCAAACACCAGGGACCCCAGCGCCCACTTCGTTAAACTATTCCAGCTCGCCCGCGTCGGCGCCTTTACCTGCCGCGGACGGCTCAACATGGTCTCGCTCCACGCATCCACGCTCGCCTTGAAGTTGCCCAGTGCCTCACGAAGCTCCGGCTCCAGCCTCTCCTCTTCGTCTGAGCGGATCCCCATCGCGTTTTCATCCCAGTGATTCATAGTCCGAGCCTCTAATCCTGTTCCCTGTTGTTCCCAAATTCCTTCCGCACCCGTGCCAGCGCGCGCGAAAGATGCGCCTTCACTGTGCCTTCCCCCATCCCGGTGGTCTCGGCAATTTCTTTCAGCTCCAGCTCCTCCACATAGCGGAGAAGAAAAACCGAGCGCTGGCGTTCGCTCAGATTCTCAACGGCTCGCCAAACCTGCGCCACCTTCTCCTTGGCCAGCAGTTGCTGTTCAACCGTTCTCTCTCCGCTCGGTAGCCAGTCGCTGGCTTCGTCCAGGTCCACCGAATTGGTCCGCGCGTGACGCCAGAACTGCAACCGCCGGTTGCGCCAGTGGTCCTTTTGCAGGTTGATAGCGATCCGCATCAACCACGTCAGGGCGCTCGACTCGCCGCGAAAGCCCGACCAGTTGCGGTGCGCCTTCAGAAAGCAGTCCTGGGTTAGAGTCTCAGCCAGATCCACGTCGCGCGTCGATGCCAGAAGGAACCGGAAAATCTGCGGCCGGTGACTGGCCACAATGCTGTCAAAATCCTGAGCGGCAATCTCTTCTGCTGCTGCCTTGACCATTGGCTCCAATGTTGTGCAGGCTGCCATCACTTGGGTAGACGCCTGCACGAATCTCGAGTTTACAAATTCCTTACAAATCTCACCGTTTGGACAGGAACCTGTGGTCTAAAGACGTAGTTCGGCATCAATTTGTCGCGGTGAATGCCTCTTGCGCAGCTTAGCCCTGCTTGCGAGTCAAGAAACGGACCTCCCAGGAGGTGGTTGGCAGCCCCGTCTGTTCGGCGATCGGGCGCAGGGCAACCGTCGCTGGCTGGACCGGGTATTCCGCCTGGAAATACTTCATTTCGCTGGCCGCAATGGGAACCGAGAATCCACCGACACCGTTCTTTCTGTCGATCACCGGACTGGCTCCTTCGATCAGCTGGTTCCGCGTCGTGAGTTCGTTGAAATAGGCAGGATTCTGCTCCGCCGAAACGCCCAACAGCCACGGCCCATACCAGAACGTCTTGCGGTCCGCACCACCGGGCTCGGACCGCCACCGCATCTTGTATTGCACCTCGATAGTTTCTCCCGCAGTCCAGGATCGCTCCGCCTCTACGTATCCGGGATCGGTAGACGAGATCAATCCGGGCCCCTTCAGACGAAGCGCCACCGATTCCGCCCACTCCGGCTTCCGAACTGCAAGTCTTACCCGGCCCGTGCCTGCCGCCTCGATGCTGATTCTCACCTGGCCATTCTGCGTCAGCGTGGACTGTGAAGATGCGGTCAGGCTCCGGCTCTCGATTCTGCCGTTGAGGGGCAACTCGTAGCGCAACCCGGCTTCGTCGGCGTGAAATGCGTTCTCCTGCATGTCCGGAAAACACCGCAACCCATGCATCGTGCAGCACCACCACGCGCGCGCAGCCCCCGCTGCAGGCAGCCCCGTTGCGGTATACGCGCGATGTCCGAAATCGCCCGTCGCAAATTGGTTGAAGGCGAGTTCGTTGAAGATCGCCTTCTCTGCCATTGCCAGGTACTTCGGATCTCCTTTGGCCTTCCACAGCGCGAAGTTCAGTCGTACCCAGTCCGCTTCCGCACATCCTTCCGTGCGGTGATTATTCGGGCTCCAGCCCTCGGGAACGCCACCCGTGATGAGCAGATCGGGCGATGCCGTTATCTCCTGCCACGCGGTCTCACACTGCCGCAGCAGCTTTTCGTCTTTCGTCAGCGCGTAGAGATCCATCACGCCGCGCAGGCTGGTCAGGTAGCCATGCACATGATCGCCGGGCCGCCTCTCGATAACGGTCGCGATCTGCGCCGCCAACACCTTATAGCGTTCGTCATTTGTTACTGCAGAGAGCTTCGTCAGCCCTTCCGTCTGCTGCGTCCAGCAGATGTAGCTCGAAGCAAAGTGCTGCGCCCCGAAAGCCTCGCGAATCTCCGTCGACATCATGATCGGACTGATGCGCACGAGGAAGTCGCCCACGCGTCTGGAAGCAGAGAGCACAGATTCCGACGGCTTCCATTGGTAATACTCGAGCAGCCCCACCAGCAGCCGCCCATTGCCCCACAGCAACGCCATCTCTGCATCGGTCGGCTTTTCGAAATTGAAGCCGGCGCCGAAGTACCCTTCCGGCTTCTGCAAGGCAATTGTCTTCTCGACCAGCGCATCCAGCCCAGGCGCCTCCACTCCATATGCACGCGCAGCCGTGGCCAGTGCCCCGATGTACCTGCCCGACAGGTCGCCGCTGTATTCCGTGAAACGCCTCTCCGCCGTGGGCTTCACATCGGCAAGAAGAAATTCCTCGGTAAAGCGGGGAGAATCGCCTTCCAGTACCCGTCGCAGCGTGAGTTCAAATCGCTCGCCCGCAGCCCGGTGCATCTCCGGCAGAGCATCTCCTGAGACCTGATCCCGAACCCCTGCAAATGACACCGGCGACTTCGCCATCGAAAGCGGGATCAGTGCTGCTGCCTTTACAAAACTCCGCCTGTTCATTGATCTCATTCCCTGCGCCTTGAATTCGTTCCCGGGTCTTCATTCTCATCTCTGTGCTGTTCACCGTCAACGAAAGTCCAGGACAAATTGGTGTTGCCATCTGTGGCCCTTGTCACAGTCCGGCTGAGGCCGGCGTGGTCTGCTATCTCCAATCTGTTGAGGGTACGGATCCCAGCGTTTCTCGAAGGGGTGAGTTATGTCGTCCTTGCTGCAGCGTGCCTCCATTCTTGCGGCCGCTCTCGTTTTCTTGTTCGGCTGCGCACACGCACAGTCCGCGAGCGTCCTCGTTGCCGGTGAACCACTGCAGTTCGACACTGCCGATTCCAGCTCGCAGGCGCTGGATCTGCCGCCCGATGAAAGCACGCCCGCAGCAACGCCGTCATCGGCTGGGTCCTCCTCGGCGGGACAGTACGACAATCGGATTTCAAATCGCTCGTTCAGCCGCTTCTCCTTCGAGCTCGGCGGTGGCGGCAATGCCCCAGTGGGTGACTCCTCGCGATACATCACATGGGGTGGCCAGTTCGTTACAGGAGCGGGCTATCGTTTCAGCCCGATGTTCAGCACCCTCGTGGAATTCCAGTACATCTACGACAAGCTGCCGGGCGACATCATCGCCCAGACCGGAGCTGACGGAGGGCACGCTGACATCTGGTCGTTCACACTGGCCCCCGTCATTGATCTCACGCCGCACCACCGCACCAGTCTCTACATCACAGGCGGCGGAGGCTTTTACCGGAAAATCACCAATTTCACCAACCCTGTCGACGTTCTCTACTGCTACTACTACTACTGCGGAATTACGACGGAAAATGTGGTCATCGGCCACTTCTCCAGCAATCAGGGCGGCTGGAATATCGGGGGCGGCGTTGGATACCGCTTCATCGGCAACATGCAACTCTACGCTGAAACCCGCTACCTGGACATCTTCTCGCCTGCAGTAACAACCGAACCGAACGGCCTCGGAAGGGTCAGCGTCGGTGCTGGGACAGTCCTCGTCCCATTTACATTCGGAATCCGCTGGTGATCTGACGCGTCGAATCCCCTGAATCACATTCCCAGCACTTCGGCTCGGAGTCATCCCTGATAGACTCCCCACGTAAACGCTTTCCGAGGAGTCCGGTCATGATGCTCGAGTCGCTCCGCAAACAGGTTCTTGCCGCGAATCAGGAGATTGCCCGCCGCGGTCTTGCCCCACACACCTTCGGGAATGCCAGCGGAATCGATCGATCCGGAGCGCAGCCGCTCGTCGTCATCAAGCCCAGCGGGGTCGATTATGCCTCCTTGACTCCGGCCGACCTCGTCGTAACCGA
>Ga0335080_10009182_pt1 | contig 10332 bp, 8 predicted proteins | sample Lox_Sample_34_FD_206720 | JGI IMG/M metagenome (GOLD analysis project Ga0335080, IMG submission 206720) | Soil microbial communities from Loxahatchee National Wildlife Refuge, Florida, United States - Lox_Sample_3.4 | ecosystem: Environmental > Terrestrial > Soil > Wetlands | place: USA: Florida... | reverse complement strand
ATCGTCACCCTGGGCACGGACGGGCAGATCGCCGTCCGGTGCGACATGCCGGCCGGCTCCACGGGACACACGGACTTCGTGTTCGACGTGGTGGGGTACTTCCAGTAGACCAGTAACGACCCGAAGGCGTGGTGATCTCGAGCCCGAACGAGCGCTGACCGCGTGCAGGCTCGGGATGACGACTCCCGTGGCTCTGCAGATTGCCTGAGCTGAACGCCAGCGGGCCCTCGGTACACGCACCCTCCGATCCTCCTTGTCGGCCCTGGGCAGCTCGATGACAATACGCGCTGGCCCCACGGGCACGGAGCTCACTGGTCGTCCATCAGGAGGATCCGGGTCGGGGAGCCACAGGGCGAGGGACGCGGCCATGAAAGCCACGAGCAGGAAGGAGTGCCGGCGACAGATGACGCGGCGCGAGTTCGTCGGGGGGGCCCTGGGGGCGGCGGGGGTCATCACGGGCGCACCCGCGCTCCTGCGCGGCAAGAACCTGAACGGCAAGCTGGACATCGCGTTCATCGCCTCCGGCGGCCGCGCCACGGACCTCATGGACGAGCTCACCCTCCCGCCGGGGCGCGATCGCCGCGGGGCGGCGGCCGGCGGCGAGGCCCGCGGTGGCGCAGTCGCGGCGGCGGCACCGCATCCCGACGAGAACGTCGCCCTCGTCTGCGACGTGGACCAGAATGCCGTGGACAGCGCGGCGGTCCGGTTCCTGAAGGCAAGGAAGTTCAACGACCTCCGTCGCGTCTTCGACGAGCCGAACAGCTTCGACGCCGTCGTGGTCGCGACCTGCGAGCACACGCACGCCTTCGCCACCTACCTGGCCCTGACGCACGGCAAGCACGTCTACTGCGAGAAGCCGCTCGCCTACAACATCTGGGAGACCCGGCTCATCCGCGAGACGGCCGCGAAGCATCCCCGGCTGGCCACGCAGATGGGCAACCAGGGCCACGCTGCGGAGGCCCGGCGGACGATCCGGGAGATCCTCATGACCGGCGTCATCGGCCCGGTGCGCGAGGTCCACGTGTGGGCGAGTCGCGCCTGGGGGCTGCAGGACGCCGCCTCCGCCGAGAGGTTCGACAAGCCGCACGGGTTCTACAACGGCATCCAGATCGTCGATCGGTTCCCCGAGGAGATGCCGGTTCCGCCGAACATCCACTGGGACCTGTGGCTCGGCCCCGCGCCGGCGCGGCCATTCCATGCCACGTACCTGCCCGGCCCCCGGTGGTATCGCTGGTGGGATTTCGGCAACGGCACCATGAGCGACCTCGGCAGCCACGACAACGACGTTCCGTTCACCGTCCTGGATCTCTGGCGGCCGGACGGCGAGGGCGGGCGTGTGCTGGCCCCGCTGACGGTCGAGGCCCTGTCGCCCAGCGGGCGGGTGGCCCACAAGGAGCTGGCCCCGGCGACCATGACGGTGACCTACGAGTTCGCGGCCGTGGGCTCCCAGCCGGCGCTCAAGCTCGTCTGGCACCAGGGCGACAGCAAGCCGCCCGGGTGGGTGCCGGAGTGGGGCGGCCGCTCGAGCCTGTTCGTCGGCGACAAGGGCATGCTGCTCGGCAGCGGGAAGCTGCTGCCCGAGGACAGGTTCAAGGACTTCCAGACGCCCCCCGCGACGCTGCCCCGCTCGCCCGGGCACTGGGTCGAGTGGGTGAACGCCTGCAAGGGCGACGGGCCGATGCCCGGCTCGAACTTCCAGTACTCGGGCTGGACGACCGAGGCGAACCACCTCGGCAACGTGGCCTACCGGACCGGGAAGAAGATCGAGTGGGACCATCGGAACATGCGAGCCGGCAACGCCCCGGAAGCCGCCCCGTTCATCAAGCGGCCCGAGTACCGTAAGGGCTGGGAGGGCATCCTCGAGGCGTAGCGCGCCCTCCGCAAGCTGCGGCACCCCAGCCGCTCCCCGGGGCAGGGCCCGAGGGAGCCTCCGTGCCGGCGTCAGTCCGCCAGGCGAACGTGGTTCTCGGCCAGCCACGCATCCATGAGGGCGAGGTCCTCGCGGGCCACGTCGCCGAGTCGGACGAAGGTCGCGCGCGCAGAGCGCAGGAGGGCCCGCGACCGGACGGGGTCGGCCTTGGCGCCCCAGAGCGCCTTGGCGACGTTGACCTCGGTGGAGGCGAGCACCAGGGGCTCGGTGGCGCTCGCGCGCCGGATGGCGAGCGCGCGCTCCAGATGGGGAAGCCCCTCCGCCGGTCGCCCCGTCAGGGTCAGCATGAAGCCCACTGCGTTCGCCGCGAAGGCGTAGTTGGGGTGGTCGCGTCCCAGCGCGGCGGCGAGGATGCGCTCGGCACGCCGGGCGTCGGCGAGCGCGTCATCATATCGGCCCAGTTTTCGGAAGAGACTCACTCTGTTGAGGAGGGCATAGGCGGTCTGCGGATCGTCCTCTCCCGAGTGAGCCCGGGTGAGGGCGAGCGTCCGGTCGTGCACCTGCAGGGCATCGGTCAGCCGACCCGCCTGCTCGAGGCTGTAGGCGAGGTTGTTCAGCGTGACGCCGAGGACCGGGCTGTCGCGCCCGAAGGCCTGCTCCTGGATCGCGAGGGCTCGCCGGTGGGCGGCGATCGCTTCCTCGTGCCGACCGACCTTGCTCAGGACGGAGCCCAGGTTCGAGAGGGTGTAGGCGAGGACCGGGTGCCGTGGCCCGAGCACGCGCTCCTTGATCCCCGCCGACCGCTGCAGGTGCTCCAGGGCGCCCGCGTAGTCGCCGACCCCGTCGAGAGCCTGGCCGAGCTGGTTGTGGCTCACGGCGGCGCTGAAGCTCTCCGGACCGTCGCGCTTCTCCGCGATCTCGAGGTTCCGGCGCTCCATGCGGGCGGCTTCCGCGTACTTCCCTTCGGCGCTCAGCGCAGCGGCACGGCTGGTCAAGAGCCCCTCTTCGACGTCTTCGCCTCCGCCCAGGCGCTGGAGCTTGGCCTGGCCGAACTCCCACCATCGGTCGGCCTCGGCGAAGCGGTTTCGCGTGACCGCTTCGAGCCAGATCAGCTCCTTCGCCGCGGCGGCCGCGGCACGGTCGGAGCCGATCCTCTCGGCAGAGGCCAGACCGGCGCGCAGGGCCTTCTCCGCCTCGTCGGGCCGATCCAGGTCGATGAGCAGCTCGCCCACGAGCCGTTGGGCGGCACCCTCGGTCTGGGCGAGGGATGCGGCAGCCGCCTCCGCGCTCGCCGAGCGCGCCAGATCCAGGGCCTCGTCGTAGCGGCCCACGAGCTTGCGGGCCTCGGCCTCGGCCAGCCGCGTCTCGAGCGCCTCGGCGCGCCGGCGCTCCTCGCCGCTCAGAGGTCGCGAGGTCTCCTGCCCGAGGGCGGCCACGTCGGTGCAGGCCGAGGCGGGACGCAGCCCGCTCAAGGCCTCGGCGGCTGCCGCCACCCGCTCCGCGTCGGCCTTCATCAGCAGGGAGACGAGGGCGTCGGCCTCCTTGAGCCCGCGCCCCAGGCAGCTCACCTCCCGGTCGAGCATCTGCTCCGATTGCTCCCCCCGCACCCGCGTCGCCTCGCAGGCCGAGCGGTAGGACGCGACCCAGCGGGTCCGATAACCGTCCAGGGAAGCGACCACCTGCCGCGCGGCGTCCGTGGCGAATGGCGCCCCACTCCTTCGGAAGGCCTCCTCGATGCCCTGGCGGCGTGACAGTCCCCAGACCGCGTCCCAGGCGGCCTCACCTCCCGAGCAGAGCCGCCGCCGCCGCTCGCGGACCTGTGCGAGACCGAAGGCGATCCCCACCACCGAGGCGACGACCACCGACCCCAGGACCATCCGCCGGCGAAGGCGATGCGGATCCCGGGCCAGAACCCGGAGGAGCGACGCCATGTCCGGGTGACGCTCGCCGGGGTCCACCGCGAGGCCGCGCTGAATGGCTCGCCGAACCGACGCTGGCAGGCCCGGCGAGGAGCGCGGCTCGGCGACGTGTCCGGCCAGGACGCGTTGCCGCAGATCCTCGGACGAGGCGCCCGCCGCAAAAGGGTGCCCGCCGTAGAGCGCCTCGAACAGCGCGGTGCAGAACGAGAACTGATCGGATCGCGCGTCGGCCGGCTCGCCCCGATGTTGCTCGGGCGCCATGTAGCGAGGGGTCCCGAAGAATGCCGCCGTCGCCGCTCCCTCGCCCGGCGGTGTCGTGCCGGCCCCCAGCTCACCGCCAGCCTGGGTCCCTCCCAGCCGGGCGAGGCCGAAGTCGGTCACCCGAACCCGCCCGTCGACTCCGATCATCACGTTGCCGGCCTTGAAGTCCCGGTGGATGATCCCGGCGGCGTGGGCCGCAGCCAGGCCGCGTCCGGCGTCGATGAAGGCCTCGAGCACGCGGCGGGGGCGGGGATGCTCGCGCTCCATCCACTGCGCGAGCGTCGGCCCCTCGATGAACTCCATGGCCACGTAAGTCTGCTCGCCGACCACGCCGACGTCGTGCACGACCACCACGTTGGGGTGTGACAGGCGGGCCATGGCCTGCGCCTCGCGCTGCAGGAGCTGCCGACCCTCGGTCCCGACGCGGTCGTGGCGGACGAGCTTGATGGCCACCCTCCGGTTCAGCTCCGGGTCGAAGGCGGCCCAGACCTCGCCCATGCCTCCGGCGCCCACCCTCTGCTGCAGCACGTACCGGCCGAACGTCGCCCCTGCTTCGTGCGGATCGGCCTTCGTCGGCCCGCCCGCAGGTCCCGTCCCCCGGGTTCCGGCGGTCTGGGTGACGGTCGGGCGCTCCTCGTCGGGCGGTTCCATGAGCGACTCGGGCTGGGGAATTCTATCCCGCACAATGAGGCAGGGCCCGCCCCGCGCGACCCGACCCCATTGGCCCTGGAGTCCTCAGCCCCCCGTGCCGAGCGGCCCCGCGAACAGGTTGAAGCGGTAGACGTCCGCGATCCCCGGAACCAGAGCGGACACCGCGCGAAAGCCGGCGCGCATCGGCCAGGGCAGGCGCGACCACAGCGATGCGGGGATGTCGGTCAGCCTCAGGGACTCCACGAGGCGCAGACCGAGCCCCCAGCCCTCGATCTCCGTCGGATCCGGGCATGCCCACACGAAACGAGCGTCCAGGTTCAGGCGCTCGTGGTCCTTGTTCGTGTGCGCGATCGCCCTGGGGCCGACCGTGTCGAAGGCGATCATCGCCTCCGGGAAGTTGCCGGCGATCCGAGCCAGCGCTGCCTTCACGTCCTGCTCCGTCAAGTAGACGAACACGGTCTCCGCGACGAAGTAGTGCGGTCCGGGGCTCTGACCCACCGCGGCGACCCAATTCGACTCTACGATCGAGCAGGCCAGAGTCCGGCGCCGGTCGCGGTCGGCGAAGAACCGTCGTCGCAGCGCGACGACGTCCGGCAGATCGAGGTCGAACCAGCGAACGGCGCCATTGTCGAGCCGCTCGAAGCGAGTGTTGAGCCCGGCGCCGATCTCGACCACCGTGCCCTCTGGGTGCCGGCTCAGAAAGGCGGCGACCCACTCGTCGAGCAGCGCGCTGCGCAGCGCGCACCCCGCGGTCCGACTCCGTTGCCCGAATCGCCGAAAGTCCCAGTCGATCGCCGCGACCATCTCGACCGCCTTCGGGTCTTTCAGGATCGGGTGTCGTCTCTGCGTCTCGACCGCGCGGGCGTAGAGCGGGACCAGCATCGACTCCTGCACGGAGCCGAGTTGGACGGACATCCGGGCGGGCAGGCTCATCAGGGCCCTCGCGCTAGCCTCGTCCGCACATCATACCGGCTCGAGGCGGGAGCGATGCCCGGGAGCCTCCGGCCTCAGAAGAGAGATGACACTCGGCCGGTGTCGGCGGTGAAGGACGTGGCCGAGCTCGATCGTCCCGTCCGGGAACGGGCCTTGCCGACGATGGCCGAGACCGCGTTCGTGTCGGTCGACGCGGCAATGCTCACCCTTGCCGCCGTGAAGAATCGCGCAGTCGCCTCGCCTCTGGTATCGTCGCGGTCGTAGGGAGGGGAGAGCGTGACCGAGGGGACCGATCGTGAGGCGTCGCCGGCGGCTGGAGGGCCGTTCGCGTGGAGCGACCGGTTCCTGGTCGGAGTGTCGGAGATCGACGGCCAGCACCGTCGCCTGATCGAGATGGTCTCCGCGTTCTACGCGGCGCTCGACGGCAGGAGGCCCGCCAAGCAGGCGCTCGGGGAGCTGCTGAAGGGCCTCGTCGAATACACGCGCTACCACTTCGCGACCGAGGAGCGTCTCATGGCGCTCGCCCGGTTTCCGGACTCGAAGGAGCACCGGGCGCAGCACGCGGACTTCACCCGGCGGGTCGGCGACCTGATGGACCGCTTCTCAAGGGGGGGGCTCGTGCTGTCGATCGAGGCGACCACCTTTCTTCGGGAGTGGCTGACCGACCATATCCTGGTCAGCGACAAGGCCCTCGGGCTTCATCTCGTGTCGCGCGGCCTGAGCTGAGCCCGAGACGCGCTCCGGCCCTCGCGCCCGACATGCCACGGGGCGAGGAAGAGGGCTCCCTCTCTCAGGGTGGAGGCGGGCCGGAGATCGCCACCGTCCGGCCCGAGGCCGCGGACTCCCGGCACGCGTCCAGCACGAGCTGCGTGCGGAGGGCGACGTCGCCCCAGTGGGCCTCTCGGCGGCCGGTGACGACGAGGGTCGAGAACGCGCGGAACATGTTGGCTTCCTGGGCGCTCGAGTGGCTGTTGGCGTACTCGGGGACGACGACCTGCCGGGTGCGGCGCAGCATGTCGAAGTCGCAGCCGTCGACCTGGAAGTCGGACCGGGTGAGGTCGAAGCGCACCTCGTCGCCGAAGAAGGGGAGGACGAAGTCGGGGAGGTGGACGAGGCCCTTCGTGCCGCTCACGCACGCCCACTGCTCGTTCGCGGTCAGGAACGAGCAGTAGAAGGCCGCGGACACGCCACCGGCGAACGACAACTCGCCGCTCACCTCGAACGGGACCTTGTCCGCGCGGCCGGACGGGCCGGCCTCGGCGAGCAGGCGGGCGGTGACCCCGGTCGGCATCTCGTACTTCATCGCCCACAGGGCGAAGCGGATGGTGTACCAGCCGAGGTCCCCCAGGCAGCCGTCGGGCTCGAGGCGGCTGTCGCCGCGGATGTTCTCCTGGAGGAATCCCTCGGGAGCGGGGAAGCTGAACTGGGCCGCGATGCGGCGGATGCGGCCGACGCTCTCGCCGTCGTCGAGCGTCCGGCGCAGGGCCTCGAGCCTTCGGCTGTGCATGAACATCACGCCGTCCATGAACTGCACGCGACTGCGGTCGCAGGCGGCGAGCATCTCACGGACGTCGGCGGCGGTGACCCCGACCGGCTTCTCGACGAGGACGTGCTTGCCGGCCTCCGCGGCCTTGAGGACCCATTCCTTCCGCACCCCGGTGGGGAGCGGGACGTACACCGCGTCGACGTCCTCCCGCGCCAGCAGCTCGTCGTAGCTGCCGAGGGCCGTGGGCGCGGTCGGCATCGGGCAGGCGCCCTGGCACGCGGCGACGAAGCTCCGGCTGCGGTCTCGGAGGCGGCTGGCGACCGCGGTCAGGGTCGCGTTGCCGGACCGCGCGATGGCCTGCCAGTTCTTCCGGGCGATGCCGGCGGTCCCGAGGATTCCCCAGCGACAGACTCCCGTTTCCATGAGGCCCGCCCTCCGTGGCGGAGCATCATCGCACTCCTGCGGCCATGCTGCGTCCGGCGGCGGGCGCCCGGGTCGAGGTCAATCGCTCAGCCGGCGCACGAGATCGGGGATGTCGGCCGCGGGAACCGCCGCCCCGTACAGGTTGCCCTGGAGCTCGCTGCAGCCGTGCAGGGCGAGGAAGCGGGCCTGGGCCACGCTCTCCACGCCCTCGGCGATCGTCCCCAGCTTCAGGTTCGCGGCCAGGGAGAGGATCGTCCGGGTGATCGCCACGTCGCTCGGGTCACCGGGGAGGCCGCTCACGAACGACCGGTCGATCTTGAGCGTGTCGACGGGCAGGCGCTTCAGGTAGGAGAGGGCGGAGAATCCCGTGCCGAAGTCGTCCACCGAGACCCGCACGCCCAGCTCCCGGATCCCCTTCAGGAGGCCGGCGATCGTCGCGCCGGGGTCGACCAGCATCGACTCCGTGATCTCGAGCTCCAGGTCCCGGCCCTCGAGCCCGCAGCCCCCGAGCACCTCGCGGAGCGTCGGCACGAAGGCGGCGTCGAGAAGCTGCTGGCTCGACACGTTGACCGCCACGCGCTGCAGAGAGAGGCCGTCGAGGCGCCAGCGGGCGAGGTCCTCGCAGGCCTTCTCGAGGGTCAGGCGGCCGAGGGCGCCGATCATCCCGCCGCGCTCCGCGACCGAGACCGCGAGCGGAGGCGGCACGTCGCCCGTGCGCGGGTTCCGCCAGCGCAGCAGGGCCTCCACCCCCGGGACCGTCCCGCTGTCCACGTCGACCAGGGGCTGATAGTGCACCTGGATCTGGCGCCCCGCGATCGCGGCCCGGATCTCCTCCTCGAGCAGCATGTGCTCGCGCACCTCGGCGTCCATCCCCGGGGTGTGGAAGCAGAAGGCGTCCGGCCCCCGGGCCTTCGCCTGCCGCAGGGCGGTCTCGGCGCTGAAGAGGAGCCCGGAGACGTCCCGCGCGTCGCGGGGGCAGACCGCGACGCCGTAGCAGGCCTGGACGTGGACCGGACGCCCCTGGGCGGGGACGGGGGGCGCGAGCGAGGTGCGGATCTCCTCCAGAAGGTCCGCGATCGCGGCCGCCGTCTTCCGCTCGTCGTCCGGCGGGTGGGCGAGCGGGAGGAGCACGGCAAACTCGTCGCCGTACCAGCGGCCCACCACGCCTCGTTCCCCGACGCGGGTCCCCAGCCTCTCGGCCACCGCGGCCAGCACCGCATCGCCGGCGGCGAAGCCGAAGGCGGCGTTCACCTTTCCGAACCGGACGAGGTCCAGGAGGAGGAGACCGACCGTCCGCTTGGCGTCCAGGGCGCGGCCGATCGCCCGCCGGAGGCTCTCCTGGAAGAAGGCACGGTTGACGAGCCCGGTGAGCGGGTCGGCGAGGGCGAAGCGCGCTCTCTCCTCCTCGACGCGCTTCCTCTCGGTCACGTCCGAGAAGGTCCCGACGTAGTGGGCCAACCGGCCGTCGGCTTGCCGGACGGTCGTGATCGACAGCCACTCGGGGTAGACCTCACCCGACCGGCGCCGGTTCCAGATCTCGCCCCGCCACTGGCCGGTGAGGCCGATCGAGCGCCACATGGCGGCGTAGAACTCGGGTCCGTGGCGGCCCGACTTCAGCAGCCCGGGGTCGCGGCCCACGACCTCCTCCGGCGAGTAGCCGGTGATCTCGGTGAAGGCGCGGTTCACGCGCACGACCTTGTTGCGCGCGTCGGTGATGACGATGCCCTCCGGGCTGTTCTCGAAGACCGACGCGGCCAGCCGGATCTCGGCGAGGATCTCGCTCACCGCTCCTCGCTCGCGCCGCGGCTCCTCGTGGACCGACGACGCCCCTGGGCACGGTCCCGCCCCTCTCCTACCATGCGACCTCGTAGGTGCAGGACTCCCCCTTCCTGCGGCGGCACGGCTGGTCGTCGCGGTGGACGACGTCGAGGAAGGGGACGCCGGCGGGCCGGAAGCGGCCGGCGACCGCGGTGACGATGCCGCGATCGAACTCGCAGGGATACGGGTTGACGCCGATGACGCGCAGCCGGCGCTCGTCCGCCTCCTCGTAGCGGTAGTGGCCGATTCCCTCGAGCATCCTGCCCGTCGCCGGGTCGAAGAGGACCTCGCCCCCGCGGCGGTGGTTCATGTGGTACGCGACGTCGATCGATCGCAGAGCGGCGCGGATGTCGGTGATCTGGGGAGGGAACTGCGCGTTCTCCGGGATCTTGCGCCCGATCGCATAGAGCGTGTTGCCTCCGACCCGGTCGGAGATCGTCCGGAACGCCTCGAGCCAGGACTGCTGCGAGTACCACTGTCCCGGCCGGGGATCGACGATCCCGTGCTCGGCGAGGATGTTCAGGGCGGTCTGGCGGAACGCGCCCATGCCGTCGACGATCGACCACACGGTCTCGCCGTTCACTTCGACGTTCGTGGCGAAGGCTTCGAACTGCATGTGTGCCCTCCAGCGGGCCCCTTTCGAGCAAGACCGGTGCCAGCGTGGTGAAGGCCGTCAAATGCCTTTTCCGGGAACGACCTGCGAGGGGCTGGCGACTTCCAGGATCGTCCCGTCCGCCGGACGGGCTTCCAAGTTCCCGGAGAGGCCACGACCGCTCGCCGAGGGGCGGAGCGTCGAGCATCTCCGTCCTCGACGCGGTGACGAGGCGAGGATTAGACTAACCGAGGCCATGGGCCGCAGGCCCGACGACGCCCGCGACGAGGTCGGACGCTCCGGGACCCTCCCTCCGGGCGCGGCGAGGGGGTCGCGCGCATCGAGCGTGCCCCGGACGGGGCGCACGACGAACGGCCGA
>Ga0335080_10009181_pt1 | contig 10333 bp, 1 predicted proteins | sample Lox_Sample_34_FD_206720 | JGI IMG/M metagenome (GOLD analysis project Ga0335080, IMG submission 206720) | Soil microbial communities from Loxahatchee National Wildlife Refuge, Florida, United States - Lox_Sample_3.4 | ecosystem: Environmental > Terrestrial > Soil > Wetlands | place: USA: Florida... | reverse complement strand
ACGCGGTCGTGGTCGTGTAGACGGGCGGCGCGCCCGGATCGCCGTCCTCTCCCTCCAGGGTCACACGGCGCTCGGTCTCCCGGTTGAGCTTGTCGTAGAGGTAGGTCGTGCGCAGGCCGCGGACCGTGTCGAGGTCCTCCGACTTGTTCACGTGCGAGCCTTCCGGATCGTCGTAGGCCGCGGTCGTCACGTGGCCGAGGGCGTCCGTCGTCCGGGTGAGGCGGTTGAGTCCGTCGTAGGCCCAGGTCGTGGCGTGGCCGTTCGCGTCGGTGAGCGACGTCCGGTTGCCGGCGCGGTCGTACTCGTACCGCTCCGTCAGCGGCCCGGCTGGCCCGAGGCCGTCGGGCATCATCTCGGGGAGGATCTTCGCCTTCACGCGGTAGAGGCCGTCGTACTCGAAGCGGGTGGTGAGGCCGGCCACGTTCGTCTCGCTGAGACGGTTGCCGACGAGGTCGTAGGTGTAGCCGGCGATCGTTCCCGTCGGCCCCTCGCCCGGCAAGCCGGAGGTGATCTCGACTCCGGCGAGCCGGTTGAGGGCGTCCCAGGTGTTCCGTTTCGTCACGCCGCGCCGGTCGGTCTCGGTCTCCTTGTTGCCGTTCGCGTCGTACGTCGTCCGGCTGTCGAGGACCTGGTCGTCGAGGCGCGTCTCGGTCGCCGTGACGCGGTTCAGGCCGTCGAGCGTGAAGACCGTCTCCGCCCCGTTCGCGTTCTTGACCGTGTGCGTCTCCCCGCCCGCGTAGTACGTCGTCTCCGTCGTGCCGTCGTCGGAGTCGCCGCCCGCGACCCGGGTCGTCCGGACGAGCCGATCGAAGCCGTCCCACACCTGCCGCGTCTCGTGCCCCATCGTGTCCGCCTGGCGGGTGAGACGGCCCCGCAGGTCGAACTCGCGCGTCGTGACGTTGCCGAGCGGGTCGGTGATCGTGCGGGCGTTGCCGAAGGAGTCGTGGTCGGAGTGCGTCGTCGCGTGACGGCGAGGATCCGTGACCGTCTGGAGGCGCCCGTGCTCATCGTAGGCGTAGGCGGTCCGGTTGCCGAGGGCATCGACGGCCGCCAGGAGATCGCCGCTCTCGGCGTCGATCGTGTACGCCGTCTCCCGTCCCTCGGCGTCCTTCTTGTACGTGAGCTTGTTGAAGCGCGGGTCGTACTGGTAGGAGGTCTCGACGACGCCGAGGTCGGCCGTCGTGATGCGCTCCGACGTGAGGTTGCCGCGCGCGTCGTAGCCGAAGTCGGTGACGCGGCCGAGGGCGTCGGTCTCCTTCGTCTTCAGGATGTCGTCCGCCGCCCAGCTCATCTGCGTCGTCTTCCCGAGCGGCTCTTCGATGCGCAGCGGGCTGCCGTTGCCGTTCAGGACGTAGAGCGTGTCGTTGCCGCGCCCGTCCCGGACGGTCGTCCACCGCTCGCCGACCGGCCAGTGCGTGAGGTCGTAGAGAAGCTCCGTCCTCTCGTTGATGCCGGGAGCGGGGTGCTCGACGACCTGCCGGGCGAGCTCCCACTTCTCCTCGAAGACGAGCCCGCCGGCTCCGGTGTCTTCGCCGGGAAGACGGTCGCCGTCCTGGTGATAGGCGTACTCCACCCAGTTGCCGTTGGGGTCGACGGCCGCGACGAGCTGGTGCTCCTTGCGGGGGTCGGCCGCCGGCTGGCCCGGCGCGCCGGTCGGGAGCGCGAGATAGCGGTACGACTCGACGCGCGGCTGGGCCGGTGTCGTTCCGTCCAGGTTCCGGCCGTCGCGGGTCACCTTGACGAGGTCGCCGCGAGCATCGTCGTACGCGTAGTCGACGGCGAGGCCGAGGCTCGGGACCTCGGCCCGGACGATCCGGTCGAAGCCGTAGATGGACCGGTAGGTGAAGGCGACGGCCCGCACCTCACCCGCCTCCTTCTGGACCTCGGCCACCTTCGTGAGGCGGCTCGTCCCGTCGTAGGTGTAGACGAGGCGGTCGCCGTGCGGCTCCTCCACGAAGTCGAGGCGGGGCCGGCCTTCGGCGTCGGGCGACTCGAAGTGGTGGACGTTCCCCGCCTTGTCGGTGAACCGCCACACGCTCCCCTCGCGCTCGAGCTTCGTGTGGTAGCCCTTCTGCGGCGTGAAGGTGAGGAGCCCGTCGCTCGAGTGGAAGACCTGGCTGCTGCCGTCGCCGGCGACAACGGTGGCGAGGCCGCACGCGCCGTCGACGAAGAGGCCCGGCGAGTCGTTGAGCGACCAGCCGCCGCCGAGTGGCCCCTCGCTGCTCCAGCCCGCGCTCGAGTAGGTGCGGGTGACCTCGAGGCCCAGGTGGCGGCCGGGGACCTTGAGGTCGGTCGACTGCCGGACGACGTGGCCGTCCAGGAGGTCGACGCCCTTGACGAAGGTGTGGCCGACGGGCAGGACCGATCGGTTGACGACCTTCATCACGATCACCCCGTCGGCGCTGGCGATCTGCAGGGGCTCTTCGGCGTCCGTCGCCTCGACGTGGAAGCGCGCCGTCTCGTCGGCCTCGAGCTCGGGGACCCCGACCGGGACGAGCACCTCGTGCAGGCCCGGCCCCAGCGTCGCGTCGGTGAGGCTCTGCGGAGCGCCCCCGTCGACCGACGCGGTGAACGGAGCGCCGGCCACGGTCAGCGTCACCCGCGAGGCCCGGCAAAGGGTGAAGCGAAGCTTGTCTCCCGACCCGCAGAGCCGTTCGTTCAGCGGATCGCGGGCCACGTGCACCTCGAGCTTCGGCGTCAGGAGGTCGAGGAGAGAGCAGATCGGCACCGGGAAGTTCGGCGATGCGAGGTCCACGCCGTTGCCCGAGACGCCGGGCACGCTCAGCCGGGCGTAGTCCCCGCCTGCGACGGAGAGGCCGGCCGGGATGGTGAAGGTCGGGGTCTCCGCCCCGTTCGCCGCGAGGACGACGTGGTCGTCGGCCGCCGCGTGGACCTCGAAGTGGACGTCGTTCGGCGCCAGGAGGATGCGGTACTCCGGAGGCGCGATGTCGTCGGTGACCGTGGAGGGCCGCGTCACCCGCCCCCCCGAGCCCAGGAAGACGGGCGAGGGCTCGACCTTCGTGATCCGGGGAAGGGCGCCCCAGAGCCTGAACGTGTCCCGGGCCTGGATCGGCCGCGTCGGGTCCTTGACCCGCCGGAGCGTGAGGGTAGGCCGGTCGACGGTCGACGGGTCGACGTCCCCGCCCGCCGAGCCGGCGTACTTGACGAGCGGCGGGTAGTGCTTGCCGTCGACCTGCACGGCGTTCAGCCGGGGGTCCGGAGCGAGGGTCATCGCGGCGGAGTAGCGGCCACCGCCGACGTGTGGAGCGGCGGCGTCGACGCCGGTGCCCGGGCTCGAGGCCTGCAGGCTGAACTGCGAGTCGGTGAGCCGATCGCGGTGCCACACGTTGGTGCCCGTGGCCGAGAAGTGCTCCTGGCCCTGGTCGTCGACCGCCCTCGCGACGCGGGCCTCCTCCCAGACGACGTCGGCCCAGAGCCCGACCTCGGCCGTGCTTCCCGGCCGGTAGGCCTCGATGGCGTTGCCCTGAACGTTGGCGATCTGGTCCCGCTGGCCCTGCCAGACGAGCGTGATGGGGCTCTGCCAGTCGCCACAGGCGAAGGGCTGAGGCGCGAGGCAGCTCAGGCCGTCCGTGTGGTACTTGACCCACCCGACGGCGGGCGTGAGGTCGGTTCCGTAGTCGAACTTGTAGTAGCTCCAGGGGCTGTCGCCGAGGATGGGGTAGGTGAAGACGCCGCGCGCCGACGAGCGCGTCCACACGGCCTCCGCCTCTCCCGGGCATTGGCCCCAGATGACGGACGGCGTGTCCCGGATGCACTGCTCGTAGTCCTGCGCCCGGAGCACGTGTCCCGGCGTGTTCGTCGCCGGCCGGTAGAGGCTTCCCCCGGTGGGCGGCGGACCGAGCTCGGGCGGGCCCTCGAAGGAGACCTTGACCCGGACGTTCGATATCGGGTTGCCGAGCCGGTCGGTCACGCTGAGGGCCATGCGGTCGGCCACGGTCAGGTTCACAGGGTTGTAGATGGGCGGCGCGGCGAGGTCCATGTAGACCTGGTAGACCCCAGGTTGGCCCTCGACCGGAGCCAGCTCCGGGAAGCCCACCGCCGTGAACGGCACGGCGAGCGCGACATCGCCCGAGCGGACGGTCACGAGGTTGATCCCGACCTGGGTGGAGTAGCCGACCTGGTCGGGGTCGCACTCCGTCCCCGTCGGGCACGTGCAGGTGAACGGCTCCTCGCAGGTGTAGCGCGGGATCTCGTCGGTGCGCCGGCCCAGGCGGAGGACGGCCACCGCCTCGCCCGGCTCGAGCGACGCGCACGGCTCCTTCTTCTCGCCGCCCACGCACGAGAGAACCGTGACCTCCGAGGCGCCGGCGCGCGCGGTGGCGGGATCGACGAGCAGCCCCCCGCCGCCGATCACGCTGAAGGTCACCGGAGCGCCGGGAACCGGGAAGCCGTCCTCGTCGGTGACGAGGACCTTGAGCGCCTTCGGCAGCGGCTTGTCCACCGTGCCCGTCTGGTAGTCGGTCGAGTCGAACTTCTGGAGGAAGACGACGCCGCCGGGGGTCGGCGAGGGCGTCTCCGATTGGCGCCAGACGGCGTCCACGATCTTCGACGGGAGGTCGATCACGGCGGGGGCGGTGACGCCACCGGAGTAGCCGCCCTGGAGCTGCCAGGCGGACTCGCCGGTGTCGGCGTCGAGGATCAGGTAGCCGGTGCCCGTCCAGGCCTGGACGGTGAGCGGGACGTCCGGCACGCGGATCCTGTAGCCCTTCGCAGCCGCGTCGCGGATCTCGCCCTTGACCGCGTCGTCGAACGGAAGCCCCGGCAGGAGCGCGTCCGCGTTCTCCGGGCCGACGTCGAGCGTCTCGGCCCCCGACTGGGCGACGAGCTGCAGCGCCTTCGCCGTGGACACGCTCGCGATCCCGAGGTCGTCCTCGAAGAGCCGGTGCTCGAGGACGGAGCCCTGGAGCCCGGAGGCGAGCAGGAAGTCGCGCTCGGCTGCGTCGCTCTCGATCCCGACGGGGGCCGAGGGCCGCCGGTCGGCGTCGATCGCGAGGCCCTTCCAGTCGTAGCGGACGGGATAGAGCGCGTCGCCCCCCGCGTACTCCACCTGCACGGCCGACTCGACGAGGCACGTGGAGACGGACGGACGGACGGGAACGACGCGCAGGAGCGCGGCCAGCTCGTCGTCGGCGTGGTTCCAGCGGTCGAGGTAGTGGAAGGCGAGGCCGGCGAGGATGCGGGCCGCCTCGTCCTGCGGGTCCTCGTCCGCCGGCACGCCGCCCGCGGCGAGGCCGATGGCGGTGAGGTTGCCGGCGACGATCCGGTTCAGCACCTGGTCCTCGCCGGCCGGCGTGGCGAGCTCGATCCGGAAGTCGAGCTTCGTCCCGAGGCCGGCCCCGCCGGCTCCGGACGCGATCACGACGCCGCCGAGCTTGAGGACGGGCTTCACCTCCACGAGGTAGGGCGGTGTCTGGAAGAGCCCGCCGTACTGACGGACGACCTCCTCGTCGTCCGCTTCGGAGGGGACGTACGAGAGGGTGAGGCGCTGCCCGAGGAGGGTCGGGACCGGGAAGGACGCGTCGAGGAGGGTCGCGTCGGTCTGCTGCAGGAGGAAGCGCGCCATGTGGACGAGCGGGTCGGGCGGCACGTAGGACACGTCGGCGCGGGTGACGACCGCGAAGGGCAGCGTGGACGGCAGGTGGCCCAGGCTCTGGGCGATCACGTCCCGCCGGGCGAGCGCCTGCTCGTACGAGACGTCGGGGCGCTTCGCGGCGAGGGCGTCCGTCGCTCTCTGACGCAGGAACTCGAGGGGCGTCGGGCCGGGCGCCGCGGCGAGGTAGTCGTCGAAGGCCTGGACGGGGTCGAAGCCGACGGATCGGATCGCGAAGCCTCCCGGCGGCGCGAGGCGCTTCAGGCCCGGATCGAGCGGCACCCACGCCTTCTCGAAGGCATCGAGGAGCGCGCCCCGGTAGTTCGCGTACGGCACGTAGGCCTCGGCCCAGATCCGCTCGACGCGGAGGGCGACGATGCCGCCGGGGCCGTCCACCGGCTCGCTCGGCACGCCCGCGCGTTGGAAGGCCCGCAGGGCCCGGTTCGGGTCGGACGTGCCGGTGACGGCGACGGCCAGGGCCGCGGGCAGCTCCACCGTGCCGCGGACGTAGCGCGCGGGAATGCCCTTCGCGCGGAGGAGGGCGACCAGGAGAGAGGCCGTGTCGGCGTCGTTGCCGCTCGCCTCGCGCAGCGTCTGGACCGGTCCTTTCATGAAGCCGTGGTAGAGCTCCGGCCGGATGCCGTTCCGCACCCACTCGTAGGCCTCGATCGGACCGGCGAGGGACGCCGCGGCCTGACGGACCTCCGGCGGGATCTCCCCGATCGGCGCCGCGTCGCCGGCGACGGCCTGCGTGGACGGGCCGACCGCCAGGGCCGGAGGCCGCGCGCTCGGGACGCGGGTCTTGAGCTCGGCCTGGCTGAGCGGCTCCATCCGCGACGCGGCGCGGATCCTCCGGAGCAGCTCGAGCGCCTCGTCCACGTCCGGCGACGAGGCGGCGGCGGCAGGAGCGCCCGCCCGGTCCGAGTCACGACGCGCCCGCAACGCTTGGAGGATCCGGCCCTGTCCGTCCGCCCACGCCCGCCGCGTCTCCTCGAGGCGTTGCCGCGCCTTCGGCGGCAGGGCACGGGCGGCGGCGGCCGCGAACTCGGCCTGCTGTGCCCGGTCGCGCTGCTCGAGCTGGGCGACGATCGACGCGAGGTCGGCTGGCGCCACCCGAGCCGGCCCCGGCGACGCGGGGGGGATGCGTCCTCGTCGTGCCTGGAGATCGGCTGCCGCCGCCGGCGCGGTGACGAGCGCGAGCAGGGCCGAGGTGCCGACGAGGCGCGCTCGGAGGCTCAAGGGCGCTTCGCCTCCCGCGCCTTCGGGACCGAAGGATCGGTCGTCCAGAAGACGCGCGTCTTTCCCCGGCCCGCCTCGTCGAACGTCACGATCACGAGGGCCGGCCCGGTCTGTCCCGGCTCGGCCGGCCGGTCGAGGACCAGGCGCCCCGGCGCCACCGCCTTGACGATGTCGCGGCCGAGGAGAGATCCCGGCCGCACGACCTCGCGCCGGCCGTCGATCTCGAGCGTCGCCTCACCCTGGGCCACCGACAGGGCCCGCAGCGGGGCCTTCGACCGACCCGCGAGCGGCGCAGGCGGGGTCAGGTCGCGGGCCGCGCGCGCGGGCTTCGGGCCGCTGGGTGGCAGGACGGGCGGGGGAGAGCCGGGAACGGCCTGCACCCCGCCACCGCCGCCCTGCGCCGGCACCTGCACCACGGGCGAGGAGGCCTTCGGCCGCTCGTCTCCCGCTGCGAGGCCTGCGGTCGCCATGGCAAGGACGAGCCCGCCAGCCATCGCCAGGACGCCGCTCTCGATCCTGCTCATTCGATCACCCGGACGTGGTCCACGCCCACGAAGTCGAGCCCCAGAAGACTGCCGGAGACCCGCACCTCGACCGACGACCCCAGCGGCAGGACGCCGACCGTCGCCGCCCGGTCGAACTTCACCGTCAGCTCGTTGCGGCTCGCGCAGAGGACGCGCTCGACCGGCACGAAGCCGTTCAGGCGGATCGAGCCGACGTCGACCGCCGCGGCGTCGACGCCGTCGTCGAACGCGAGCTGGGCCTCCACCTCCTGGCCTCGGGACCGCCGCTCGAGCGTGCGCGGCGTCATGCGCAGGGCCACGGCGAGGCCGAGGACCTCGACCGCGGCTTCTCCCCGCATCTCGACGCCGGCGACCCGTCCCACGACCGCGGCGATGTTCGTGCCCACCGCGAGGTGCGGAGCGACCGCGTCGATGGCGAAGCGGACGCGTCGCTCGAGCAGATGGTCGCGGTCGGAGTCGACGATCGCCGAGTAACGCGCGTCCGCAGCCACCGAGCCGAACAGGCGGAGCGACTCGACGTCGATCGCGCCGGGGTCGTGGCCGGCGGGCAGCTCGAGCGTCGCGTACAGCCAGTCCGGGCAGATGGCCGGGCGCTGGCAAGACGGGGCGACCCCCTCCATCCCCAGGCCGCTCCACAGCCGGCGGTCGGAGATCGTGCGGATCGTCTGCCGGCCCGGGAGCAGGCACTCGGCGCGGATCGACGACGGATCGTAGCGGACCTCCGCCGCCAGGGCCGGGGGCGTCTCGGGCCGCGCCGCCGCCTCGGCCGAGGGCGCGCTCTCGTTGTGGGCGTCGGTGGCCGTCACCACGTAGTAGTAGGTCACGCCGTCGACGAGACCGAGGTCGTCGAAGGCGGGCGTCGTGGCGACGCCCACGAAGTCGTGCGGGCCTCCGGCGACCGTCGAGCGGTAGACACGGTAGCCGGTCACGTCCGACTCGGGGCTCGCCGTCCAGTCGAGGCGCACGCGCGCGTCGCCGGCCGTCGCCCGAAGGCCCTTGGGTGCGGCGGGCGGGGCGTCGACGAGGACGGTGAACCGCGCGGTCGGCGACCAGGGGCCGGGCTGTCGTGGGTCGGCCGCCCGCGCCCGCCACTGGTAGCGACCGTCCTCGAGGTCGGCCGACGGCGACCACGCGGTGGACGAGGGGCTTTCCGGAACGCCATCCACCTGTGCGACGGGCGTCGTCGAGCCGTCCTGCGCCACGGCGTCGAGCTCGAACGCGTAGGTGAGCGCGAGGCCGTCGGGGCTCATCGCGTTCCCGACGACAAACGCGGGGCGCCGTTCCTCGACGACCGCGCCATCCGCGGGCAGGAGCGGGACGGGCGCAGTCGGCGGCTCGGCGACCGCGTCCACTCGGAAGGCGGCCGGCGCGCTCCAGGGGCCGGCGATCTGGCCGTCGTTCGCCCTCGCGCTCCAGGCGAAGGCCCGGTCCTCCCCGAGGGGAGGTGTGGCGACCCACGTCGTGTCGGTCGTCCCGGATGGGATGCCGGCGGCGGTCGCCACCACCGCACCGGTCACCTCCCGCACCTCGATCTCGTACGTGAGCGGGTCGTCCTCGGGGTCGACGGCGTTCCTCAGGCGGAGCGCGGGCGTGGCCGTGCCGACGGTGCGGCCATCGACCGGGTCCAGCGGCACGGGCGCGCTGGGCGCCTCGTCGGTCGCGTTCACGAAGAAGGTGGCCAGGGCCGACGGCGTCTCGGTCGTCCCGTCGCTCGCGATGGCGCGCCAGTAGTAGTGCGTGTTCTCGACGAGCTCGACGGGCGGCGTCCACGCCGTTTCCGTCGCGCCCGGTGGCCGGTCCGGCGACACCTGGCGGTCCGGCGAGTCGAGGGTGGGCCGGCCGTCGATCTCGAAGCGATAGGTGAGCGGATCGCCCTCGGGATCGGTCGCGTTCCGGGCGACGAGCGTCGGCGTGTGCGTCTTCACGGTCGCGCCGCCGACCGGGCGCAGCGGCTGGGGAGCGGTCGGAGGGCCGTTCACCATGTCGACCCGGAAGGACACCGGCTCGCTCCACGGCGAGAAGTCCTCCGGCGCGTCGCCCGCCGTCCGGGCCTGCGCGCTCCAGTAGTAGACCGCGTCCTCGTCGAGGATCACGGGCGGCACCCAGGTCGTGAGCCCCAGGCCTTCGCCGATCCCGGCCTGCGCGGCCACCAACTGGCTCATCGCCTCGTCGGCGGCGAGGCGGAACTCGTAGGTCAGAGGCTGACCCTCGGGGTCCACGGCGTTGCGGACGGCGAGCGCGGGCTGCCGCGACGCGACCCGCGAGCCGGGTACGGGCGTGTCCGGCACGGGACCCGTGGGCGGCCGGTTGACGGCGTCGACGGTGAACGACACCACCGGGCTCCACGGGCTCGTGGAGAAGCCGTCGGTGGCGCGGGCCTGCCACCAGTAGGTCGCGTCCTCGGCGAGGCCGGCCAGGACCGTCCACGACGTCCGCGACGGTGTCTCCGGCACGCCCCGGGCGCCGGGCATCGGCTGGGTGAGCGCTGCATCGCCGTAGAGCGCGAACTCGTAGGTGAGAGCCGCGCCCTCCGGGCTCGAGGCGTCGTTGACGACGAGCGCCGGGTGGGCGGTCGCGACCCTCGCCCCATCCTCGGGCGCGTGGGGGCTCGGCGGGGCGACGAGGCCGTGGACGACGAGACCCGCCCGGTCGAGGGTCAGCGGGCCCGCCCCGCCGCGAAGGCGAACCACGTGACGGCCGGGCGGGATCGCGTCGGTTGCGATCGCGAGCACGAGCGAGCGCGCTTCGCCGACGCCGAGGTCGACGGTTGACAATACAGAGAAGCGGACGGTGGCCTCGGGGCCCGACACGACGTCGACGACGATCGGGAAGGCGGAGACGGCGGCGGTCCCCCGGTTCTCGACACGGACGTGCGCCTCCGGCGTCTGGCCGGCGAGCACCTCCGCCGGCTCGACCGACAGGGAGCCGCGAACGTCGGGCGCCGCGGCCTGGACGGTCA
>Ga0335080_10009180_pt1 | contig 10333 bp, 9 predicted proteins | sample Lox_Sample_34_FD_206720 | JGI IMG/M metagenome (GOLD analysis project Ga0335080, IMG submission 206720) | Soil microbial communities from Loxahatchee National Wildlife Refuge, Florida, United States - Lox_Sample_3.4 | ecosystem: Environmental > Terrestrial > Soil > Wetlands | place: USA: Florida... | reverse complement strand
TGAGCCGCGAATCCAGCAAATCCGTGCAGTTTGACCGAGCCTCAAGCTGTGATGCTCGCACGACCAACCCCATTGGATATCGTCGCAAATCTTCCCCGCTTTGAGACTAGGGTAGGCCTAAGGCGAAGTCGTCAGCGTCTGGTAAAAATTAGGTTAAGGATTAGTCGCTGCCCGTGTAGGACGCGTGGAATGGAACGATACTGGGGTTCAAAGAGCGATTCGCAGCTTATGACGCTACGCGTACCAGTGCGCTCCCAAAGGTGCGTCCCGCCAGCATTTCGATGAAGGCTTTGGGCGCATTCTCCAGCCCATCGGTGATGTCTTCGCGATAGCGGATCCGTCCGTCCGCGATGCCTCCTGATACGGTCCGAAGAAACTGCGGGTAATGCGCGTCGGAGAATTCGGCGTTAACAAAACCACGCAGGGTGAGACTCTTGTTGAACACCTCTTGCAGAACCTCCATCCGCCGGTCGGCGTCCCCGGCTACTCTGTTGGATCGTGCACTCAAACGGCACAGCGGTACGCGGGCAAACCGGTTGAGCAGCGGCAGCACGGCGTGCCAAATCGGACCACCATCATTCTCGAAATAGACATCAATCCCGTCTGGGCAAGCCCTGGCTAGCGTCTCGGCGAGGTCGGGCATGCGGTCATCGACTGCCGCCTCGAAACCGAGATCAGCCTCCACATATCGGCACCCTTCCAGGCCACTGGCAATACCGACGGCGCGCGCGCCGGCCATCTTGGCAAGCTGTCCCGCCAACGAACCGACTGGACCACTCGCAGCAGTCACCGCGACAGTTTCGCCCGGCTTAGGCTTGCCGATCAAAGTGATGCCCGCATAAGCGGCGAATCCCGGCGCTCCGAGTACGCCCAAATTAGTGGAGAGCGGGGCAAGCGCGGGGTCGAGCTTGCGGAGGCCCGTGCCATCAGACGCGACGTGCGTCCTCCAGCCGGCGGACGAGAGCACGATGTCTCCGATCGCATAGGCAGGGTGCTCGGATGCGATCACTTCCGCGACGTTCTCGCCCGCCACTACCTGCCCGATCCCGCCCAGCTTCGCACTCGACGCCCGCTCGCCACCCCCGCTGAGCACACCAGGATCCAAAGACAGGTAAAGCACGCGCAGCAAAACGCCGGCAGGGGGCACGTCGGGCATGACGTCGTACTCAAGACGGAAATTGTGGGTCTGCGGCCGACCCAATGGTCGGGAAGCAAGAACAATCTGGCGGCTCACGGAGTGGGGGTTCACGTGCTCTCAATCTCTGAGCGCATTCGGCAAAGGCGCAGCGCCGGCCCCAACGGCGTTTGTGCCGTCGGGCACTTCCGACACCGGCAGGCTACAAGGCGGTTTGCGACTCGCCGTGAGAGATCGGTAAAGGTTTGGTAAAACCGACCCGGCGAACCAAAAAATTTGTGCTTGCTCAAGGCGTTACGGCGAGAGATCCAGGCCTGAAGTGGGCGTGTAAGATGGCTGCGATGCTGGAATTCCTCGCATTCCGCCTCGACACGGTCGGCGAATGTCTATGGCGGCACACGGACAGCGGTGAGGAGGAGCGGATTCGGCTGCAGCCCAGGCCCTTTGCCCTGCTGCGCTACCTCGTCGAGCACGCGGGGCAGCTCGTGACGGAGGATGAGATCCTCAAGGCAGTGTGGCCCAAACTCTACGTCCAACCCGAATCGATCAAAACGCAGCTACATCAGATAAGGAAGGTTCTCGGGGACGATCCGAAAAATCCGCGATACATAGAGACCGTACCGAGACGCGGTCACCAGTTCATCGCACCGGTACGCGAATGGACTGGGCCCGATGCAGCTGTCCGGAAGCGGGCAGCGCCTCGGCGCATAGTCGGACGAGAGGCGGAACTTTCCCTGTTGCGCGACTGCCTACGCTCGGCCTCGAGGGGCGAGCGTCAGGTCGTTTTCGTCGCGGGCGAGCCGGGCATAGGCAAGACGGCTTTAGTGGACCAGTTCGAGCACCAAGCAAAGATTGAGGTGCCAACTGTGCGTATTGCGCGGGGGCAATGCATCGAAGGCTACGGGGGCACCGAAGCGTATTACCCGCTTCTCGAGGCGTTGGGGGCGTTGTGCGCGAGTTCTGCTGCGGCCTCGATCGTAGAAATCTTGGTTGCCCATGCGCCCACATGGCTGGTGCAGTTTCCCGCCCTACTGACAGAGCGGCATCGCCAAGTGCTGCAGCGAGAGATTGTCGGGTCGACACGGGAACGCATGCTGCGTGAGATCGGCGCTGCGTTCGACGTGATCGCGGCGAGAGTTCCGCTGCTTCTGGTGCTTGAGGACCTACAGTGGGTCGATCACTCTACTGTCGATGCGCTTGCCATGCTTGCGCGGCGTCGATCGATGGCCAGGCTGATGCTCATCATAGTAAATCGGTCGATGGACCCGTTGCCCGCGGATCACCCCCTAAAGGCATTAATGCAAGATCTGCTAGTGCATCGGTTGTGTCAGAGGATAGAGCTGAAACCCCTGGCAGAAGCGCAGGTCGCCGAATATCTGCGCGCCGACTCCCCAGAGGGTGACTCGCCCAAGAGGCTGTCCGAGATCGTCCACCGCCGTTCGGGCGGCAACCCTTTGTTCATGGGGGCGACACTGGATCACCTCGTGCAACGCGGCTTCATTGCAAAGGAGCGGGGAAGCTGGCAGGTCAAGGTGCCGCTTGAGGAGGTGGATCTTGGCGTGCCCGAAACACTGCGCCAAATGATCGAGATCCAGATTGGGCAGCTGAGCGCGGAAGAGCAGCGGGCACTCGAGGCGGCGAGTGTACAAGGCGCGGCTTTCTCGCCAGGCATCTGCGCCGCGGTCATCAATGAGGATGCGGAGAAATACGAAATCCTCTACGACTCGATGGCGCATCGTCGCCGTATAGTGTGCGCGGCCGGCACTCAGACAACTCCCGACGGTTTAGTCTCCGCCCGTTGCGAGTTCGTGCACGCACTGTATCGCGACGTGCTGTATCACCGTCAACCCCCGCTGCGCCGCAAGCAACTGCATCAGCGCCTCGGTGAACGACTGGAGGCTGTGTACTCGCAGCAATTGAGCGAGGTCGGATCAGAACTGGTCTATCACTTCGAAGAGAGCGCTGATTGGCCACGCACCGTTAAATATCTGCGGCTCGCTGCGGATGCGGTAGAACGGCGCTGCGGGCACAAGGAAGCCATAGGGCTTCTGGAGCGTGCGCTGCAATTTGCGAGCAAGCTTCCCGCCGAGCAACGCCCTCTCACGGAGATGGAAATTCTGGAGAAACTGGCAAGAATCCTCTACCTGACTGTCGATCCCCCCGCGCCGGATCTCTATGAAGCGTTGGCCGCCCGGGCAGCTCAATGTAATGCTATCGACGTTGAGGTGCGCGCCGTCGTGGAGATGGCCCGGCTATGGTCTTGGCGCGATTCGAGACGCGCCCTCGAACTGCTCGATCGAGCGGAGCAAATCAACGCTCGCCAGGCCGATCCACTGGCACGGGCGAATGCCCGCATCATGTGTATGTCCTGGCGCCTTTTGAACGGCGGTCGTCACTCGACTGACGCGTCCGAGGCCCGCAATTTGATGTCGGAGCTTCGTGAGGCGGGCCGCGTCACGGGGCCGCTACTGATCTGGTACAGTCGCCTCCAGTCAGTTTGCTCCCAATATCGTGATTCGCAGCGGTGTGCACTCGAGGGCCTCGCCCAACTGACTCAGGGCAGTCCGGTCAATCCATGTGCCGATATGGAGGAAATCACCGCCGCCAACCTCTTGATCGAGGGGCATCTATTTCTGGGCGAGTGGGGTGAAGCACTGCGAGTCATTGAAGCCACCGTCGCGGAACTTACCAAGAACGCAAAGGATACTTACGCGCACAACTTCCGCTTTCGGTACGCCGAGCTGAGTGTCTTTGCGATGGATTATGAAGGTGGGCTGGCCATCTGCGAATCGGCCGACAGGGCTCTTGGCAAGGCGATCATTCCTCCCGCCCACCGTTTTCGACTGACCTTGGTCGGTGCGGCGGAAGTGGCTTTGGGCTTGCACGAACAAGCGTCTGAGCACTTGTCGCAGGTGCGCGACGAAATGAATCGGCGAAGGCTCATCTATGATGACTACTGCCGGTTCCTCCTCGAGTCGGCGCTTACCGAGCTATGGCTTGCCAGAGGGGATTTTTCGCAGGCTTCCGCGCAGAGTCAGCGCTTTCTCGAGTTTGCGCTCGGGACTGAGGAACGCACGTGGCAGGCGCTTGCTTGGGATACGAATACCCGAGTCGCAATGGCCCAAGGCGATTTTGCGCGCGCGGCGCAGTGCATCGGCAAGGCATTGACGATGATGGAGGGGTTCGAGGTTCCGCTGGCTGACTGGCGGGTCCACGCCACCGCCGCTGTGCTTGATGATCGGCTGGGGAACGTGGATTCTGCCAAGCACTACCGGGAACTCAGCCGTGCGACAATTCATAGGATTGCGGACTCGCTGAGACCAGAGGAACCACTCCGAAAGAGCTTCCTGTCGGCAGCACAGGCTGCATTGGATCACTAGTGCGTCAGGCAGTCGCACCGCGCTGCCAGGCAATTTCTCGCCGAGCCCCAATGAGCGGCAGTCGCAGACAATCGTCTACGCCGCGCCACCTAGCTAGCGGGGTTACCGTTCTCGCGCTGGCGACTTCCAACACTGCGCTCGCTCAGACTGCCTCACAAGAGTCAGTCGGGGTAGCGGAAATCGTCGTTACCGCACGCAAGCAGGAAGAATCAATCATGCAAGCGCCTGTGATTGTCCAGGCGATCACCCCACGGGAGATGCAGGACCTGCACGTCAACGAGGTTAACGCAATCGGACAGGCCTCGCCAGGCTTGCAGATGAATACGGCATACACTCTCGCGGGTAGCACCGTCTACCTGCGCGGCATCGGGACTTCAGGCTCATCCAATTATATCGACGAGTCAGTGGCCCTGAACCTAGATGAATTCACATCGAGCTCCGGTCTTCTGTTCCGACAGGGCCTGCTGGACGTGTCGCAGATTGAAGTCTTGAAGGGACCGCAATCGCTCTTCTTCGGCAAGAGCACGACCGCCGGACTGATTGCCATACACTCGGCGGATCCGACTCCGAGCTGGGACTCCAAGGTGAACGTTGCTTATGAATTCAACGCCCAGGAAAAAGATGTCGACGGCTATATTTCAGGTCCAATCACCGATGATCTGGGAATTCGCTTCGCCGCAAAGCACAATTGGCGCGAGGGTTGGATGACAAATCCCAACCCCGACAACTCCAGCCACCATTTACCCGGCGGGCAAAGCAATGCAGCCCGCCTGACGCTTAAGTACGACGGGTCCGATCGGCGACTTCACGTGAAATTCAAGGGTGGATTCACAAACGACACCTCGGATAACTGGTTCGGCGATTTCAGTCAAAACATATGTCCGCCCGGCGGAACGGCAACCCCTTTCTATCGGCAATACGATGACTGCACGGCCAATAGGTTCGTCGGTGGTACCCCGGATGTACTCCCCTACAACCCGAATTTGAATTTCAACGCATTCAACAACGCCTCTTTTGCGGTTGCAACACCGTTGCCCATTTACCGGGATGGAGTTCCCTACGGGTATACCGACACCGCCTTGGGCATCGTAAGCATCAGCTACGACATCACGTCGGGTCTTACGCTCTTTTCCGTCACCGCATCGGAGTGGACCAACGGCCAGGAGGCGGGCGCGAGTCCCAACCCGGGGGTCACCCTCGTTGATGTTGGGGCCTCTGATAAAGCGCAGGAGTTTTCCCAGGAAGTGCGCCTGGTCAGTAAATGGCAGGACAGTTGGTTCAATTTCATGGTCGGCGCGCTATACAATCCGACGACCAGGACTGACAAACTTGATCTGGTCATCGTCGGAGCGGGTAGCCTTCCGCAGCTCGGTACCTACAACCTTTACACCGACTCCAACACTCGACTAAAGAGCGAAACCGATGGGGTGTTTGGCCAGATCCTGCTGACGCCAATCCAACACTGGGACCTCAGTGCGGGAGTCCGCTATACCTACGTCGAGAAACACTTCACGAGCATGGCGGTGTTTCATAACTACCCAGCCTTTTTTTTCCCAGGTCCACAAGGTGAGGATATCCAAAATGTGCCAGAGAATCTGCGATCTGTAAGAGAGACCGCACTCACCCCGGAAGTGACTTTGAGGTACTCCCCGAACGACGACGTGATGACATTTGTTTCCTATAAAGAAGGCTACAAGGGACCTGGGTTCAACGTGGACCTAGCCGCGCCGTCGTTCAATGCGACCAACGTAAATCCGTTCGCCGGCGAGACGACCGAGGGCTTCGAAGGCGGCATCAAAGCCCAACTCCTTGACCGTCAGGTCGCATTGACCGCTGTGGGTTACCGTTACAACTATCGGGATTTGCAGGTGGCGGTTACGGACGTCACGGCTCATAGGTCCATCACCCGCAACGGCGCCGACGCTCGAGTTCAGGGCATTGAACTCGGGGCGGACTACAGTCCTCAACATATCCGGGGGCTGTCGCTGAATTCCTACGTTAACTACAACGAGTCCTACTACACTGCCTTCGATTTTGCGGCGTGTTACTCCCAGCAAACGCTGGCACAAGGGTGCGTAACCACGGCAACGTTGGTCTACCAGGACCTCACCGGCCGGACCCTCAGTCTTGCACCGAGATGGGTCGGGTCCCTGGGCGGTCGTTATACGTGGAATCTAACCAGTAGATACACCGCAACGCTCAAAGCCGGGCTAAGCTACTCAAGCGCCTATCTCGCGCAGAACTCCCTGCAGCCGTTGAGTTACCAGGGATCCTACGCACTCCTGAACTTTGGCCTCTACGTGGGTCCGACCGATGGAGCCTGGGAAGTTGCACTCCTTTGCCGCGATTGTACGAACAAGTACTACCTTACGGAGGGGGTTGACGCCGGGGCAGGTACCGGCAATGCCACAACGGCCTCGTCACTTGCATACATCGGACGACCGCAGGAAATCTTGTTGCAGTTCACGGCTCACCCTCGGGGGCACTAGGAGTAGCCATCGCTTAGCGCGGTCATGTGGGCCCGGGATGGGAAATGTGGGCGGGGCGGCCAGCTCGATTTCTATGCCGGTGGAGATTCGGCGACTGTTCCCCAGCTTCCAACGCTTTAGGTAACGCCGGCCCCGAAATCTGGGTCGCACTTAGCAAACAACGCAACCTGTCGGCGCTTTACGTCATCGGGCACGCCCTGCGTGGCGGCCGCGATATTTTGAAACCGCATCTGTCTCTGTTGCCCATCAAACAGACGGAACGAGTTCCCAGCCTGCGTGTAGTCGTCGTCTCCGTGGCTATGCCGAACCGCAGCGCTCGTTCGCTGGCTCCAGGGAGGCAGGAGGTATGCGGATCCGGCATTCCCGGCAGTAACGGTGGGCATCGCCGTAGTTGAACGCGCGCGCCGGCAGCATCTTGTCCGGGGAGAAACCGAGGCCAGGAACGATGTTCGAGGGGGAGAATGCGACCTGTTGGATCTCCGCAAAGTAGTTGGGCGGATTTCGGTCCAGCTCCAGAACCGCCCACATCGACCGGGGGCAGTCGCCGCGGCCACACCTTTGCCAGGTCGAACGGGTTCCAGCCCGTGCGTTTTGACCAAGCCGCAGCCTGCGTGTTGGTACGCCGAAACTAGCGCAATCGTCTCTTCGGTGAACGACCGCGATCTGACGATCCGCGCAGCGTGACCGTAGTCGATGCCGTGTGCCTTATGCGAGTCATCCGATCTTATTCTCGTTCCAACTCGGGCCCTTCGCGCCCGCCCATTCTCAATAGGAACGACTCGTATGAAACACCGAGCGAGGATCGCGTACAGCGTAGTGGTAGCGTTGGGATCGGTGGCAACGGCCGCGCACGCCGATCAGTGGGAGGTCAGATTGCGTGGTATTTACCTGGCACCGGCAAATGACTCCGATGCCTACGCACCACTGCAGATCCCAGAGGACGCTATTCACGTGAACGACAAGTGGATCCCCGAACTCGACATTGAATACTTCTTCACGCCCCATTGGTCCAGCGAGCTCGTCCTTACTTATCCTCAAAACCAGACCGTCACGCTCGAACACAGCGCTCTCGGTGGTCCTACCACTATCGGCACATTCAAGCACCTGCCGCCGACTCTGACGCTGAAATACAACTTCATGCCCGGCCAGGCCTTTCAGCCCTATCTGGGGGCGGGGCTAAATGTCACTTCAATCATGGACGTTGACCTTCAGGTTCCCACAGTAGGTAGACTGACGCTCGAGCATACGAGCGTTGGCCCCGCGGCGCAGGCGGGCTTCGATTTTCGGCTCGCCGAGCATTGGTATTTCAACATGGATGTCAAATGGCTCATGCTGCGGTCTGATGTGAAAGTCGATGGTGTCAAGATCTCCCAGGCACGTATCGATCCAGTACTACTCGGCGTCGGGGTCGGCTATCGCTTTGGGGGTCGACCGTGAGCGGTGTCGCGCACGCGTAGCCTTCGAGCCCCTGCACTCGCCCAAGCGGCGGGATCACCGAGCTACTACAGGGTCCAATACCGAATGCGCGAGACGCCTTCGGAACCGTCCGGTTCACTTCTCGAAGCGGCTGAAAGAGCGTTGGCCGCACCGGCTCCCCTGAGACACCTCCGCGGTGACATCAATCACTCATCGTTCCGCCGCCAAGCGACGGCCGCGGCTCAGATCTATCTTTGATAAACCAGCCAAGCGATCTGCTGGTTTCAACCGCGGTGACATCCTTGTCGGGCGCAACCACGCTCACGAAACGGACGTCGAGCGGGTCAGCCGTTTGGAATTCCGAGATCACGCTGACGCCCCAGGCGGGGATAAACGTTTTTTTGTCACAAAGCCAAGAATCCGGTGCTAAGAACGCTGGGGATGGCAAGGTAACGCCCTTAAGACTCAACGAGCTCTGCGAGGGCACTCGAGCGCGCGCACGTTTCGCTGGGCAAAAAACCGGAGAGGCATGTTTGGCTCATGGGACACCGCGCGTAGCTGCATGGTCCACACGCTAGATGAACGGCCCTTGTGCATGCAATCGAACTCCTTAAGTGATGGGGCACCATCACAACGACTGTACTGGTGGTTGGCCGCCGTGCGTGACTTAACGGCAGCGTTGGTGATCTCAAGTTGGCGCGTCTAGCAGAACTTAAAGCAGTGAGACTCACCGCGGGCTTACAAACGCGGCGCTGCCAGCCAAACATCATCGATCGTCGGCCGAAGACAGGCCAGCTCCTCGGCCCGGAAGCGACCCCACGCACATTCTCCCAATGCCGTTACTTCGCACTGCCGTGTGCTATCCGTGTGTCCGATTTTCGTAACTTCAGCTTCGCAGAGACAAAAGGCTCTACCCATCAACCGATGTATCACCGTGCAATCGGCTCCGATCAGGTGATGCGGGAACAGCTTCATGGAAATGCGACGGCACAATTTACGTAGAAGCCCGTGCCAGGGTCCGTTCCACTTTGGGTTACAACCAACGGGGTAATTGCGATGCTCGCCAGCGAACCGCACCAGGTTGCCATGCACTCACCGCACCCAACCGGCGCTCCTGTCAGCACGGAGGCGGCGGCCCAGGCATTGGCACGCGGACCGATAGGCGCCTTCGCCGTCGCGGGTATTGCCGTTGGAGTGATTTTCATCGCCTGGCTGGTGTTCTATTTCCTTCTGTTCATACCGCGAGGGGCGATTGGCTGACCCTCTCTCCAATTCGCTCGACCAGCCGCTACCGGACGGCATCGTCCCGCAGGACATCGTCGCTCGTACCGAGAAGCGCTGGGTCCTACTCATGGTCGGGATGCTCGTCATGATGATAATCGTCATTATTTTGACCGGCGTCATGGGGGCGTTGCACCCCTCGAGCAATGTCGAAACCATCGATCCGACGACCCTGCATCTGCGAGGCGAATTCGTCGAGAGCAATCTCGGCACGGCCATCGAGCCAGACGGAACCGTCACCGTTCGTCTAATTGCCCAGCAGTACGACTTCGTGCCCCGCTGCGTTCAGGTACCGGTGGGAACGCCGGTTAAATTCCGCCTCACCAGCGCCGATGTAGTGCATGGGTTCCTGTTGCCCGACACCAATGTCAACACGATGATCGTGCCGGGGTTCGTTTCGGAGGTTCGGACCCGTTTCGCGAACGAGGGGGAATACACAATGCCCTGCCATGAGTTCTGCGGTCTCGGGCATCACGCCATGTGGGCGCACGTACGCGTGGTGTCGTCGGAACGGTTCGCTGAGGCATTGAGCAGGCGACTGCTTACCCCGGTCGAACGGTTCACGTGCGCTTCGCAATAGCCCGCTTCTTAAGATCACAGCTTTTTCGGAGTCAGACAGAAATGGCAATCGT
>Ga0335080_10009178_pt1 | contig 10334 bp, 5 predicted proteins | sample Lox_Sample_34_FD_206720 | JGI IMG/M metagenome (GOLD analysis project Ga0335080, IMG submission 206720) | Soil microbial communities from Loxahatchee National Wildlife Refuge, Florida, United States - Lox_Sample_3.4 | ecosystem: Environmental > Terrestrial > Soil > Wetlands | place: USA: Florida... | reverse complement strand
CCGGTCCACGGAACGTGTTCCGCCCCAGCGTTCCGAACCTTCCATCGTTAGGGCCCGTTCCTCCGGGAACTCCAATCGGCAGTGAGAAGAACGAAGCATTGTCTGCGCCGCGACCGAAATAGTCTTCCCGAATGTCTCGCGCTGTCGAAAAATTAGGCTTCGCAAGCAGATCTGGCCGATCCGTTCCGCCCGCTCCTATGCCTGTCTGTTGAATCCCGGAGTACACGCTAAACGGCGGGCCGGTTGTAAGCGTGGTGATGTTCAGGAATTGCCATCCATCAGTCACATACCTTCCCAGTGGTCTCAGAAAGCCGACTTTTTTGAAAGGCAATTCCTGAATCAGGCTGAGAGAAAACACGTGTGTCACATCGAACACCGAGACCGCCTTCTCTGCTCGCGGATTTAACGGATCCTGCGGCAGCGTCTGCAGAATCACGCCGGCATTGGTCGAAACCCCGCCCAACAGCGCACTGACATCATCCATCGATTTTGAGTAGGTATAGCTGGCCTGAAAACTCAATCCGTAGGGTGAGAAATTCTGGCTTACGCTGGTCTGCAGTGCGTTGTAACTGGAGTGTGAGCCGCTGTTCATCAGCGAAATCGGCCCGAAGCCACCGGCCGGATGTCCCAGAGAGTCAAACTGCGTGAAGGGCGCGAATTCCGGAGACGCGCCGTTGTATGCATTCGGCGAGAAAACGCTTGCGAGATGAATTCCCACCGTTCCGACGTATGCCGCGCTTGCCTTAATTGGCCCAAAGTCGTGATCCACTCCAAAAGTGTAGGTGCCGACGTACCCGTTCTTGAATCCTCGCCAAATCGTTCCGGAAGTGAGCAACTGTACCTGCCCGGTCAGATTCTTCAAATCGTTCTGAAATCGCTCGATATCAATTTGGGTATTCGCCGCGACTTTAGAGCTGTCCCCATTCGGAAAAAGGGGCTGTCCATTCGTCGCGTATGCTTCGGGCACCTGGAGCGGCACGGCGGTATTGGAAAACAGGACGGCGGTGTCTTTGGTCGCCGTGATGATTGGCTGAAACACAAGCGGAATGCCGCCCGTTACGTAGTTATCGAACCAGAGATTCGGCAGCAAGGTCGTGAGCGCTGCGCCTGCGTGGAACACTGTCCGCTTTGTTGCAGAAAAGTCCAAGCTCACGCGTGGTGCAAGGCCGCTCCAGTCCACGGGATATACGGGTTGTGGATTGTACAAGAAGATGACGTTCGCCCCAGGGGTTGTGAACGATACATCGGTCTCCCCATCCTTGACTGGAATGCCGATCGATGTACGGTGCTTGGCTTCCTTGATCCGGCTGTTCACTTCGTAGCGAACACCATAATTCATCATCCATCGCGGTGAAATCTTCCAGGAATCCTGAACATAGAAGTTGTAGGCCTCGCGACGCACGGCAGCCTCGTCAAATTTATCGCCTTTGGGCGTTACACTCGCGGCGGCTGTGACGGAATACGCATAAGGCGTCGCTGTCAGCAAGCCGGTCAAGGCATCCGGCAGCGGGTCGCCTACATCAATATTGTGCTGGCCGCTCGCGGAGAGTATCTGGACCGGCGAATAGGCCGTGCCTCCTCCAAACGTGTAGATACCGTTCGGATTTGTCCCGAAGATGGTCGCGTCTTTGTTAAGCCGCGCTTCCCCGCCGATGCGCATAGTGTGTGTCCCGTGCACGTAAGTCACGTCGGCCTTCATCTGATACACGTTCCCGTACGAGCCGAAGATCGATCCGTCCGCGGTGTTGAAACCCTGGTACAAGCCGTCGCCATATGCCAGCGCTGGATCGACCGCATTGGTTGTCGGAAAGAACGGAGTGCTGCGGATGTAGCCGAACTCCGTTGTGAAACTCCAGTTCGGAGTAACCGTCTGCGACCAACGAATCGCCGCGCTACGCTGGTGATCGAAGAACTTTACGCCGAAGCTCGGATCGATTGCCGTCTGGTCGGGGTTCGTTGTCGGCCCGTTTATTTGGTTCAGGCTGAACCGTCCAAACAGCTGGGCATTCTCGGTCAACTTGTGGTCGATGCGCACCGAGAACTGATCGGTATCGGTCACCACTTTCGAAGAGGTGGCGTAAGTTCTCGCGCCAAATGCGCCGCTCGAATCGTTCGGCAAAGGGTAACGGTTCAGCAGGGGCGCAATTTCCGCATTCACGGGGACGTAGAGTGTGTCGCCTTTGTACGTCGTCGTATCGATCCCGTTTCGCTCGTCGACTGTCGGTACCGCGAACACTTGAGTCGTCCCCAAGACCTGTCGAAAGCCTTGATACTCGCCAAAGTAGTATGTTCTACCCCGACCATCGTAAATTCCCGGTAAGACCACCGGGCCGCCGTTTGTTGCGCCAAACTCATTTCGCACAAAAGGAGGAATGCGGCGCGGGTCCTCGGGATTGATATGGTCGAAGAAGTTCCGCGCGTCGAACGCCGCGTTGCGTGCAAACTCAAAAACGCTGCCGTGTATCCGGTCCGCTCCTGTCTTCGTGATCACATTTGTGAAACCAGCCGCCCCTCGACCGATTTCCGCTGGCATCACACCCGCGTTCGACTGCACTTCCTGGATGGCATCCACATTGAAATTCGAGAATGTCGCCCCGCCCATTTCCGGATCGCTGGTGTCTGCACCATCCATGGCGAATACCGACGCGGTGCCGCGTTGCCCGTTCACCGTGAATTGTTGGGTGAAATTTGCCGACCCGTTCGCGTCCGTCATTGTGCCCGCGGCCAGTAGCAGCAACTTGCTGAAGTCTCGCGTATTCAGCGGCAGACTGGAAACCTCCGTGCTAGACAGTGTCGATCCTCCACTTCCTTGCGACCCTGTCTTCAAAGGAGTCGCTGAGACCGTCAGCGACTGGTCCGTGCCCGACAGCACTATCGAGATGCTCACCGTCACAGCGTCTTGAATGTCGAATTCGTCTGCCGCCCGCCACTCTTTTCCAGCCACTCGCACGCTCACGTGATAGCGTTGCGCGGCAAGCGTCGCAAAACGGAACTGGCCGCCCGCGGAAGTCACCGCCTGCAGTTGTCCGCCGCTCGCCGAAAGAAGCACGCTAGCTCCTTCCAGGGGCTTGCCCTGCGTATCCTGCACGACGCCGACCAAAGTTGTCGTGGCAAGCGCGGGAAACCCAAAGAACAGCGTTAAAGTGAAGACGAACCAGTAAACTCGACGCATCGTGGCACCTGGGGTCATAAACGCGAATTATAGACCCCGCTGCTAGCCTGAAGCTGTGACTGATTGCCGAAAGTGTCCAACTGAACGCGTCTGGTGAAAGTGTAATTCGCTGGCCTTTCCAAGGCTCGCGCGAACCGCGTAAACTGGACCTTCACGATTGTCGGAGGTTGCCGTCTATGCTTCTCGATTTTTTTCAGTTACGGGAACAGCCCTTCAGCGTCTCGCCGCACCCTTCGTATCTCTACTCCAGCCGCGGCCGCTCCGAAGCCCTCGAGTCTCTCGTGCACGCTGCCGCATCTTCTTGTGGCGTATTCGCTCTGGTTGGCCCCGCGGGTGTGGGCAAAACGACGGTCCTCAATGAATTTCTCGGGAATCTCCCCTGTTCCGCCCGCGCGATTCTCTTGCCGCATACGAATTTTTCCAGCAGTGAACTTGGCGAATATCTCGCTCGTGAGATGGAGACGGCCTGGTCAGGCAAAGTTGAGCCTTCAATTCAGCACGGTGGAAATTACATTTTGGTTGTGGACAACGCTGAACAACTCGATGCATCGATTCTTGAAACGATATGCGGCCTTGCCGATGCCGACTCGGGCCAGTCCGTTATTCTGACCGGTCAGCTCAAGCTGCTCGACAAACTGAGACAGAACCCATCGCCCCTGAGTTTCACGACTAGGTTCCTCGACCCGCTCTCGGGAGCGGAAACGGCCGCCTACGTCCTGCATCGGTTGCGGATTGCGGGTCATCCCGGGATCGATCTATTCGAACGCGATGCGCTCGCGGTCGTCGCAGAACGCAGTCAAGGCATTCTGCGCAATATCAACCAGATATGCTTCCGCGCATTGCTGGAAGGCTACGCGTCCGGATGCCGCACGCTTTCGGCCGAGACCGTCGAAAAAGCCGCGCAGAAAGTTGAGCTTGGCGAAGCACTGCAACCCTCTGCAAAACCTCAAGGCGCTGGGCTCGACGCCAGCCTACCCCATAAGCTGACCCTGCAAAGGCGAATCGCACCGCGTAAGAAGGTTTCTTCGCCTGTGTTCCTTAGTCAACCGATGCTCCGCCGGGCCGCCGTTGCCGCTCTCGCCGCTTCAACGCTTGCTCTTCCCTACCTGGCAGCGAAGCGAATCTCGGACTCCAAGCGACCGGATGTGTCGGCCAGGATGATCGACTCGCAAATGTCTTCACAGACTGCGGCCAAAGTTACGTCTGACTCTCCTGCGTTCACCACGTCTCAACCTCTTCAACTTGCCAGCAAGCCGCAAAGTTCACCGGGACATGTTGCGGCCGTTTCCTTGCCTGAATCGTTGATGGCCACAAATCACGGCTCGAACCGAGAAGCAGTTAGTCCTAGCGCTGCGAGTGATACCCTCGAACCGGCGGCCGTAAGGAACGGTACGCGATTGTCTCTGGCGCGCGAACTCGGACTGAAGATCAACCGCATCGCCATCGACGCGGGCCACGGCGGCTATGACACGGGAACGATCGGTCCTTCCGGCCTCATGGAAAAGGATCTTTGCCTGGATGTGGCCTTGCGGCTCGGGCACATGATCAAGGAGAACATTCCCGGCGCGGAAGTGATTTACACGCGCACCGACGACCGGCATGTTCCGCTCGAGGAACGCACCGCCATCGCCAATGACGCGCAGGCCGACCTGCTCATATCTATTCACGCGAACTCCAGCGACGTTCGGCAAATCCGTGGAATCGAAACGTATTACGTCAGCCTCGCCGCTTCGCCGGAAGCCCGTGAGATCGCGACGCGGGAGAACGCCGTTGGCGACTCCTCACTTCACAACCTGCCCGATCTCATCAAGAAGATTACGCGTAACGAAAACCTGGCGGAGTCTCGCCAGCTTGCGTCTGATATTCAGAACGCACTATCCCAGCGACTTCAGCTGGTCAGCCGGCAGGAGACCAATCGAGGTGTGAAGCGCGCGCCTTTTATCGTCCTCACCGGTGCCAACATGCCCGCCGTCCTATCGGAAATTTCTTTTCTCAGCAATCCCTTGGACGAAAAGCTCCTGACAGAGAACGAGCAACGACAGCACGTTACGGAAGGGCTCTATCGCGGCATCGTCGCTTACCTCGGCACTATGCCCTCGCATTCTGCGCTGGAGCAAACCTCCGGCCGAACCGCTTCCCCCGGGCTCCTGGCGTCGAAACAATCCGGTGGTCTGCGCTAAACCTGCTCAAGCGCGTATTGTTATTCTGGCAGGGCGGATCTTCCGGTAAACGACAGTATCGGAAGCAGTTAACGCTTACCTCAAGTGGAGTCACGGAGGTGTTCCCCTTCCTTAACCTGCGGTTTACCTGTGCCTCGGAAGATAGCAGCATACTTCATGGCCGGGATGGGTACAGAGGGCGAAAGGCTCCTGAAGGTGACGGAGGAACGATGCAGCAGGAATGTTTGTCGATCGTGATACCGGCGTACAACGAAGAAGCCACGCTCGCCACAGTGATGAAGAGAGTGTTGAAGGTGCCTCATTTGCTGGAAGTAATCGTCGTTAACGATTGCTCCGAGGACCGAACCGGGGAGATCGCCGAAGAATTTGCGTCGCGGGAACCGCGGTTAAGAGTGCTGCATCATCAAGTCAATCGCGGAAAGACTGAGGCACTGCGGACCGGTTTTACCGCCACCCATGGCGACATCGTAATCGTTCAAGACGCAGACCTGGAATATAACCCCTCCGATATCGGCGGGGTGATTGGGCCTATCCTCTCTGGCGAAGCAGATGTGGTGTATGGATCGCGCTTCCTGGTGCGCAAGGCCGCCAGAGTGTTGTATTTCTACCACTATTTAGCAAATCGGGGGCTGACGTTTCTATCTAACCTGTTCACCAACGTCAACCTGACCGACGTGGAAACCGGCTACAAGGCCTTTCGCGGCGAGATTATCCGCGAGATGACTGTGACCAGCAGCGGCTTTGGATTCGAGATTGAAGTGACTGCGAAAGTAGCGAAGCTGAATTGCCGCCTTTACGAAGTGCCCATTTCTTATTATGGCCGTACCTACGAAGAAGGGAAGAAGATAGGCACCATCGATGGGCTGGCCGCGCTGTGGTACATCGTGAAATTCAACTTACTGTGTAATCTGGAGCAGTCCTACCGCAATGTGCCCCTGTCGTCCCGGCGTCCCTCTCCAGCCATCTCTTGGGGCGGGGTGGACGGCGATGAGTTATGCGAGCTTCCCTCGGAAAAGGGAGTCGGGTAAAATCCGCGCACAGAGACGCGTGACAAAAACCGGGCCCGGGCCTGAGGCGCGATGGCTTGACAGCCGCACAGCCTACAGTGGAGACGGCTGCGTCTCCCAGTTCATCTATTTGTAATCTTCGGTCGGCATGCTCACTTCCTACTTATGGCTGATCCAGTCATCGTTCGCGCCGAAATGTCTCCGGCAGCAACGAGAATCGAGGAGACATCGCCGCGCCCTGCCTCGAGGCTGGCGGTTGCGCTTCTTTACGCGTTGAACATTTTCTTGAGTGCATTTTTGCTCTTCCAGGTTGAACTGATGATGGCCAAGTTCGTTTTACCCCGATACGGAGGTGGCCCATCGGTTTGGAGCACCGCTCTGCTGGTGTTTCAATTGTTGCTTTTGGGTGGTTATTGGTATGCAGCATTCCTATCTAAGAAGCTCTCGCCAAATCAGCAGGCGAAGACGCATTGTGGGTTGATAGCGGCATGTGCCGTCGTGATGATGACGCAGGCCTTGGCCTGGCACGTACCACTCTTTCCGCGTCTATCCTGGCTCTCCGGATCTGACTACCCCGTGCCGGAGATCACCGCACTGCTACTTGTCGGTGCAGGTCTGCAGTGCATTCTCTTATCGGCAAATAGCCCGCTATGCCAGAGCTGGTTTGCCAGTGGCTCGCCGACATCGCCATATCGTTTGTACGCGGTATCTAATCTCGGATCGCTGTTGGGACTGATTTCCTACCCATTTGTTGTAGAGCGCAAATTTGTTTTGACCTCGCAGGCGTGGATTTGGACGGGCCTGTTTGCACTCGTTCTGATCAGCTCAGCGGCATGCTCTTTCTTAAGGATAGGGGAGCCGGTCAGCTCCAAGCTTCAGCCTGTTCCCAAACGCACCAAGAAAATCAGCAAGGCGGCACACGAATCCCGTCTTTGGTGGTTACTTTTGGCCGGTTGCTCTTGCACGATGCTTCTCGCCGTGACGAATGTCATTTGCCAGCAAGTGGCGCCCGTTCCTCTGCTCTGGGTTCTTCCCCTTTCGCTCTACTTGTTGTCTTTCATCATCTGTTTTGACAATCCGCGCTGGTACCGCCGTGAGATTTTTGTGCCATTGTACCTGGTGCTGGCCTACATGGCCCTTATCCTGCTGCCGCGCTACAACGAGATGCGGATAGTCCAGGTTGTTTTGATTCTGTGTTCCGTCCTGTTCGCCGTGTGCATGATCTGCCATGGCGAACTGGCCCGCTCCAAACCGCCATCCGAAAAGCTGACCTCTTTTTACCTGACGATCGCCACCGGAGGAGCCCTTGGCAGCGCCTTCGTGGCCTTGTTTGCGCCGCTGATCTTCGACCGCTTCTGGGAATTTCACGTTGGGCTTCTTGGATGTGGCGCGTTGCTGGCGGCTGCGCTATTTCGCGACCGACGATCCTGGCCGCTGGCGAAACGTTTCGCTGCCTTGATCGTCGTTTCAGCTTCTGTCGTGCTCAGCCTCGGCGCGCTCTACATGATCGAAAAGGGCCTTGAGCGGGAGATCCAGACAGATTCTGTCGTGGTGCAACGCGCGCGAAACTTTTTTGGCGTGAAGGCAATCGTGCAAAAACCTAGCGTTATCGGCCTCTTCCACGGCCGCACTTTGCATGGCTCGCAGAGCCTGCTGCCAGCCTTTCGGACCGAACCGCTTCTTTATTACAGCCGTCCGTCCGGGATCGGTACCTTACTGAGCCAGTTCCCGCGAACTGCCGATCATCCAAACCTCCGTGTCGGCGTGATTGGCATGGGAGTAGGAAGCCTCTCAGCCTACGCGCAAGACGGCGATTACTACCGCTTCTACGAGATTGATCCCACGGTGATTCAGTTCTCCTCTGGGAACCACCCATACTTTACGTTTATCGAATCCTCTCCCGCTAAAACAGAGGTGGTACAAGGCGACGCGCGCATTCGCCTGGAGGAAGAACTATTCAGAGGCCAAAGTCACGATTTTGACGTCTTGGTGGTTGATGCATTCAGTGGGGATTCCATCCCGGTTCACCTCCTTACTCGTGAAGCGATGGAGCTCTACCTCCAACGAATCCGCGGCCCCGGGTCGGTGATCGCGTTTCATCTCAGTAATTCGGCGCTGGATCTACGTCCATTGATGGCCAGCCTTGGGCGCGCTTATCACCTGTCGGTCATCGAGGTTCACGAGCCATTGGAGGTTGATCCATTGTGGGTGCTACTGTCGCGCGACCCCGGCGCCCTAGGGCTGCCTGGGCTGATCACGCACGGCAGGACGCTCCAGGTCGCACGAGAAATTGCTCCCTGGACCGACGAATACAGTAGCCCTTATGAGCTGCTCGTCAGATAGAGGAATCAGTGACCATTTTCGCGAATTGCGTTGCTCATTTGACTACATAGGACTGACTTGTCGCAGGGAGATTTTCCCTGCCACTAGAGTTGGCGTGCCTGCGGTGTTGAACAGCAGCCCCCGTACCGCGATGGGTTGGAAGAGGGTAATTCCCGTAAGGTTGTCGAAGGCAGTCTCCGACACGACTGCGCCCTGCATGGCTGTGATCCCTGAGTTGGTGAACAAAGCAGGGACATTGCCTAAAGTGAACGCCGTGGTATTCGCTGTCTGACTTACCATACCCGGGACCTGTGACATTCGCAGTGTGATCTGGTCGGTCAGGACGTCGGTGGGCGTGACGCTACCTGCAATCGAAACCTGGACTTCTTGGCCGATCATCAAGTCCAAGCTGCTTGCGAAACTGAGGCCAAGAGGCAAGGTCAGGCCGTCCGATGCAATATTGAAGGTTGTGGGTCCTTGAATGGTCACGGCGACCAGATTGCCCACTTTAATTCCACTGACCGGTGCCAACGCATCGTTCATCACCATGTGGAATTGCGTGGGGCTGTCCACGCTGGCGACGGTCCCCACAATTTCGGCCCGTTGTTTGGCTTCGTCGGTTGACTGCTCAAAATAGATTTCGGTAGCCACCAGCGTGCCATCCAGCTGAAGCCTCGCGTTGGAGCGGACCGTCTGGCCGTTATCCAGGGCTACGGGAAAACCATAAGCGACGGTATTGTCCTTAGCGAGAAAAAGGGTCAGCTTCTGGCCGTTGTTCATGTTCAGAGCGAATCGATCTACATAGTTAACATCGCTGACCGCGCCCTCAAGATTGTCGACTTCCGCGAAAAACTGCTGTCCTTGCGGGCCCACGGTCTTTGGAAGCTGGGTGACAGTCACGATGGGGTTGATACTCAAATCGCTTTGCAGCGACTGGTTGAGATCGAAATCAATGTCCAGTCCAACCGGAGTGTTCGGAGCGATTCCAAGGGTAATCGATGAGGCTGCCTGGGAAATTGGATACATCGCCGAAGCTATCGTGAGCGTTGGTGTCAATTCACAAGTGGAGCCATTCGCGCAACTGCCGATCGCGCTTCCGGAGGTATTCTGTATGGTCAACCTGGGATTGGCAAATGTGAGCGTGAGAGTGCCATAGGTGCCTTCAGGAACGCTGCCGGAAGTAAGAAAGGCCCGGTCCGTGACCAATTGTGCCAGCTCGACATTGACAGGAGCGTCAAGCAGGGAGATCGAACCACTGTTCGGAACTCCGATACCTTGCACAGCCGGATTCAAAGTTACTCCGATTACAGAGATTTGAAACGATAACACCGCGACGCCTGCCGGTGGCGTGTCGTGTATGGTCAAGCTCACAGTGGACGTGCCCAAAGGAATTGTGGGAGGAGGATTATGGCCTCCGCAAGCGGCTAACAGGGCTGCAAGCCCGAGATTCAGACTGAAGAACAAGCGTCTACCGCGCATAAGCCTCCCTGACGCGCATGAATTCTTGGGTGTGACAGTTGCGAGTGTGAGGATGATAACTCGCGCTCGTTTAACGGCATATTACTGAGCCATGACAACGGGCCCGCCGTCGCAGCTTGCTAGTTATGAATGCCCGTACAGAAAATGGACTTAAACGCAGCACTGGACGTCCCA
>Ga0335080_10009175_pt1 | contig 10336 bp, 6 predicted proteins | sample Lox_Sample_34_FD_206720 | JGI IMG/M metagenome (GOLD analysis project Ga0335080, IMG submission 206720) | Soil microbial communities from Loxahatchee National Wildlife Refuge, Florida, United States - Lox_Sample_3.4 | ecosystem: Environmental > Terrestrial > Soil > Wetlands | place: USA: Florida... | reverse complement strand
GATTTCTTTCCGCGTGAGTTCGCCGCCGGCTACTACAGGAACGAACATGACGTGATTGTCGGCAAACTATCGTTAGTCGATCATGAGGAGCAATCTGTCACCCAGACCGGCCATCGCATCTGGCTGCTCACCACCAAGGTTCCTCTGCTCGACAGCAACGGCGGTGTCACCGGTATCGTCGGCGTCGGCCACGATATCACCGCTCGAAAGAAGACCGAACTCGAGTGGCAGCGAGCCAAAGAAGCCGCTGAAGCCGCCAGCCGCTCTAAGAGCGAATTTCTGGCCAATATGAGCCATGAGATCCGTACTCCCCTCAATGGCGTCATCGGCATGACTGATTTGGCCCTCGATACCCAGCTCACTCCCGAGCAACGTGAATACCTGCGAACCGTTAAGCTTTCCGCAGACTCGTTGCTTACTGTCATCAACGACATCCTCGATTTCTCTAAAGTGGAAGCCGGCAAGGTCGAACTGGAACTCCGCGACTTCAACTTGCGCGACAGCCTGGAAACCGCTCTGAAGACTCTCGCCAACCGCGCCGATGAAAAGGGTCTCGAACTTCTTTGCGACATCGCGCTCGATGTTCCGGAAATCGCTTGCGCCGATTCCACGCGCCTGCGTCAGATCATCCTCAATCTGGTTGGCAATTCCATTAAGTTCACCGACGAAGGAGAAGTAGCGCTTACCGTGGAACTCGAATCTAGCGACGCCGGTTTCGACTCCGTCCATTTCACCGTCTCCGATACCGGCATCGGCATCCCGCAGGAAAAGCAAAGTTCCATCTTTGATCCCTTCTCCCAGGGTGATAGTTCCACCACTCGCAAGTTCGGTGGCACCGGCCTTGGCCTCACTATCTCCGCGCGATTCATCGCCCTGATGGGCGGGACAATTTGGGTGCAAAGTGAAGCTGGCCAAGGCGCGCAATTCCACTTCATCCTTCCGCTGACCCGTTCTCAGTCCAAGGTCGATGTAACAGACCCTGTCTCTCCTGAACTGCTTCATGGCGTCAAAGCCCTGGTCGTCGACGACAACTCCACAAATCAGCGCATCCTCTTGGCTATGCTGGAGCATTGGCATATGCAGCCTTCCGCGGTCGATGGGGGCGCCGAGGCGCTCCAAACGCTGCAGGCCGCTCGCGATTCGGGCGCGCCTTTCCAATTGATCCTGACGGACATGCACATGCCTAATATGGACGGCTTCGACCTGGTTGCCCACATCCGCAAGCAACCCAATCTTTCCGCCGCCACCATCATGATGCTCACTTCCGCAGGTCAGTCCGGCGACGCCGAACGCTGTCGTCAATTGGGTGTCGCGGCCTATCTACTCAAGCCCATTCGCCAGTCTGAACTGCACGAAGCCATCGCCCGGGTTCTGGATTCTCGTGAACGAGGCGGCACCGCACCCCTATTGACGCGCTTCGTAGTTCAGGGCGCTGCGGAACCCGTCGAGAGCCTGGCGATTCTGGTTGCCGAAGATAATGCCGTGAATCAGCGCCTGGCCGTCCGGTTACTCGAAAAACGAGGTCACCGCGTCAGCGTTGCATCCAATGGGCAGGATGCGCTCGATGCCCTTTCGCGAAATTCATTCGATCTGGTTCTGATGGACGTACAGATGCCGGAAATGGATGGATTGACCGCAACCGTCATCCAGCGCGAGCGGGAACTGGAACGTGGCGGAGACACTCACGTTGCGATTATTGCTTTGACCGCACATGCCATGAAGGGCGACCAGGATCGTTGCCTGGCTGCCGGCATGGACGGGTACCTCACCAAGCCAATACGACCTCAGGAACTCGACGACATCCTCGCCCACCAAGCCAACGCCCGCCGTCGGTCGGCTCGCTCGGGCCGCATTCCCGAGCCCGCTCCCGATAACGCTTGATTTCAGCGCGCAGCATGCCGCGACAGCGCGGCAGCCTCGCGACTTTCGCTTCTGCGCTTACAATAGACTCGCATCCATCGCCATTCTGAAAGGTTGCCACTTTTCATGCCACTCTCGATCCTCCGCGCGGGCGTTGCCGACGTTAATTCTTTGCTTCTGCTGATGCGCCACATGCAGAACGACGATCCATGGGCCGAGCCTTTCGACGAATCCTGCGTACAAAAAAATCTTGCCGAACTCCTCAACGACCCTCGCTATGGCCTTATTTATATGGCCAGAGAGAGTGACGCTCCCGTCGCCTACCTGGTCATCTGTTTTGACTTCAGCCTGGAGTACCGTGGCAAGGGCGCCTGGATCGATGAACTCTTCGTCGAACCTACCCACCGGGGGCAGGGAATTGGCACACAGCTGCTGGACCTGGCGGAAAGCGCCTCTCGCGAGCACGGCGCGGAAACGCTCCACTTGGAGGTGAACCATGGCAATCGTGCTATCGAGCTGTACCGCCGTCGCGCTTTCGTCGACCATCACCGCTACCTCATGACCAAATGGCTCGGTCCCGCGCCAACCGCCTGAGGCAGGCCCGGTTTTGGAGTGCGGCGGCTCGCCGCCGCTTTTCCGCCTTATGCGCTGGCGGTCTCAGCCATGGAGGGGGCCCTGTGACGCACGTCCTCTCAGGCACGACGAGAGGCTGTTCGCCGCCCGAGGTTTGCCCGTGCTATTAAGCACGGATTAGGCACAATCGCGGTCCCAGACCGTTGACGCACTGCCCTTCCCATTCCACAATGGCCAATGGGAGAATCTTCGGCAAAAGGCCCTGAAATCGGCATGTCACCTGAACCCAACTCGATTGAACAAGCGGTGGCTCGCGCGCTTCGCGACAACCTGGAGACCCTTCAGCGCACCGGTGAAGCCCTGAACCAGGCCCTCAACGACGTGGTCGCTGCCTGTGCCAGCAGCCGCCCCACCAACGCATTGCCTCCCATGCTTCGCGCACAAACCGCGGCAGCGGCGCTTTCTGCGTCCCTGGAAGTCCTATCGCGCTTTGTTGCCATGTCCTTGCAGCCCGGCCCGCGCAGCCCACTTGAGGAAAAAATCACTCAAGCCATTGGCTCTTTTGCGCCTGAAGCTTCCCCGGCACCCACGCGCCCCGTCGCGCCGGTTCCCGAGCCGCCGGCTGTCGCGCCAGTAGCCCTGGAGCCTCCGGCCTATGACCTTGAGCCCAACACGGAACCATCCGCTCCTGTAGAATTAGAAGTGCCGGGAGTTGCGGCTGCTTCGGACGTCGCGTTCGACACCAACCAGTTAACTCCTGAGGAACAAGAGCTTCATCGCCGCGCAAATCGCGTGGCCAAAGTTTCGATGCAGGATATTAAGATGTTACGACCGGAACAGGTCAAGCTGGGCCGCGAACACCGAGATATCTGCATCCGATTGAAAGACGACATTGAGAAAGCCCATCGAGAATACGATCGTAGATTCAGGCCCATCATGGACCACCCGGTTGATTACTTCTATCGCTGGATGGTGGAAATCCTCGCGGACGGAGATTCTTCCGCGCTCGGCGAATATCCCTACGCCACAACCAGCAAGGCTCGCTAGCTCTTTTGACGCCATCCTTTCGCGGGGCCTTGCGGCGCTGCTCTGTCTCTGCCTGGCGCTCACGCTAGGTTCCGGCGCGTTCGCGCAAGCCACCAAAAAGAAGAAAAAGTCCGTTAGGCCAAAATCTCCCGCGTGCCGCGTTGGCTGCAAACCGGAAACCACCACGCCCACTCTCGACGCCTCCACTCCGGAAGATGCCGCGCTTCAAAAGGATCTGGCTCCGCTGGCCCGCGATCTTCATCACGGCGTGCCCGGCGCTTACGACAAGGTCGCCGCATTTGCCAACAAAAACGCCTCCAGCGTTTGGGGAAAACGCGCCGCCCTTGCTCTTGGCTACGACGACTTCACAAAGGCGCGCTGCGCACAGGCTCTCGTGTGGCTTCAGAAAGCCGATGGCGACGCGCTCTTAAAGGAGTACACCCTCTACTGGACCGCGGAAAACGAGCACGCGCTGCAGAAAAATGCTCAAGCCGCGCAGGACTTCGCCACGCTTTTGAAGGAATTTCCAAACACCGCGCTCAAAGAGCAAATCCTCGAAGCCTACGTTCCCACCACCATTTCTCTCGGGCGTCCTCTCGAGGGCCTCGAGGCTCTTGCTGCGTATCCGCCAACTTCCGCCAAGCCCGCTCTGTTGCTGGTTCGCGCCCGCGCCAACGAAGCCGCCCGCAAACTGGTTCTTGCCGTCAAGGACTACCAGACTCTCTATTACAAATTTCCTCTGTCGGACGAATCCAAGGACGCGGCCATCGCTCTTCCACGTTTGAATAAGGACCTGCGCAGCGAGTTTCCCTACGCCACCGCCGAACTACAAGACCAGCGCGCCCAGGACTTCTACGACGCGCACAAATGGAAAGAAGCGCGATTCGAATACGAGAAGCTCGCTTCCATGCTGAAAGATCCCGCCAATCCCACGCGTCAGCGCGCCATGGTTCGCGCTGCCGAATGCCGCCAGCATCCCAAGCCCTCTTCCTCGTTGTTTACCAAGCTGACCATCAGCGATCCGGAAGCCGATGCCGAGCGTCTGTTCGATCTCTCGCAAGCTTATCGTTCGCAAAAAAATGAAACCGGCATGCTTACCGCGATCGAAGATGTTGCGCAGAAATATCCCAAATCCCGTTGGACCGACGAAGCTCTCATGGCGGCCGGCAACTATTATTGGGTGCAGCTGGAGCGTCCCAAGGCCATCGGCTACTACCAGCGCATCATGGACTCGTTTCCCGCGGGGAAGAATGCCTACAATGCCGAATGGCGCATCGCCTGGCTTGCTTTTCTGGAGCGCCAGCCTTACGCCGGCGATAAGATTACCGTCTTCTTGCGCAAGTATCCTGTCTCGGCCGGCGCAGACAACGCTCTCTATTGGCTTGGCCGCGATGCCGAACGTAGCGGCAATCCGGCTCACGCCCGCGCCTTCTACCTGAAAGCTTCGGACCGTTTCCCCACCACCTATTTTGGACAGCATGCCACCATGCGCCTGGAAGCGCTCGGTCCCGGTGAACAAAATTCCTCCGATGTGCTGGCGCAAATTCCCCCGGCGCCTCCGCTTCGTCCGTTTGACGAGCCCATCGCTCCCAGCGTCGCCGATCACTGGAATCGCGCCCAGGCGCTCCGCACCATCGCCTTCGATGCTTCCGCCGAACTCGAACTGAAAGCCGCCTTCGCCGCCACCAACTCTCCACGATTCCTGATTGAAGCCGCGCAAGCTGCGTTCGATCAGGGACATTTCGCCGCAGGCATGAATTATGGGCGCTTGGCAGTTCCCAATTTCGAAGCGCGCAAGTTCAACGAAGTTCCTCTCAACGTCTGGAAAGTCTTGTTCCCGTTCCCCTATGAATCCACGCTGCGCCGTGAAGCGGAACGCAACGATTTCGATCCCATGTTCGCTGCCGGCCTGATCCGCCAGGAGTCCACCTTCCAGGCCGATGTCGTCTCCTATGCCAACGCCATTGGACTCATGCAGATTCTTCCCAAGACCGGCAAGATTCTCGCCAAGCAGCGCAAAATCCGCTATACCAAGGCGTCGCTCTTCGATCCCAATATCAACATTCAACTCGGCATGCTCTACATTGCCGATCTCACTCGGTCCACCGGCGGCCTCGAGTACGCCGCCGCCGCTTACAACGCCGGCGAAGATCGCATCGCGCTATGGAAATCGGAGCGTACTTACGACGAAATTCCCGAACTGGTCGAGTCCATCCCCTTCACGCAAACTCGCGAGTACGTCCAGATCGTACTGCGCAACGCCAGCATGTATCGCCAAATCTACGGCGATTCCCCGAAAACCACAGTCTCCGCCGCCACCCGCTCTCGTTAATTGTGGAGTGCCGGGGGTTCGCCGCCGCGGTTACTCTGTAGCGTCACGTCGAGGTTTGCCTCAATGCGCAACCCAAATCTGTCATCCTGAGATCAATCGTTCCGCCCGCGCCGAGCCGCACGCAACGCAACCGCCTCCTGATCCTGATTACTGGTCTCTGATATCGCTGACCCTCATTCGCATCGCTCTGCCGCTCTCAATTACCCGCACCTCTTTGTTACAATATTTCTCCATGTCCACACCCGAAACCAACGTCACGCACATCGCGCGCCGCCTGCTTTCCGCCAAGGCCGAGCAATTCACTGAATCCGTCATTCGCGAAATGACGCGCCTGGCCATGAAGCACAACGCCGTAAATCTTTCTCAAGGCTTTCCCGATTTTGCCGCACCCATAGAAGTGAAAGAAGCCGCGCGCCAAGCCATCTCCGACGACATCAATCAATACGCCATCACCTGGGGCTCCAAGCCTCTGCGCGACGCCATCGTCGAAAAATTCGCTCGAACCCAGCACGTTTCCTACGATCCCGAACGCGAAATCACCATCTGCTGCGGCTCAACAGAAGCCATGATGGCTTCCATGATGGCCATCATCAATCCTGGCGACGAAATCGTCGTGTTCGAACCCTTCTATGAAAATTACGGACCCGACGCTATTCTTTCCGGCGCCACTCCACGCTTCGTCAAACTTCAGCCGCCCGATTGGACCTACGATGAAAGGGAACTGGCCGCCGCGTTTGGTCCGCACACCAAAGCCATCATTCTCAACACGCCCAACAATCCCACGGGCAAGGTGTTTACACGAGCCGAACTCGAATTCATTCGCGATCTGTGCGTCCGCTGGAACGCTTTCTGCATCACCGACGAAATCTACGAGCACATCCTCTACGACGACAACCAGCACATCTCCATGGCGCGCATCGACGGCATGCGCGACCGCACCATCGTCATCAACGGCATGTCCAAAACCTACAGCGTCACCGGATGGCGCGTCGGCTGGGCCCTCGCTCCACCCGAGGTCACGCAATCCATCCGCAAGGTCCACGACTTCCTCACCGTTGGCGCCGCCGCTCCCTTGCAACAAGCCGGCGCGCTCGCTCTGAAGCTGCCCCAAGCCTATTACGACAATCTCGCCGCAACGTACGCCAAAAAACGCCAGCGCCTCCTCACCATCCTCGAATCCGCCGGTTTCACTGTTTACAAGCCTCGCGGTGCCTACTACATCATGACCGACACCTCGCGCCTCAGGCTCCCCGCGCAATATCGTTCTGCCGCTGAATCCGCCGATGTCAGCTTCGCGCGCTATCTGGTCGAACAAATCGGCATCGCCTGCGTCCCCGGCTCCAGCTTTTACAACGATGCGCAAGACGGCGCCACCCAGGTCCGCTTTACCTTCTGCAAAAAAGAAGAAACCCTGGCCGCCGCCGAAGCCCGCTTCGCAAAGCTCCACGCGTGATGCCGATGACTGACCGTTTCCATCCAGACTCGGTAGATTCAACTTCTATTTAGTCTGGCGTTTGTATTCTTTTCTTCCGCGCCACGTTACAAGAGAGTCTTTCATGAAGGCATGGAAAATCGTTCTCGTGCTCTTGGCCACCGCGGTCATCGCCCTCGGCCTTTTCGGCGCGCGGCTGATTTGGCGCGGATTCAGCACTGCGAACGAGCCATCCTACCTGGAAAAAGCCGTCGCTCGCGCCGCACGTAACTTGTCCATTCCGCGCAAGGCTCGACTCGAAACAAATCCGTGGGAGGCCACTCCTGATGTGCTGAAGGCAGCGCGCGAGAATTTCCTGGATCGCTGCGCTATCTGCCACGGCTCCGACGGCTCCGGCCAGACCACCGTCGGCCGCAACCTCTATCCCAAAGTTCCAGATCTGCGTGCGCCGCAAACCCAAAACCTCACCGACGGCGAAATCCGCTATATCATCCGCAATGGCGTCCGCCTCACCGGCATGCCCGGCTGGGCCAACCCTCACGACCAGCAGTCCGATGACAGTTGGAAACTGGTCCTCTTCATTCGCGACCTGCGTCAGCTATCCAGCCAGGAACGCGCACAGCAAGCCGCCCCTTCCACTTCAGCTCACTACGCCGGCTCGCTGTCCTGCCAAAAATGCCATGCGCAAATCTACGAACACTGGCGCAACACCCCCATGGCCAACGTCGTTCGCGATCCCCGGCACTTTCCCGACGCCATTCTTCCCGATCTCTCCACGAATACCGTCGCCAAATTCTCCAAGGATCAAGTCGCACTCGTTTACGGCAGCATCTGGAAGCAGCGCTACTTCACCAAAATCGGCGACGATTATTTTCCCGAGCCTGCGCAGTGGGATATCACTCACCGCGTCTGGCGCCCCTATTTTGTGGCCAAAGGCACGGATTGGTGGGAACCGTTCTATCCGCCAGACAACATGCAGCGCCCAACCGGCCCTACTTGCGATGGCTGCCATTCCGTCGACTACAACATCCGCACCAAGCAGGTGGCGGAGTGGAACGTCGGCTGCGAAAAGTGTCACGGCCCAGGAAGCGAGCACGTCGAGCATCCCTCTCGCGACAATATTCTGAACCCTGCGCGAATGGACTACGTCCAGGCAAACGATTCCTGTATCCAGTGCCACTCCCAGGGACGCCCGCTCACCAATCCCATCGAGGGCAAATATTACGATTGGCCCGTGGGCTACAACGTTGGCCTGAACCTTCGCGATTTTTGGCAATTGGAACAGCACACCCTCGGCGAGACCACCTTCACGCATTTCCCCGACGGCACTGCCCACAAGAACCGCATGCAGGGCAACGATTTCGTGCAAAGCGTCATGTACCGCCGCGGCATCACCTGCTTCAGCTGCCACGATGTGCACGGCACCGAAAATTATGCGCAATTGCGAAAGCCCGCCGACCAGCTATGTCTCGACTGCCACGGCCCGCTATCGCTGAACGGCCCGCGCACCGCCACGATCGAAGAGCACACGCATCACAAAAAGGGATCGACTGGAAGCAGTTGCGTCGCCTGCCATATGCCCAAGATCGAAACGACCCTCGCGGATGTGAAGGTGAGCGCCCACACCTTTGCCTTCATCACGCCCGCCATGACCGACAAATACAAGATCCCTAATCCCTGCACAACTTGCCACGCTGACAAATCCACTGCCTGGGCCACCGACACTCTACGCCACTGGCCGGAACGTTCACCCTGGCGCGTGGACTGACCTGTCGTGCAAAACCGGCGGAGTCTTGGTCCGCCGCCTCCTGTGGCAAACGTCACAATTCGGCTTTTCTTCTTGTGTTACACTCCGGCTGAAGTGGGAAGGGAACCCAATCGTGCCCCTGCAAATTTCACTGATCCCCGCGGAAACCAAATTGCTCGCCAATTCCGACGGCGAATCTTTCGATATTTCCGCCAGCGCTTCTCGCACTTTCCTTTGTGTGCTGAAAATCTCCGACCAGATCGAACAGGAATCGCTCGACGTCTCCATCTGGGGCTCTGCCGACGGCCAGGACTTCGGCAAGCGGCCTCTTCTGAAGCTCCCGCAACAGTTCTATCGCGGCACCACCAAGATTATTCTCGACCTCTCGTTTCGCCCGGAAGTGCAATTTCTTCGCGCCAAGTCAGAGCTCAACCGCTGGGGCCGTGTGGCTCCCAACCCAATGTTCGTCGTCAGCCTCGACCTGGAGGAAATCCCGCCCATGTCTCGCGACACCCCTACCAAGCGCGCCGTGCTGGCTCCGCGCTAACCGCACCTCCATTTGATTTGATCTTGAAGTTTGTGGCGGTCGCTTCTGCGACGGGCGTTCTTCCCGTTCTTTGTGTTGGCCAGCCTTCAGATTGGCCGGTATTGTCGCACGCGCCGAGATATCCTCTGGCACGATGCTGTCTTTTCGTGTATGTTCTCTGGGAAATTTTTAAGGGGTAGGAGACCGACGGTCGGTTGCCCTGTGGTGGTTAGTCTCCTACCCCGCGAGTGGTCTTGCTTGTATAGACGGTACTTCCCGCTGAAATGTTTCTCGGTTCCCGAAAAAAACACGTAAAAAATTTGTCACCTGACGGCCTGCTCACCGCCGGCTAGCCTCAATTCGTTCTAAATTATATATCTATCTTATTTTCTATAGGTTAGGTGTTAAGCAGCGGTCAAAACTCCACCGTATCCAGGTACCGAGCCACCGCGGCCTTCCACCGAAACTTTTCGGTGATCGCCTGCTGCAGCGATTGGGCCGCTGCCGGCTCTCCGTGCGTCAGGTAAACCTGTTTTGGCGGGACTTGCAGGCCCGTCATCCATCTCATCAGCTCGCTTTTTCCCGCGTGCGCGCTCAATTGCCCCATCTCCACGATCTCCGCCAGCACCGGCACCGTCTGCCCATACAGGCTTAGAGTCTTGGCGCCCTCCTGCAATGCCCGCCCTCTCGTCCCTTCCGCCTGAAACCCACCTAGGATTACGCAATTCCTCGCATCGCCGAGTCTTTGCGCCAGGTGGTGCAGCACTCTTCCGCCCGTCACCATGCCGCTCGCCGAAACAATGATGCACGGCGTCTTCACGTTGTTGATGCTCTTCGACT
>Ga0335080_10009174_pt1 | contig 10336 bp, 12 predicted proteins | sample Lox_Sample_34_FD_206720 | JGI IMG/M metagenome (GOLD analysis project Ga0335080, IMG submission 206720) | Soil microbial communities from Loxahatchee National Wildlife Refuge, Florida, United States - Lox_Sample_3.4 | ecosystem: Environmental > Terrestrial > Soil > Wetlands | place: USA... | reverse complement strand
GCGCGTGAACCCGATCGCTACCGTGTCCATGACGTATTGCAGGGCCCCGAATCTCCGGAGTTCCGCGCCGGCTTGCATCGCCAGGATGAATCCCGTGCAAACGGACATGATCCCGACCATGGGCAGCGCATCAACTCCGATTACGCGCATCTCCTGCAGGGCCGCCCGCCAGCGGCCGCGCTTCCCTACGATTGGTAGTACGCGGGGGGAAGCGCACAGTCCTCCCCAGAACTGGATGGTAAGCCCGCCGATATAGGCGAGTCCCCGATTCACGCCGCCCCCCACCGCCTCCAGAACGTTCATGTGTTGACCTCCGGTTCGGCGGTGTCGAAGAAACCATCCGCGTGAGTGATCTCGAAGAGGTAGCGCGGCTGATCTCTCATGCCGACCAGGATCAGCCGCATCCCCTGCATGCGTGCAATCCGGACCGCTTCCACCAGAGTGGCTAATCCGGAAGTGTCGATGTACGAGACATCCGACAGATCGACAGATACTTTTGCCGGCTTTGCACGCAAGGCATCACGCAGCGCCCGGCGCATCTCTCCCGAATTTTCAACGGTGATCCGGCCGTGCAGGACAACGCTGCCGCTCGCGGCTGAACCTTCGGAGGGAGCGTGTAGATCGTCAGGCACTGCCCACACCTCCTCAACGTCTGGACGTTGTTGCATTCAATATGGCCTGCAACTTGGCGCCCTGTTCCTTATCAAGCGTGGTCTGGAGGACCGTACCTCCGTATCCGCGAAACTCCTTAGCCATTTCGGGATCATCAGCGGGGAGTAGCGCGAGGATCGCTGAGTCGCCAGGTTGCAGCAGGGCAGCGACGCTTTTCGCGAAGGCTTCCGGAATGCCGGGATCTTTCTTCCACCATTCGCCGTCGTGCGCACCGCTCGCCGCGCCCAGCGCGGCGCCGCCTAGGGTGGTGGCGGCCAATGTGCCCGCATAGGCGGCACCACTCGCCCCGGCGGTGAAAGGCATCGCAATTAGCGCGCCAATGAACGCGCCCCAGAGAGCCCCCAGGCGGGTTTCTTGCCGGGTAGTCGTCCTGAAGCTTTCATCCACCTTCAGGTTGCCGCGATCGTCCCGGTAGATGGCGACGGCGTCTTCGAGATCGTACTCCCAGTCGTCGCTCATGGAGCACAGCCGGTTGAGAACGGCGGACGCGCGGCGTACGTCCTGCTTGAATCCAACAGCAAACAGTTCTGACATCGTTTTTCCTCGGCTGCTCCTGGGTTTACACTCGCCGTGAAGCGTTTCGGCCGTCGAGCATGGTTTGCACTTTGGCCGCCTCTTCGCTGGTTAACGCAGTCTGCAGAACGGTGCCGCCGTAACCGCGGAACTCCTCAGCCACTTTCTCGGGATCGACCGTATGCAGCAATGCGAAGATCGCGGAGTCACGAGGTTGAATCATGCCGGCGGTCCTCTTTACGAAAGCTTCCGGGATGCCGTACTCCTCCTTCCACCACTCCGCGTCCAGCGCACCGCCAATCGCACCGGCCGCACTGCCAGTCAGCGCCACGGCCGCTACAGCACCCGCGACGACCGCGCCGCTCGCCCCGGCGGTGAAAGGGAGTGCGATCAGCGCCGGAATCAACGCGCCCCAGAAAGCGCCGAAAGCTGCTTCCTGGCCCTTTGTCATCTGGTAGCTCTCATCCATGCGCAACTCGCCGGTATGGTCGCGGTAAACGGCGACAGCATCGTCGAGATCGATCGCCCACTCGTCGTTCAGTTCACTGAGCTTATGGAGAACCTCTCCAGCGCGGAATATGTCGCCTTTGAATGCCACCACGATCAGTTGTGCCATTGTCATCTCCCTCCGTTGTGGGCTGTGAGCCACAGCCGATCATTTCTCCAGCCGTGCGGCTGCTTCTCTCATTTGCCCGGCCACCAAGTGCTTCAGGTTCTTCTCCGCTTCTTTGTACTGCCCGCGGAGCTGTTTGACCCGCGCATCGAGCGTAGCTTTGACATCACCTTGGGCCTTTGCAGCCTTCTTCTGAAGGGCCTGCACTTCGGCTTCAGTCTCGCTTTTGATTTGCTCTGCCCGCTGCTTGGCTTGGTCCAACTCCGCCTGCAGCTTGGCATTCAACTTGTCAATCTTGGCCTGCAGTTTGGCTTTGCGTTCGCCGCGGACGCGGGCCAGCTCTTTCTTGAGTCCATCGATCTCTGCCCGTAACTCCGCCACGTCCTTGGCGCGTTCCTCATCCTGCACCAGGCGTCTGGCCTTGCGCAGGACGGTGCCGCCCAAGGCTTCCATCCGGGTATCCACGGGAGTAACCCATTCCTCGCTGATATCCGCGATCACGGCGCATTTTCCGGCAGTCAGCGTGGCAGCCACGTCGTCGACGAACTCCGCGTCTACTCCCGCCACGTGCAAGTCGCCGATGCTGCCCGCCAGTGTGCCCGCTACGGCACCAATGGCCATTCCGATCGGACCTTCGAGGAGTCCGATCAGGGCGCCGATTCCAGTGCCCGCGACGGCGCGGATTGGAAAATCTTCTTCATCTTCTTTCAGCGTCACCGTGCCGTCGGCGTTCTTCTTGATCACCGCCTCGGCATAAATCGCGATGCTTCCCTCGTCGTCGAGCTGCTTGAGGGCGTGCGATCCCTCGTACGCTTTTGCTTCATCGTTGAACACGATCACCAACATTCTTTCCATTGAGAACCTCCTTCATCTGCTCCAAATTCACGCCGCCTGGAAAGCCGACCCCGTGGGCAGGTGGTGAATCGCCGAGGCGAAGGCGCTCACCGCCACGCCATCGAAGATCATGTCAATGCCTAAGGCGAGGCCAATGAACCACTGGCTCGTAAACGGCATTTGCCAGAGCACCACGATGCCCAAAATGACGGACACGATTCCGGAGAAAGTCCCCCAGCCCCAGCGTGGTAGCTGCGCCATGCCGCAGGCGATGGCGCGAAACAGTCCGCCCACCACGAAGAATGAGCCGAGCAGCAGAGTGAGGCTCTCGGCGCCGATGGACGGGTAACGGACCAGCAGATATCCAGTGATGCCGCGCAGCAGCCCTTCGAGCAGGTATAGAAAGAACCCGCTCCAGGTGCCGGTGCAGAACGAGTGAATCAGCCCGACAACGCCGCTGATGAGCAGCAGCCAGCCGAACACCAGTACGGTGGCTGAGGTTGCCGTTGTGCTGAAGATGATACAGGCCATGCCGACAAGGGTGAGCGCGATTCCCAGGAACATAAACCAGCCCCAGGACTTGCGAATCTCAGCCATGCCGGCCAAAACGGGATTGTAGTCGAAGTTCGACATTTGCGTTTTCTCCTGATTCGAGGTTAAAGCGAAGCCGGGAGAACAGTCGTGAGGTTGCGGTCAGGATTTAGTGGAAGAAGCGCTTGAGGTTGTCAGGCCTGGCGGCAATGGCTCTCAATGTGCCGAATCCTGAATTCGGTGAATATGGAGATTCTGAACGGCACAGCCGGGAAGGACGAATCATGGGCGAGTTCGGAAAGATGCTGATTGTAATCGGGGGGATCCTACTGCTGGTCGGACTGCTGCTTGCGGGCGCCGGCCGAGTTCACCTGCCACTTGGACACCTCCCGGGCGACATCTACTATCGCGGCAAGCATTTTACCTTCTATTTTCCCTTGATGACGTGCCTTCTCCTGAGCATTCTGCTCTCTGCAATCCTCTACTTGATGAACCATTTCCGGCATTAGGCCGGAACACCGTACCCACCTTTGGACGAGAAGTTCAACAGTTCGACATCCAGCCGCTGGAAGTCTCCGCCTGGCAGCCCGCGGAACACCGCGCGACAACTGGCACAGCTCGTGCTCATGGGGGGAAAGGAAAGGACAGATATGCCCCTCGATACTTATTTCGTATTTGCGAATCAATATGACCGTGAGTCCGACGCTATCGCGGACTACGATGCGGTTCGAAGCCTGTATACCGATCTGGAAGTCATCGATACCTATGATGGCGTTGTCGTGACTAGACAGTGGGACGGAGACGTGAAGATCGTCAAACGCGTGGAGGAACCCACCCGTCACGGTGCATTGATCGGACTGCCCGTTGGCCTCGCCGTTGGATTGGTGGTCACCCTTTTTCCAGCCCTGGGCGTCGCCTTGGGCGCGGGGATGCTTGGAGGTGGCGCATTGGGAGCCGTCATCGGCGCAGTGACCGGCCACGTAGCCAGAGGCATGAAGCGCTCCGATATTAAGAAGCTCGGGGAATTACTCGACGAAGGTAGTAGCGGGCTGCTGATCGTGGCAGGGGCCGACGTCGAGGCGCGAGTGGATGCGGCGATCACCCGAGCCAAGAAAAGGCTGAAGGCGGAGCTTCAAGCTGACTCGAAAGCCCTCAAGGAGGCGGTCGATGCCATGACCACAACGGCCGCTACTTCCCGCTGAAGCTGAACTCGGATCGAATCCCCCACAACCTGCGGCGCACGGTCGCGCTGGAGATCAGCCCGCTACCGCGCGCCGCGCCCGTCGAACGCAATCAACAGAAACCGCTACGCCGAGCATGAAATGGATAGCAGATGCCGCGGCGGTAAGTCCAGACTCACCAGTTGGATTGGGTGGTACAGAAACTGCTGTAATCGGGCCTCAGAAAGACGGTTCGAAAGGAATCGACATGCAATCGTGGTCCTTCAAAACTGCGTTAACGCTGATTCTCTGTTCCGCGACGGCGGCGCCAGGTCTTACCCGTAAGCCCGGAGATCCGATAAAACCCCGTTTCAGCCTGTATTCGAAGCAACAGGATATCGATATTGGTAAGCAAGCTGCGGCCACCGTCCGTCAACGCTACCAACAGGTACCGGACCGGGACATGCAGGCGTACATCGAGAAAGTCGGCGGCCGGCTCGCCAAAACGCCGAGTGTGACCCGCTCCGGATTCCCGTTCAGCTTCACTCTTCTAAACTACAAGGAAGTCAATGCCTTCGCGCTTCCGGGTGGCCCATCCTTCGTCTTCACCGGTCTGCTGAAAGCCTCGGACAATGAAGCGGAGCTGGCCGGCGTGCTGGCCCATGAGATCTCACACGTCGTCTTGAGGCACGGGACCAGCAGAATGTCCAAGGCCAATCTGATTAAGGGTCCGGCTGAGGTGATCGCATTGCTCAATAGCCTGACGGTGATTGGCAGCCTGGCAAATGTCGGGCTCGGCCTGGCGCTCGATGGGGTTTTCCTCAAGAACTCGCGCGACGACGAAAGCGAAGCGGACGCGCTAGGCGCGCGCATTATGTCGGAGGCGGGCTACGATCCTGTGGCACTCGCGCGGTTTTTCGAGAAGCTGGAGGCTCGCGGCGGACCGGGAGTGCCGGAGTTCCTTTCCGATCACCCAAGGCCGGGCAATCGCGTTGAAGCTGTCCAGGCCGAGGCGCGGACATTTCCGCCTAGAACCTACAGCCCGAACAACGTCGAGTTCGAACGCATTCGAGTTACAAGCGCCAAGCTGCCGCCAGCACCGGATTTTCGGGCGAGCAATATCAGCGTCGCGGCTGCGAATGTCGCCGGTTATAAGAGACTGGCCACGCCACAGTTTTCGGTCGACTACCCGGAAACATGGCTGGTCCACGGCGATCCCGAATCGAACCTCCTTGCAATCGTGCCCCGGGACGGAGTGACTATCGGCGAGACCGGTCAGCTCGCGCTCGGTATGGGAGCCGTTGTCACCTATTTCTTTCCTGATCCGGACCGGTCCTCACTAACTGTGGCAACCGGTGATCTCATTCAGCAGTTGCGACGCGTCGATCCGGGGCTGCACGACTCGGGAACGCAGAACGACGTGGAAGTCGACCACCAACCGGCAGTCGTGACACAGTTCAAAAGTGATTCGCCGTTCGGCGGAAGTGAGACGGATCTTCTCGTAACAGTCATGCGGCCAGAGGGTCTTTTCTACCTCATCTTCATTTCTCCGGAGCAAAAGTGGGATGAAACGGGGTCGGCATACAAACAAATGACGGAATCGATCCGTTTTGCGCAACGTCCAAAGGCCAGCCGTAAGGCACCTCAGACACTCAAGACCGGGAACGGTGAGTCCCGAACAAGGCTATAGGTGCGGTCTCGCATGCGCCCCAATGCGCCCGTTCGAGGCGCTCTCCCCACGATGAGCGCATCGGCGGCCCACCGGCATGCTTCCGCCAGAAGCGCCTGCTTGACCTCGCCAACGGCGATACTGGTCTCGACCTCGCACGCGAGGGCCGCGACAAGTTCCTGTAGCCGGCGACGCGCATTCGCCTGGGCTGCGTCCGGAGTGGCGTGGACTACGACGAGCTTAGCGCTGGCTTCGTCTGCGGCTTGACTGGCCAGGCGCAGGACTCGCTCCGAGTCCTGGTTAAGGCCAATACCGCAGACCCATACGCGATGCTTCAGTGTCCGCGGGATCAACGTCTCGGCATGCTGGGTCGTCATCACCGGGCAGTCTGCATCGTTCAAGATCTTCGCGGTAGTCGACCCAAGTAACATCCGCCGGAACCGGCCAGCGTGCGTGGGCATAATGATCAGATCGAAACCGCCGGTTCTGGCGAGCTCGGCGATCTGCCCCGCCGCTTCACCAAAACGTAGAATTCGCGAACACTGATCCGCTGGAAAATCCGGCTCGAGAAATGAGTTGAGTTGATCCTCGGCGACGGCCTGATGGTCTTCGGCGACCTCCCGCATGGTTCGGGCAATGAGTTCGAATCCGTTATTGCGCGTCAGATCGCACACGTGTACGAGAGTGACCCGGGAGTCGAACATCTCCGCGGCCCGTTTCACAAAGCCGGCCATTGCCGCGCAGGGTGGGGAAAACTCCACCGGAAATAGAATCTTTTCGATCACTGGTTGCTCTCCAACTCAGAATCGGTTTGAGCAAACCGCAACCCAAAGAACTACTCCCGTCGCCTCGGCCCTTTTTCTTGCGCGGATTCCATACATTCAGTCGTACACGCCTGAAAGCCTGTTCGCATATGGTCAAGACTTGTCCATAGTTGGGCATCACAACCGGAACTCAAACGACGGAGCAGCACGGCGTACGCGGATTTCCAATTTGGGCAGCGGATTGCACCGCGTGATCAATTGAGGACTGTGCTATGTCGACTATTTCCGTTGCACTGACGGCGAAAGAAAAACTCGAGCATTTGGCGAAGAACGTGGATCGTGCGAAAGCGGCAGTTTCCGATACGATCGAGGACGGCAAAATGGCGGCGGAACGGCTTCTGAAGCGCGGCCGATATGCCGTCGACAATACGGTTGAGCAGCGCATCCACCAAATCCGGCGTAAGCCCCTGAAGACCGTGGCAATGGCGTTCACCTCGGGGTTAGTCGTCGGCTTTCTCATCTCCTGCCTTCGGAAGAGGCCATACGCCGAAAACTGAGCCCCGCAACGCACGGACTAATCATCGAAGCCGCGGACGACCGCACCATTTCTGCCCGGGCAAGCCGAATGTATCGGCCCTCTGATCTTCTTCACTATGCACGATTTCTGAGCTGCTGGGGCGCTCTCGGGCCAACGTCGTTTCTCTCGTTGGAAACCGTCCGGGCCGGCGGTATCCGCCGCTGTGCGAATCCCGCCCACCGAGGATCGGTTGGAAATCGTCTGCTAGCAAAGCCAAGTTCCCGTCCGCCTCGAGCGCGCAGGTTTCAGACTTCCGCCACGACCCGAACGGCGAAATAGAACAAGCATTGCTGACAACAGATGCTCAAACGGAATATTCTGATCGGGTTCGAAGCCACGCGCCTTTCGAACCCGCACATCACCGAAGCTGGCCGCCTGTGTGTCGACCAGGAGACCCGCGGTGCGCCCGGATATTGAGAAGCTTGACGACCTCACGTAACGTCAATATCCAGCATGCGTTTGGGCGGTGGAATCATCTCCGCTACCGCAGATTTGGCCGGTACTGCCCACCCAATCACCCACCCATTCGAGGATTTGTTTCCGGTTTTTCCGGTATTGTCGCGCTGAAGACGCTCGCTCGTAAAGAACGCGCGAGTGCGGCCAAGAAATGAGCAAATGCGAGATGCAGAGGTTCCAGGGGTGCTCCGCCCCCACTGGTTTCGTTATCATACATCACGTTGCACATCGCATCAGGAAACAAGCCGTGAGCCAGCGTGGTCACCTCGTTAAACCGACCGGCGCGAGAAGAACCTGGGCGGTAATGTACCGCGATGGCGATGGTAATCTCCGATGGGAAGGCAAATTCCACAACAGGACGGACGCGCAGCGTCGGCTAACATCGGTGCTGGGCGAGATCGACAAGGGCACGTACACACGTCCTTCGTCCCTGACGTTCGAACAATTCTCTAAGGAGTGGTTAGCGGGACGACGTCAACTCCGGGGCAGTACGGAGTCGGGCTATGAATCCGTGATCAAATCCCAGCTCATCCCGCGGCTTGGATCGCTTACCGTTTCGCACATCCGGTTCGAGCACATCGATGCCGCGGTCAGCGGCATGGTGGAGGACGAACTCGCCCCAAAGACCATTCACAATGCGGTCATGCTCCTGCGGAATATGCTGACTGGCCGGAAAGGACCAAGCGCATTCCGTCGCAATCTTGCGTTTGCCGATCACACCTTGGGAGTGAAACTGCCGCCGCTCGAGTATCGCCAGATTGTCCCGCCGACCGCGGAACAGGTATGGAAGTTGATTGACGTTGCGAGGGAGATCGGCGGCGTCGGCTATCCGATCACGTACCTCGGCGCATTCTGCGGACTGCGCCGCGCGGAGGCCCTGGGTTTGCGATTCGTCAGCGTCCGGTGGTTCGATAAACTGAGATCCGCGTTCAGTACGCCCTCTCGAAACGGCGGTCGCAGGACGGAATTCACAAGTGGGAGTGGTACCTCGGGCCTCCGAAGACTCGAAAAGCATTGCGAGGCATTGCGGCGACCGAGAGCGTGATGAAGCTTCTGGCAGATCTGAAGATTGGCAATGCGGACACGGCGTTCGTCTTTCCCGGCGACTGCCACGGGTTCATCCACCCGGATGATTTCGAAGCAAACATTTGGCGGCCAATTGCGGAACGCGCCGGCATGGTCGGAACGCGGTTTCACGACCTCCGCCACTTCTTCGCGAGCCAGTTGATCGCGAATGGTGAGACGGCCGCATACGTTCGAGACCAGATGGGGCACTCCAGCATTCACGTCACCTTCGACACCTATGGCCATCTCTTCCCCGGCCGCGGCAAAGAGGCCAGCGAGCGATTCGAAAAATCGATGGACACAGCTCGAAAAAAGGTGCGAGAGGATGTTAGCAATCCGTTAGCAATGGGAGTCGATCGGACGCCCGAATCCGAAAAGCGTAACTGATTTGTTTTCCATGAGTCAGCGGCGTTGAGATGGCCTGCGACACGCTATTGCCGCAGCCGGGCCGTACACGCGCGTTAGCAATTTGTTAGCAAATTTGGCGAACGGAAAGAGAATGGAATGCGGGGAGTGCCTGATTTTATTGGTTGCGGGGGGTGGATTTGAACCACCGACCTTTGGGTTATGAGACGCTTCATTCTGGTTGGTCCAGTCTGGTCGGGTATATCAACTACTTACCAGCAGTTGCTGCGGGCTCTTTTGGGCTGTTTTCAAATGTTGTGTTCGCAATTTGTTCGTAATTTTCTCCGACAGGTATCCCCAAAATTCACCGCACAGGCGCTCAGCGCGCGCGGCACAGCACCTTGCGGAGGTGGTCGGATGAGCAACCATTCACCGACAATTTCGAAAAGTCCTCAGCTAAAACTCGGGTTCGAACACACCGGGCAGGTTCTTGATCGCATAGGCTCCGCCCGCACCAGGGCAAGTCAGACGCTGCGAAAGGTGGAATCCATCGAGTGTGTCCGGTTGCGCCGCGAGTCTCAGTCGCAAAAGCTAGGCTTCTCGTCCCGTCCGTTCGTCCTATGCGGACTCCCCATCAAATGCCCGCCGAGAGGCGCCTTGGTCCACGAACGGCGTAACGGAAATTTTACGTTGCTGGTCACCGGTCATCCGAGGTATGGCCTTCCGTGGGGGCAGGATCGTTTGGTCCCGCTCTTTCTTGCCACTTTGGCTACCCGCCAGCGGACCCGACGCATTACCTTTCCGAGCGCAGCCGACATGCTCGACACTTTTGGCATGCAGCAGGGAGGCTCACAGTACCGCCGGCTGATCGGCGCCTTCCAGCGCGTCTTTGGCGCAACGATCTTCTTTGGCACCGATACCCGTCGCTCCATTTCGCCCGTGGTTCACGAGGCACGATTCAACTTCATGAGCGAGGCGCGAATCTGGTATTCCAGAGACCCAGAGCAACGGTATCTTCCCGGTGAATGCCAAAACCTGATCGTACTGACCGACGAATTCTACCAGGAGGTTGTCAGTCACCCTATTCCGACCGACCTGGAACCAGCCAAAACGCTATCGTCATCGCCGGCGGCCTTG
>Ga0335080_10009173_pt1 | contig 10336 bp, 12 predicted proteins | sample Lox_Sample_34_FD_206720 | JGI IMG/M metagenome (GOLD analysis project Ga0335080, IMG submission 206720) | Soil microbial communities from Loxahatchee National Wildlife Refuge, Florida, United States - Lox_Sample_3.4 | ecosystem: Environmental > Terrestrial > Soil > Wetlands | place: USA... | reverse complement strand
AAAACCGTGAGGAAAACCGTTTTCATGCGGCTTTTCCGATGATGTTTGAGTTCTGGCCGAACGAGGAATAGTCACGGGGGAGCAAGTAGGTTCGAAACTTCGCGAAGGGCTCGCCAACAAAGCACTGCTTCGCGTTCGTTGGAGATTTTCATAGGAATAGAATCTCCGAGATAAGATGGGGATCTTGAACGGCGGCTCACACGCGATCCGCCTCGCTCGTGGGAGCGTAGACCGAGAAACCAGCTTTACCTTTTTCCGCAAGGTTCCTCGCCCGGTTGTCTTTCGTGGCGAGTTGGAGGTCAATACAAGCCTGCTCGTGATCCGGGGTTTCGTATTCGATTCCCAGGTCCGGCAACGGGATCTTTCCATTCACGACTTTCAGCCCTCTTGGCTATCAAGCTGAGTTTGCTGTTCGGTGTCCTGCGACAGAGTTCTAGTGGTACTTTCCGCCTGCTCTTCGCGCTTGGCGGCTTTCCTCTGCTCACGCTTTTCCGCCTTCGCCCTTTGCTTTTCCTGACGCTTGAGTTCTTTCTGACGCTTTTGGAAAGTCATGCTCATCGGCTGCCTCCAGCAATCCGGATCTATCGTACTTTCTGCCTGCGTGGCAGAACTGCCTCACCAGGACCCCTCGACAAACGCGCGGACGTGGCTGGAGCGCGACGGGTGGCGGAGCTTGCGCAGCGCTTTCGCTTCAATCTGGCGAATGCGCTCGCGGGTCACGGCGAAAACCTGGCCGACTTCTTCGAGGGTACGCTGGTTGCCGTCCTCAAATCCAAAACGCATGCGGATGATGCGTTCCTCGCGAGGGCTGAGCGTCTTCAGCATAGACGACATCTTCTCGTTGAGGCTTAAATTTATGGCTGCCTCCGAAGGAGAGATTACGGCCTTGTCTTCGATGAAGTCGCCCAGATGAGCGTCCTCTTCTTCACCGATGGGAGTCTCGAAGGATATGGGGGTCTGGGCTATCTTGCGCGTCTGGCGCACTTTTTCAACAGTCATGTCCAATCGCTTGGCCAGTTCCTCCGAAGTGGGCTCGCGGCCAAGCTCCTGTACCATTTGCCGCGTGCATCTCGCAAGCTTATTGATGACCTCGATCATGTGAACGGGCACGCGAATGGTACGTGCCTGGTCGGCGATGGCACGAGTGATTGCCTGGCGAATCCACCAGGTGGCATAAGTCGAAAACTTGTAACCGCGGCGCCAGTCGAATTTGTCAGCGCCTCGCATGAGCCCGAGATTGCCCTCCTGGATCAAGTCCAGAAAGTGAAGACCGTGATGCGTGTATTTCTTAGCGATAGAAACAACGAGGCGCAGGTTGGCTTGGGTCAGTTCGTTCTTGGCCTGCTCTGCCTGTGCCTCACCGCGCTGAATGAGTGTGAGCGAGCGTTTCAGGCTCGCCAGCCCTATTTCGCTCGATTCTTCGATTTCCTTCAGCTCGGCGCGGCGCGCACGCAGCTCTTTGCGAGCCTCGGCGGCGACATCGCCCAAAGCAGCATTCACGCGTCGCTCCAAGCGGTGCGCTTCGCGCTCGGTGGCGTGCAAACGCTCAACCGTTGAGCGCAATTTGCCAACCAAACGGAGTCTCTCGCGCCAGTGCAAAGATATGCCGCGTATCGATAGAGAAATCTGGATACAGGTTCGCGCAAGAGCCCACTTGGCCCGAACGTGCGATGGCCTATTTGACTTTGGGCACTCAGCGAGCCTTTCGGCCTGCTTGAGCGCGATGCCGTATAACTCCGAAACTCGGCCAACGCGCTTCAGTGTCTGCCGGTTTTTTTTTTCAATCTTCGCTTCCGTCAGTTCTTCGTCGTCAAACAGGACGATCTCCTTGATCGACCGCGTGCCATTTCGCAGGTCGTCGCCGACAGCAATCAGCTCCTTGATCACGATCGGTGAACGCGTGATTGCCCTGGTCACCACGAGTTGTCCGCGTTCCATGCGTCTGGCGATGGCAACTTCGCCCTCGCGGGTCAGCAGCGGCACTAAGCCCATTTCCCGCAGGTAAATCCGGACCGGGTCCTGGGACTTGGAGTCCACACCGGCGCTGAGATCAAGATCAATGTCAGAGGGCAGGTCCCCTTTCGCTTCAGGTTCTGGGCCCTCCATTGCGTTTGCAACGGCACGTGCCGCGTTAGCGGTCGCAAGATCCTCGTAAACCTCAATTCCCTGGCGTTCCAGGATCGACAGGAGGTCATCGATATCCTGAGACGATATCACGTCCGCAGGGAGACTCTCGTTGACCTCATCTAAGAGCAGGTAGCCGCGTTCCTTGCCAAGCAGGACTAACTGCTGAACATGGCCAAACTCGTCTTCAATCGGTCGCGCCACGTATTCTCCCGAACTTACTCCAATGAAAAGAAATGCGTGACATCAAAACTCTTGGTTCTTCTTGTAACCAGAAGCACCGGGCCTGGGTTTTGGGAGATGGGCATTTATGTATTCGGCGAGCTCCGCATCGGTAACGGAGAAGCGCGTAGACGTGGCTTGGTCTGTCCGGGAGGCAATCTCCCGGTGAAGCCGGAGAGAACAAATATCCGGCCCATCTTGATAGCGAACGCGATGCGCCACAAAAGCAGCATTCGCAATGGTCACAAAATACTCTGTGGATGTGCCCCCTGAACCGCGGAGGGTGAAGGCGTACTCGCGCACTACGCCCCTGTTCTCAAATCCAACGTACTGTAAGGAAACCGGTTCGCTCATAAGCACCCGCCATTTCCAAAGAATGGAAATCGTCGCAGGTGTGAACTTAGGCGCCTCTGGAACAACCCAAGAGGTTCCGGAAGAACAACATTCGCGGCAACTACAATAGTCGCACACTTATGCGCATTGGCCTACGCTCATTTCCGAGCGATGTCATGACCGTGAATGCCGCGGGCCGCCACATCCTCCGCGATCAGCAGGCGGTATTGCCCTCGCTGAAATTCGGTCAATGCCACAGTTCGCTGGGATTGCGAGCGATCTCCATCGATCATGTCGGCGTTAATGCCGCGGCGGTTCAAGCTCTTTGTAATTCGGTCTGTACTAGACCGGGAGAGTTGGCGGAGCTAATGTTGACCGAGTCATCGAGCAGTCGTCCCGCTTAGCGGTACAAACTTCACCGCTTCGAACAAGCACGGTAGCAGTAGCCTCGCGACAAGGGTGTGTAGATCGGACTTAGACCTTGCGCTCGAGCTCGAATACTGTTAACGTACGGGTGCGTTTGTTGCTCTTGTTTCGCCTTTTGTATGAAAGCGCCGCAAGTTCGAACTTGCGGCTTTTTTGTTTCTCATCTCCGCCTGACCGCGGTGTCTGGAGAATCAACGAAAGACGCCCGGCTTACCTCGAAACTGGCGACCCGGAAAAAAAGCGCACCAGATAGCTTTTACGATTAAAGGGATACATTCGATTATGAAGGAACAAGGAATCGTGAAGTGGTTTAATGCCGGCAAGGGATTTGGGTTCATCCAGCGCCAGACTGGCGAAGATGTTTTTGTACATTTCTCCGCGATTCAGGCGGACGGCTATCGCTCTCTCAATGAGGGACAGGCCGTTGAATTCGAGGTTGTCAGCGGCCCCAAGGGGATGCAGGCTTCCAACGTTCAACTACTGTAAAACCAGCTTCCCGACAATTCTCAGGCGAGAGGCCTCAAGCCTTTCGCCTTTTTTTGACGTTCCACGTAAATTATCGGACGCGGGTCGCGTCCGTAACCGACGTGCCCTGAATCGCCCGTGAGGATTAGATTCGCGGCAAGATGGCGTAAAGCTCGTCACGACTAACAAAGAAACGCATGCGAAACCCCCCGTAGCTGGTTAGGCAGGGGCCGAGTTTGCAGTGACGAGTGCCCAGAGGACCTAACCGCTTGACTCGCGGACTCAACACCCAGGCTTTGTTTCGTGGGGCATGGAACCCAGCCACTTCTCAAGGTCATACGCGGTGCGAACCGTCTTCGAGTTTATCTTCCACGGAATCGTTGCCCAAAACACGGTTGCACTCTTGGTCACGCTATCGATGCATAGGCGGTCTTCTGCATTGGCGGTTGGCCGCCGTAACCAAAGTACAGTCCCTTCATCCGTTTCTTCGGCATCGACGAAACCATTCCTGCGGGCGACGTCTTGAAATTCTTTAAGCGCGTTCATCGTAACCTCAATCCAGATTTGTTGTCGTGATTTTCTATTTTTATACGATTTGCGAGCGCAAATTTTTGTTTAAGGGCCACTGAATATTATGCCGGAAAGTGTGTTGGCCGATCCGACCAATCGCCCACTTTCTTAGCTGCGAAAACCAGCCAGTAACGATTAACTTGATGAGTAAAGTGCGCAACATTGTGTCATTTAACTCTTGACAATATAAGTGAATAGCGAGATGCTTGCGTTGAGATCAAGGCTGCCTTCAGGTCTTCGAGACCAGCAGCGGTAGCCTGAAACACTTCCTTGGTCACCTCACCAAGGAGAGTGCTATGTTTGCACGCAAAGTGTCGATGCGTTTGAAGGCCAATAGTCACAACGAGCTCAAGCGGAAGTTGGATACCGAAATTGTCCCGCTGATGCGCAAGCAAAAAGGCTTTCTCGACGAAGTTACCTTCCTTCATTTCAGCGGGAAAGAAGTTCATACCTACAGTCTGTGGGAGTCAGCTGAACATGCTGAAGCTTACAACCGGGAGATCTATCCACAAGTTACAAAACTCCTTGCGACAGCAATTGAGGGAACTCCCCGCGTCCAGACTTACGAGATTTTCCATTCAACTTTTCTCAAGGTCTTAGTTGGCGCCCCCGCGTAGGACTGGATACCTCTCTCGACCTCGCGACTGACCGCATTGCGTCGCGAACTGCCGACCCAGCTGGCGGCTGAACCACGCAACTTTTTCCCGTGCGGGCGTCGTCCGCACGGGTGAATTGTAGCCTTGAGAGATGAGAAGACAATGTTGCAGCCGAAAATCGTTCCGGAAATTCGAGTTGAACTCACTGGCAAGCCGACCTTGGCCGTGGCTGACGGTACGTCCGATCTCGAATTAATGAGCATCGACCCAATGGTAGTCGTGGAAAAAGCAATTCCGATCTGGCCGGCTCATCCACGATCCACGCTGCCAAGCAGAGTGGCTGTTGTCGGGAATTACTTGCCGCGAAAGTGTGGTATCGCAACTTTCACGACGGACTTGTGCGACGCCATCCACTCCAAGTTTGGTGCAACCGAACTTCTCGTATTGTCGGTCAACGATACGGACCAAGGCTACGACTACCCGTCTCGCGTCCGTTTCGAGCTTTCCGAGGAGAGGCTTGCGTCCTACCGGCAGGCAGCGGAGTTCCTGAATTTCAGCAACATCGATCTCGTTTGTTTGCAGCATGAGTACGGAATCTTCGGCGGGCCCGCTGGAGCCCATATCTTAGAACTCTTGCGCAGGCTGCAGATGCCGGTAGTCACCACTCTACACACCGTTCTTCGTGAACCTGACCCAGAGCAGCGCAAAGTGATGGCAGAAATTGCGACATTGTCGGACCGATTGATCGTGATGAGCCAGCAATCCGCGGACATTTTGCAGCAGGTGTTCGACGTTCCAGCGAGAAAGATTGACCTAATTCCTCACGGCATCCCTGATCTGCCGTTTACCGATCCGAGTTTCTATAAGGACAGTTTCGGAACAGAAGGAAAGGAGGTCTTGCTCACCTTTGGCCTTCTTTCCCCAAACAAGGGCATAGAAAACGTCATTAAGGCGTTGCCGAGCATCCTCGCCTGTCACAGCAACGTTGTTTACATGATCTCCGGAATTACCCACCCGCATATCTTGCGGCGGGAGGGCTGCGACAATTACCGGCTATATCTGCAAAATCTGGCAAACGAGCTAGGGGTGGAGAACCAGGTAATTTTCCGGAATCGTTTTGTGAGTCCTCAAGAACTTGTCGAACTGGTCGGAGCCGCCGACATCTACATCACTCCTTATAAACACAAAGGACAAGTGGTATCCGGGACGCTGGCGTACGCATTGAGCGCGGGAAAAGCCGTGATTGCAACTCCGTATTTGCACGCAATCGAACTGTTGGCCGAAGGGCGCGGCGTGCTTGTTCCCTTCGATGATCCTGAAGCTATTGCGGCGAAAACGATCGACTTACTCGATCATGGAACGGCTCGCCACGCGATGCGAAAACGCGCTTACCTCTACGCGAGGGATATGGTGTGGGACCACGTGGCGCAAAAATACATGGAAAGCTTTGAAGGTGTCTACAACGAGCGCTTGCGGAATCCCCGGGCCACATTTTCGGCGCAGAACACTGAAAAGGCTCTCGACCGGATTCCAGCCGTGAAGCTCGATCACCTCGTGCGAATGACCGATAGCACCGGAATGCTCGAGCACGCGGTATTTGTCGTGCCAAATTATCCGGAAGGATACACAACGGATGACAATGCCCGGGCGCTCATCGTCGCAATTCTACTTGAGGAGTTTGGGAGCACCGTTCCGGCCGGATTCCTCGATCTCGCCTCGCGCTACCTCGCCTTCTTGTGGTTAAGTCTTGATCCCGTCAGCAAACGGTTCAGAAATTGTCTTAGTTATGAGCGTCAGTGGCAGGAGCCGGAAGGCTCGGAAGACAGCCACGGACGTGCACTGTGGGGACTAGGCACAGTTCTCGGCAGATCTAAACACGTGGGCTTGAGAGGCACTGCGGGCCGTTTGTTCGAGTTGGCCCTTCCTGCCGCATTACAGTTTCAGAGTCCGCGGGCATGTGCATTTGCAGGGCTGGGAATTGAAGAATATCTCGAGGCGTTCCCGCGGGATCGGGCGGCCATAAGCGTCGGAGATATCCTGGCAGACCGCCTCTTCAACTCCTACCGCGTCCACAGCTCACCGGACTGGAATTGGTTTGAAACTAGCCTTGCCTATTCCAACGCGCGCCTGCCACAGGCGTTGATACGGGCAGGAGTGCGTCGCGCAAACGACGAAATGATGTCCTCTGGCCTTGACGCCCTGGACTGGCTGGCAACGATTCAGCATTGCCCTGTATCGGGGCACTTCGTTCCTATTGGATCGCATGGTTTTTACTCGAAGAGTACCGAAAAGGCTCGATTCGACCAGCAACCCGTGGAAGCCTGCGGGATGGTATCTGCGTGTTTGCAAGCCTATCGTGCAACCGGCAAGGGACACTGGCGTACCGAGGCGTGGACGGTCTTCAATTGGTTCTTGGGAGATAACGACCTGCAGATTGCGCTTTACGATCCGACTACCGGCGGCTGTCGCGACGGTTTGCATCCTGATCGCGCCAATGAAAATCAGGGCGCAGAGTCCACGCTATCTTTTCTAATGGCACTCCTGGAAATGGGCGAATTAGAAAAGTCGAGCGGCGCTGGCAACAATCGCTAGAACGAAAGGGGGCTATTGGCTGGCTCGAGCATAGCCCTCCAATCAAACGAAAACGGCGGCTAGAAGATCCTCATGAAAACAATCATGGCAACATACGAAACCTTATTCCGCCGGCACCCCACTAATCCGATTCTGTCCGGAAAAAATTGGCCCTATTCCATGAATACCGTTTTTAACGCTGGCGCCACTTTGCTGCCGGATGGATCCACGCTTCTTCTCTGCCGCGTGGAAGACCGACGCGGCCACTCTCATTTGTGTGTGGCTCGCTCCGTCAATGGCGTGGACGGCTGGCAGATAGATGATAGGCCGACCTTGATGGCGGATCCGGAGAAATATCCCGAGGAGTTATGGGGCATCGAGGACCCACGTATCACCTGGGTGGCGGAACTCAAGCAGTATGCTATTGCCTACACGTCTTACTCACGGGGTGGTCCGGGAGTTTCCCTGGCGCTGACGAAGAATTTCAGAGAATTCGAGAGGCTCGGGGTGGTCATGTCTCCGGATGATAAAGATGCGGCGCTTTTACCGAGGAGGATTAACGGATATTGGGCGCTGATCCACCGGCCGATGACTCCTCTTGGTTCCCACATCTGGATCTCGTATTCTCCCGATCTTCGCCACTGGGGCAATCACAAGCTCATGCTGGAAGCACGGCGGGGGGCGTGGTGGGATGCAAACAGGGTTGGCATGTCTCCACCGCCAATCGAAACGGCACGAGGATGGCTTATGATTTATCACGGCATACGCAAGACGCCGTCGAGCTCCATCTATCGGCTTGGTTTGGCGCTGTTCGATCTGGAACAGCCGGAAAAATGCTTGGCTCGAGGGGATTCTTGGATGTTCGCACCCGAAGCGTATTACGAACGCCAAGGTGATGTGCAAGACGTCGTCTTCCCATGCGGCTATACGGTGGCCGAGGATGGAGACACGATCAATCTCTACTATGGCGCCGCGGATTCGAGCATCGCGCTGGCCCAAGGCAGTATTCGGGCCATGATGGCTTGGTTGGACGTGAACGGACACTCGGACCAGACTCACGACCGCCGGCATCCGCGCCCGGGTTACTGATTAATGATGATTAAGTGCCCCCGTTGCAGCAGTTCCCACATTCACCGCTCCAAAAGAGCGGGAATTCTGGAATCCGTGGTCCTCAGACTGATTTTTGTACAAGCTTTTCGCTGCGAGGAATGCGATTCCCGCTTTCTTCGATGGTCGCTGAGCGAGAATCCAAGGCCCGATCGTCCTGTCAAAACAAGCTAGGTTCCCTCATTCACCGCGTAGGAGAGAGCCAGGTTCAACTCCAAATGACTTTATTTATGAGATAGGCGAAGGTAATTCTGCGGTGGAACCCAAACCTTTCCAAGTCGAACGGTATTTCGTCTGTGCAATTTCCCAACTCGTACCGGAAACGGATCGTCAGGTCTCTTAACCAGCGATTATTCCCCAGCGCGGGACGAGGGCTTTCCCTCAGTGCTCGAATAAACTTCTTCTTGCTAATTTCAATCGGATCTTGCTTCGTATTTATCTTCGGGGGTTCGTTAGTCCTTGTCATTGTGGTCCTCCGGGCGGGTTCAGGTGACATCATGTCCGACTGTTTGGTTGTTGGTATTTGTGAAATCGTTCATGCGATTGCCGCTGCTGAGGGACTAAAGGACTTAAGGGCTACCATCTCGTCGTCTTTAATGTCGAAGATAGTATAGAGTCGTGTAATTTGCATTAGTTCGCGGACCTTATTCGTGAGTTTGAGCAGTTTCAGCTCTCCGTCATGCTTCCGCACGATTGTGAAGGCGCTGACAAGATCGCCTAATCCTGAGCTGTCTATGTAATTGACCTCTGCCAGATTGAGCAGAATGTTCTTGTGGCCCTTACTTAACAGGTCGCCAACCACGACCCGCAGTGAGGCGGTCTTTTCGCCAACTTCGCCAAGTACAATCCGACCGCCGATGTCCACGATGATTACGCCACTTACCTCGCGAGTACTTGTTATCATGTTCGTCGAAACCCTCACGGGAACTTAGGCCCTTCCGTTGCACGAGTTTTCGGTGCATCCTGCAATTCCTGGTCAATGCCTGGAGGTTCAGGGTAACCGTGCACCAGAAATTAGTGCCAAAGTGTCTTGTAGGGTCGAACTAAGGACGTCGAAGGACTCAACCTTGGGAGCCCCGTCAATTACCGCCGCCAGCATTCTCAATACTCTGGGATAGGCCTTCCGGCCATATGCTTCCGCGTCCTCCGCGGTTTTCCATACGCTGAACGCCTGAACCTCACGTCCATTCAGGTAAAGAAAGGAAATTTGTGCAAGAAATCCCCTCTGTTGCTGCAGCAAGGGAACCACTTCTTGTTCCATTTTTTGTTTGAACGCAAGTGCGCCGTCATTCTTCAGATACATGTAGAGCTTACGAGCGAACATCATCATGGCCTTGGTTTCGAGGCTCATGAAAACAGGACGTACGCATTTGTTGACTGCGAAGCCCGGAGTCATTAACCCACTTTCATGTTGCTCTAGTTAACTATATAAGTCAAGTGACAAGCACGAGTTTTCGACATACTTGTTCATTATTGTTAAGTAATGAGCCTGTTTGTTCCCGGGGCGCACAGTTCCAGCTTGTTTGAATTGTGCTGAAACGTACGGAGGAAATTGCGGCGGGCATTGCCGCCCAACAGGACCGCGATATCAGGCTATTCGGAAGTGCGCTTGGTTATTTAGCCGTTTCCTGCAGGCTGACTCGCCCATTGGGAGTAATGTTCCCCCAGCTTTTTAGAAACGTCGAAAATCTTCGAAACACGAACTATCCCTCCAAGTTTGTGCTTGCCGATGGAAGCCAATCCGGCGGAAGCCATGCACCCACATTCGGAGCAAACCGGGTGTCCGCCGAACTGGCAAGGCGAGATCCGAGTGGTAAGATCCGCCGAAATGCAATTCGTCGTCTGTGCGAAGATACACTCCTGAGGAGAAGCGGGGGGATGGCTATAGCCCTCCAACACCGCACGTGGCATATTGACTTTCG
>Ga0335080_10009172_pt1 | contig 10337 bp, 11 predicted proteins | sample Lox_Sample_34_FD_206720 | JGI IMG/M metagenome (GOLD analysis project Ga0335080, IMG submission 206720) | Soil microbial communities from Loxahatchee National Wildlife Refuge, Florida, United States - Lox_Sample_3.4 | ecosystem: Environmental > Terrestrial > Soil > Wetlands | place: USA... | reverse complement strand
GCGGCGCCCGAGACCGCGTGGCTGGCGGAGTCGGGCCTGCGACTCGAGGACGGCGTCGTCTGCGACGAGTTCTGCGCCGCCGCGCCGGGCGTGTTCGCCGCGGGCGACGTCGCGCGCTGGCACAACCCGCTCTTCGACGAGGTCATGCGCGTCGAGCACTGGAGCAACGCGGTCGAGCAGGGCAGCTACGTCGCGGAGCGACTCGCCGGCACGGACGTGGGCGCGGCGCCGTTCGCGCCCGTGCCGTTCTTCTGGTCGGATCAGTACGACACGAAGCTCCAGTTCGCGGGGCGCATGCGCGCCGGTGACGACGTGAGGGTCGTGGCCGGGTCACTCGCCGAGCGCAAGTTCACGGCGCTCTACGGGCGGGCGGATCGACTCACCGGTGTGCTTGCGTTCAGCCGCCCGCGCGACCTCGCGCGTTATCGGCGGCTCATCGGCGCGCGCGAGAGCTTCGCCGCCGCGGTCGCGGCCGCCTCCGCCTGACCTCGCGATCAAGCGCGAGTGTGGTCGGACCGAATGAGACGGCGTGGGCAAGACGAAGGGCAGTGCCGTGATCGCCGCGGTGAAGCTCTTGCGCAGCCGGCGGCCCGAAGCCCAGGAGCTCCTTCCTGCGCCGCTCTTGCACTATCTGGACGAGCGCATCGTCGTGGCCGCGTGGTACCCGGAAGAAGACCTGCTCGCGCTCATTCGCGCATGCGCGGGCGTGTTTCCCGCGCGCGGTGAGTCGATCTTCGAGTCGATGGGCGCGGCCGGCGCGCGCAACCACATGGAGGGCATCTACGCGGACCTCATGGGCCGCGAGCCCTCTGCGCGGGCACACGCGCTGTGGCGCACCCAGCACGACACCGGCGAGCTGCGCGTTGCGCACGCGGCGCCGACGTCGGTCACCTACGAGCTCTCGGACTGGACGCTGCAGGCCGCGGACTACTGCCGCCTGCTCGGCGGCTATCTCGCCGAGATCCACCGCATCGCGGGCGCTCCGGACCCCACGTTCCTGCACCCGGCCTGCCGCGCGTCGGGCGCGCGCAGCTGCGTGTGGCTCGTGCGCTGGAGCTGATCAGCTCGAAGGGCGCAGCGCGGCGAGCACCGCGCGGCGCGCGGGCGGAATCGGCGTGAGCTTCCCCTCGTCCGACACCATTGCGTGTTCGGTCACCGCGGTCGCGATCAGGTCGCTGCCGCGGCGGATCGTGTACCCGATCTGCAGCGACACGCGCTTCAGCCAGTCGAGCCAGCAGGTGATCTCGAGCCGGTCGTCGAAGCGCGCGGCCATCTGGTACTCGATCTCGACGCGCGTCACCGCGTAGTGCAGGCCCTCCGCGACGTAGTCGCGGTACGGGCGGTCGTGCTCGTCGAGGAACACGATGCGCGCCAGCTCCAGGTAGTGCACGTAGCGCGCGTGGTGCACCACGCGCATCGCGTCGGTGTCGTAGAACGGCACGCGGTATGCGACCGTCGAGGTCCGGACGCCCGCGGGCGGCGAGCTGGGGAAACGGGGCACGCGCGGAGTGTTCCGGCGGCGCGCCCGCGGGTCAAGGCTAGACTCGCCGCGTGTCCGAGACCCGCCTGCCGTTCGGAATCCCGGAGAGCGAGCTCGAGTTCTGCTTCTCGCGCAGCTCCGGCCCCGGCGGACAGAACGTGAACAAGACGGCCACGAAGGCGACGCTGCGCTGGGAGGTGCTGCGCAGCGCGAGTCTGCCCGCAGCCGTGCGCGAGCGGTTCCTCCGCGCGTACGGCTCGCGCGTGACGCGCGACGGCGAGCTGCTCTTGCACTCGCAGCGCACGCGCGACCAGGCGCGGAACGTTGCCGACTGCGTCGAGAAGCTCGCCGAGATGCTGCGCTCCGTGGCTCGGCCCCGGCGCGCGCGCCGGCCGACGCGGCCTGGCCGGGGTGCGGTCGAGCGGCGGCTCACCGAGAAGCGCCGCCACGGGCGCGCGAAGCGCGAGCGCGGCCGCCCGCGCGGCGAGGACTAGGCCGACAGCGCGGGCCGGCTCTGCGCGCCGGCGACGAGGCGCTCCAGCGCGAACACGTGCTCGTCTTCCTCACCGAGCTCGCGCAGCGACGCGGCGAGGCGCAGCACGTATTCGGAGTTCGCGCCGCTCGGCCCCTGCGCGCGCACGACCTGCGCGGCGATTGCCTCGAGCGGCGCCGGCCCGAGCCAGTTCGCGTTCGACGGCGTGGCTACGTAGACGAGCCCCGACGCGACGCCGCCGCCGGCGAACGACAGCTCGACACGCAAGCGCTCGTAGCCGCCGCGCTCGCGGTGGTCGAGCGCCAGGAGCACCTCGACCGTGCGCTCGTCGGGAATGCGGTACGCCGCGCCGGCGCAGCGCGCGCCGGGTGCGGCCTCGAGCGTGACCACTCGGCCCGGCGCGCCCGGCACGCCCCGGTGGTCGGTGGAACCCTGCCAGAAGCGGCGTGCGAAGCCCTGGAGCGAAGCGGCGCGGCGCTCGGAGAAGGGGAAGGACGGGCGCCAGACCAGCGAGCCGTACCCGAAGATCCACAGCGCCGGAACCATGCGCGACGACACTCCGCCCGCGAGGTTAGGAACGCGCACCCTCGCGTTCAAGCCGCCTCGGACCGGGCCCGAATAGAAGCTCGGGAACGCTTTCGGAAGGCGGCCCGCGGCCCTGAAGCCCCCCGGCGGAGGTGCGAGTTGCGGTTCGACGCCGCGCCGTTCGAGGCGCTGGGCCGGCGCATCGCCGCCGCGCCGCGCGCGGTCCTGGCCGGCCTGCTCGCCGTCGCCGTGCTCGCTTCGCCGGGGCTGGCGCGCTTCGGCGACGTGCCGGCGGCGCACACCGGCGCCGACGAGGCGCTGCTCGCCGAGCTCACGTGCGACTCGGGCCTCTGGTCGAGCGAGTGTCTCAGCGAGGTCGACTCACTGACTCGAGAGATCGCGCGCAGAGAGTTCGTCGTCGAGGTCGACTCGCTGTCCACGCGCCCGCGCTTCGACTGGCGCGCGCGTACGCTCGAGCTCGCGCCGCTCTTGGCGGCGCCCGACGACGCGGCCGCCGATCGGCGCGCGCACGCGCGCGCGGCAGACGACCGTGCGTCGGTCGCGGGTGTGGTCTCGTTCGACGAGCGCTCGGCGCTCGTCACGGCGCGTCTGCGGCCCGGTGTGCCCGCGGAGGCGCTCGAGTCGCTGGCCGCCGACCTGCGCCAGCGCTACGCGCGCCCGCCGGCGTTCGAGCTCGCCCTCGCCGCGCCGGCGCTCGAATCGCGCGCGCTCGCGGGCGTGGCGCGTCGCGACGCGGCGCGCGCGGCCGCGGGGGCGCTGGTCTGGCTCGCGCTCTTCGCCGCGCTGTCGAGCGGCAGCGTGCGGCTCGGCCTGGCGGCGGGTGGGCTCGGCGCACTGGGGCTTGCCGCGGCGGCGGCCGGGTTGGCGCCGTGGGGCGCGCCGCTCGATTCGAGCGCGGCGCTCGCGCCGGGGCTCTCCGCCGCGCTCGCGGCGGTCGCGAGCTCTGCGCTCGTGCACCGGCTGCGCGCGGAGGAGCGGGCGGGTGCGAGTCGCGCAGACGCGGTCGCGCGAGCGCTCGCCGGCGTCGGCCCCGCGCTCGCCGCGGCGGGCACCGCGGTGGCGCTCGGCCTCGCCGCGTTGGCGTCGAGGGATGCGCTCGCTCTCTCGCTGGCCGCGCTCGCCGGAATCGCCGCGATCGCGGTGGGCTTGCCCGCGGCGGCCTTGGTTGCCCCGCGCGCGCGACCGCGCGGGAGCGCGCTCGCGGCGCTCGTCGACGCCGCGCTCGCCAGGCTCGATTCCGCCGCGCGCGCGCGCACGGCGCGCGCCGGCTTCTGGCGCGCCGTCGCCGGCGCCGCGGCGCTCGCCGTCGCTTCGGCGGTCGGCCTGGTGCGCGCGGAGCCGGGCGCCGCCGTGCTCGCGAACGCGGGCGCGCCACTGCTCGCGTCGCGCGCGCGGATCGCGCGCGACTTCGGCGGTCCTACACATCTCCGTGTCGAGCTCGACGCTGGCGAGGCCGGCGGCGCGCTCGAGCCGCTGTTTCTGGAGCGCGCGCTCGACTTCGAGCGCGCGCTCGCGCAGGAAGCGGGCGTCGGCTCCGCGCGCTCGCTCCTCGACGCCGCGCTGCTGCCGGCCATGCGCGCGCTGCACGGCGGCGATCCCGACTTCGCCGTGGTGCCGCCGACGCGCGCGCAGGTCGAGGAGGCCCTGGCCGCGTTCGGCCGCGCGCGCCCGGCCGAGCTCGCGCGCGCGCTCGATCCGGCGCGGCGCAGGCTGGCGCTCGAGCTCGCCGTCGACGCGCCGAGCGCCGACGCCCTGCTGCGCCTCGAAGCGGCGCTGCACGCGCATGCGCTCGCGAGCCTGGGACGCGGCGACGCGCTCGTGCTGCCGCGCGAGCCGTTCGCGCGCGCCCACGCGGCGTCGGCGCTGCGCCCGCGCGCAGTCGCCGCAGCGCTCGCGGCGGTCGGTGCCGTCGGCATCGTCGGTGCGCTCGCCTTCGGCCGGCGCGCCGGGCAGCTCGCCGCGGCGGCGTCCGCATGTGCAGCGCTCGCGGCGCTGGGCGCGCTCGCGGAGCTGCGCGTGGCGCTCGACCCGGCGTCGAGTGCGGTGCCCGTGTTGTGCGCGGGCGCGACGGCCCTGCCCGCGTTCCTGTACCTCGCGCGCGAGCGCGAGCTGCGCGCGGCGGGCGCGGAGCCGGGCGTCGCTGCCTCGCTCGCGCTGCGCGACGCGGGGCGGCCCGGCGCCGAGGCGGTGCTCGCGGCGCTGGCGTTCCTGTCGCTCGCGACGGCGGCTCTGCCGCTCACGCGCCAGCTCGGCGCGGTGGCCGCGCTCGCGTGCGCCGTGGGGGTCGCGGCCGCGCTGGGTCTTCTCCCCGCAGGGGTGCGGGCGCTCCAACCCGAGTCGTCGCGCGCACACCCGCGTAGAGTGGCGCGAGGGTGACGCGGGTCACGGCTCGGCCTTGGCGCGAGACGCACACTCGCCGACGGTAGGGCAACTCGCAGGCAAGTCCGCTTCGAGCCTGCGTGCTCGAGGACTCCACCGACCCCCCAGAGGGCGAGAGGATGCGAATCCTGTCGAGGCTTCCAGTACGTCGGGCACCGATGGCCGTCGCCACCGCTGTACCGGTCCGTCGGGCGCCTGAGGCGCCCGCCGAACGCCCCGCGCGTCGGTCGATTCCCGCAGATGAAGTGCCGGTGCCGCTCGCTCCAGCCCGCGGCATCGCGATCGCGCTCGGTCTCGGCGCGGTCGCCTGGGCGCTCATTGCGGCGCTCGTCTTCCTCCGCTAGTCGGCTGGACACCGCTCGCGCACGGACGCGAGAATGCGCGCATGCTTGCGTCGCTGGCGCGAGAGGAACGGCTTCGCCTCATGAAGTTCGTCTGCGCGTTCGCTTGGGCGGACCTCGAGGTGCAGAGCGAGGAGCGCGCGTTCGTGCATCGGATGGTCGCGCGCCTCGGGCTGGGGCCCGACGAGTCGGCGCAGGTCGACGCCTGGCTGCGAGTGCCGCCGCGGATCGACGACGTCGACCCCGTGCAGATTCCCCGCGAGCATCGCAAGCTCTTCCTCGACACCCTGCGCGAGCTCGTGCTCGCCGATGGGGCCGTCGACGAACAGGAGCAGGCGAGCCTGGCGCTGCTCGAGGACCTGCTCGCGGGCGCGGCGTAGTGCGCCGCGCGCGAAAGGAGTGACATGGAGCTCTCGCACGTCCGCTTCGAAGAGCGCGACGGCATCGCGACGCTGTCGTTCGCGAGCCCCGAGCGGCGCAACCCGCTCTCGCGCGACGTCATGGCCGAGCTGCGCGACGCGCTGCGCGACGTGGGCACGAGCAAGGCGCGCGGGGTGGTCATCGCGTCGGAGGGGCCCGTCTTCTGCGCGGGCCACGACTACGCCGACCTGGTGAACCGCGACCTCGCCGGCATGCGCGCGCTGCTCGCCCTGTGCACCGAGATGATGAACGCGGTGCAGTCGATCCCGCAGCCGGTGGTGGCGCGCGTGCAGGGGCTCGCGACGGGTGCGGGCTGCCAGCTCGTGGCGGCGTGCGACCTCGCCGTCGCGTCGGAAGACGCCGAGTTCCAGACGCCCGGCGGCGCCGGCGGGCTCTTCTGCACCACGCCCATGGTCAGCGTGTCGCGCGCGATCGGCCGCAAGCGCGCGCTCGAGCTGCTCTTCACCGGCGACAAGATCGACGCGCGCACGGCTGCGGACTGGGGGCTGGTGAACCGGGTGGTGCCCGCGAACGAGCTCGTCGCCGCGACGGACGCGCTGATCCGCCGGGCGACGCGCGGCAGCGCCTTCTCGAAGGGCATGGGCAAGCAGGCGTACTACGCGCAGATCGACCTAGACCAGCCCAAGGCGTACGCGTACGCCGTCGAGGTCATGGCGTCGGGCGCCGTCGCGGAGGACGGCCAGGAGTCGATCCGCGCGTTCGTCGAGAAACGGCGACCGCGCTTCTCGAGCTAGGTGGGCGTGATCCGCAGGTACGCGCGCTTCGCGTAGCGGCCGGTCAGGCGCGCGCCGACGTCGGCCAGCCACATGAGCGAGCCGTACTTCGCCCGCAGCGCCGCGTGCATCCGGTGCACGGCGGCGGAGTCGCTCACGAGCTCGGCGCGCGCCTCGTGCCAGGGACCGTGCACGCGCCCGCGCACGTCGCAGGCCGCGATGCGCGCGCGGCCCGAGTTGCGCACGCGCTTCACCTTGCCGGAGTCACCCGCGGTGAACGCGACCAGTGTCCCGCCTTCGGCCGCGAACCAGATCGGTGTCGCCACCGCCCGGCCGTCGCGGCGGAACGTCGCGAGCGACAGGTAGTTCTCTTTCTCGAGCATCGCCGAACAGTGTAGGGCAAAGGCGCGCGCGCCAAGCTTCGGTATCCTCGCCGGCCTTGTACTCCCCGCGCGAGATCGCCGAGTGGACCGCGTTCCGCAGCGCCGTGGCGGCGCTGCGCGCGCTGCCGCTGGGCCCGGCGCAAGCGCTGGGCGCACGCGCGGCGCGAGCGCTGTTCGACCGCGGCGGCAAGCGCATCGACTTCGTGATGGCAAACCTGCGCATCGCGTACCCGGACAAGAGCGAGGCGGAGCGGCGCGAGATCGGGCGCGAGAGCTACGTGCACCTGGCGTGGAACTTGATCGACGTGGCGCGCGGGCGCGACTGGGGGCTCGACGACATCCGGCAGCGCTTCGATTTCGAAGGGACCGAGATCACCGATGCGATCGTCGCGAGCAAGAAGGCCGTCGTCTGTCTCACCCTGCACGTCGGCCACTTCGAGCTGACGGTGCGCGCCGCGCCGTTGCTCGGCGTCTCGATGAGCGTCATCGGGCGCCCGCTCGGCAACCGCCTGTTGCGCGAGGAGATGATCCGCCAGCGCACCAGCACGGGCGTCGAGCTGCTTCTACACAGAAACGTGTTGCCTCAGCTGCTTCGCCTGGTCCACAAGGGGCGCGTGGTCGCGGTGCTGAACGACCAGTACGCGCGCCGCTCCCGTGGGGTATTCGTGCCGTTCTTCGGCGTGCGGGCGTCGACCTCGCTCGGCCCGGCCATCCTCGCGCTGCGCACCGGCGCGCCGGTCGTGCCGGCCTACTCCATACGCGTGGGGCCGGACCACCATCGCATGGTGATCCGGCCCCCGCTCGAGATCCCGGACACGGGCGACCGCCGCAAGGACGCCGAGCTCCTCACTGCCCGCTGCAATGCGGCGATGGAGGAGATCATCCGCGCGCACCCCGAGCAGTGGATGTGGAGCCACCGGCGTTTCCGCCACAGCCCCGACCTGCCCGGCGATCCCTACGGCGGTCGCTAGTCGCTACTTCCAGCTGTTGCTGGCCAGGTCGTAGGTCTTGACCTGGACGTCGCCGAGCGGGGCGACGATCGCCACCGACAGGCCGGTGTCGCCGTCGGTCAGGTAGATGCCGCCGGCGCCGCTGCCGATCGAGGTCGGATCCGACGGGTTCACCGGGATGCCGCGCTCCGAGAACGCGATCACGGGCTTGCCCGAGTTCGGATCGATGGGGAAGGTCGCACCGTCCACGACCGTCTCTGCGACCGTCGAGCTGCGCAGCATCGCGGTCGACGCGACGGCCAGCTCGGCGGTGCTCGCCGCGGGACCGCCCGAGCCCGAGGAGCTGCCCTGGCTGCTGCCATCGTCGCTCGATCCCGAGCTGCCCGAGGAGTCGGAGCCCGACGAGCCGGAGCCGCCCGAGAGCACCGAGCCCACTGCGCCGACCACCGCCGTGGTGGCGGAGGTCGCGGTCGTGGCCAGCGTGCTCGCGACGTTCGGGAGCACCCGCAGCGCGACGGCGCCCACCGCGGTGGCGTCCGGCGCGCGCGAGGCGAGGTCGTCGTTCGGCATCGGCACGGCCGCGAGGTTCGCGGGCGCGGTCGTCGGCGCGTACGGCTGCACCTTCTGGCAGCTCGACGAGGGCAGGTGGAACTCCTGCTGCACGTCGCCGGGCGTGATGGTGTAGCTGTGGTCGACGTCCTTCACGGTGACGGCCACCGCGCCGCAGTTGCCGCTCGAGTCCACGGTCGGCGCGTTGAAGTACACCAGGTACGGCGTGCCTTCGCTGACCGCGTGGGTGCGGGCGTCGCTGAGCAGCCCCGCCATCTGCGAAGCCGTCTGCTTGGTCTCCTGCTGCGAGTACATCGCGATCATGTTGGGACCCGCCATGAGCGCCAGGATCCCCAGGATCGCGACCACGGTCATCAGCTCGATCAGGGTGAAGCCCTGCCCACGCGCGACCGAGGCGCAGCCCCGAATCGTCTTGGTCTCCATTGCCAGTCTCCTCTCCCGAACGGAGTCTGGCCCCTCCAGCCGGGGTGGAGGACATTCACGCCGCGTGCCCGCGGAAAGGCCCCGAACGGCGATTCTCGTCGGAGCGCGGCAGTCTGGAGCCGCGCCTGCCCGGCGGGTGCGCGCGCGCGATGGGCTCTCGCGTGCGCAGCGTGTGAAGCGGATCACCTTTTCGGGGAGTCGAAGTCCACACCGAATGGAAGCAAGTGACTCCGTGCAACCGGCGCGCAGCCGCACGCGTCTCCGCGGGGCGCGCCGCCGGGATCGCCCGGCGATCCGCGCGCGGGCTGCCGCTCTCGCGGTCTTCGCGCTCGCACTCTTCTGCAGCTTCCCTGCCGCGGCAGGCGGCCGGCCGGTCGTGATCCTCCTGTCCTGGGATGGGACGCGTCACGACTACCCCGACCGCGTGCCCGCCGTGGCGCTCGCGCGCATGGCGCGCGACGGCGCGCGCGCGGACCACCTGGTGCCGGTGTTCCCGTCGAGCACGTTCCCCAACCACGTGTCGCTCGCCACGGGCACCTACCCGGACCGGCACGGCATCATCGAGAACTCCTTCACGGACCGGCAGGGCCGCCGCTTCGACCACGGCAGCGAGGCGGGCTGGCTCGAAGCGGAGCCGCTCTGGGTCGCCGCGGAGCGGCAAGGTCTACACAGTGCGGTGTTGTTCTGGGTCGGCTCGGAGGTCGATTGGCACGGGATCGCTCCGACGTACCGCGTGGTGCCGTTCGACGAGGCGCTCTCGGACGACCGGAAGGCCGAGCGCATCCTGGCGTGGCTCGATCTGCCGGAGGATGCGCGGCCTGCGCTCGTCATGAGCTGGTGGCACGGCTGCGACGCCGCGGGCCACGCCGAGGGGCCGAGCTCGCCGGCGATCGGCCAGGCGCTCCTCGCCGACGACCGCGCGCTCGCGCGCCTGCTCGCGGGCATCGACGCCCGCGGCGCGTGGCCCGACACCACCGTGATCGTCACGAGCGACCACGGCATGGCCGAGATCTCGGGGTTGGTCGACCCGCAGGCGGCGCTCGACGCCGCGGGCGTTCGCGCGCGCACGGAGTACTCCGGCGGCGAGGCACGGGTCTACCTGGAAGATCCCGCACGCGCGGACGACGCGCTCCGAGCGCTCTCGCGCGCGGGGATCGAGGCCTACGCGAACGCCCACCTGCCCGAGCGCCTGCGCAGCGACTACCCGGGCCGGAGCGGCGATCTCACGCTGCTCGCGCGCCCGCCGAAGATGTTCGCGCGCGTGGGCTGGCGCGAGCGCGCGGGCGCGTTGCTCGCGCGCCTGCGCGGCACGGTCCGCGGCGCGCACGGCTACGACCCAGCGCTCCCCGAGATGGGCGCGATCTTCTACGCGCTGGGCCGCGGCGTCCCGCCCGGCGCCCGCCTCGGCGAAGTCCGCGCCATCGACGTCGCCCCGACGGTCGCCGCGCTGCTGGGCATCGACCCGCCCGAGCAGTCCGAGGGCCGCGCACTCTTCAGGTAGCGGCGCAGCGAGCTGCAGGCGAGCGCGGCTAGACCGACTCGAACACCGATGCGAAGCCCTGGCCGCCGCCGACGCACATGGTGACGAGGCCGTAGCGCTTCTTGCGGCGGCGCAGCT
>Ga0335080_10009164_pt1 | contig 10342 bp, 8 predicted proteins | sample Lox_Sample_34_FD_206720 | JGI IMG/M metagenome (GOLD analysis project Ga0335080, IMG submission 206720) | Soil microbial communities from Loxahatchee National Wildlife Refuge, Florida, United States - Lox_Sample_3.4 | ecosystem: Environmental > Terrestrial > Soil > Wetlands | place: USA: Florida... | reverse complement strand
GAGCGCGACGGCCGCCGACAGCGCGATCCGCGCCGGGAGCGACGGTCCGGCCGCCCGGTCGACGGCGGCGGCCAGGTAGGGCGCGAGCGGCCCGTGGTAGAAGCGGACGTCCCGATAGAGACGCTCACCGCTCTGGAGCCGCCAGGGCGTCTCGAGCTCGCGGCCCGAGTCCACGTAAGGCTCGATCCAGCGATTCCACGACAGCGCCGCGAGGAGCGCGAAGACCGCGTAGGGGAGCGCCGCGAGGAGGAGCGCCCGCGCCCGCGACGTCGCGCGGGATGGCTCGCCGCCGTCGTGTGGCCGAGGCACGGCCGGAGATGTTAACCCGCGGACCTCCCGCCGCCCTTGACTCGGCCGCCGCGACTTCCGACTATCGCGGCGTGCAGGACAAGATGGCGAGCCGCAATCCGGTCGTCCGGGCGCTCGCCTCGGCGACTTCGCACGTCTGGTTCCCACTCGGCGTGGCCCTGTCGCGCGTGTTCCCGCCCCGCGCGCTGCGCGCGCTCGGCGTCGGGATCGGCAGCCCCTACATGCGGCGGCGGCGCAAGTACGTCGCCGCCCTCGAGTCCAATCTCGCGCGGATCCTCGGAGCGCCCGCCGACTCGGCGCAGGTCGCGGCGCGCGTGCGATCGCTCATCGACGGGCACTTTTCCGCCTGGGCCGATTTCCTGCATTTCGCGACGCGGCCCCCCGAAGAGTCGTCGCGCCTCGTCGAGAGCGTCGTCGGCTTCGAGCGGATCCTGGAGGGGCGAAAGCGCGGGAAGGGCGTGCTGCTGCTCACGGCGCATCTCGGCAACTGGGAGGTCGGCGGCCTGATGCTTGCCGAGGTGAAGCAGCCGATCCACGTGGTGCTCGTGCCCGACATCTACTCCGCGGTCGAGAAGGCGCGGCGCCGCCTCCACGAGCGCTCCGGCGTGACCGAGATCCCGATCGACCGGAGCTTCACGCCGACCCTCGCGGTGCTGCGGGCGCTGTCGGAGAACGCGATCGTCGCGATGCAGGGGGATCGCGACTTCAACAACACGGGCGTCGCGGTGCCGTTCTTCGGGCGCGAGGCGTACTTCCCGCGCGGCCCTCTGCGGGTCGCCATGGCGACGGACGCCGCGGTCCTGCCGGCCTTCATCGTGCGCGTGGCGGACGGGCGCTACCGCGCGATCCTCGAGGAACCCCTGCCGATCGAACGGGGCACGGACCGGGAGGCGGCGCTCGCGAAGAACCTGGCCCGGTACGTCGCGATTCTCGAGCGCTACGTCCGTCAGTACCCGGATCAGTGGTACTGCTTCTACCCGTTCTGGGACGATCCGACACGTCGCTCCGGTTAGCTCCGGATCTCGCGGCCGTCCGTCCCCGGTGCCCCTTCCGCTGGATGGCGGTTTCGGGACGGCCGCGACCGGCGGTCGGCTCGGCCAAAGGGCCTCGACCGCCCGGCGGAACCTTCGCGCGCCGCGAGCACAGAGTTGCAGCGCCGAGGAGAGGTGGCGATCCGACGAGAAGATGAGTTGTCAGTTCGCAGTTTTCGGTCTTAGTTCCGGAACTGACAACTGATAACTGACTACTTCTTTCTCGCCGAGACGGCGGCGACGAAGAACGCGTCGTAATGGCGGGCGAGGGCCTCGACGTCGGGCAGGATCTCCGGCGCCTCGAACCCCGCCGCGGCGAGCGCGCGGCGCCAGCTCTCGGGCGTCAGGAATCCGTGCGTGGGCCGCGTCTGCGGGTCCGTCGCGACGCCGGTGAAGTTCTCGAGGAAGTTGAAGACGAACTCGACGTAGATCGGCTGGCCCGGAAACGGCCGCACGCACTCGGAGAAGACGGCGACGCCGCCGGGTTTCAACGCCTCCCGGATTCGGGCGAGCGTCGCGCCGAGGTCCTTCGCGACGTGGATCGTGTTGACGGCGTAGACCACGTCGGCGCTGCCGGCGGCGACGCCCTGCGAAGAGAAATCCCGATCCATGTCGAGCCGCCCGAACTCGATGGCGACCTCCGGAAAGCGCGTCTTGAGAGTCCGCTCGGCGCGGCGCAGGAAAGTCGGCACGATCTCCGTGAAGACGTACCGGCCGACGCGGGACAGCCGCGCATCGCGCGCCAGGCGCTCGAGGACCGCGAGCGCCGCCGATCCCGAGCCCCCGCCGATCTCGACGATCGTGGCGGCGTGCGGCGGCAGCCGGCGGGCCACGGCCTCGGCGCCCAGCCGGTTGTTGATCTGATACAGCAGATTGTCGTTCGAGAAGTAGTCGAACCAGAGCGGCAGGCGGGCGGGCGAGAAGAGAATCTCTTCGCCCGTCTTCTCGCCGCGCAGGAACTCCGGCACGTGCGCGGCCATGGCGCGCACGACGGCGAACGGGGGGAGCGACGACGGGTCCGTTGCGCGCGCGCGGGCTTCGGCGCGGTCGGGGTCGCCCTCCGGCAGAGGATCCCGCAGGCGGTAGCGCGTCGCTTCGCCGGCGCCCGATTCCGCCTCGAGGTAGCCCTCCGCGGCGAGCTTGCGGAGGAACCAGTCGAGCGGCGCCGCGGCGCGCGGCGCGAAACCGCGGGCGGCGCGCAACTCCTCGGAGGTGGCGCCCCGGCGCAGGTCTTCATCGAGCCCGAGCTCGCGCACGAGCCGCAGGAGCATGTCGATCGTGAAGCGATCGAAGTGTTCCGAGCAGAGGATGAAGTTCGGTGTGAAGAGGGCCCGGATCTCCGGGTCGGGAATGCGGGCCAGCAGGTCGGGCAGCTCCTCCGTGCGCGACGTCACGGCGCGATTCTACGGGACCGCTGCCGCAGAACCGGTAAACTGAAGCGACAAATGAAGAGACGATTTCTTGCGGCTTTGATGCTGCTCGGTCCATCCCTCGGCCTGGCGCAAGCCCCGCCCGGGCGCGTCGTGATTCTCGGGTTCGACGGCGTGGACTCGACGGTCGTCGAGCAGATGATGGCGGCGGGCCGGCTGCCGCACCTGTCCGAGCTCAAGACGCGCGGCGGCTACTCGCCGCTCACGCCGACCGTGCCGGCGCAGACACCCGTTTCCTGGGCGACCTTCACGACCGGGCTCGATCCGGGCGGCCACGAGATCTTCGACTTTCTGAAGCGCGACCCGGCCGACCGCGTTCCGACCTTCGCGGTGGCCGAAGAGACGACGGCGCCGATCCTCTTCGGCAAGTCGAACCCGGTCATCCTCGGTCTCGCCGCCGGGCTCGTCTTCTGGATCGTCGCGGGCCTGCTCTTCGTCTGGCGCCGCAAGATCGTCTGGTTCCTCGTCCTCGACACGCTCGGCGTGCTCGCCTTCCTCGGGGTCTTCCTCGCCCTGCGCGCGTGGCTGCCCGACACGCGGCCGGCGGTCAAGAACAACCGAAAGGGCGAGACATTCTGGAGCGTCTCGGGCGCGCGTCCCGCGACCGTCATGCGCATGCCGGTGACGTTCCCGCCGGAGTCCTTCCGCGACGGGCGCCTCCTTTCTGGCCTCGGCGTGCCCGACATGTCGGGTCGCATCGGAAAGCCGGCCTTCTACACGTCCGACCCGTTCTTCGCGCCCCGCGAGGGCAACGACTTCTCGATCGAGCTCGTGCGGCTCGAGTCGAACGTCGGGACGGTCTCGACGAAGCTCGTCGGGCCGCCCGGCAAACCCTTCGGGCGCGAGGGCGCGATCGAGCTGCCGATGACGCTGACGGTCTCGTCCGCTCGCGACCGTCTGACGATCGACGTCGGCGGCCAGAAGGTCGAGCTCCCGGCCGGGGGCTGGAGCGGCTGGGTCTCGACGCCGTTCAAGGTCAACCCGCTCATCACGGTGCACGGGTACGCGCGATTCTTCGCCGAGAAGATCCAGCCCGAGATCGCGCTGTACGTCTCCGCGATCCAGTTCGATCCGGAGCGCCTTCCTCCGGGCCTCGCCGTCTCGTCGCCGAAAGGCTTCGCGAAGGACCTCGTCCGGCGATTCGGCCGCTTCAAGACGATGGGGTGGGCGATCGATACCTGGTCCATCCAGTCGGGCACGCTCGACGAAGCCGGGTTCCTCCGGGACGTGGCCGACACGGTGGCGCAGGAGCGCAAGATGCTCGCGGCGCTGCTCGGGGAAAAGTCGCGCCTCCTCTTCCAGTACTTCGAGTTCACCGATCGCGTCGCGCACGTCTTCTGGAGGCTGCGCGATCCCAAGCATCCGGCCTACGATGCGGCGCTCGCCGCGAAATACGGCGACGCCGTCGAGAAGTCCTACGAGACGATGGACGCGATCGTGGGCGACGCCGAGAAGGCGCTGTCGCCGAACGACGTCCTGATCGTGCTGTCCGACCACGGGTTCGCGACGTGGCGCCGCTCCGTCAACTACAACACCTGGCTCGTCGAGAACGGGTACCTCGTTCTGAAGGGCGGCGTCGAGCGAAAGAGCCTCGAAGCGCTCTTCTCGCGCGGCCAGTTCTGGGAGTCCGTCGACTGGTCCAAGTCGCGGGCCTACGCGATGGGGCTCGGCGACATCTACGTGAACCTCCAGGGCCGCGAGGACGGAGGGATCGTGCCGCCGGGCGCGCCGTACGAGGCGCTTCGCAACGAGCTCATCGCGAAGCTCGAGGCCCTGACGGATCCCGAGAACGGCGAGCGCGCCGTCTCGCGCGTCTTCAAGCGCGAGCAGGCGTACCGCCGGTTCGACCCGCGCCTCATCCCCGACCTCCTCGTGACCAACCGGCCCCCCTACCGCGTCTCCTGGCAGTCCTCGCTCGGCGTGCCGACGGAGAAGGTCTTCGAGGACAACCGCGACGTCTGGTCGGGCGACCACTGCTCGCTCGATCCGGATCTCGTGCGCGGCGTGCTGTTTGCGTCGAAACCGTTCCGCGCGAGCCCCGTCCCGGGCATCGCGGACGTCTCGGCCTCGGTGCGCGTGCTTCTCGGCGCCGGCCCGGTTGCCGACGCGGCGGGGACGCCGCTCTGGTGAGACCGCGGCGCCGGCCGCGCGTCGCCGCGGTGGCCCTCGCGGCGCTCGGCGCACTTCTCGGCGCAACCGCCTCCCTCGCGCAGGCCCCGTCTCCCGAGGACGAGCGCCAGGCGGACCTCGCAAAGATCCAGGCGCGCATCGCCGCGCTCCAGCATCGGCTCGACGAGAGCCAGAAGAACGTCGTGACGGCCGAGGAGCAGTTGAAGCAGCTCGATCTGCGTCTCGAGCTCGCCGCCGAGGAGAACCGCGCGCTCGCGGCGCGGCGGGACGATCTCGCGTCGCGCCTCACGGGGCTCGCGGCCGACCGTGAGAAGGCGGCGGCCGCGGCGGAGGCCAGCCGCCGGACGCTCGTGGCGCGCGCGCGCGTGCTCCAGCGGTTCGGCCGCTTCGGGTATTTTCGGATCCTCCTCGAAGCCCGGGACGCGCGCGCGTTTCTCGCGAGCGTCGACCGGCTCGACGCGCTCGCGCGCCGCGACGGCGAGCTCCTCGCCCGCGACCGCGCCGCGCGGCAGCGTCTGTCGGACGATCTCGCGCGCGAGCAGGGCGTGAAGAAGGAGATCGACCAGCTCTACGCGAGGAGCCGCCGGGAGACCGCGCGCGCGGTGGCCTTGAAGCGCGAACGCGAGGATTTCGTCGCGCGCCAGAAGCGATTCGCCGTGTCAGGCCGCGAGGAGGTCGTGAGCCTGACCGACAAGGCCGCGCGGCTCGAGCGGCTTCTCGACACGCTCTCCCGCCAGTCGACCAACGAGCCCGCGGGCCCGTCGGGCAGCATCCGGCCGTGGAAAGGCGTGCTCGACTGGCCGGCGCGCGGAACGCTCGTCGAGACGTTCGGCCGCCACCGGCATCCGAAGTTCGACGCGTGGACGTTCTCGAACGGCATCGCCCTCTCGCTCCCGGAGAGGACGCCCGTGCGCGCGATCTACGCCGGCAAGGCGGTCTACGCGCAATGGCTCGCCGAATACGGCAACCTCGTCATTCTCGACCACGGCGACGGCGTCCTGACGCTCTATGCCTGGCTGCAAAGCGTGTCCGTGACACCGGGCTCCTACGTGCCGGCCGGGACGACGATCGGGACGGCCGGCATCGGCCCCGGGCGCGAGGAACCGGGCGTGTACTTCGAGGTCCGGGACCGCCAGAAGGCCCAGGATCCGGTGGCCTGGCTGAGATAGCTATCAGCTATCAGCTATCAGCTATCAGCTGTCAGCTAAGACGATAGGGATACGGCTGAAAGCTGATGGCTGAAGGCGGAAAGCTTCCGCCTATCCCGAGTGTTACCATCGCCACGATGAAATCCAACCGCTCCCGCTTGCTGTTCGTCGTCGGCTCGGTGGCCGCGCTCCTGTCGCTGCGGGCCGTCTCGGGCTCGGATGCGAACGGCAAGGACCCGGCCTCGAAGGCTCTTTCGATCTTTTCCGACGTCTTCTCCCTCACGCGGAGCAACTACGTCGAGTCGGTGGACAGCAAGACGCTTCTCGAGGGCGCCTACGACGGGATGTCCGATGCCCTCGACGCTTTCTCGTTCTACGTGCCGGCCTCGGAGCGCACGGCGTTCCGTGCCGCAGCCGCGGCGGGCACCGTCGGTACCGGCATCGTCGTCGCGCGGCGCGGCGGGTTCCCCTACGTGATCGGCGCGCTGCCCGGATCGCCCGCCGACAAGGCCGGCATCAAGCCGGGCGACCTCATCGACACGATCGACGGCAAGCCGGTTCGAACGGCCCCCATCTGGAAAATCCGTTCGGCGCTCGACGGGCCCGACGGCACCACCGTCGCCGTGATCGTCTTCCGCGCCGGCGACGAGAACCGCGTGAGCCTCCGGGTGCCGCGGGCGAAGTGGCAGGCGCCGGAAGTGTCTGCGCGGTGGGACCGCGACGTCGGCATCGTCAAGATTCCGGCGATCGCGCCGGCGACGGCCGGCCAGCTCGCGGCCGTCATCGAGGAAGCGGGAAAGCGCAACGTTTCGAATCTCGTGCTCGACGTCCGCGGCGCGATCGGCGGGGAAGCCGCCGACGCGGCGGCCGCGGCGTCTCCTTTCGTCGGCAAGGGCCCGGTGGCGCGCGTCGTCTCCCGCAAGGCCGCGGGCGAGGGTCTCGAGGCGACCGGCGAGAAGACCTGGAAGGGACACACGGTCGTCCTGACCGACGACTCGACGGCCGGCGCCGCGGAAGTCTTCGCCGGCGCGCTGCACGATCGCGCGAGCGCGGCGACGGTCGGTGAGACCACGGTCGGCATGGCGGTCGTCCAGCGGCAGGTCCCGACGCCCTCGGGCGGCATCCTCTGGATGACGGTCGGCCGCTACGTCTCGCCCTCGGGCACCGTGCTCGGCGGCAAGGGACTCTCGCCCGACGAGCGCGTGCTCGTGCTGCTGGGCGAGTCGCCTTCGGACAAGGATCCGATCCTGGACCGCGGCCTCGAGATCGCCCGCGGCTCGGCGCTCCGCAAGGCGGCGTAGCCGGCGTTGCCGCGGCGCCCGCGACGACTCTCCCCGGCGACTCTTTTCTTCGCGGCGCTCTCCCTCGTCCTCGCGGGAGTCGTCGTCTGGCTCTGGCGCACGCGTCCGCCGTCGCCGGCTCCTCCCGCGGCCGCGACCCCGACCGCGCCGCGCGCGAAGGCCACGCCGCGTCCGACGGCGGCACCGCGGCGCGCGACACCTCCCGCCGGGGCACCGGGTCTGCCGCGGATCGCCATCGTGATCGACGATCTCGGCAACGACCGGGCGGCCGCCGCGCGCATCGCGTCCTGGCCCTGGCCGGTGGCGGGCGCCGTTCTGCCCGGGTTGCCGGGAAGCACGCCGACGGCGCGGGTCCTCGAGGACTCCGGCAAAGAGGTTCTGCTGCACCTGCCGATGGAACCGCAGGGATATCCCGGCGTGCGGCCCGGGCCCGGCGTCGTGCTCCGCGCGCAGAGCGACGGTGAGATCGCCGCGACGCTCGAGCGCGACCTGGCGACCGTTCCGGGCGCTTCGGGAATCAACAACCACATGGGCTCGGCGGCGACGGCCGATCCCCGCGTGATGCGGGCGGTCGCGGCGGTCCTCTCGCGGCGCGGCCTCTTCTTCGTCGACAGCCGGACCACGACCTCGACCGTCGCGCGCGACGCCGCGGAGAAGGCCGGCGTGCCCTCGACGTCGCGGCGCGTCTTCCTGGACGACGTCCAGACGCCGGACGCGGTCTCGCGCGCTTTCGACGAGCTCGTGCGCCGCGCGAAGGAGGAGGGCGAGGCGCTCGCCATCGGCCACCCCCACCCGGTGACGATGGAGGTGCTGGAGCGGGAGCTGCGGAACCTGCCGGAAAAGGGAGTGAGGCTCGTGAGGGTGCGGGATCTGGTGAGGTAGCCATCAGCTTTCAGCCGTCAGCTATCGGCCAGAGGAATTCGGCTCCAGTTCCGGCCCATAGCTGATAGCTGATAGCTGATAGCTATTCCTCCCTTTTCGCCTCCTCCCAGTACCGGTCGAGCTCCTCGAGCGGGATCTCCGTCATCTCGCGGCCCGACGCGTGGGCCCGCCGCGAGACGCCCGCGAACCGCGCGCGAAACCGAGCGCCGGTCTGCCGGAGCGCCGCCTCGGGATCGATGCCTCGCCGGCGCGCGAGGTTGACGGCCGAGAGGAGGAGATCGCCGATCTCGCGCTCCTCGTGAGCGCGGTCGCCGCTCTCCGCCGCCTGGCGCCACTCGGCGAGCTCCTCGGCGATCTTGTCGGCCACGTCGGCGTCGCGCTCCCAGTCGAAGCCCAGATCCGCGGCGCGCGAGGTCATGCGGTACGCCGCCGAGAGCGCGGGAAGCGCGGCCGGGACGCTGCCGAGGGGGTCGTCCTCGGAGCGCGCCGTGCGGCGCTTGCGGGCCTCCCAGCCTCGCGCCACCTCCTGGGCGTCGCGCGCCGGCGTGGGGCCGAAGACGTGGGGATGGCGCTCGATCATCTTCTCCGTGATGCCCCGCGCGACGTCCTCGAGGCGAAACCAGCCCCGCTCGGAGGCGAGCGTCGAGAGAAAGAAGATCTGGAAGAGCAGATCGCCGAGCTCGCCCCGGAGGGTCTCGGGATCACCGCGGTCGATCGCTTCGAGCGCTTCGTGACATTCCTCGAGAAGAAAGGTGCGGATGGTCTCCGGCGTCTGCTCCTTGTCCCACGGGCACTCGCGCCGCAGGCGCTCGACGAGCGACGCGAGGCGCTCGAGGGTTTCGGGTCGCGTCATGCGGCGATCCTATTCCGTGGGGAGCGGCGGGGGACGCCGCGCCGTCCGACCTGCTAAGATTTCGAGCGATCCTCGCCCGCAGCGCCATGGCCGAAGAAGAAGAAAAGCCGATCCGCGTCGTCGATCGCCGGATGTTTACCGCCGACGGCGAGCTGCGTCCGGAGTACCAGTCCGCGGCGTCCGAGCCGGCGCCTTCTCCGGCTCCGACTCCGGCCGCCGCTCCGCCGCCGCCGGCGAGTCCCCCGCCGCCCGCCGCGGAGGAGCGCCCGTCCGAGCCGCCGCCCTCCGACGAACCGGCGGGCGGCGAGCCGCGCACGGCGTTCGCGCTGATCATCCAGATGCTCGCGATGCCCGCCTACGCCGCGCTCGGGATGGTGCCGGATCCGGCCTCCGGGCGGCAGCGCGTGGATCGCGCCGCGGCGCGGGAGATGATCGACCTCCTCGCCGTTCTCGAGCAGAAGACCCGCGGCAACCTCTCGTTCGAAGAGTCGAACTTCCTTTCGCGGGTTCTGTACGACCTGCGCCTCGCCTTCGTGGAGGTGAGCCGTCCACCCGCGAAGTGAACGCCGGCGGGCCCGCCCCTTCCTCGGTCTCGTCCTGACGGCCGTTCTCACGGCGGCCGCCGGACGTCCGGCGCGGGCGCAGGAAGCGGTTTCGCCACTGCCCGCTCCGGTGACGCGCGGGCAGTACCGCGCCAACTGGTTCGAGTTCCTGAACGCGCTTCTCGAAGACGACGCGAACACGTCGGGCCAGGCGCTCCTGCGCCTGCGGCGCGCGGCCCAGGCGGTGGGGGTGCGGCATCTCTCGGACTTTTCGCGCACCGCCGTTCACGAGGGACGACGGGCGGAGCTCCAGGGCCAGTACGCGCGGGCCGCGAGAGCCTACGACGCCGCGATCGCGCTCGATGAAACGAGCTTCGACGCCATCGCCTCGAAAGTCGGCTTCCTCGCGCGCCGCCGCGAGTTCGGCCGGGCACTCGGCCTCGTGCCGGACGCGGCCGGTGCGCTCTTCCAGACGCGCGAAGCGCGGTTCGCGCTCTTCTCGTCGCTCGCGGTCTGGGGGTCTCTCGCGCTCGCCGCCGCGGGCCTCGCGACCGTCCTGATCCTGCTGGGCCGAACGGGGCCGCGTCTCACGCACGATCTCGGGGAGAGGGCGTCGCGGTGGTTCGGCCCGGGCGCCGCCCTGCCGTTCGCGCTCGTGGTTCTGGCGCTGCCGCTCGCGGCGGGGCTCGGGCCGTTCTGGCTCGTGCTGTGGTGGG
>Ga0335080_10009163_pt1 | contig 10342 bp, 5 predicted proteins | sample Lox_Sample_34_FD_206720 | JGI IMG/M metagenome (GOLD analysis project Ga0335080, IMG submission 206720) | Soil microbial communities from Loxahatchee National Wildlife Refuge, Florida, United States - Lox_Sample_3.4 | ecosystem: Environmental > Terrestrial > Soil > Wetlands | place: USA: Florida... | reverse complement strand
CGGGCGACGCGGCATTCGGCACGAAGACGGAATTGAAGAACATGAATTCATTCAAATTTGTTGAAAAGGCGCTGGAGTTCGAGATCGAGAGGCAGATCAAGGTCCTCAAGGAAGGCGGAACTGTTGTCCAGGAAACCCTGCTGTGGGACCCGGGCAAGGGGGCGGCGATTCCGATGCGATCGAAAGAGGAGGCGCACGACTACCGTTATTTTCCGGAACCGGATCTGGTTCCGGTGGAAGTTGACAAGGAGTGGATCGAGAGGGCACGCGCGTCTCTGCCGGAGTTTCCCTCCCGCCGCCGCGACCGGTATGTCTCGCAATTCCATCTTCCGAAATACGATGCGGAGATCCTGACGTCGGAGAAATCCCTCGCGGATTTCTTCGAGGCAGTCGTGGGCGGGCTCCGGCCGGGAAACGAAGAGACGTACAAACTGGCGAGCAACTGGACCATGACTGACGTCCTGCGCGTGCTCCGCGACCGGCATATCGGATTGAACGATTTTCCGGCGACGCCGGGGGCTCTCTCCGAGATGATCAATCTCATCGTGGATGGCACGATCAGCGGAACGATCGCCAAGGAGGTTTTCGAAGAAATGCTGTCGTCGGGAGAATCTCCCGGAGACATCGTCCGGAAAAAAGGGTTGACGCAGGTGACGGACGAGCGCGCAATCGAGCAGGCCGTCGACGCAGTCCTGGGTCGGAACGCCGAACAGATTGCGAAGTACGTCTCGGGGAAGAATCAGGTGTTCGGTTTCTTCGTCGGAGAGACGATGAAAGAAATGAAAGGCAAGGCCAATCCCAAGATTGTCAACGAAATGGTGAGAAGGAAACTTGACGCGAAGAAGAACTAGCCGCGTCTGCGCCCACGACCATACTTACTGCTGAAAGAACATGCGCACGACAATCATCGCGGGAAACTGGAAGATGTACAAAAACACTTCGGAGACCTCCGAATTTCTGAAGGCGCTCATCGCAAAACTCCCGACTCTTCCTTCCGGAACAAAAGCCGTTGTCTGTCCCCCGTTTACTTCCCTCTCGCTCGCTCATGCGTTGATCCAGAATACTCCCCTGGAACTTGGCGCGCAGAATATGCTTGCCGAGGACGAAGGGGCGTTCACGGGAGAGATATCACCGGGCATGCTTACATCCTGCGGTTGCCGCTATGTCATCCTCGGCCATTCCGAGCGAAGACAATATTTCGGAGAAACGAATGAGGGTGTGAACAAGAAGGCGAAGAAAGCGCTCCTTTCCGGACTTATTCCCATCGTGTGCGTGGGAGAAACACTTTCCGAACGGGAAAAAGACGCGACGGAGATGGTCGTATCAACACAAGTCAGATCATGCCTGAACGGCATTCCGGCGTCGGATGTCGAAAAAATTGTCATGGCGTACGAACCGGTCTGGGCGATTGGCACAGGCAGGAACGCAACGCCGGACCAGGCCCAGCATGTGCATCAATTGATCAGGAAGATAATTGGTCAACTCCACGAATGGTCGACGGCAGAGCGCGTTGTCATTCAGTACGGCGGAAGCGTGAAGCCCGAGAACGCGAAAGAAATTCTCAATATGCCCGATGTGGATGGCGCTCTTGTTGGCGGGGCAAGTCTTAAGGTCGATTCGTTTGCTTCGATCGTTTATGCCAAAGCCCGCGGCTGAATGAGCCGCCTGCAGTAATCGGCTTCTGTACGATTTCCGCTCTAATGGACCCCCGATAAGCCTTGAAATTTCAAGGGAGTATTCTCTCCGGAACCTTGGAATTTCGAGGTTTTCCGTTGCTTTCCGGCCGTTTCCGTATTATATTCAAGGGAAATTCCGGGAAGGAGCCGGTTTTTGGCCTTCCCAACGAATATCCCCGAAGCGCCCACTTGACAAGAAGACTTCAAAGCTCTTCTATCCGTCTGGTATTCCTTTTCCTGTTTTTTTTCACTTTCCACCTCTGCTATTCGCAATTCAGGTTTTTTGAGAGCGGCCAACGAACCCTCATCGGCGAGGACTGCGGTGTTGAGCCCGATACGCCGACTCGCAGGAAGATCGACCTTTCAGGAACCTGGATGTATTCCACGGACAAGGAGAACTGGCATGCGGTCCGGGTCCCGTCCTCCTTTGACACGGAAGGGAGGGTGGTCTTTCGAAGAAAGTTTTCCATCGACGAATCTTTGATTCGTACTTCGTCATTCAAACTTGTCTCGCTCGGGATCGACCAGGAATGTGAAGTCTACATCAACGATATATTTGTGGGGAGACACACCGGGGGGTCCACGACGGTGGAGTTCGACATCCCGGACGAAGCTCTGCAGCTCGGCCCGGAGAACACGATCCAAATTTCCGTCGTCAATGTCCTGAACAGCCGCTCGACGCTGCCGCTGCGGAAGCAGGTTTGGGAATGGCGGAGCTACGGCGGGCTGGTGCGGGATACTTACATCCTTGCGACGCCGCGCACATGGATTTCCGGCCTGACAGTCCGCACGGCGCTTGACGACGAAATGAAACATGCCACGGTAGCGGTGAGCGCGCTCGTGACCGCAAAGAGCCTCAATGACAGCGCGGCTGCGATGCCCGCGGCCGGCTCGTATGCGATAACGGCGGAGTTATACGACAAACTTTCGCGGGCGCTTGTGGCCCAGTCGGCTGTTCAGCCGGCGGTCGTGCAGCCCAACAGGGATCTTGACGTCGACGTCTCGTTTGGCTTCAACGGACCCAAACTTTGGAGTCCGGAGTCTCCCGAGCTGTACGTCGTGCAGGTTACTCTCTGGCGTGTGGAGGGGAAAGTCCGAACGCCGCTCGACATGTGCTCGCGCGTGACCGGATTTTCAAAACGCGCTCTTGACAAGGGAACGATTCTGGTGAACGGTCTTCCGGTCGTGCTGAAGGGTGTCGTGTGGCATGAGGATTATCCGGGTACCGGAGCTTCGATGACATACGAACAGATGGAGCGGGACATCCTTCTGGTGAAGTCGCTCGGCGCCAACGCCGTGCGCTTTGCCTTCCATCCTCCTCATCCGTATCTCCTGAATCTTTGTGCACGGTACGGCCTGTATGCATTCGTCGAGATGCCGCTCGACCATGCACCCGTCGATATTCTGTCGGACGAGGCGTACGAGTCTCTCGTGGAATCGTATGCGCGTGAGATGGTTCAGCGGGATGCAGACAATCCGGCTGTTCTTGCGTGGGGAATTGGCGACCAGTTCGATTCCGCCGGGTCGCGGTCGATCGCGTTTGTCAGACGCATGGTTTCCTTCCTTCACTCGCTTGACGGACGTGCCGTCTATTTCGGGTCGCGCATGGTCGAAAACGATCTTGCCGCACCCTCTGCCGACATTGCGGCCGTCGACCTCCCGGCGACGGACCTTAAATCGTTTCGGCGCCATCTCACGGACTGGAAAAAAAATCACCCGATGCAGCCCGTGGTTCTGCTGAGCTATGGCCGGGAAGTGGACCACACCAACCGCAACGGCAGAAGCGACCCGCTCTCCCAGGAATCGCAGGCCTATTTCTTTTTTCAGTACTATGCCGTCGTGCGCGAGCTGGGTATCGCGGGGAGCTTTGTCTCGAGCTTTTCCGATTGGCGCGGCGACCGGCCGATCATGAGTGCAAACGTTGCCGACCATTACCTCGCCCCGCTCGGCCTCATGAGCTACGAGCGCGAGAAACGTGCGTCGTACGAGATGGTGCGGACATTGTATAACGACGAAAAAATTGCCGCGATTCCGGTCGGAAACTATCGTGCCTCGTTTCCCTCCGCGCACGTCCTGTCCGGACTCTTTGTCATCATGCTCGTTGGCTACCAGTACGCGTACAACCGCCGCTTTGGTGAAGCGATCAAGCGCTCCTTCCTGCGGTCCTACAACTTCTTTGCGGACCTCCGCGACCTCCGCGCCGTTTCTTTCTTCCAAACGCTCATCCTTGCGTTCGCGGTCTCGGTCACCCTCGCGGTCCTGGTTTCAAGCTACCTCTACCACTTTCGGACGGACCTGTTCGTCGACTATGTGCTCACGTATCTGGTGGTTTCCGATGAAGCAAAAGGCCAACTCATCGCGGCCGCCTGGCACCCGTTCACCGGCATACTCATCCTCACAGGGTTCTGGTTCGTCCTGTCCTGGGTCGCCGCCCTTTTCATCCGGGTCTCCGCATTCTTCTTCCGGAAACGCATCTCCTTTTTCCACGCCTACGGCGTGACGGTGTGGGGCGCCATGCCGTTCGTGCTCCTCAGTCCGGTCGCGATGAGTCTCTTCAAGGTGATGGAAACCCCCGTCTATATCATCCCGTGCACGATCCTGGTAGCCGTGTTTGCTTTCTGGGTCGCGCTCCGCGTGCTCATGGGCGTCTCGGTTATTTACGACACGAGTACTCCCAAGGCGTATGCCGGAGGACTTTTTGTTTTGCTGCTGTTCGTCGGCGCAACGGCAATGTATTATGACTCAACGTATGCTACGAGGTCGTATCTTCCCATCGTCGTCCACGTCGCAAGGAGCATGCGATAATGTATCTTTCGAAGCTCGAGATCTTCGGCTTCAAATCGTTCGCACAAAAGGTCAACATCGATTTCGACTCCGGTCTGACCGCGATCGTCGGCCCGAACGGTTGCGGTAAGACAAATGTCGTCGATGCCTTGCGGTGGGCGCTCGGAGAACAGCGGCCGACCACCCTGCGGTCCGACAAGATGGAAGACGTGATTTTCAACGGAACGAAATCACGAAAACCGCTCGGCGTGGCGGAGGTTTCCATCACGATCGAAAATACGAAGGGGATTCTTCCCGTTGAATACTCCGAGGTCACGGTGACCCGGAGAGTGTTTCGTTCGGGCGAGAGCGAATATTATCTGAACAAGACGCTGTGCCGGCTCAAGGATATCCGGGACCTGTTCATGGACACCGGCATGGGTTCGGATGCCTATTCGGTCATCGAGCTGAAGATGGTCGAGAGCATTTTGAGCGAGAGTTCGGACGAGCGCCGCCGTCTGTTCGAGGAATCTGCCGGCGTCACGAAGTACAAGCACCGGCGCAAGGAGGCCCTCCGGCGGCTCGAGGACGTGAGGATGAACCTCGCACGCGTCAGCGACAATGTGCGAGGCGTGGAAAAGGCCGTCGAGACCCTGGACCGCCAGGCGAAACGGGCGGAACGGTACAACGAGCTCGTGAAACAGCTCCAGACTCTGGAGGAAAACCTCATCGAGCGGGAGTATTCCAGCGTTGTCTCGCGGATTTCCCCTCTAACGGAACAACTCTCGGTCGCAGTGACGGAGAAGAACCGCATCGAAGTCGAGGTGCAGCAGGAGGAGGCGGTGCTCGAGGTGTACCGCGCCGAGATGAACGAGCTTGAAGAAAGTCTGAGAGCAACGCAGGAGGACCTCGGGGAGCGTCAGTCGCGGATTCATGGAGTTGAGCAGCAACATGCGATGCATGCAGAACGCCGCCGGTCTCTGCTCGTGAACATCGAACACGCCGAGCGCGAGATCGTCGACCTGGCGCGCCGGAAGGAAGAGAACAGAAAAGCGGAGGAGGAGCTGGCCCGCAGCCGTGACGAGGTGCGGGCGAAGGTCGTCCGTGCGGAGACGGAGTACGGGGAGAAGAAGTCGGCGCTCGACGCTTTCGAGAAACTTCTGAACGCGAAGCGGGGGGAGGTCAAATCGAGTCAGGAGCGGGTCATCACCCATCTTCAAGACCTCTCGGAACTGCGTAACCGCGAGAACAAGGCGAAGGCGCGACTGGAAAACATCCGCGGACGGATCGGCCATACAACGGAAGAGAACCAGGCCTACACAAAGGAGGTCGCGGCAAACGACGAGCTCATCGCACGCCTGACGGCGGAGAATAAAGAGCTTCGCCGGTCCTTTGCCGAGGCGGAAGTTCGCACGCATCAGACGGAGGATTACCGGCTCAAGTTGCAGGGCGAGATCGACCAGCTCCACCGACGCACCATCGACATCATGGGAGAGATGGAGCGGCGTCAGGCGCGCATCGAGTTCCTGAAGGGCCTCGTGGAGAGCTACGACGGCTACTCGGAAGGGGTGCGATTCCTCATCACCAACGAAGAATGGAGCTCCCGAATTCAAACGACGGTGGGTGAAGCCCTTCAGGCCGACCCCCGCTACCGGGTGGCGATCGAGGCGGCGCTCGGCGAGGCCGAGAGCTATGTCGTGGTGGAGAGTGTGGAGCAGGCGTACGCCGCAATGGATTTCCTGAAGAGAAACCAGAAAGGGAAGGCGACGTTCATCTGTCTGAACCGGATGCCGGCGTTTGCTTCTCATCGCCCCGAGCTCGGCGGTCCGGGCATTGTCGGGTGGGCCGACGGGGTCGTGCAGTACGACTCCCGTTACGCTCCGCTGTTCCGCTTTCTCTTCGATGAGACGATCATCGTCGAAGGCGTGGAAGTTGCAAATCGCCTGACGGCCGAGCACGCGAACCTGAAATGCATCACGCTGGACGGGGAGATCATTTCTGGCCGGGGCGTCGTGCGGGGCGGGAGCGTTCGTGTCGATGAAGGGGGGCACATCAGCAAGAAGAATCAGCTTGACGAGCTTGCCGAAGAGGTCCGGAAGCTCGGGGAGAAGCATGAAACGATCGAACGGGAGATACGGACGAAGGGAGAGGAGCTGGAGAATCTGGACCTGCGCAAGCTGACCGAGGTGGCGCGCTCGATCGAACAGCAAAAGACATCGGTGGAAGTTCGCATCGCGCAGATCGAGTTCGAAAAAAAGCGCGCGCTCGAGAGCATCGAGCGGAATGAGTCGGAGTCCTCCGGTTTGAGCACAGAAGTCGTGGGGCTCAAGGAGGAGCTGGACAGGTTGGCGCCGGCGGTCGAGCGGCTCGACACGGAAAAGGCGGCTGCGGAGCGGAACGTCGGCATCCAGACGAGCGAGCTGGAAACGATGGAGGCGTTCTGGGATGAGTCATCACGGCAGGTGAACGAGGCAAATGTCGCCGTCCTGTCGCTGAAATCCGAGGAACGGAGCATCGTCCAATCCATCGAACATATTCGTGCGACGCAGACATCGATCGCCTCGACCTCCGAACGACGGAAGGAAGAGATCGATTCCGCGCGTGAGGAGATCACGCAGATCGAGCGGGACAGGAAGGAATCGGACAAGGTCCTCGAGTCGTTGAAGCGGGAGTACGAGGGGCTGCTCGAGCGAAAGCGGGGGGTCGACAAGGATTTTTCTGCCAAGCGTTCGGTGATGCACGAGATCGAGCTGAAGCTCAAGGACGGCCGCGTGAAACAGGAGGGGTCGCTCAAAGCGGCTCATGACCTGGAATTCAAGATCCAGGAGCTGACATTGAAAGCCGAGAACCTCAAGAGCCGTGCCAAAGAAAAATTCGAGATTGAACTGGAGTACCGGGAATTTCCGGACTCGGGTACGTTCGACCTTAATGCCGCGCGCGCAGAGGCGGACAAATTAAGCGAGAAGATCCACAACCTCGGCGCCGTGAACTTCGAAGCGTTCGCGGAATACAAGAGCGAAAAAGAACGCCTCGACTTCGTGGTCGCCCAGCGCGACGACCTCCTGGATTCGGAGAAGACGCTTCTGACGACAATCGACGAGATCAACACGACGGCGCAGCAGAAATTCATGGAGACCTTCGGCCAGATCCGGGAAAATTTCATCTCCACATTCAAGGGTCTGTTCGATGAAGGAGACGAGTGCGACCTCCGGCTTGAGGATGGGATCGACCCGCTGGAGGCAAGGATCGAGATCATCGCCAAGCCGCGGGGGAAAAGGCCGACATCGATCGACCTTCTCTCGGGGGGAGAGAAAACACTGACGGCCATCGCGCTCCTGTTCGCCATCTATCTCGTCAAACCCAGCCCGTTCTGCATTCTGGACGAAGTCGATGCGCCGCTCGACGACACCAACATCGACCGGTTCACGAAAATATTGAGAAAGTTTGCCAACAACACCCAGTTCGTGGTGGTGACGCACAACAAGAGGACGATGGAGGCGGCGAATGCGATGTACGGCGTAACGATGGAGGAGGAGGGGATCTCCAAACTGGTATCGGTGAAATTTAACGAGCATGCTGAAAAAGTGTGAACGATGGTTCGAGTGTTTTGCGACTTTGACGGGACGGTTTGTGAGACCGACGTAGGCCGCGAATTCTTCCGGAAATTCGCCGGTGCGGAAACTGCGGACAGCATTGTCGGGAAGTATCTGAGCGACACGCTCACGGCGCGGGAGTCGCTGTTGAGCCAGTGCGCTTCCGTCAAGCCGTTCCGCCGTGAAGCCGTCGAAAGCTTCGTCGCCGCGCATCATCCGGACTCGACCTTCCACGCCTTCGCTCAGTTTTGCAGGTCCAGGAACATCCCTCTCACCGTCGTGAGCGACGGCCTGGACTTCTACGTCTCCCGGATCCTCCATTCTGCGGGCATGGGAGACCTTCCTTGGTTTGCCAACCACGCGGAGCTCGTTCCGGCCGGAAACGGATTCACGCTGAAGGTCACCTTTCCCTACGCCGACTCCGAATGCACCTGGTGCGGGAACTGCAAACGGAACCACATGATCACCTCGAGCGCCGACGAGGATATTATTGTCTACGTCGGCGACGGCATCTCCGACCGCTGCCCGGTCCGATACGCCGATTTCGTCTTTGCCAAGAAGCAGCTGATCGCATACTGCCAGGAGGCCAACATCAGTTACTTCCGTTACGACGATTTTAATGACGTGCAGGTTAAACTCCGGGAACTGCTCGACCGGCCGCGGCTGAAACACCGGCGCGAGGCGGCGATGGCGCGTCGTGAAGTCTTCATGCAGGGATAGCACGCAATGCGCAAGAAACTGTTCCGGTTTCGAAGTTACACCCCCATCCCATTCATCATCGTCATGCTGGTCTTTGCCCGGCCTTCCACCCGCTCCGTTGTCACCGGCATGACGATGGCCGTCACGGGTGAGGCAATCCGTTTCTGGGGAGTTGCATACGCGGGAAGTCTCACGCGCGTGACCGGCGGCGTGGGAGCGCCGGAAGTCATCGTTGCCGGTCCGTTCTCGTTCGTCCGCAATCCTCTGTACGTCGGCAACGTGCTCATGTATGTCGGCTTCGGTGTTGCATCCTACGCCCTTTGGCCGTGGCTCCCAGCGCTCGCGCTCCTCTTCTTCCTTTTCCAGTATCGCGCGATCGTATCGCTGGAAGAAGAATTTCTGGAAAAGGAATTCGGAGCGGCGTACCTCGAATACAGGAAAAATGTCCCGCGGTTCATTCCCCGACCCGTCCCGTACCGGTCCCCGGCGCAGGAGGGCCAAACGCCCCGGTGGAATGAGGCGCTGCGGTCGGAGAAAAGAACACTGCAGGCGTTTCTGACGGTTTCTGCCCTCCTGTTGGTTCTCTGGCAATGGGGGCGATAAATGGTCCAGCGAGTGATGATGATTGCGGGAGAAGCATCCGGCGACCTTCACGGGTCCGGCGTCGTTCGCGAGCTGAAGAGGAAGCAGCCGGGAGTGGAAGTCTACGGCGTCGGCGGGGAGAAGATGAAACGGGAAGGCATGTCCCTCGTTTACGACATCCGGGAGCTCGGCTTCATGGGTTTTATCGAAGTGCTCCGCCACCTCCCCGTCATCCGGGCAATGGAAAAAACGCTCGAGCACCTGCTCCGCCTCAAACGCCCCGACGTGGTCGTCCTGATCGATTATCCGGGATTTAACCTGCGTTTCGCAAAGATGGTGAAACAGCAGGGCATCAAAGTCGTCTATTACATCAGCCCGCAGGTGTGGGCGTGGCACCGGTCGCGCGTGAAAGCCATGCGTTCGCTCGTTGACAAGATGCTCGTTATCTTCCCGTTCGAAGTCGACCTCTATCAAAAAGAAGGAATCGACGTCGAGTTTGTGGGACATCCGCTGCTCGAAGTCCTCGACGCCGGCCTGGACCGGAAAAATTTTTGCAAACGGTACGGACTCGACCCGGAAAAACAAATTCTCGGTCTTCTTCCTGGGAGCAGGAAGCAGGAGATCGAGCACATCTTCCCGACGATGCTTACCGCGGCAAAGCTCCTGGCCGCCGAAACCGGGGCGGAAATTGCGGTGGGGGTCGCACCGACACTCGAAGAACGATATCTTCAAACCCTTTACAACCTGGGCAGTGCCCGTCTTGTCAAAGGGGCGACGTACGACCTCATGATGCATTCCCATTTCGCTCTCGTGACGTCGGGGACCGCGACGCTCGAAACCGCCTGCTTCGGAACGCCGATGTTCGTCATCTACAGGACTTCGTGGATCACCTACCTTCTCGGAAGGATGCTCGTTCGGGTGAAGAACATCGGTTTGGTAAACATCGTCGCCGGGAGGCAAATCGTTCCCGAATTCGTCCAGCATCGCGCCACCGTCGGGAAGTTGGTCCGCACTGCCCGGCGTCTGCTG
>Ga0335080_10009161_pt1 | contig 10343 bp, 8 predicted proteins | sample Lox_Sample_34_FD_206720 | JGI IMG/M metagenome (GOLD analysis project Ga0335080, IMG submission 206720) | Soil microbial communities from Loxahatchee National Wildlife Refuge, Florida, United States - Lox_Sample_3.4 | ecosystem: Environmental > Terrestrial > Soil > Wetlands | place: USA: Florida... | reverse complement strand
AGGGCAGAGGATTTCGCGCAACCAGATTTTGTCGAAGCTGGTCGAGATTCTTTACGAACGCAACGACATGGATTTCCGCCGCGGCACGTTTCGCGTTCGCGGCGACGTGATCGAAGTCTATCCCACCTATGACGACCTCGCTTACCGCATCGAACTCTTTGGCGATGAGGTGGAGAACCTATCCCAGATCGATCCCCTGCTGGGACAGGTCAAACAGACCTACACCCGTCTCCCCATTTATCCCAAGACGCACTACGTGATGAGTGAGGAGACCAGAACCAAGGCGATGGACGGAATTCGGGAGGAGTTGGAGTGGTGGCGCCAGGAATTGGAAAAACAAGGTAAGGCTATCGAGGCGCAGCGGTTGTACCAACGCACCATGTTCGACCTCGAGATGATGAAGGAAATCGGCTACTGCCACGGCATCGAGAACTATTCCCGCCACTTCTCCGGCCGCCTGCCGGGCGAGGCGCCCCCCACCCTGCTCGATTACCTGCCGCACGATGCGATCATGTTCCTCGACGAAAGCCATCAGACCGTTCCACAGCTTCACGGCATGTACCACGGCGACCGCTCGCGCAAGGAGGTGCTCGTCAGCCACGGCTTCCGCCTGCCGAGTGCGCTGGACAACCGCCCCCTCACGTTCGAAGAATTCGAGCACCGCGTGAACCAACTGGTTTATGTGTCGGCCACACCCGGCCCCTATGAACTCACCAAGTCGGCCGGCATCGTCGTGGAACAAATCATCCGGCCCACCGGCTTGGTCGACCCGAGCGTGGAGATCCGGCCGGTGAAGGGGCAGGTGGATGACCTGCTCGGCGAAATCCGCAAGCGGGTCGATTCCAACCAGCGCGTCCTGGTTACCACGCTTACCAAGCGAATGGCCGAGGACCTGGCGGAGTACTACTCCGAAGTCGGTGTTCGGTGCCGCTATCTGCACTCCGAGGTGAGCACGCTCGACCGCATCAAGATTCTCCGCGATCTCCGCCGCGGCGAGTTCGATGCGCTGATCGGCATCAACTTGCTGCGCGAAGGGCTGGATCTGCCTGAGGTCTCGCTGGTAGCGATTCTGGATGCGGATAAGGAAGGCTTCCTGCGCTCTTCGGGCTCGTTGATTCAAACCATCGGCCGCGCCGCACGCCACGTGGAGGGCCACGCCATCCTTTATGCCGATGTGATGACCGACAGCATGCGCCAGGCTCTGGACGAAACCGGTCGCCGGCGCCGAACGCAGGTGGAGTACAACGAACAAAACGGCATCGTGCCGCAATCGATCGTCAAGCCGATCGACATGAGCCTGGTGGCGGTGGCCGAGGCCGACTATGTTACCGTGCCGCTCGACGATGACCAGGAGGTGGCCAACCTCACGCCGGAGCAATTGCAGAAACTCATCGCCGACCTGGAGGAAAACATGCGAGCGGCTGCCCGCAAGTTTGAGTTCGAAAAGGCCGCGCAGTTGCGCGACCGGGTAAAAACGCTGAAGCTGAGCGTAGCGTAAGGACGCCAGCAAGCCCGGTTGGCGCCTCTCGCGTCTACGCGCCGAGCCTATCGGCCTTCAACATAGATCTGGAAACCCTGGCTGCTGGTCGATGGCAGGTTCACGTACAGGGCCAGGAGAAAGACCAAGGCTTTGCTGCGCATGAATCTCCGATATGCATTTCGTCCTCCGGAATAAGCCCTTTTCCAGTCAATCCGCTGGCTTGAGGCCCGGTCATTCTGACACAACCGCGACCACAGGACAGGCCAAAATTTCCGAGAATTCCGCCCGCTTCCAATGACTCTTTTAGCAACGCTAGAGTAGTCGTTTCTCCGAGATAGGTCGATCCCAGGGCCGATTCTGCGGCGGAGCAGGCGGGCCTGACCCGTTGCTCCGCCAGGCCCGTGTGCTTTTGTCTTCCGCCCAGCCCAAGGCGCCCGGCTGCGTAGTGATGCGAGATCCCCTTCTAGGACCGGTGGCTGCGTTCGCCGGCGGGATTCTGGCCGCCCGGCTGGTTCCTTTCCACACTTCCGAGCTGATCCTGGCCATCTTGGCCTTTCTGATTCTCGGCATTGTCGCCTTGTCGCGCCACGCGCGGCCGCTCGCCGGCCTCTGCTGCTTGTTGGGACTGACGGCAGCGGGCGCGCTCAACGCCCTCGCGCACCGGCCCGGCCCGCCGCCCGAGCTGAATACCACCGGTCGCGAAGTAGTCATCCTCAGCGGCTGCGTAGTGGAGCCCCCGGCTCTCTCCGGGGAGCGCGAACGATTCCTGCTCGAGCTCGAACCCTACGCCCGTGTGCAGGTCACGCTCTACGCGAAACCGGGTGAGACGCTGCCGTCCCTTGCCTACGGCCGCAGCATCGAGCTCGACGCCCGGGTTCGCTCGCCGCGCAACTACGAGAACCCCGGCGCGTTCGACTACCGGCGCTATCTGGCGCGCCGCGAGATCTATTGGACCGCCTCCAGCGACTCGAGCACTGTGCGCATCCTTCCCGGCCGCTGCGGCACGCGTTGGGAGAAAGCCGTTATGGACCTGCGCGCCAACGCTATGGCGCGCATCGATTCGCTTTACAGCAGGGATCGTTACCAGGCTGCCATGATGCAGGCCGTGCTGCTCGGGCAGCAGTTTCCGATGCAGAAAGTCTGGGCTGCCGATTACCGCTCCACCGGGACGTTCCACACACTGGTGATTTCCGGCACGCACGTGGCGGTCGTGGCCGCGTTCCTCTTCTTCCTGTTGCGCGTGTGCTTTATGCCCACGGACCTGGCTGGAGCGGTAACGGCGGCGGTCGCGTGGCTCTATGCGCTCGTTACCGGCTTTAACGCGCCTTGTGTGCGTTCGGCGGCCGCTCTCACGCTGGTGGTAGCCGCTGGCTATTATTTCCGGCAGAGACGTCCCCTGAACTTGCTTGCCGCCGTCGCGCTGGGATTTCTGCTCTTCGATCCGGATCAGTTGTTCGATGCCAGCTTCCAGTTGAGCTTCCTGGCCGTGGCGTTTCTCGGAGCGTTTGCCACGCCGCTCATCGGCGCCACCTCGGGCCCGCTCGGGCGCGGCCTGGCCGACCTCGCCAATCGCGACCGCGACATCAACGCGGAGCCCCGCGTGGCGCAGTTTCGCATCGAAATGCGGCTCCTCGCCGAGACCCTGCACCGCGCGTTCAAACTCCCCTTGCGCTCCGCTCGCTGGTGCGTGGCGGCAGTCGCGCGCGTGCTCTTCTTTCTTTATGAAATTACCGCCGTCTCCGCCGTCATTCAGGCGGGACTGGCCCTCCCCATGATCGTGTACTTTCATCGCGTCGGCCTTTCCGGCCTCACCGCCAACGCGCTGGTCGTTCCCGTCATGGGCCTGGCGATTCCGGTCGGCTTCGTCGCGGTGTTCACCGGCTGGGCGTGGATGGCCCGCTTCGGCGGCGTGCTACTCGCGCTGTCGCGCGCCATTGTGCACTGGCACGCTTCGCTCGATCCCGATTGGCGAATTCCCACCCCGCCGCTGTGGCTCGGCGTTGCATTTTCGCTCGCTCTGGTCGCCGCGGCGGTGGCGCGTGGCCGCTGGTGGCGAGCGGCGAGCGGCGCAGCCGTGGCCGGGCTGCTGGCCCTGCTGCTATGGCAGCCGTTCCCGCCCGACGTTCATCCTGGCGAACTGGAACTCACCGTGATCGACGTCGGACAAGGCGACGGGCTGCTGCTGGTCTTCCCCGACGGCAAACGCATGATCCTCGATGGCGGCGGCATTCCCGCGTTCGGCAACCGGCCCAAACCGCAGCTCGATGTGGGCGAGGACGTGGTCGCGCCGTACCTGTGGGACCGCAACATCCGCAGCGTGGACGTGGTGGCGCTGTCTCACGCGCACGACGATCATATCGGCGGCCTGCCCGCGCTGGTCTCCGATTTCCGGCCGCGCGAGCTATGGACCGGCGTCACGCCCAATAGCCCCACATGGCGCGCCTTGCGCGATCGGGCACGGCTCACAGGCGCCAAGATTGTGCCCATGCTGGCGCCACGCCATTTCGCCTGGGGAGGCGCGCAGATCGAGATCCTGGCGCCGTTCACCGATTACGTTCCCGCGAGCGAGCCCAAGAACGACGATTCGCTGGTGATGCGCGTGCGCTACGGCAAGCACTCGTTTCTTCTCTGCGGCGACGTGGAGCGGCCCATCGAGAACCGCATGTTGTCGGAAAACGAGCTGCAGCTCACCGACGTGCTCAAGGTGGCGCATCACGGCAGCCATACCTCCAGCACGCAGGCGTTCCTGGATGCCGTCCGGCCGGCTTTCGCTATCGTCTCCGTGGGCCAGGACAACAGCTACGGCCATCCGCACGCCGATGTCATCGACCGCCTCCTCGACCACGGCGCCGTCGTCTATCGCACCGACCTGGATGGCCTCGTCAGCATTCGCACCGACGGCCGCCGCTTCCACGTGCAGACCTGGCGCGACGTGGCGCCCCGGCTTTCACCCATGCCGGGTTACGAGCCATAGCCTGAAGGGCCGAAGAATCCTGTGAGAATCGTGAAACGCGCGCATCCCGCCCCTCACAAACCTACAACCGCCTGCTTGACGCGCAGCGGGTTGTAAGCGGGTTGCGTCAAGAATAGACTAACGGCTGGCTGGCCGCGTCACCCGCGCCGCACAGCATGGAGGGGGATCCGAGGATGCCTTTAGCCAATTACGGACTCTTGACCGGCAGGCTGAAAAACCACGGGGGCCAGCACGGTGGGAATCCCCACTACTTGCTGGAGATTCAAGCCGGCAGCACACTGTACCGGGTGGCGGTGAATCTGGAATCGACACCGGGCGACGACGCGCCCCCCGAACTCCAGTATCAAATCATCGGTGACTTGCGCAAAGGCAGGGCCAAGGCGAAGGCGCTCGCCAACGGCATCAGGAACCAGAACCGGTTCGTTCTGACCGGTCAGGGAGGCCCGAGACTCGACTTCGTCCGCGGCGGCCTTTTCGATATGAGCGCCTTCGTGACCATCCCGCGCGGCACTAGCCCGGACAACAACGATTACTACTGTCGACTGGTGGAAGCCGCAGAGCAAGCCGTTCGGGACAATGGAGCCTACGTCGCGGTCTTCGGGACGGGCTGCGGTGGAACCTCCGCCTCCGGCCCGGTGCGCGCCTCCTTCGGCTTCAGTGGCGTGGACAACGTGCACATGAACCAGGGCAGCGATCACGAGATCGGCCGCGATTTCAATCAGCCCTACCTGGAAAACGGTCCGAACCAGGATGGCGCCGTTCTGTTCTTCTTCTCCAGCGGAGTGGTGCGGGGCTTCTTCTCGAAGTTCCAGTCGCAGGACAGTCAAACCACGCCCGATGGGTATCCGGCTCACACCAACGTGGCGGAACTGAACGCTATCTCCGCTCCGGTGGCTCGTGTCATGACCGCCGCCGTGGCGAGACGGAAGAAGCGCGCCCTGGCGATGCTCGCCGCAGCCCGGTCAGCGTCCTTGCGCGGATCTGGCTTTAAGGCGGCATCCAAGAAGCCCCTTAAGTCAAAAGGCGGCAGGAAACCGGTGGCGGCCGGCCCAACTCCTCCGCCAGCCGGCTTCGTGTTTAACGAGCCTGCCGGCGTCGTCGATCCGGTCCGCCCATTCCAGGCGGACGATGACAGCGGCGTCGACCAGAATTTCGTCGACCAGTTCGCCAAACATGGGGTCCCGGAACCGGTTCCCGGACCGCGCGGAGGCGTCTACCCTGTCATGGCGCTGGAAGAGGTGGCCGGTGCCGCGGCTGTCCGGGCGATTCGTCAGGCCGGCCGGATCGTCATCCACACCCTGGGAGACAGTGGCGCGCCCGAAATCGCCAAGCTCCCCAATGAAACTGCCGTCTCAGAGCTCATGTTGCATGATTTCGCCGCCGCAGCGGCTGACCGGCCTGCCTTTCTCTATCATCTTGGCGATGTCGTCTACTACTTCGGCGAGCAGAACTATTACTATGACCAGTTCTATAAGCCGTACCGCAACTACCCGCGTCCCATCTTTGCCATCCCGGGCAACCACGATGGCATCACCTATTCGGCGCAGATGCAATCCCTGGCGCCGTTTCTGAAGGCGTTCTGCGACGCCTCGCCCAGCCGTTGGGAAGCGGCCGGCGGACTCTCCCGCTCCACGATGACTCAGCCGGGCGTTTACTTCACGCTCGATGCGCCCTTTGTCTCCATCATCGGCCTCTACAGCAACTGCTCAGAAAGCTACGGGTATCTGGACCAGCAGCAGACACTGTTCCTCTATCAGGAGTTGAAGCGTCTCAGACCGATGCGCGCCAGCGGGCAAATCGCCGCCGTGTTGCTTGCCGTGCACCATCCGCCGCTGTCCTTCAGCCCCGCCAAACCATCTTCGCAATCGCTGCGCAACGATTTCGACCAGGCTTGTCAGCAGGCGGGCTTCTGGCCTGACGCGGTGTTCTCCGGCCATGCCCATGTCTACCAGCGCATGACGCGCACCGTGCAGGCCGATGGAGCCAGCCGCCAGATTCCGCACTTGATCTGTGGGGCGGGCGGCTACAACATCACAGCCTCGCAGGAAGTCGACAAATCCGATATGAAAGCCTCCGATGCGACCGACCCTCAGTTCCGCCTGCACCAATTCCTGACGCACTACGGTTACATGAGGTTGACCGTAACGCCCGGGAGTCGCGGCCATCACGGAACTCTGCGCATGGAGTTCCTGAGCCCCAACGTGAACTCCGGAAGCCCCGCCGATGTCTGCGTACTCGACCTGGACACCCATCAGTGGGTCTGAATCGTCACTGCTCCCGCGGCATGTTTCCGCGGCGGCGGGCGGTTTGTCGAGCGTTTCGTTCCACTGGCCCTAATGTCCAGGGCCCGATCCGTCGATGCGTTCAGTACATGGTGGCGGATGATCTGATCCAACTCGAAATCATGCTGCACCGGTTTCGCAAGCTGCTCGCTGAGTTGATGCGCGGCGCTATAGTGCGCAATTCCTTTCAGCCTTGGGAAATCGACATCCTGATCGATTTTCAAAACTGCACTCTGGAGCCTCGCCGTCGCATGGAGACGCTCAGACAGTATCAGCGTGCGGTGGAAAGACAAATGGAGCTGGGCCCGGGGCCGCCCATGAAACTCTCCCAGTTCCTGGCGCTGAAAAACCTTCAGCAGAAGACGACGCGCCGGCCCTCGATGCGATAAGCGCCCGCCAGCACCAAACGGATTGCTTCCGAGTAGATTCGGTGCTCCTCGCCCAGAATACGGGCCGACAACGTCTCGACCGTGTCGTCGTTGAGAATCGGCACGGCAGCCTGAATCACGATGGGGCCCGCGTCGAGATCTTCGTCGACGAAGTGGACCGTGCAACCGGTGATCTTGACGCCGTGCGTCAACGCCTGGTGTTGTGCATCCAGACCGGGGAAAGCCGGCAGCAGCGAAGGATGAATATTGAGAATCCGATTGGGAAACTCACGAATGAATGTTGCACTGAGCAACCGCATGAAGCCGGCAAGGCAGACCAGGTCCACCGCGTTCTTCTGCAACTCAGCCACCAGCATGCGGTCATAGATCTCGCGATCTAGCCCCTTGGACGGGATGCATACCGCATTCAGTCCGCGTCGCCGCGCGGCGTCCAGGCCGCGTGCTTCGGGCCGGTTGCCGATGACGACGGCGATTTCGGCTTCAATCGAACCCGCGGCGGCGTTGTCCGCTATGGCCTCGAAATTCGAGCCTCGGCCGGACAGCAGAATTCCCAGGCGCTTCACCGGTACTCCACGCGGGGACGGCCTCGCTTGTGCAGCGTGACCGTGCCAATACGGAAAGGCGCCTCGCCTGACCGGCGGAGGATCTTCTCGGCCTTGGTGGCAGAGCGTGCCGGAACCGCCAGAATCATTCCCGCTCCCAGGTTGAAGGTGCGGCGGAAATCGTCTTCGGGTATATTGCCGATTCTGCGTAACAGTTCGAAGAGGGCTGGGATTCGCCAGGAAGTGGTATCGATGGTGATAGCCAACCCGTCCGGTAACATGCGGGGCGTGTTGTCGGTGATGCCTCCGCCGGTAATGTGCGCCGCCCCGCGCAATAGCTGTGCATCCATCAGAGCGCGGATGGGCTTCAAATAGCTGCGGTGGACGGCCAGCAGTGCATCCGCCACGCTGCAGCCCACTTCCGGCAGGACCGCGCCGGGGCTCAGCCCGGCAGTTTCGAACAGCAACTTGCGCGCCAACGAGTAGCCATTGGTGTGCAGGCCGGTCGAGGGCAACGCCAGTAACGTATCGCCGGCACGGATTGCCTTGCCGGTCAGCAATCGGGAGCGGTCGGCCGCGCCGACAATGAAGCCGGCCAGGTCGTATTCCCCTGCGCCGTACATGCCGGGCATCTCTGCGGTCTCGCCGCCGATCAGCGCGCAGTGGTTGTTGCGGCAGCCGCGCGCCAAACCCGAGACCACTGAAGCTGCCACATCCGCATCCAGCTTGCCGACTGCGAAGTAGTCCAGGAAAAAGAGCGGCACTGCGCCCTGCACCGCGATGTCGTTGACGCAGTGGTTCACCAGGTCTTCGCCAACCGTATCATGGCGGCCGGTGGCAAACGCCACTTTGAGCTTGGTTCCGACGCCGTCGGCCGAGCTCACCAGGACCGGCTTCCGGAAGCCGCTCAGTTGGTAGCAGGCTCCAAAGCTGCCGATTTCCGTGAGTACCCCGCGGGTGAAGGTCCCGCGGGCCATTCTCTTGATGGCAGCCACCGCGCGGCTGCCCTCGTCAATGTTGACACCGGCATCGCGGTATCGAACCTGCTTTTGAGGCGGCAAGTCTCAGTATATCGAGGCAGCGGCGAGGGCGTCGGCTCAGCGCGCACGATCCGCTCCGCGAGTTGCGCCGAGCCGACCGGACGCGCGAAAGTCCAGTTTGACCCCGTCTGCCCTCCTGGGCTAGCTTGGTTCTAGGCTGCTCGGGCTCGCCGCGGGCCCAATCTCACTGGGAGGGGACAAGAAAGTGAAACATGCTTGGAAATGGCTCGCCTTGGCTGCGGTCGTGGCCGCTCCGGCCGCCCTCGCGCAAGACTCGGGAGGCAACGTGAAATCGTTCTACGAACTGAAAACTACCTATCTCGATGGTAAACCTGCAGATCTGTCCGCCTATCAGGGCAAAGTAACGTTGGTGGTGAACGTGGCCAGCAAGTGCGGCTTCACACCGCAATACGAGGGACTGGAGAAACTCCACCGCGAAATGGCGGGCAAGGCGTTTGAGGTTCTCGGGTTCCCCAGCAACGATTTCGGCGGACAGGAGCCCGGTACTCCGGAAGAGATCGCCACATTCTGCAAACGCACCTACGATGTCTCCTTCCCGATGTTCTCGAAAGTCGTCACCAAGGCCAATGCCGATCAGTCGCAGATATACAGGTTTCTCGGCGCCTCCGGACATCTGCCCGCGTGGAACTTCAGCAAGTACCTGATCGATAAAGACGGCCACGTAGTGGCATTTTACCCAAGCGCCGTCAAACCCGACGCCCCGGAACTCCGCAGCGCCATCCAGAAAGCACTCGGCGAGTAGCGTTGGCGATGGGCACCCGCCCTCGGCGGCGCGCTGCCTCGCCGGCCCTGCGTCGCGGCAAATGACGCACCAATGCTGCCGGGGCAACCCGGGGGGCGTTATCTGTCTTTGGCCCCCTCGATCCCGTAGAACGCGCACGCGCTCTCCCCCAGCAGCCACTCGCGCGTCTCCATGTCTTGCGCGCCGATCGCTTGGGTGAAGATGGCCAGCGTTTCCTTCCAGATCGAGTCCGGCAGGCACGACGGCCAATCGCTTCCGAACATGACCCGCCGCGGGCCGAACACGCGTAGGACATGGGCCACGAATGGCCGAACTGCCGAAGCGCTCCATGGTCTACCCCGGCCGGCAAGCAGCCGGCTGGCCTTCACCGCTACTCTGGGCGATTGGGCTGCGAGTTCCATGCCGCCGAACCACGACTCGGAGCCGTCGGGCATCCCCAGGTGAGTGATGGCAACCCGCAGGTCTGGATGCCGTTCCAGGAAGGCCGGAAGTCCTGCGCCGGGCGCGGCTAGATCCAGCGGAATGCCTCGTTCTTCCAGCAGACCGAGCCCCTCCCGGTCCGGCCGCCCCGCTTGGCCCGTCTCCAGATCTCGCCCCCAGACACCGCGGAAGCAGGCCTGCCGTTGCAGAACGTCGAGCCAATTCCCCAGTTTGGGGTCCCCCAGATCGACACAGGCGATCACGCCTTTCAGAAAAGCGTGTTCGCGGGCTTGCGCCAGCAGGTGCTGGTTCTCTTCCACCGTTTGCCCTGTTGCAATCGATCCGTCAAAACGGGCGCGCCGCAGAATCGATTCGAGGTGGGAGGGGGGATGTTCAGAGGTGAAGAACTGCTGCGCGTCCAGCCGCAATCAGAAAATAAACGCGAGGCCGCCG
>Ga0335080_10009160_pt1 | contig 10344 bp, 11 predicted proteins | sample Lox_Sample_34_FD_206720 | JGI IMG/M metagenome (GOLD analysis project Ga0335080, IMG submission 206720) | Soil microbial communities from Loxahatchee National Wildlife Refuge, Florida, United States - Lox_Sample_3.4 | ecosystem: Environmental > Terrestrial > Soil > Wetlands | place: USA... | reverse complement strand
AGAGAAGCAGTCGCAGCTAAAGCGGCTGGCGGACTTTCATGCGCGCAACGCCAAGGAAGCGCCCAAGGCGCTGGAGCGGTTGGAGCGCGTCGTGATCGAGAACGGCAACGTCTTCGCCGAGTTGATGAAGACCGTGCGCGTGTGCTCGCTCGGTCAGATCACCAAGGCGCTGTTCGAGGTGGGTGGGGAGTATCGGGGGAGTATGTGACCGCACGCTTCATGCGCATCATCTTCTTCAGGACGGGGTACTTCTAGTAGGCCTACTAGAGCGTCGGCCACCAGACTGAGATTAACTTGGCGTTCGCCTGGACCAACTTCGTGGTAGCTGGTCGACGCTTGTTCGTCCGATGCAATTTGCCAGATTTGAGGTCTACGAATTCAATAGCTTCTGACCTGAGTCCCTAATCTTAGTCCACGGGATGGCGCACAATTCGCCGGTCGGCGGTGAATTGGAGGCGTCGATGAAGAAGTCGCGGTTTACCGAGGAACAGATCATCGGGTTGCTGAAGCAGGCGGAAGCCGGGACCTCGGTGCAGGAGCTTTGTCGCAAACATGGCGTGAGTGCCTGGACGTTCTACCGCTGGCGCTCGAAGTTCGGCGGCATGGCGGTGCCCGAAGCACGGCGACTACGCGAACTCGAGGAGGAGAACCGGCGGCTCAAGCGACTGGTGGCCGACCAAGCGCTCGATGTGCAGCTGTTGAAGGAGGCGTTATCAAAAAAGTGGTGACGCCAGAGGCCAAGCGCAGCATCGTGGGCTTCTGGCGTGCAGGACATGGGATCAGCGAACGGCGCGCCTGTCGGCTGCTCGGGTTGTGCCGAGCGACGCAGCGCTACACGAAGCGTCCGGATCGCGCCGGCGAGCTGCGGGCGAGACTGCGCGAGCTCGCCGAGCAGCGCCGACGGTTCGGTTACCGTCGACTGCATGTGCTGCTCGAGCGGGAGGGCATGGTGATCAACCTCAAGCGGGTGCGGCGGATCTACCGCGAAGAAGGGCTGTCGCTGCGGCAGCGGCGGGGACGCCGCCGCTATCGCGGCGTGCGCGTTGTACTGCCGGCGCCGACGCGCATCAATCAGCGCTGGTCGATGGACTTCATGACCGACGCCTTGGCCGACGGTCGGCGCTTCCGGGTGCTCAACGTCGTGGATGACTTCAGTCGCGAATGCTTGGCCGCCGAGCCAGGCCGGAGCCTGACCGGCCGGCACGTGGTGGAGATCCTCGATCGACTCGTCGAGCAGCGCGGCGCACCCGGGGCGATCGTGAGCGACAACGGTTCCGAGTTCTGCAGTCGCGCCGTCGATGCGTGGGCACATCAGCGTCACGTGCAGCTCCGCTTCATTCGACCGGGCAAGCCGGTGGAGAATGCGTTCGTGGAAAGCTTCAACGGCAAGTGCCGCGACGAATGCCTCAACGAGCACCTGTTCATCAGCATCGAAGAAGCGCGCCGCTGCCTGGAACAGTGGCGGCTGGACTACAACCGTGTCCGGCCCCATAGCGGCCTCGGCAACCTGACCCCCGAGGCGTTCGCTCAGATACACCGGGTCAGCTACCCTGCCAACCCCGAATCTGTGCGCTTATCCATGGCATAGATTTCGGGGCTCAGGTCACGATACATGCGCCAAGGCAGCGAGCGTAGCGAGTACGAGAGCGCGGAGTGCTCGGGACCGCCAAATAACCAAACCGAGGAGGTAGTAGACAAACAGCATTAGACCAGTCTCGATCAGAGGCGCTGCAATTAGCGCCGCAACGGCAAATCCGTACGTAAGGTTCATGCGTGGAACCTCGATGTCCAGCATTACCTTGGCCGTGTAGAAGAACGGCAGAAGCAGGAGAGTGGGCACCGTTGCAATCGGCCACGCAATGAGCACGTAGCGAAGTTTCGAGCCAGAGCCGTTGAACAACAGACGCGACGCTACTTGCGGGCGCACCGAGGCGCGACCGAGTATTGGGTTACTGTGACGCTCCACTATGCGGCCTAACGAGCCAAGCTAACCGGCCGCGAGCGGAAGGCGCGTGAGCGCCGCCGGCGAGCGGTCCGGTTGAGCGAGGGGTTAGGGCTCACCGATACACTCCTGCAGCTCAGCGGCGAGCTTACCCGCCTCGAGTTTGGTGAGGCCCGGAGTACTCCCGGAGCGCCACAACGCAGCCAGCGCCCGAGCGTTGGGGAGCGCTTGAAGGGCTGGAAGGCCAAATTGCTCGACACGGCTCGCGATCTCAGAGGCAATATCGCTGGCAGCCTTTCGTTCAGACGCTTGCCACCACAAGTCTGTCTGCTCAGGGCAAACAGCGCCAAGCCGCTTCCGCCAGGGAGCGCCTGCCACGGAAGGTCTGCGACTATCACGCACGTCTTCCGGAACGAGCGCAGGAACCCAAAGAGCAAGGTTCACGGTGAAGAACGAAAGCGCTCGCGTGTTCTTCTGGGAACTTTGAAGCTCAACGAGATGAATTACGTCTTCAGATTCGCGCGAGAAAACGTGGGCCTTTGGACGGAACCCGCGTGGTCGGAGAACGCGCGCCATCTCTCCGGCGATGCAACTTGCGATTTCGCCAGGCAGCATCGGTGAGCCCTAACGAACAGAGCTAACCGGCCGCGAGCGGACGGGCGAAGCCCGCCGGCGAGCGGTCCGGTTGAGCGAATGGTTAGGCGACACCACCCACCTTCGGTGCAAATTCGCGGACGTATTCGTGCAATAGAGCATTGCCTTCACGCTGATGCACTTTGAACAGCTCCGCATGTTCGCGGAGCCGCTCTAAGGTCCACTCCCGAAGAACCGTCTTTCTGTCCTCGCCGCCGAGCTGTTGTGCGCCGTCGCTGGCCGTGTATGGATGCACGTGCAGCAGACCGTTTCGCTCAAGAATATCCGCCTCGTAGTGTTTTGCGAAAGCGCGCAGTCGAATGACGTATGCGGTAGGCAGCCGTGCCGCTTGTTCTTCAATAGATCGAGCAAGGGCCTTGGATATGTCTCCAGACGTGCTGTTCAAGCGGGTCTTTGTCCACTCATCGTTATTCAGTTTCACTACGATGTACACCACGTCCCATTCAAGGAGCGCGAAGTTCCAAACGAACTGCCCTATCGCCTGCAAGTAAGACGGCTCCACGTGTCGCCTAACGAACCAAGCTAAGCGGCGCGTGCCGGCGGGCGCCGCAGGACGCCCGCCGGACACGCGTCCGCTTGAGCGAGGGGTTAGGCGTCCTGCTCACTGGGTAGGCTCCGCCATCTGAGCGCGAAGCATGGACATGAATTTCTCTGGGAGGTGGCCACCTAGCGCTTGCGACTTCTTGACCATGGACCACGCTTCGGCATATTGGCCGCGCCAATAGTATGCGGTAGCCCACGAGCTATACAGATATGCTTTGTTCGGCTCAGCGTTCTCCGCTTCGCGATAAAGTGCGTCCGAACGTGCAAATAGTTGCGTTCTTGCTTCGGCTGAGAGCGCCTTGTCGCTAGCCGCACACAGCGTGACTATGCGCCCCGCGTCAGGATAGAAGCCTTGATACGTTGGCGGTTTGAGTGAAAGCGCCTTGTCTATCATTCCCATCGCGTCACAGTGTTTGCCACGATCCATCAGTACGGAGGCAAAGCCCCAGTACGCTTCGGGATTCTCAGGGTCGAGTAGCCACGCTTGATTGAATCTCCGCATGGCGTTTTCGAGATCGTCCCGTTGGTAGTACGCGAAACCGTTGCCAATGAAGGCTGCGCTTGCCTTTCGGCGCGAGCCATAGTGTTTAGTTGTGTCGGAAATGAGCCGCTCATCGGCGGTTTTCAGCTCGGGCACCGCATTTCGATCCATTCCACCATACATTGGAACTTGGTCGATCGGAACCGGCTGGCCCGATGCGAGGTGCACAGAGGTTAGCCAGAGCAGTGCTAAGAGCGTCGATGAATGCTTGTTCATAGATGCGCTACCTCAGGATGCCTAACGAGAAATAGCCATCCTATAAACGACGGAAAACAAAGCGTCGCTCATCCATTAGTCGTAGCCACGGGCATCAAAATCGCGCCCAGAATCAAGGCTGTTGGTGCCAGAAAAGGAGGCTATAGCCCAATCGTACCCGATTCGCATGGCTCCCCGACCCCATGGGCCGATTGCCCGGATCCGGGACATACGAACCGACGAGCGTTTCTGTAAACCTCCACCTCAGCCAACTGACCATTCTGGCAGGCCGCTCACGCGATTGGGCTCTCCGACCAATCGGTCCTGGCACATTCGATGCATGTTGCAGCTTCGCCGAGCGGCTTATCACGCCCGGACCACACGCGTTCATAGCAGAGGTGAGCCATGTACTGGATGATGCTGCTACCGAGTGCCAACGTGGGACGGCACTTTGAAGGCGATTCACTACCGCAGAGCGGCTTTTGGGGCGACCTGGTCTTGCACGTCCTCGAGCAGTTCCTTCGCGCACTCGCGCAGGTCTTTCGCCTGTTCGCGGGGGTCCTGCGCGCGCTCAGCCCAACCGCCACTAGATCTCAACAATTGCTGGCGGCGCGCCGGGCCCGAGGGCAACGCCAGAACGCGCCCGGCTCTCGTTGCGACCTGCAGAAACGCCCTGGGCACCAAGCTCATAGGGAGTACCCCTCTTGCGCTGCGAAGGGCTCCACCCTTGGCGGCCGCAAGCACGCGACACCCCATTTCTGAGTGCTCCAGACCAGCGACGGGAAAGGTCAGACCACGCCGTCGGCTGTCGGACCCCCAAATACAAAGCCCCGAGCAGCGTTGGAGGCTGCTAGGGGCTAGGGTCCGACCTCGAGGAGGAGTCAAGGATCGGATGCGACTTATGGAGCAAGGCACGTGCCAACGCCTCCGCGTTACGCCCATGGGCTGAGCTCTCGGTCCTCGACGCAAGGTGCTAAGTGCTGGTAGGAACGGCGGAGGCTCGCACTTAGCAGCTTGGTATTGAGTCTCGGCACCAAGTGCTTCGAGCGACATACAAGGCACCGAGAGAGTCGAACGCAGGCGCCGGACCAAGTGCTCAGAGCTGAGTGCGCCGCCCGGTGACGGATGACCTCGCGGGCGGCGGAGCCGATAAACGAGCAGGGAGCTGTTGCGACGGAAGAAGGTCGTTAACGCATGTGTTCTCGCACTTGCCGCGATTTGTTATCGAGGAGACGCGAGATGACACGACGGACAGACCCGATTTTCGAGGTATTCGATGCTGACGATGCATTCAGGACGACGCCCAGCGAAGAGGAAATGCAGCAGGTATGGGACCTAATCGGCGCCCTGATGGAAAGGTATCTGCGCCTGCGACCGATTTGGCAGGTTGCTGCCGGCGCATTCATCGAAGGCTTTGAAACAGGTGCGCTGAGGCGCCTGATGTGGTACGGCGAGGGACCGTTTCCCAAAGATGCAATAGAGGACCATCAAGATCTACCGCCTTCGAAGCGGCCGATGATCATCGGAACGACCCCGATTCAAGACTATCCGCGCCTTCCAAAAGAATTGCTCACGGAGGAGGAGGCGGCGGATTACTTGCAGGTCCGGGTGCAGACGTTGCGCCAGTGGCGCACCGGCTATCACAAGAAGGAAAAGATCCCGTACCTTAAAGCCGGCCGGGCCGTTCGCTATCGCAAGGCCGATCTGATCGCGTGGACCGTAAGTCGCGTTGGCGAAACCGAGCGGGCCAAAGAGGCAGCCGTGAAGGCGCGAGAGGAGCAGATGCGGGAGCTCCGGAACAAGTACCGACGCCAAGGTGCAACGCAGCCGGAACCAGAACCCGTCGAACCTGCGCCTTCACAGCAACCCGACAGGCCACCCTCGATTGGCGGGCGTAAGCGGCGGAGATGAGCGTGCTGACCGGAGCGGATGGGGGGTCGTGCGGAATGTGCGCGCTGGTCGGAAAGCAAGATAGGCGGGCCTAAGGCGCTGGCGGAGGGAGCGGGATTCGAACCCGCGTTAGGTGTTAGCCTAAACACGCTTTCCAGGCGTGCGCCTTCGACCGCTCGGCCACCCCTCCGTCGCGCATATTTTACCGAACCGGGGCTCGCCCCCCGGAGGTCCACCAAGCACCGGGCACACGCGGGGTCAAGGGTCCCCCCTTAATTTCCGGGCACCACCCTTGGAAGGCGCACGCAGAGTGCCTTTCCAGGCCCACGCCCCCTTTCTTCGGGCCCCGTTCTCAGCACTTTGAACGGCGTATTTCGTGCTCAGAACGAGGCTCGGCGGCGCCGGCTCCGTGCTGAGTTCTACGCGCGAGGCCCTGGGGCTAGGTACGAAGGCGGCGACCAAAAAACGTGGACCGTTTCGGCGCGGACGTAGGGGCAGTCCGTAACCTGTTAGACTACCGCCCCTTTTTGGAGATACCTGCCTTGATTGAAATTCTGGAGTACCTAAAGAAGCATGGCCAGCTACTCGATTCAGAGATAGCGAAAGAGATGGGGGTGTCGGTGGCCACCGTGCGCCAGCGTGTTGCCAGCCTGCGGGCAACCGGAGAGGTCATTACCTGCGACCTGACGCGCTTCGACAATGGCAAGCAGACCCAAGCGTGGGTGTGCCGCGCGTCGGGCTACACCCCGCCTCCAGCGCCCGGGCGGAAGGCAAAGCCGACTGCAAAGGCGCCACCTGCGTAGGCCGGTTTCGCGCCGAGGCCGTGCTAAGTCCTTCGCGCGAGAGTTCCGTGCGTCGAACTGAGTACGGCGAGCGGGTACTGTCCACAAGGCTCTGTGCTCCGTGGTAGAGCCAAGCCTCAGTGCGAGGTCGACGTGCGTCGTATGGCGTACTTTGAGCTGACGCGTCGTGCTTCGGACGTCGACCCCAATTCTGGGAGCCAGGGATGGCCAGTTGGGCGGACCTTTCCACCCTTTTCGACGGGGCGCGCGAATCGTACCGTAACTGCTACTACATTTTCTTCTCAATTCCGAAAAAAGGTTAGAAAGGTTGGAAAGGTTGTCGGTCAGATCACGGCGCCAAGTCCTTCCCCTCCCAGTCGTACCCCTGAAGGCCGACGAGAGTTTCGAAGTGCTTCCGGCAGACATCCAGCGGCGGAAGGCGGTAATGCCACCGCATGACTGGAATGTTTTCGACACGGAGCTCCCCCTTTTCGCGGCGGGGGTACCCCTTCGGCAGCAGGCTACGCAGGCGCATACCCAATTCAGTTTCAGCGGAGCGCCGCGATGCGCCGGTCTTCTTGAGGCTTTCGATGTAGTGGTCATGCACGCGCGTTGTCTGTACTAATTCCCAGTCGTCCAGGTATCCGGTAAGAGTGCCGGCTTGCAGTCTTTCAAAGTACCACTGCTGGTGAGGTTCGAGGGAAAGCAACTTCTGGTCGATCAGACCCTTGGTGCTGGGCGCCTGCCGATGATTGAAGTGCCGAATGTCCCGCTGCAACAGATCGTGAAGCATAGCCTCTACACTCCCCGCAGCCACCTCGCCAGCCAGGGCACTAAAGTAATCTGCGTCCTGCTTCACGGCGTCGGAGACGACTAACACTAGGTACCGCCGCTCGTCGACCCCGGCTGGGACTACCCAGGCGCTGTTTGAGGCCATCAGAATATGCAAACGGTTCGGAAGTTGCTCCGCGTTTTGCCCCTTCCGCTCGATCATCATCGTCGGCTCGGTGATCAGGTGCTTGAGCACCGCCTCGCCCTGTTTGTCTCCGGCCCAGAACCCCTCGTCGACGAACAACACCACACAGTCCTCGAGGTGAGCGTTGAAATTGCCGGTGAGATGACGCGCCTGGCTGATGTGCGTGAAATGTTGACCGAAGATGCTACCGAAGGCGCGTACAAAGAAGCCTTTGCCGGCCCCCCGTCCGCCCTGCATGACGACAGCCACTTCGGCCTGCCGTTCGGGATGCTGGACGCAGAAAGCCAGCCAATTGAGAAAGTACTCAAACACACGGTCGTCGCCGTCGCAGAGGATAGTACGGATGTGTTCGCGCATTAGGGCCCAGGACCCTTTGCAGGGGTCTACCGCGAAGCCCCGCCAGCGGTTGTAGTAGCCGGGCACATCGCTATTCGGCGCCAGCAGTACCCCTTCGTACTGCCGGCGCTTCGGATGCAACAGCCACGCCTCCGCCACAGAGATGCGCTTGTGCTTGCCGCGCGCGTCCTGAGCGTCGACGAAAGCGTTCGAGAATAGCGCCTTGAAGTCCGGGAGGCTCATCGCAGGAAGCATGTGTCGTTTGTGAAGCGGATCGATGCCCTCCTTGAAGATATGGGTCTTACCCCCTTGCGGCGCGAGAAAGTAGCACTCGTTGATCTTCGCGATGTGCTCTGGAACCGTAGTCGCCGCCGTCTGATCGACCCACCCCCGCTCTCGAGCCATATAGAAGATGGAACCGAGAGTAATTTTCGGGCCCGTCGACTTGTCCTTGAACGATCCCCACGTCTTGAGTGCCTCGTCCAGCTCGAATTTTGGTGACTTGCGGGACCACTCCAACCAAGGGGCCAAGCCGGCGTCTCCGAGGTCATGCCTGATAGCGATGCCAAAATCGACCCAGGTCTTGCGGTCGTCCGAAGAGATCACCCGCAGGGCGTCTTCGAGTCGTCGCAACACCTCCCCGTGGTTAGCGGATGTCACCCTCTCTTGGTCGTTCGATGCGGGTGCGTCGCTGGGCGCGGGTTCCTGCCGTAACACCACCGGGTTGAACAGCTCTCCGACCGCGTAGAAACTCTGGAAGGAGTTGGTCGCGTCCGGTGGGCACGCAGGCGTATACCAAAACTGGCAAGGGGTGGCGCAGTGAGGGTCAACATCTCCGTGAAAGAGGTCTTGGAACCACTGAAATACACTGGCGTGCTGCCCCCTGGCTATCGGTTCGCGATATGGGAGGAAGACCCGCCACTTCTCGAGGCCAGCCTGGTGGCTGTAGCTGGTATAGGCAAGGTAGGTGTACCCTTTGAGCAGCCGACGGATGTCTTCCTTGGTGGTCTTGCCGGTGTCGAAATCGAGGGGCGAACCCACAAAGCTCTTCGACGTTGTCGTTGCACCTGCGGCCGTCGCCGCCGAAGTGGCAGGGGACGAAGTACGCCCCGTCCTTTTCCTGGTCTCGCTGCGCCTTCTGGTCGCGGACAGACTTGTCGAGAGCGTGATATTGAGCCGAGCTGAGCGTACCGCGCGAGGTGTCCGGTGTTGAGAACTCCTGGACCAGTTCGCCAAATGTAACAACACGCGCGGTCGGTCGGTTGTCCCGTGCGCTGCTTCCGAAAGAAATATTGAGCGTCTGAGTGAGGCAGACGCCCTCGTCCGACGCGGTGTCGCTTGCTAGTTGCTCCCGGCTCATCCTTGCCCCTCAGGAATCGATGCCGCAAGCTGCGGCGTAGGGGGGCACTGTACGGCCGAGAGTGAGCAGGCGCGAGGAAGGTTGTGATGTCTGCCGCTGAATAATCTTCCTGAGTTAGAACAGGCCGTCGGCCAGCTTTCGGGCGTGGTTTGCGTCTAACAGGTCGTCCTTGGCATCCAGAATCGTGTTGACCGTGGCCGCGACGACACCGAAGCTAGGAGCGCCAAATGCGCCGGGGTAGTTAAAGAAAGTTGCAAGTGACTTGACCATGAATGTTCTTTCCGCATTCTTGTCCTTGACCTTGGTTGGGCGGATGACCAGATTGGAAGGGGCATGCCGCGGACGCAGCTCTGCCGCAAGCGCGCGAAGGAAATCAGGGAGAGTGGGCTGGGGCGGGGCCGTGAGTTCTGCTGCCGCGTAGCTCCAACCATCCGGCTCCCCACCTTCTCCCGCGAGTTCGGCACGAATTGTCCTGGCCCGAACCATGACGCGATGGAAGGCTACCCTTCCGCCAGAAAACGCAATCTCCCGTTTGTGCGTCTCTAAGAGGGCTGCTAGGTTCTCCGCCGCCGTCGCAATTTTGGCGACAGTTCTCAGCAATGGCTTGGTAGTCGGAAGCTTGAGCATGAATTGCCAATTTGCAGGCAACTCTACGGCCCATGAGAAGAACAACGCTGGGAATTCCACATCCTTATGCCGACCCACACGTGCCCAGACGTTGCGCATGTCCGGGTATGAAGTTGAAACAAGTCTAATACCAACGTCGGGGTGTCCTGCCGTGAGATTGTTGAGAAGCTCCGGCGAAGACATTATCGAGCGGACGCGCTCGGGCACCGTCCTGTGCATCCTTAGCGGCATCGCAGAACCCCACAGCTTCACTGATAGATTGCAGCCGGGAGGCACGAAACCGATTTGTGCCGTAGCGAACTCGACTGTGCCGTAAGTGTGCCATGGTGAGGCTAGAATTGACGATGGCAAGCGTTACAAGTACTTGATTAACAACAGATGGAACTAGACGCTAACTGCCTCATAACCCGAAGGTCGAAGGTTCAAATCCTTCCCCCGCAACCCGACCCATCGACACGCCGCCGACGGCAAGCAACAGCCTCTCGGCGGCGTTGTCGC